>Ga0208902_1000384_pt1 | contig 23677 bp, 22 predicted proteins | sample AntAceMetag02UKH_FD_184767 | JGI IMG/M metagenome (GOLD analysis project Ga0208902, IMG submission 184767) | Saline lake microbial communities from Ace Lake, Antarctica - Antarctic Ace Lake Metagenome 02UKH (SPAdes) (version 2) | ecosystem: Environmental > Aquatic > Non-marine Saline and...
TATTTTCTTTACTAACGACTATTCACTATTCACTAACGACTAATTAAGAGGTGATTTTTAAAATGAAAGAAGCTTTATTTTATGAATTAATCGATAAAGAAAAAGAAATTATAAAATGTTTGCTTTGTCCCAAAGAATGTGTCATCAATGAAGGAAAAGTCGGGTTTTGCCGAGTCAGGAAAAATATCGAAGGAAAATTATATTCTTTAATCTATGCTAAAACATCTTCTGTAAGTTTTGATCCTATCGAAAAGAAACCTTTATATCATTTTCTTCCCGGGTCGTCGGTTCTTTCGTTGGGCACGGTTGGATGTAATTTTTCCTGTTCCTTTTGTCAAAATTGGCAAATTTCACAGGCCAATGTGGAAGACTTTTCGTTAGACATTATTTCCCCTGAAAAAGCAGTTAACTTAGCATTACAAAATAGTTCTCCTGGAATTGCTTATACTTATTCTGAACCGTTAATCTGGTATGAATATATTCTTGATACCGCTAAATTAGCAAAAAAAAATAAGATAAAAAATATCTTAGTGACCAATGGATTTATAAACAAAGAACCTCTTGTTCAACTTTTACCTTATGTGGATGCTATGAATATTGACCTGAAATTTTTTCGTGACTCTTTTTATCAAAAATATTGCAAGGGAAATTTATCTTCTGTGCTTAATACTGTCGAACTGGCAAAAAAATATTGTCATGTAGAGGTAACCAATTTAATTATTCCCGGTTTAAATGATAGTGATGAAGAGATAAAAGAAATGACGGATTGGATTTCTTCACTTGACCCCAAAATACCTCTTCATTTTTCACGATATTTTCCATGTTATAAGATGAAAATCCCTGCTACTCCCATCTCCGCTTTGTACAAAGCACGTGATATCGCTCAAAAAAAATTAAAGTATGTATATATCGGTAATATCATGGATGTGGATGCTAATTCTACTTATTGTAGTCAATGCAATAAAGTACTCATTAAGCGTACTGGCTATAGTGTAATAACTTCTGGATTAGATGATCAGGGAAACTGTGTTTATTGCGGTGAAAAGGTAGCTCGTATTTAATTGAATTAGATAGTTAGTGTTTATCTGCCTGGTTTCCCAGGTCGAAAACTTGACTTTCAATCCCTTCTTTGTTATATTTTTATTAACAGAATATTCACTTTCTATTTCCTAGAATTTACCCCTTTTTATATAAAGAAACTCTATTTTTTCTATTCTCTCAACCATGAGTTACAAAACTTAGGACAATCAAAATAGTTTTTATCAGCATCTTCCATTTTAAAAAGAGGTAAGATAAATAAATATAAACATGTAGTGGATAAAATTAATCTAACTTGATACATGCTCAGCTATTAAACTTTGTTATATCGATAATTTGTTTTAATAATAATAATTAACAAAGCGTTAACTATACAAATTAAGTAAGGGGTGATTGTGTACACATGCATAAGAGCGTCAGGTTAATTTTAACATTCTTTCTGCTCATGGGTTTCTGGTTGGTTCTTAGTCTAAATCTTCAACCAGCTTCATTACTTATTGGTGCTATTTTTTCGTTTCTGGTTGCTTTATTGAGTTACGATTTCTTTGTGAAGCCGGACGAGGGCGTACGTGGTGGAACTATTCGAACTATCTGGCTGTTATTTGTTTATGTTTTTGTTCTACTTTATGAGATGTTTCTTGCCAGTATTGATGTAGTCTATCGAGTTATAACTATGGATATCAATCCAGAGGTGGTTATGATAAAGACAGATATAAAATCAGATTTGGGCATCGTGCTATTAGCAAATTCTATAACCCTAACACCTGGAACTATTACCATCGATATCGAAGGCGATCATCTTTACGTGCACTGGTTATATGCACGTACTACCCATTTTGGGCGTGCTGCAGAGTTGATTAAAGGACGATTAGAACATTGGTTAGGGAGAATATTTATATGACTGCTGCGACCATTATCATCACTGTATTAGGTGTGACTGCTTCACTTGCTCTTTATCGGGTTATTTTTGGGCCTACATCATGGGATAGGCTAATAGCTGTTAATCTTATCTCATCTAAGGTAATTATGATTATGGTAGCTGCTGCAGTATTCTTTGAACGAAGGATATATCTGGATGTGGCACTGGTATATGCCATTATAGGTTTTGTGAGCATAATCGCTATTAGTAAATTTTTAGAAGGTGAGGGAACCAACAAAAAATGATAGCCTACCTATTTATATTCCTGGGCTTAGTTTTCATCTTTTTTGGTACATTGGGCATTATTCGTTTTCCTGACATTTATACCAGGTTACAGACCAGCTCAAAGTGCGATGCAGCAGGTGCAGTGGCGTTGCTTGTCGGTTTAATACTAAAGCAAGGTTTAGATTCATTCTCCTTGAGGATATTAATAATACTAGTATTTTTAGTATTGACCAACCCGGTAGCCTCACATGCCATAGCACGCTCTGCTGCTATCAGAGGGATAAAGCCATGGCGTAAGAAAAAAAATGTTAAAGGAGGGTAGCAAATTAAAGCTACGAAATTATGCTAATTGTGTTTTTAATAATGTTGCCCGTGCTTGCTTTAGTAGCACTTGAAATAAAGAATTTATTAAGTGCAGTAATAATATTAGGTGCATTTAGTCTCGTGTTATCTTTGGTATTTTATTATCTACATGCACCCGATGTGGCTATTGCTGAGGCAGCGATAGGTTCTGGATTTGCCACGGTCATATTTCTAATCGCTATCAAAAAGAAAGGCGTACTTATCATATTAACCTATCCACATAGTCGCTTTTTTTATTTTGATGTTAAAGATTATCCAGCAGGTTTTGATTACGATATTTTATCATTATTTGCTAGAAAATTAGGCATTGAGTTGGAGGTTAGATGCGTTCAGGATTGGCGAGAGCTCATCCCACAGCTCACATCAGGCAAAGGAGATGTTATAGGTGCCGGTATGACTCGCCTGGATGAGCGCATGAAACAGATCTCTTTCTCTGATGACTATTTTCCAACCAAAGTAGTAATAGTGACTAATATAGAAAATACCACACTGAACTCTCTTAGTGATCTAAAAGGTAAAGTTGTTACCTCCGTTAAAGACACCTCCTATCTATCTGCATTGCAATCAATTGAAGGTATTAAAATTGATACTAACTTCTCCGACCCAAACATATTATTACAAGCAGTATCTGAAGGCAGAATCAACATCGTTGCTGTTGACCTACCGGAGGCAGTAATAGGGCACATATTTTATCCTAACTTGAAAATTGTTGATGCTATTACTGGTATGCAACAATATGGATATGGTGTATCTAAGAATAAGCCAGAGTTGTTAACTAAATTGAATTCTTTCTTAAAAGAAATCAATGAGGATGGTACTTACCAAAAGGTATATAGAAAGTATTTTCATTAAAAAATATATTATGGAGCACAGTGGATGTCTAAAGAAATGAAAAAAGTTTTTTTTATTATTATAATACTTGTAATGGCAACATTATTTATCTTATCTGTCGATATCGAATATGGCAATCCGAAAAACCTGGATGTTGCTAATTACTATATCGATAAAGGTCTTCATGATACCGGTGCAATTAACCTGGTTGCAGCTATATATCTTGGTTATCGTGCTTATGACACCCTTATTGAAACAATAGTCTTATTTGTGGCAGTAACAGGAGTTGTATTCTATTTGCGGGGGAAAAGATAAATGAGGAGCTCAAAGATAATTAGGACTATAGTCCAGAAGTTATTTCCTTTCATTGTACTTTTTGGTCTTTATCTAATATCGCACGGGCATCTATCTCCGGGTGGTGGTTTTCAAGGTGGAGTTGTGGTAGGTACAGCTATAATACTTTTAGCACTTTCTTATGGTATAGAGAAAACAGAAAAGAAATTTAAGAATAGGCGGCTAAGCATGTTGGAGAAATTAGGAATCTTATCCTTCATCCTTTTGGGCTTTTTAGGTATATTCACGGGTCATTCCTTTCTTGGTAATTTTTTGCCATTGGGTAGACCAGGTCAGATTGCCAGTGGTGGGTTGATGTTGCTTTTTAACATTGCCATTGGTATCGAAGTAGCCGCAGGTGTTTCAATTATATTTTATGCATTAGTTAAATATAGAGGTGAACTATGACTCCTGTAAATATTAGCCTTCTGGTTTTTATGATTGGCTTATATGGCGTAATGAGCAAAAACAATTTGATTAAAAAGATAATGGGATTAACTATAATAAATGGTAGCATTGTGTTATTTTTTATAAGCATCGGCTATAGGAAAGCTGGCTTAGCGCCAATATTGGAGGAATGGACGACTGATGGTATTTCAACTGCTATATTTGTTGACCCATTACCTCAAGCACTGATGCTTACTACAATTGTGATCGGTATTTCTGTGACTGCTTTGGCTTTAGCGCTGATTGTGAGAATCTATGCAAAATACAAAACTTTAGACATCCAACAACTCTCAAAGGAGCGATAATTATTTGATAATTCATATCCCTGTCTTAATCATAATATCACCGCTTCTGGCTGCATTTCTTGTGTTACTTACCAAGAAATATAAAATTATATTAGCAATTACTAGTCTCCTGATTTCAATTGTGTTTATATCGACACTCTCATCCCGGATTTTATCTGGTGATAAAGTACTATACCATCTTGGAGGTTGGCAAGGACCGTTAGGTGTCAGTTTAGTAATAGATGGTCTAAGTTTTTTCTTCTCCTTGATAGTACTTGGTTTAGGGCTATTAGTTATTATATACTCTATGCATGAAAGGTGTTATGGCAGAACATATTATTTTTTACTTCTTATTTCGTTAAGCAGTATGACTGGTGTTATTTATACTGCTGATATATTTAATATGTATGTCTTCTACGAGCTTTTATCACTCGCTATCTATTTACTTATTGCCTATCCTAAGACAGGAGTGACTTTAAGGGCGAGTTTTAATTATCTTATAATAGGTGGTGTGGGGTTATCTTTCTTCCTGTTAGGGATCGGCTTTCTTTATGCTATGACTGGTACATTGGAAATATCCCATATAGCTGAAAAGCTGCCGATTGCATTTAATTCCAGCACGCGGATGGTACTCATGTCCTTTGTGCTCATAGTTAGTGGTATGGGCATAAAAATAGCTGTGTTTCCGCTTCACGGCTGGCTACCGGATGCACATTCTATGGCACCGTCACCTGTTAGTGCATTACTTTCCGGTGTTACTGTGAAGATAGGCATTTACTGCTTGATTAGGATGATCTATGGCCTATTCAGTACAAAAACATTCTCTATTATTATTAGTAGTAGCCATACTATACTAATGGTTCTAGGTGTAGTTACACTTTTATTTGGTGCTGCTATGGCACTGGCACAAACAGATTTAAAACGATTGTTGGCATATTCGACTATTAACCAGATTGGAATTATATTTATCGGGTTGGGTATTGGAACCGAGATGGGACTCACTGGTGCACTATTTCATGTTCTGAATCATGCTATAATAAAAGGTACTCTATTTTTTTGTGCAGGAATAATGATTGCTAAGGCTGGCACAAGAGATGTGCAAGGGTTCAGTGGTTTTGGCAGACAACAGCCATCTATAGCCTTTGCCTTTATTATAGCTTCTTTAGGTATGATAGGTATACCACCTACCAATGGCTTTGTGAGTAAGTGGTTGATATGTTTAGCAGCTGTAGAGGCTGGCTACACTGTTCTTGCAGTGATTATACTTATAGCGAGTGCGATCACTGCTGCATATTATTTTCGGGTAATACAAATGTTTTTTAGTAATCCTCCGAAACAGAGCTCCACGCTTATCTGTAAAGAGAAACAGATGATTCATGGAGGTAATTTTTTTAAAGCCTGGACGATTTACCTTTTGGTGGCTGGATGTCTATTTCTTGGGATTGTACCGGTTCTAGGTATTTCCATCGTAAAACCAGCGGTAAGCATACTCTTACCCCATGTCATTCCCTAAAAAATAAGTTTATGTATAAAAATATTATTTAAAGGCGGTGAATTCCAGTTTTGAACTCTAATCTTCCACTTTTAACTGTAATTATTCCTTTTTTCCTGGCTATAATTGTAGTATCGTTCGTTAGGGAGCGATTCTATAGAGCTCAACAGCTTCGGCTGATACTGGTTATTATATTTATTGCAGCGATAACAATGGCTTGCTTACTTGTGCCTATGTTATTCTCTATTCTAAAAGGCAACACGATTCATAGTGTTTTTTGGCCACAGATGGTTCCTTTTGAACTGTGCTTCGAGGTAGATGGGCTAAGTATTACCATAGCTTCAATTGGCTTCTTGTTATGGCTTGCGGTTTCTATATATTCTATAAGCTATATCAAAACCGACCTGGGTAGGTATTATTTTTTATTATTGATCTTACTGGGAGCCGTTCAAGGAACGGTATTAGCAAAAGATCTTATAAATTTTTATGTGTTCCTCGAGATAATGACTGTAACTACATATTTTCTTATAATACATAAAAGAAGTACTCTCGCGTTACAAGCTGGTTACAAATATATACTTATGAATTTAATCGGCGCTTTTCTTATTTTGTTATCTATTATTTTAGTCTATGTTGATACAAGTAATTATGGATTAACGGGGTTTTCTGAATCTAATAGTTTTGTACCGCCAATACTATTTTTAGTAGGTTGTTTTATCAAGGCCGGTGCAGTTCCACTACATACCTGGTTGCCAGATGCACATCCTGCTGCGCCATCACCGGTCAGTGCTTTCCTGTCTGGTATAGTGATAAAAATAGGTGCTTATGGCATAATAAGGTTCATCTTCCCTGTATTAAATTTTGATTTATATATTAATAATTTTAGAGTGTCATTGAGTACGCTAATTATATATATCGCTGTAGCTTCTATGTTGATAGGCGTGCTCTTAGCTTTGGCACAAACAGATATTAAGCGATTATTAGCATATCACAGCGTAAGCCAGATGGGATATATCCTTTTAGGTATAGGATTGGGTACCAGGCTTGGTCTGGCTGGTGGGCTGTACCACTTGGTGAACCATGCCGTATTTAAGGGATTGCTATTTCTGTGTATGGGTGCAGTCATCTATTCGACTGGTACAAGTAATCTTGATAATTTAGGTGGCTTATGGAAGAAAATGCCGATAACAACATCAACCTGTATTATTGCCGCCTTAGCTATTTCAGGCATACCACCGTTTAATGGATTTGCAAGTAAAACAGTGCTTACAAAAGCTGCAACCGATTTTAGTTTTGTGCTTAAATTTGTCATAATTGTTACTTCAGTATTAACTTTTGCTTCATTTTTTAAATTATTAAGCTATACTTTTTTTGGTGAACCTAATAAGCAATTGATAACCATCAAAAAAATACCAATACTAATGCAGTTACCTATGATAGTGCTAGCTATTTTATGTGTACTTTTAGGAATAAAGGCACAATTTGTGTTGGATAGATTTATAACATTTGCAATATCCGGTTTAGTTCATTCCCGATCGGTTTCAAAGGTAGAATTCTGGACACAAAGCGCAGCTTTAAATAGTTTACTTATTATAACTTTAGGATTCATTGTCTATGTTATAGCTTTAAAGCTGGGGTTAATAGGTCGAAAAAAGAGAGAATTTGAGATAGGCAGTTTTATGGCAAAGTTGGTTAAGTATTTAAGTATAGATAGAATTTATTGTAGTACTGCTATATTAGTAAATAAACTATGCAAGAAGCTCGAAAGCGTATACCCGCGAGATTTAAATGTACACCTATCCTGGGTAATTCTGACTTTAATCGTATTGTTTGCAACATTATTGTTTGCAATAGCTTAGTTTTTATAAATTTCCCTTTTTCTACCCACATATATGAATTAAATTAACTGGCTAACTGGTAAACTAGGTAACCGACTAACTAAATTAATTGGTGAATTAATCTTAATCTTTATCTTAATTGGATAATTGGCGAATTAGTCTTGTTCTTAATCTTAATTACTAAATTGGCAAATTATTTAATTATTAGATTAGCAAATTAATCTTATTCTTTATCTTTAATCTTAATTGGAGAATTGGCAAATTGGTCAATTATATTATCTTAAATTTTCTTTCCTAACTCGATACTATATACTCAATACTCGATACTGTTTTTCGTTATCGGTCAATTGGTCAATTGGCGAATTGGTGAATTAATCTTAATCGGTCAATTAACTAATTGTATTATCTTATATTTTCTTTACTAACGACTAACGACTAAATACTAACGACTAATTTAATTGGTCAATTGGCTAATTAGTAAATTATATTATCTTATATTTTCTTTACTAACGACTAACGACTAAATACTAACGACTAATTTAATTGGTAAATTGGTCAATTGGTAAATCGGAGAATTAACTAGTCGGCTAATTGATTTAAACTGGCTAACTAAGTTATTTTGTATTTATGCTAACGACTATTCACTATTCACTAACGACTAGTTAAGATATCTTAAGTAGAAATAGATTAAAGCAATAAAAAGATCAATAACAACCAGAGGGAAAGCAACTTTAATGAAATACCAAAAAGGTATAGGTTGTTTATTTTTTTCTGCAATGTCAGCAACTATTAGATTAGAAGCTGTCCCTATTAAAGTGCCATTAGCTCCAATGTTTGCTCCCAAGATAAGCGCCCACCATAATATATCATAAGAAGCTCCAAGATGATGAGAAATATTTTCGATTATAGGAATATTTAAAGCTATCATAGGGATATTATCAAGAAAAGAAGACATAAAGGTAGAAGCTCCAAGGGTAATAAAACTTAAAAAGTTTATATCATTTCCTGCGAAACTTAAGAGTTTAGAAGATATAATTTCAATTAAACCATTTTCCACAAGAGTCCCTGCTAAGATATTTAAGCCAATTAAAAAGAAAATTATTCGCCAGTCAATTTGAGCATAAATATCATCTGGCCTATCTTGACTAATAATTAGTAAAATTATTGCACCCAGTAAATAAATTATGGCGAGATTTAGATTAATTATATGCGAAAAGAAGGATGATACAAGAATTATACTTAAGATTAGTAAAGAATATTTAAAAAGAGTAGGATTGGTAATGGCTTTCTTTTCATCAATTTTACTAAAGCGAAAAATGATTTCTGTTGGTATATTGTTTTTTTTAATAGTATTTTTAAAAATATTAATAAGATAAAATATATTTACTGTTACAAGTATTAATGATATTGGAGACATGTGGTATATAAAGTCATAAAAATTAAGATTAGCAGCGGATCCTATCATGATATCGACTGGAGTTCCGACGTAGGTTGCCATTCCGCCAACATTAGAAAATATAATTTCTGAAATTAGAAAAGGTAGAGGGGATATTTCTAAGATATGTGCAATAGTCAGTGTAATATTTGCTAAAAAGAGCATGGTAGTAATTTCATCTAATATTGAAGAGAGAAAACCTGCTAATAAAGAAAGCAAAACTAGAAGGACTAAAAGATTTCCCTTACTATATTTAGTAACTTTTATGGCTAAATATTGGAATATCCCGCTTTCTTTTGTTATGATAATAAAGATCATCATTCCAATGATAATCCCTAATTTATTAAAATCTATATAAGAAGTAGCTTTATTAAAAGTTATTAAACCTAGAGTAATGGCTAAAATTGCCCCAAAAAAAGCAGAAGTTGCTCTTATTCTGCGGTTGGTAAATATCAAGATATAAGTTATAATTAAAATAATTAAACAAAGAATTAGTTTAAACATGTGTAAATTCCTTAAAATATTGGTAATTAACTGATAAATTATGCTTGAACGAATTGTTGGAAAAATATTAATTATCTTTTGCATTATAACATATTATCGTTATTTTTATGAATAAAATTAATAACAGTATCGGTTAGTAAAAGAAATATACGGATAAAAGGAGTAACTGAAAATGTTTGGTGATTTTCTTTTCAAGTCGTTTTCTAAAAGTATCGGAATTGATCTCGGTACTTCCACTACCTTGGTGTATGTTAAAGGTAGGAAGATTGTATTATATGAACCATCAGTAGTTGCATTTAGAGATAACGGTAATAAAATATTGGCTGTAGGTAAAGAAGCTAAAAAAATGATTGGCCGAACACCATCGGGTTTATCAACTGTCAGACCTTTAAAAGAAGGAGTAATAGCTGATTTTGATATTACTGCTGAAATGATCAAATATTTTATTGAAAAAGTTCATATCCCAAATCGTTTCATAAAACCATCCATAATAATATGTGTTCCATCGGGAGTAACTGAAGTAGAAAAGCGTGCGGTTTCAGAGGTTGCATACAAGTGTGGAGCAAGAAAGGTATTTTTAATTGATGAGACAATTGCTGCTGCGATTGGAGTTGGGCTTCCAGTATTCGAACCAATGGGGAATATGGTTCTGGATATAGGTGGAGGAACTTCTGAAGTAGCAGTTATTTCTTTGGGAGGAATTGTGGTCAGCGAGTTAAGCCAAGTGGCCGGAGATTATATTAATGAAGAAATTATAAAATACATAAAACGCAAACATAATTTATATATTGGGGAATTAACAGCTGAGGAAATTAAACTTAATCTATCTACAAAAAACATCGAAGAAGAAATAAGAAGTTATGAAACTAAAGGAAGAGATAAAGTCAGTGGATTACCCAAAATAGTCAATATGTCATTAGACGAATTAAGAGAAGCACTTACAGAATCAATCAGGATAATAGCTAATATAGTGAGAGTTGCACTGGAAAAAACTCCTCCGGAGTTGGTTGCTGATATTGTGGATAAAGGCATCATTATGACTGGCGGAGGTTCAATGTTAATCGGTTTAGCTGAACTTTTAAAGGAAGAAATAGGCATTCCAACCTTTATTTCTCCTAAACCGATATATTGCGTTATAAATGGAATAGGTAAAATTGTTGAGAATCATAAATTTTACCAAAGAGTATTAATCAATCTTCATAGAGGAGTATAAAAAAGTATTTCGTAATTTTGGAAATAGCATACAGCATTCGGAAGAATATTTGCATTTCCTTTATTACTCATTACTAGTTACTGTAATTTTTAATACTCGCTGCTGATTTTAAATACCAATAGACAGGCGAGACGCCTGTCCTGCAGGGTGGGTGGTTTTCGATTTTTATGCATTTATTCTTTGTTTTCTTTATTAAAGAATAATTTAATCGGTGACTTAATCTTAATCTTTTCTTATCTTGATTGGTGAATTGGCTAATTGGAGAATTGGTTAATTATTTTACTTGCATTTTGTATTTAACTGGTAAACCGGCAAACTGGATAACTGGCTAACTGAATCATCCGGTTTTTATCTTTATCTTAATTGGTTAATTGGCTAATTGGAGAATTGGTTAATTATTTTACTTGCATCTTGTATTTCTTGTTATTAACTGGTAAACTGGCAAGTTAGCTAACCAACCAACCAACTAATATAATTTTGCATTTTCTTTACTACTCATTACTGTTGAGTATTGAATATTTTACTATATCGGAAAAAAGCAAGCGAGAGCATATGAAAGAATGAAAAATTTTTTTTTGCAAAATAAAGCATTTTTGATTTTTGTGATATTAATTATTATTACAATTTTTATTATGACCATTGATTACCACGGTGAGTCATATCTTGAATGGGTGGAAGGACTTGTATTAAAAACACTTTCTCCTATGAACAGGGGGATAAGCATATTCTCTAATAGTATAAAAAATTATATAAGAGCTATAGCTGAATTTAAAGAAGTCGAAGAAAAAAATAAAATACTAATTGAAGAGACGAAGATACTTCTTCAGGAAAATGCAATATTAAAAGAAAAATTAATATCTTATGATAGATTAAAAAAATTGTTAGAACTCAGAGAGTCCTTTTCTTTTCAAATGATTCCCGCTCTGGTCATTAGCCGAGAACCGGGTAATTGGTTTAACAGTATCATTATTGATAAAGGGACCAAGGATGGAGTGCAAAAAAATATGGCTATTGCTACTTACAGTGGCTTGGTTGGGAAAGTCGTGAGCGTTGATCATCATTCTTCAAAGGTATTATTAATCCTGGATCAAAGAAGTGCAGTAGGTTCCATGATACAAAGATCCAGGGATATTGGCGTATTAAAAGGTAGTGAAAAAAATTATTGTTATATGGAATATCTCTCTCGCGATGCTGATATAAAAATTGGAGATTTAGTCATTACTTCAGGTTTGGGAAGCATTTTTCCAAAAGGGATTACCATCGGAAAAGTAATAGAAATAAAAAAAGATAGCCATGCTTTATTCCAGGAAGTATTGATAAACCCGAGGGTGGATTTTACTAAACTGGAAGAAGTGTTTGTAGTAAAAAAACCATGATAAAATGCAATAATAACAAAAAAAAGGAGATAAAATCATTTATAATATATTTAAACTAAAAAATGGCATGAGAATAATCGTAGAAGAAATGCCTTATATGAAATCAGTATCTATTGTTATCGGAATTGGAGTAGGTTCAAGATATGAAGAAAAAAAATATCAGGGAATTTCCCATTTGGTTGAACATATGTTATTTAAAGGTACCGGGAATAGGGAAAATACTTTAGAACTATCCAAGGTTGTGGAAGGAATAGGTGGTGCAATAAATGCTTCCACCTCCGAAGAAAACACCCTTTTGTATGTAAAGGTTCCTCAGAAAGTTTTTGTAACTGCTTTTGATGTATTAGCTGATATAATACTCAATTCTCTTATGAGGAATGATGATCTTCAGAGAGAAAAAAATGTAGTCATCGAGGAAATAAGAAAATGCAAAGATACGCCGGAAGAATTAGTAGAGTTATTACTTGATAAAATAATGTGGAAAAACCATCCTTTAGGGAGAGGAATCCTTGGAGATGAAAAGAGCGTAAAAGCTATTTCAAGAGAAATTTTACTATCTTATGTTGACAAATTTTATCGACCTAATAATATGGTCATTAGCATCGCTGGAAAGGTAAAAACAGAAGAAGTTATTTCTAAAGTAAAAAAATATTTTGGGGGAATGGAAAATAAAGAAATTAAAGAATATCTTCCTGTTAGAGAAAAACAAGAAGAGTATCAAATAAATATAAAATCTAAAAAAACTAATCAAGCCCATCTTTGTTTTGGTTTTCCTACTATTTCACGAATGCATCCTGATAGATATTCTGTGGATTTACTGGACATCATATTAGGTTCAGGATTAAGCTCAAGACTTTTTCAAGAGATAAGAGTAAAAAGAAGCATGGCTTACGATGTGCATTCTTATGCACAATATTTTAATGATATTGGCTCATTTAATATCTATGCCGGGGTAGATTCCGATAGGCTGAAAGAAAGTATTAAGGTTATTCTGAAAGAGCTTAAGAAAATCAGGGAAAATGATTTGCCTGAAGAGGAGTTAATAAAAGCGAAAGAAATGTATAAAGGTGCTCTGTCTTTAAATTTAGAAAGCACTTTGAATCAAGCATTTTGGTTAGGAAATAAATTATTGCTATACGGCAAACCCTTTACCGAGGATGAAGTGAAAAAAAAGATTGAAAAGGTAGAAGCAAAGGATGTAATTCAATCTGCCCGTAAAATTTTCAAAAAGAATGGAATAAACTTATCTATTGTCGGTCCATTCAAGGAAAAAGATCGGGAAGAACTTGGCGCCCTATTTCAAGAGCTGTAGTTGTTTCTAAACGGTTAACTGGATAACTAGCCAACAGAACAGCTAAACTATTTATCTTTTTTTATTACATATTGCTTATTGTATTTGTAACTTGAAACCGGTACCTTGAATTTTTAACTAACCAACTAACTAATTAACTAAAATTATAATTATTCGGAGGAAGCGTGTGCCTCTTAAATTAGGTATTGGAGATATCATAAGATTGAAAAAGAAACACCCTTGCGGAGGTTTTCATTGGGAAATTACTCGAACGGGAATAGATATTGGGATAAAATGTCTATGTTGTGGCAGGAAAGTTCTGGTTCCACGGGTGAAATTGGAAAAAAAAATACGGGAAATCATCCCAAGAGACTAAAATAATTTAAGGCATTAATATTTTGTGTAATTTTTGGGTTATAATCATAAAATAAAATTTTCTAACTTAATTATCCGATCTTTCTCTTAATTGGTTAATTAGCAAATTAATCTTATTCTTTATCTTTAATCTTAATTGGTCAATTATATTATCTTAGATTTTCTTTCCTAACTCGATACTATATACTCAATACTCGATACTGTTTTTCGTTATTGGTCAATTGGTAAATCGGTTAATTGGTTTATCTTTTGTATTTTCTTTATCTTGTATTTAAAATTGCATCTTACGACTCGTAACCTGTAACCAGATAATTAATCTTAGTCTTTTCTTAATCGGTGAATTGGAGAATTGGGAAATCGGCCAATCGGTAAATTGGCCATTATATTATCTTAGATTTTCTTTCCTAACTCGATACTATATACTCAATACTCGATACTGTTTTTCGTTATTGGTCAATTAGCAAATTAATCTTATTCTTTATCTTTAATCTTAATCGGTGAATTGGAGAATTGGGTAATTGGTAAATCGGTAAATTGGCCATTATATTATCTTAGATTTTCTTTCCTAACTCGATACTATATACTCAATACTCGATACTGTTTTTCATTTTTACAAATTTCCCTTGCCATAGAAAATATCAAGTGGTATAATATTTAATCATTTTGAAATATTGTATTCCTTGCTCCTGAAAATATTTCAGGGGCTAGTTAGTCCAAAAGGAGGAGGTGAACAGATGAGAAAATACGAATTGATGCTTGCTATTAATCCCCAATTTGAAGAAGAAGAATTAGCTTCATTAATAGAAAAAGTTAAAAAGATTATTTCTAAAGAAAAAGGTGAAGTAACTAATATTAATAAATGGGGAAAGAGAAAATTAGCTTACGAGATTAAAGATTTTACCGAAGCGATTTATGTTGTCATGAAATTTAACATTGACGAACTAAGTATTTCTGAATTTGAGAGAGTGTTAAAATTAGAAGAAAAAATTATTCGATACTTATTAATACTACAAAAAGAAGAAAAACCTGTAAAAGCGAAAAAATAGTTAATAATCAAATATTATTTCAAAATGAAGATAGATCAGAAAATAGATCAAAGGAGGAAAAGTAGTTATCAATGGCGAGATATCGTTTTTTTAAGAAACCGGTGAGAAAAGTTTGTCTCTTTTGTGCTGAAAAAATAGTCGCTGATTATAAAAATGTAGACTTGTTAAGAAAATATATTAGTGAACAAGGAAAAATATTACCGCGTCGAGTCACTGGAAATTGTGCAAAACATCAAAGGGGAGTTGCTATTGCCATAAAAAGAGCGCGGGAAATCGGGCTTCTTCCTTATGTAGCTAAATAGTACAAGATTGATATTGTTATAATTGTTATATTTATGTATCTCGATTTGAAAAATAACATATCGATTTTTACTAATTGATTGGTTAATTGGTTATCCTGTTAATAAATTAAATAGAACTAATTAACCAATCAATTTATCTTTAAAAGTGGAATTTATAAAAAGAGGTTTTTATTGTCAGAGCAACATATTCCGACAAAATCAATAGTTGAAGGTGCTTTTTTTGCGGCAATTACAGCAGTATTATTTGTAATAAGCATATATATCCCCTTGTTAGGAACAGTAGTTAGTTTTTTATGCCCTCTTCCTATTATCATTTTGACTTTACGACACAGTTTAAAATTTGCAGTGATTGCTACTATCATATCCGGTATATTAGTGAGTTTTTTAGCCGGTCCATTTCAAGGCTTTATGGTTATACTGGGATTTGGTCTGTTGGGCATAGCTTTGGGATATGGTATAAAAAAGGAATATACTTTTAACGAAATAATTATTTTAGGAAGTATTGTATCTTTTGTATCCAAAATATTAATTTTTATAATTGGTTTTTGGTTGTTAGATATAAATCCTTTTGTATTTGACGTAGAACAGATAAATAACATGGTAACCCAATCACTAAATTTTTATAGCAATATGGGATTAAGCGGCGAACAGTTGGATTCAATGAAAGAAACATTGAGCCAATCTTTACTGGTTGTTCGAATTGCTCTCCCTGCATTATTAATACTTTCTTCAATATTTGACACTTTTTTAAATTATTATGTAGCTAGGTTGGTTTTAAAAAGAATTGGGTATAAATTACACAGTTTAACACCTTTTATTAATTGGAGAGCATCCAAGTCATTTTTTTGGAGTTATTGTGTAGGTATTATCTTGATATTTTTTGGTACAAGATATAATGTAGCACAATTAAATAAAATTGGAATAAATATACAAATATTATTTACTATGATTTTTTTAATTTGCGGAATTTCTTTGGCTGGATTTTTAATGGAAAAGATAAAAGTAAGTAATTTTTTAAAATGGTTTGTTTATATAATGATATGCCTTTTTCCTTTCTTTTCTCAGATTGCCACCTGGGCAGGCATATTAGATGTTTGGATAGACCTGAGGGCATTAATTTCTCCTGATAAAAATAAACCTGCATAATATTTCAAAGGAGAGTAAAAAGGGTAATAAAACAGTGTTAAGAAAAATCAATAAATAATTAATTAAAAATTTATTGATTATAAAAAAATTAAACTTATAATAAATACAGGGAGGCTGCTATAGATGAAATTAATATTAAAAGAAAATATTAAAAAAATTGGAAACATTGGAGATATTGTTGAGGTGAGTGACGGATTTGCAAGAAATTTTTTAATTCCCAAAGAAAAGGCAATTCTATTTACTAAAGGAAATTTTAAGCAAATTGAATATTTAAAGAAAAAAGATTTAGAAAAAAGAGAAAAAGAACTAATCGAAGCAAGAGAATTAGCCGAAAAAATTAATCAAATTTCCTTGCAGGTCAAAGTAAAAGCGGGTAAAGAAGGAAAATTATTTGGATCGGTAACCAGTAAGGAAATCGCCGAGATGATACTGCAAGAAAATAACATTGAGCTGGATAGAAAAAAAATTAATTTGAAGGAACCGCTAAAAAAATTGGGAATTCATAAAATTTCCGTCAACTTATATAAAGAGGTTAATGCTCAGATAAAAGTGAATTTGATTTCTGATTCTTTACCGGAAGAAGATAAAAAAGACAAAGAAGAAACTCCTAAAGAAAAGTAAGAATATTAAAACAGTATTTAGTATCTCAGCAATAAATTACTATTACTGTATTTACATCTGACATCTTGTATTTAACCGGCAAACCGGCTAACCGGTTAACTGAATTATCTTGTATTTTCTTTACTAACGACTAATATAATTAGCCAATTAACCAATTATCCGATTAACCAATTGGAGAATGAATCAATTGTTCAACTGGTCGATTGTATTATTTTGTATCTTGTATTTTCTTTACTAACGACTAATATAATTAGCCAATTAACCAATTATCCGATTTACCAATTGGAGAATTAATCAATTGTTCAACTGGTCGATTGTATTATCTTGTATCTTGTCTTTTCTTTACTAACGACTATTCACTAACGACTAATTTAGGAGAGTAATATGGATTTAGGTAGAAATCCACCTCAAAACATTAGCGCAGAGCAAGCTGCTTTAGGTTCAATGTTGCTTCAGGAAGATGCCATCATGCACACGGTAGAAATTTTAAAACCGGAAGATTTTTATAGAAAATCTCATGAAATCATCTATAGGAGCATTAGTGAACTTTTTGATAAAAGTAATGGCGTTGATCTGGTTACCTTAACCGAGGAACTTAAAAGAAAAGATTTATTGGAAAAAATAGGCGGAGTAACCTATCTAACCAACTTGATTAATAGTGTTCCAACTGCAGCAAATATTGAATACTATGTGAGAATAATTGAAGAAAAATCTATTTTGCGTAATCTGATAAATAGTGCAACCAAGATTGTTTCCATGGGTTACGAAGAAAAAGAAGATGCCAGAGTTTTAATGGACAAAGCAGAGCACTTGATGTTTGATGTATCCCAGAGAAATTTAGGTCAAACTTTTATTCCTATTAAAGAGATCTTGCAAGATAGTTTTGAGAAAATTGAAAACCTCTATCATCGAAAAGAATATATTACCGGAGTACCTAGTGGTTTTACTGAATTTGATGATATTACTACCGGTTTCCAACCTTCTGAGTTGATTATTATTGCAGGAAGACCGGGAATGGGTAAAACCGCATTTTGTATGAATATTGCTCAAAATGCCGCTATATCTAAAAATACCTCCGTAGCAATTTTTAGCCTGGAAATGTCCAAGTCTCAGTTAGTGCAAAGAATGCTTTGTTCGGAAGCCCGGGTAGATGCACATAATCTAAGAAAAGGAGGGTTGGCTGAATCAGATTGGCCTACGCTTTCCATGGCTGCAGGAAGATTATCATCTGCACCTATTTTTATCGATGATTCGGCAGGAGCGACATCTTTGGAAATTAAAGCAAAAGCTCGACGACTTAAAGCACAACATAATCTTGGTTTAATTATTATTGATTATTTGCAGTTAATGCAAAATACTTCCAGATCAGAGAACAGGCAGCAGGAGATTTCAGAAATTTCCCGTTCTCTTAAAGCTTTGGCCAGAGAATTAAATGTTCCGGTTATAGCAGCATCTCAATTATCAAGGGCTGTAGAGCAAAGAAATGAAAGAAGACCACTACTTTCTGATTTAAGGGAAAGTGGGGCTATTGAACAAGATGCGGACCTGGTTGTTTTTATATATCGTGAGGAGTATTATAAGCCAAAGACCGAAAAAAAAGGAATTGCAGAAATAATTATAGGCAAGCAAAGAAATGGTCCAACCGGGAAAGTAAATTTAACTTTTATTAAGGAATATGCGAAATTTGAAAGTTTATCCAGAATGCCTGAAGAGTAATTGTTACCGGTTTAGGTCTTGTTTTATGTTTACAGTCATGCTTATTATTTTTTGAATTTTATTAGGATTATATAAAATAATTTTTGATGCATGTTAAATATTTAATTAATAATAATTGACAGTGCAGAGAAAATATAGTAACATTTAAAAGCAAAAAAAATTATTAATAAACTTAAGGGCCGTTAGCTCAGTTGGTAGAGCATCTGACTCTTAATCAGAGGGTCGCAGGTTCGAGACCTGCACGGCCTATTTTTTGAAAATAATGCCCCCATCGTCTAGGGGTTTAGGACACCGCCCTTTCACGGCGGCGACAGGGGTTCAAATCCCCTTGGGGGTACCATATTTTTTAAACGGGCGGATAGCTCAGTCGGCAGAGCACCTGCTTCACATGTAGGGGGTCACAGGTTCAAGTCCTGTTCCGCCTACCATTTTTTTATAGAGATTGATATGCCGGCGTAGCTCAATTGGAAGAGCAACGGAATCGTAATCCGTAGGTTGTCTGTTCAACTCAGATCGCCGGCTCCAAATTAGTATTTAGTATATAGTAAGGAAAAGAAAAACCAAGAACAAGAAAAAGAAGAAAGAAACTAGATTAAAATATAATAACAAGCGATGAGTAATGGGTGATAAATAACGAGTTTCGTTTTGTGTTTTTAGTATATTGATTTATATCCTTTCTATCCGCTAAACGCTGTACGCTCTACGCTAAAAAAACTAAAGACTACCAGCTGTATGCTATATTATTCACTATCCACTTAAACCTCCAAAACATCGACTAATTAAGCGAGGCAAAGGATGAATAACCCTAAATTAACTTCTCCTTCTGAAGTTACCAGACTTCTTGCTAAATATGATTTTAAATGTAGAAAAAGTTTAGGACAGAATTTTTTAATTGACCAAAACATTTTAAAAATTATTATTCATTCTTTAGAACCCGAAAAAGAAGATTACATATTAGAAATTGGAACCGGGATCGGGACGCTTTCTGCATTTTTATCTACGCAAATTAAACAAGTTATTTCAATAGAAAAAGACCGGAAATTAATTCCCATTATTAAAGAAAATCTTTCTCCTTTTAACAATATTGAAATGATTTTTGAAGATGTAATGAATTTTAATTTTAATATATTTCTTCAAGAAAATATAAAAAAGGGGAGAAAAATTAATAAAATAGTGGGCAATCTTCCTTATTATATTTCCATTCCCTTAATAAGAAAAGTTATTAAACTGGGTAAGAATATCAAAATTGCAGTTTTTCTAGTACAAAAAGAAGTTGGAAAAAGACTAATGGCTCAACCGGGAGAAAAAGATTATGGTATTTTATCTATTGCTACACAGTATTATTCTATGCCAAGCAAAGTGCATATTGTTCCGGCAACCGTCTTCTATCCTAAACCGAAAGTGAATTCCATGATCATTAGATTGGATATCATGGAAAAACCCCGGATAAAGGTAGACGATGAAAAAGTATTTTTTGAAATTGTCCGGGCTTCCTTTCAACAAAGAAGGAAAAGAATCATCAATTCTCTTGCAAACTATTTCCAGGGAAAAATTGATAAAGTAGAAATAGAAAATATATTAGAAAAAACCGGAATTGATAAAAGCCTGAGAGGTGAAACTCTTACATTGGAAGAATTCGCAAAATTAAGCAATGAAATGGGAGAGAAACTTTCATAGACGAGCAAGATGCTTGTCCTACGGGGTTGGTGTTTTTCAATTTTTATGCATTTATCCTTTGTATTTTTAGTTTTTTATATTAACTGATAACTGTAAACTGAAAACTTGTATTTAATGCTAATGGCTAATTTAACTGGCAAACTAAATTATCCAGTCTTTTGTCTTAATCGGCTAATTGATAAATTGCCAAATTAATCTTATTCTTTATTTTTTTCTTAATCTTAATTGGTTAATTGGATAATTGGACAATTGTTTAACTAAATTATCCGGTCTTTTATCTTAAATTGGTAAATTGGAGAATTGGTCAATCGGCTAATTGTTTTATCATTCTTTTTTGACAAGAAAAATCTATCATGTTATAATTCTGTAGCAAACTACATAAATAAACGGGAAAAATAATAGTGACAATTATTAACATTACTGGTAATACAAAAAGAAAATCTTTTTTTTATAAAAAAAATATATTAATATTTAAATAATTTATTCCGGAACACAGTATTTATTTATACTGTGTTTATTTTTTTATTTTATTTTTTGAAATCTACCGAGTAGGGAGGTAGAAACAAAAATGTGAAGATTGGAGTAATTGGAGTAAAATGATTAAATCAAATAATTAGGAGGTTATTGACAAAATTTAAAGTGCATTATTGATAAAATTTTGGTAGAATAATTTACCGGAGTATAAATATAACACTAATTATAAGTAGAAAGCAAAATATTGTATAAAAAACAAAAATAAAAAAGGCGGTGTATTAAGTGAATATCACAGATGTTAGACTTAGAAGAATAGAAACTGAAGGAAAATTAAGAGCTTATGTATCCATTACTTTTGATGATTCTTTTGTTGTCCACGATTTACGGGTTATTGACGGTAATAAAGGTATGTTTGTAGCAATGCCTAGCAAGAGACTCCCGAATGGAGACCATAAGGATATTGCACATCCAATTAACACAGAAGTTAGAGATATGATTCAAAAAGCAGTTTTGGAAGTTTTCCAGAAAGAAACAGAAGAAGTATCTCATGAAAAAGTGGAAACATCAACAGAAGAAGTGGAAACATCAACAGAAGAAGTGGAAACATCAACAGAAGAAACTGATTAGAAAATAATAGTCTATTTATTTTATTGAATAATTTTTCTGGTTTGGGGCGTAGCCAAGTGGTAAGGCACGGGAATTTGGATCCCGCATTCGAAGGTTCGAACCCTTCCGCCCCAGCCATTTTGCCTATTTCGACTATAAAAATATAAAAAAGTCAGACCAGAAGTCTGGCTTGAATTTTTTATTTTAGGTCAGTACTCAAATATACCGGGCATAATTACAGGGGTTGGAAAAAAGAAGAAGATATTTTTTTCCATTCTTTCTCTCTGGTTTTTTCTTGGACTCGATACTATTTTTTTGAGTGTAAAATTTAGTGAAGTAATTAGATAAAAATAAAAATACTGTTTTTCTCAATAATATTTATTATTATATTCTTTTTATTTTCTTTACTAACGACTATTCACTAACGACTAATATAATTAGCCAATTAACCAATTGACCGATTTACCAATTGGAGAATTAATCAATTGTTCAACTGGTCGATTGTATTATCTTGTATCTTGTCTTTTTATCTTGCATTTCCTGTTTTTAACTGGCAAACCGGCAAACTGAATTATCTTGTCTTTTCTTTACTAACGACTATTCACTAACGACTAACGACTAATTTTTAGTGCTATTTATGATTTATAGAAAATGTGTTATTATAATAAGTAAATTCGAAAAAGAAATAATACAACTAATTATTTAAATTACAGGCAATAAACTGGAGGTAAGATGATGGAAAATACTGCCGTTGTTATTATGGCAGGTGGCAAAGGAAAAAGGATGAAATCTGATTTGCCAAAAGTTCTTCATGAAATTGCAGGCAGACCTATTTTGAATTATATATTTGATACAATAAATCAACTTAACTTGAAGAAAACTATCATGATTGTGGGCTATCAAGGAGAAAAAGTTAGAGAATTAATAGGTAGTGATATAGAATATGCTGAACAATCGGAGCAATTAGGAACCGCTCATGCAGTTCTTCAAAGTAAAAAATTATTAGAATTATTTACCGGTAATATCTTGATCCTATCAGGTGATGTACCATTTTTGAAAGTAAATACTTTAAGAAAATTTTTAAGATATCATCAGAGAAATCAATATTCCTGCAGTTTGATTTCTGCAATTTTAGAGAATCCCCGGGGTTATGGAAGAGTTATTAGAAATAAAAAAGGTGAAATAAGAGAAATTATTGAAGAAGCAGATTTGAATGGAAATGAAAAAGAGATAAAAGAAGTGAATGCAGGCATTTATTGTTTTGAAAAAAATAAACTTTTCCAGATATTGGAAAAAATTACTCCGAATAATAAGCAAAATGAATATTATCTGACTGATGCAGTAAAGATTTTATTGGAAGAAGGTTTAAAAGTAGGAAATATTATTCTGGAAGATCATACTGAAATGTCAGGAATTAATACCCGTATGGATTTAGTTGAAGCTTCGAAAAAAATTAATCAGCGGGTATTACATCAATTAATGTTTCAAGGAGTAACGATTATCGACCCGGCAAGTACCTTTATCGAAGAAGGAGTTCAAATAAACAAGGATACAACTATTTATCCATTTACAATAATTCAGAAAGAATCTAAAATCGGAAAAAATTGTATAATCGGACCCTATTCACATATTATCAATGCAAAGATAGGCAACGAGGTAAAAATATGGTCTTCGGTAATAGAAGATAGCGAGATTAAAGATGGTGTTAAAATTGGCCCTTATTCTCATCTACGACCCGGAACTACAGTTGAAAAGAATGCAAAGATAGGAAATTTTGTAGAAGTAAAGAAAAGTATTATTGGAGAAGGAAGTAAGGCATCACATTTAACTTATTTAGGAGATGCTAAATTAGGGAAAAATGTAAATGTTGGTGCAGGAACTATAACCTGTAACTATGATGGTGAAAAGAAAAATACAACAATTATTGAGGATGACGTATTTATCGGAAGCAATAATGCCCTGGTAGCCCCGGTAAAATTAGGAAAAGCGTCTTATACGGGAGCCGGTTCAACTATAACCGAAAATATACCGGAAAACAGTTTGGCAATTGCCCGTTGTCGACAGAAAAATATATTAAACTGGAAAAAAAATAGAAAAACCAAGGCTAAAACTATTTAATGGCAGG
>Ga0208902_1000386_pt1 | contig 23639 bp, 23 predicted proteins | sample AntAceMetag02UKH_FD_184767 | JGI IMG/M metagenome (GOLD analysis project Ga0208902, IMG submission 184767) | Saline lake microbial communities from Ace Lake, Antarctica - Antarctic Ace Lake Metagenome 02UKH (SPAdes) (version 2) | ecosystem: Environmental > Aquatic > Non-marine Saline and...
AAGATAGTAGTCGTAGTTGCCCTCATAAACCAGCATGCGGCCGTGATCTATTTCAAAGACCCTGTTTACCAGATGCTTAAGGAAATATCTATCGTGGCTGACAATCATGATGGTACCTAAAAAATTGCCGAGTGCTTCAAGAAGCACCTCTCTGCTGGCAATATCCAGATGGTTTGTCGGTTCATCTAAAACCAGGAAATTTACCGGCATAGCCAGAATAACAGCGAGCATAACCCGGCTTTTTTCTCCTCCTGACAAAATGGAAATTCTTTTATCCGCATCATCACCGGAGAATTGAAAAGCGCCAAGAAGATTTTTTATGTATCCAAAAGTCGTCTTGGGCAGACTTCAGATACCTCTTTAAATATAGTTCGATTTTGATTTAATATATCTGATGAATATTGGCTGAAATATCCCATATTTACAACAGCATGGGAAAAAATGGTTGACATTATTATGTATACATAATAATGTCAACCATAATAACAGTGAGGACAGATGCCAAAAAATCTTTAAAAAAGAATTCAGAACATCCTGTTTGAGCTGCTGAGAGGTCCAATCCGCCCTGTCACCGAGAAGATGATAGGAAAGCGCTTGGGAATCATCAAAACTCCGGTCAGGCAGGTCTTAAAAGCATATCTTTTATTGGACGAAGGCATAAAATATTATCATTATTTGAGTATGGGATGTATCGTGACGGGAATTCTGGTTGCGAATTATGTGATAAGAAAGGATAAAAAGATGCAGGCTGATGCTTGCTAAAGGTGGAAGGTATATATATGAGTGAAGCTTTAGGAAAAAATGTTAAAAATAGAATTTATGGCAATGAGTACAAATATGTGAAAGAAGTTTTGGATACAGGATTCAGTAGTTCTCAGGGTTCACGGATGGTGACCCGTTTGGAACAGGCCTTTGCAGAGAGATTTGATGTCTCCTATGCTATTTCACATATTAACGGTACAGCAACGATGCATTCTGTTTTGGAGGCTATTGGTGTAGGGCCAGGGGATGAAGTAATAGTACCCCCGCTGACTATGGCCAGTACCACTTTTGTGGTTTTGCAAACAGGTGCAACTCCGATATTTGCAGATGTTGATCCGGACACCTATCAGATAGATCCAAAATCAATTGAAAAGCGAATAACCACGCATACCAAGGCAATTATCACTGTTGCACTATTTGGGTTGAGTCCAGATATGGATCCCATTATGGAACTAGCGCAAAAGCACCATTTGACAGTAATAGAAGATGATGCGGAATGCTTTTTGGGGGAGTATAAAGGAAAATTGGCGGGTACCATTGGGCATGCAGCTAGTTTCTCTTTTCAGTCATCAAAACATCTCACTGCAGGTGAGGGTGGGATAACAGTTACAAATGATCCGGAACTGGCGCTGAAAATTCGCCGGATTGTCTCTTTGGGATATGCCGGGGTAGGAGCAGGAAAGGGAAAAATATCCAAAAGTGATATTCAGGAACCAAATTATTCCCGTCATATCCAACTGGGATGGAATTATCGGATGCCTGAACTCTGTGCTGCAGTAGCACTTGCCCAAGTAGAAAATATCGATGCTCTGGTAGAGCGGAGAATATCTGTCGCCAATCTATTTTCTGAGGTAATAAAAGATACACCCTGGCTTGTTCCTCAATATGTCGGGCCTGAATATAAACATTCATACTGGACCTGGGTAGTAAAACTTAATAATCCAAAAATCAGCTGGTACGATTTTAGAAATAAATTTGTAGAATTGGGCGGCGATGGAATTTATGGTACCTGGAAACTGACCTATCAGGAGCCTATGTTTCAGGAGAAGAATTTTCTTGGTCGGGAGAAATTCATAACAAAAGAGAACCTCGATAGCTATCAATCAGGATTATGCCCTGTTGCCGAAGATTTACAGACGAAACTGTTCCAGTTTAAAACAAATTATTGGGACTATGCGAAGGCATTGAAACAGGCAGAAGTATTGAAAGCGGCGATAGCTTTTTTTAGCTAAGAATCTCTTTTTCCGTGTGGAATGGGGGTCTGACCCCCATTCCACACTCTCTATAAGCAGCCATCAATTTTAGATGATTATCCCTTTTTTCTCAAGATAGAATTTGGAAAAGGGGTCTGACCCCTTTTCCAAAGACGCTGCTGAATTCAGCTGGATAATCCGCTCTTATCAAGATAGTAGTCGTAGTTGCCCTCATAAACCAGCATGCGGCCGTGATCTATTTCAAAGACCCTGTTTACCAGATGCTTAAGGAAATATCTATCGTGGCTGACAATTATGATGGTACCCGAAAAATTACCGAGTGCTTCAAGAAGAACCTCTCTGCTGGCAATATCCAGATGGTTTGTCGGTTCATCTAAATTGGGAATGGGGTCAGACCCCTTTTCTCCCTCGGATCTGAGCTTCCTATCGGATTTTTATATTGAAGCAGTTCCATTGTGATCGGAGAATCTTTATGAGCTAAAGAGAGAAAATCGGCCTCGACACCTTGTAATCCTGTTAACTTATCCAGCCAATTACCCTGAATTGTTTTTTCATTGACAACGGTAAAACCAAAGAGTTGGAAAAGTTTCCCGCTCTCTTCTAAATCAGTAACAACGATATTTATATGATGAATTCCCACTGTTTTTTCTCCTGAAGTTTTATCGTCCCGCTCGCCGGGAAAGTTCCAAAAATGCATCTTGCAGACTCATATTGTCTGTAAGGACAATCTCTGTTTTGCACTCCAACTGATCAACAAGGGTGTCGTATGAGTAGGCGATCCCATACTCTTCTAGTACAGGCAGCGCACGTTTGCTGATAATTTTTCCATGGCAATTCGTGATTCCCATTTTTGCAAGAAGTACTGCTGCTCCGCGGCCTATGAGTTTATCCTGAACATAAAGATTTTTAGCAGGAATAGTTCCCGGTGCCAGAAAGTCCATGAGTTCAAATAGGGGGTGCAGCCAGAATTTATCACTGGTAAATATAATTTCATCATCTTTCCGTACTGTTAAATTCATATATCCTCACTCTTTTGTTGTGCAGTTGTGTTCTTGTAAGGTAAAATTAATACTCATTTTAATTATGGTCAATTGTTAGTGGTAATTTTATAAAGTTTAAACAAGATATATTTACATTGCCATCAGTATATTCCAAGGTGTATTATGAAGAAAGTAGTGTTAAAAATAGTAACAGATGCCGGATTAAGGTTGTCAGTATAAAAAGTAGACGCATGGTGAATAAATATTTTGAAATTGACTCTATTACCTAAAAATTTTACAATTGATTGATCTTGAATTTTTCTTCAGTATATTTCTCTATCCTTGGTGCTTTTTTGTGGTTATGTTTAAGAACATAAATTTAAAAAAGTCATGATACTAAACGGCTTGAAACTGTCAGATCTTATTTGGATTAAAATATGAAGAAAGCTTTATTTGTTTCTATAGTATTAATATTTGCTCTTGCTGCTTTTTTTCTGGTTCCCTCACGCAATGACAATGTGGTGAAGCCCTATCAGGATACTGACAGCCAATTGTTGATTCCCCAACGGAATGTAGTAATCATCACCATAGATCTGAAGAACAGCAACAGAACTTTTTTCTCTGAAGAGACAATAGGCCTGCTCGAGGAGTTAAATCAGGATTTAATTGAGATTCAGGGAGTAACACAAGTTGATTCAATCCTGAATGCAAACACCGTGAGAAGTGATGAGTATGAAATCTTCATCAACCCGATAATAGCCCCCAAAGCTGAAAGAACTGAAGATTATTTTACTGAATTGCTGCAGGAAATAGGAAAATATCCAGAGCTGAAACCCTATATAAATGAATCAATGGAATCACTACTTTTCTATATCTATTTTGGGTACAAAGTTTCACCCTCAACCATAGATAAAGCCCTTACCGAAGTACAGAACACCTATACGCAATTTTCTCTTGAGTATACCGGGATGTCCCCTATTATTGCCAAGACCGAGCAGCTGCTTACCGGTGATATCGTAGTATTTCTACCTGTTTTATTAATACTTATAATGGTGGTTTTTCTCAGTTTTAGGAGTGTAAAAGCAATCATTACCGCATGGACCCTGATTATACTTGCGGTCTTTGCCTCTTATAGTTTTGTACGTTTTGCCGGTGTTGAAAACTCTCCAATGCTGCTGCTTGTTCCTGTATTCAGCCTCGGTCTGTTAAGTGACTATATCATCCACTACTATTATCACCTGTTTTATGCCCCTGGTAGTCACGAAGTATCTTTTGTTCGTAAAAGGATGCTATTCCCTCTCTCCATGACGGCAATGTCAACTCTCACCGGGTTTATCTCACTGCTTTTTATAAACGGATCCGGCCATCTTCTGTTAGGAACACTCATTTCTGCCAGTGTAGTACTTACCTTCATGGGAGTTTTTCTCTGGTTCCCTCATTTAAAATTCAAAACCCCTGCCCGCGATATACTTCCCCGGTTTCAAGTTATGCAGGTGCGGTTTTTTTTGTTAATAGTAAAAGTTCGGTGGATAATTTATATTCTGCTTCTGGCAATTCTGGTGTGGGGGCTTTTTCTTATCCCGAATCTTAAGATTGAACCGTATCCCATTGAGCAGCTGCCGTCCGGTAATACCATAAAGAGAGCGGATCGTGTAATAAATGAGGAATTTTACGGTAATATCCCCTATTTTATTGAATTTGATACAGGAGAAGAGGGCGCTATTCTCACACGGGATGCTCTGTTGATTCTGGATAATATTCATACTATATTAGATAATAGTGAGGTGGTGGGATATTCTCATTCGATGCTGACCATTCTTAAACAATTGAGTCTCTATTTTGAGGGTGATAAGGATTTGCTGCTGAAGAGTGATATGACGAGATCCTTTATCATAGAGCAGTATATGCTCTACTACTCATCCAGTGTTGATCCTCTGGAGTATGAATCCTTGATCAATGCAGCCTACAGCGTTTTCTCGGTTAAAGGGCTGCTCTATTATCAGAATGTAGATGCGCTTACCGATTTCTACAGCTTAATTGACCAGATTGATGCTACCCTGCCTGAAGGATGGAGCATTCAGGTGCACGGCATGATCAATGAGCTGCAGAAAGAAGAGCGGATACTCAGACGTAACTGGATATTCTCCTTCGCAATCGGTAGTTTTATGATTTTTGTAATGGTGCTTATTTTCTACAGAAAATTAAGAATGGCGTTGTTAAGTCTGCTTCCGGGTATTCTGAGTATGATTTTTTCGTTCGGCATTATTAGCCTGGCGGGAATTAGTATTGATGCCTTCAGTATCATTTTTGTAGCAATAATTATAGGTTTGGTTATTGATTACAGTATTCATACACTAGGTGCAGTTGAGTCGCTCGAGAATCTGACGACTATAGAGGAAGGTTTTGGCTTCATTATAAACTACAGCGGGAAACCAATATTCCTGAGTTTTCTGACATCAATTTTCTCTTTTTCTGTTCTTTTTCTCTCATCATTTACCGGAGCACGAACACTTGGGCTGCTTCTGGTATCATCGCTGCTGATCTCATTTTTCTTAAGTGTCTATCTTCTGCCAGTTATTATCCTTCCCAATAGAATAAAAAGGGAAAAATCAGATAAGAAGGATTTACTATGAAAAGATATTTAGCAGGTATATTAACTCTGTTTTTTTTAAGCCTGAGTTTCAATCTCATTGCTCAGGATATTACCATTGATGAAATTCATGAAAGATATAAAGCCACAATTTTAATTCCCAGAATAACCGCAACACTTACCGTTAAACTCATCTCTGCCAAAGGCGAAGTGCGCGAGATACAGGCAAAAGCGTATCAAAAATCCGAAACCAATACTGAATCTGAAGCCACCCGCCTGTTTCTTTTTGAATATCCACCTTCTATAAGGAATTCCGGTATCCTTATCCAGTCGTTTGCAAATACTGATGAAAATGTTATGTGGATGTATCTGCCAGCGGTTAAGCGGGTTAAACGTATTGCTCTCGCTACTTCCGGCGGAGGGTATTTTATGGGGAGTGACTTCTCTTATAATGATTTCATTCCTAAGTCGCGCGATGACTTTACTCACGAATATCTTGGTGAAATGATGATAGACGGCACTGTCTGTTATGAAATAAAGGAGAATGCCATTTCGCAAAAACAACGTCAGGATCTGAAATTGAGTTATATGCTGAACTATTACCGAAAGAGTGATTTTGTCATGTACGGGAGAGATTATTATGATCTTGCAGGTGAGTTGCTGAAAGAGTACCGGATGAAGGAGATTCAATTTCTTGATCAGAAGTATCTGTACCCAACTATTATTGAGATGAAAAATGTACAGACGGGGCATAAATCAATTCTGGAGATGAGCGATATCAATACTGATCCCATTCCGGATAGCTATTTTACTACACGTTTTCTTGAGAACAGGTAGGTGAGGCAATTTTAAAAAATTGCCTTTTGAAGTTTTTGGATAAAGATAGTTATATCTTATAATACACAAATCAAATACATCCAAAAACTTTTGACAATAGGTTGTTCTTTTCAAAATGGAACAATCAAAGATTTGTTCTTTTTAATTTTGAAAGAACCTGAGGTGCTTATGAAAAAGATGGTAAAGAAAATTTGTTTTGTACTGATTTTACTCCTAATATCTCTGTCGCTTGCTGCAATGGACTTTCAGGGAGTTTTATTTGCCGATTATTATGGCAGGGTTGAGCCCACGATAGGATATGAGAATTTGCGCGGTCGGCTCTATTATCAGCCGAGAATTATAGGAAGCCTATTCGATTATGCCATTGATTATGAAATATCTGCCAACCTCTATTATGATTTTATCAGCGATCCCCATTTTATTAATCCGGAGAACATCATTAGAGAGGCGTATATCTCTATACCCTTCGACAATTTCGATATTTCCATTGGTCAGAAATATGTCTCTCCGGGTATGACTGATGTATTTAGTCCATTAAATGTGGTAAATGGTGAGTATGCTTTTAAACTGAGTCTTGATGATCCGTATGAAGGGAAACGGGCGGATGCCCTGCTGCAGATTACCTATTACCCGACTTACGATGACTCCATAGAGTTGGTGTACGTTCCTGTACCCCGTCCTGATTTTGAGCCTACTGCTCCGGTACATATTGCCGATACAAATGTCGATGTCGATGTAGTATTTGATGCTGATCCCTACTTGTTAAGCAATGCTCATTCGATATTCTTATCCTACACTCATTTCGATTTTGGTTATGATCTCCAACTGAGTTATGCTTTCTACACGGATCAGACGCCTAACTTTGATATTTCAGGGCTTACTTATCCGGGTTCGGGGGGGGGGCTCTCTGGCGATGTGACAACAGTTTACTCGAGAAATCATACCTTTGGGGGTGCGTACGGCACCAGTTTTAAGGGTATAGCTCTTGTGGAAGAGGTCGCTTTTAACTTAACCGAGGATTTTTCCGGGACCGAGATCGGGATTAAAAATTCTGACATTACTTTAAATACTCAGATTACGGGTACTCTTTGGGGCGGGACTCTGGCCCAGCTGAATATTATTTATCAGTATGTAATAAACTTTAATAAAGGGGTGCCTCTGGACGATGATAGTGCTGAGGCTGTGTTAGCAAAGGAGTTTAATGGATTTTTTAATCAACCGATGGAGCATATTGTATTTGCTATTGCTCATTTCCAGAATAGTTTTTTTCACGACAAGCTTACAGTCTCCCTAAATGCCGGATTAATATATCCCGATGTCTATCTTGCTCCGCGTGTTGGATTTGCAATTACCGATGGGTTGCAAATTGCTGTTGGGGCAGATGTAAAGACAGGGGATCCTCCTGCCAGAGCTTTGGCGCGCGGAAATTTGATGGATAACTACTATATTCGTTTGAAATATGAGTATTAGGCTGCGCTTAACAACTGCATTGTTGGTTGTCGGAATACCTCCATTCTTGGAGACAAATAGCTTCCTGTTCTTAGGTGCCGTTAGGCAGCCTGGATTGCTCCGAAAACAAAGAGGAATATCCCTAGAGCCAGGACAACAATAGCTGCTATCCAGGAAATCTTTACAGCGGCATCATCACTCATCTTCTTGTTGATTTTCATTTTCACCAACTTCAACAGACCTGGAGCTCTTTTAACTCCACCAAAATAACCAACCAGTAATGCATACACTAAGCATGCGATTCCACCTAACAAATAACCAGTTCCCATACAATTTCTCCTTTATTAATCTCTGTAATATGTAAGTCTTTTGTATAAACTTAACTTAAACCCTTTCGAAGTTTTGGAAGCATAAGTAAGTAGACTAAAAGCGTCAATACGGTAACCATTCCAGCAGCTAGCAGCACTGTGCCCCAATCGGCTGTCTTTGATAATATCATAATATTTGCTTTGTAGGCCCAGTAAAAGGGGCTCCAGTACATGGTCCATTGCCACTTATCTGCCAGGAATTCATACCCGGCGATAGAGCCTGCAATTGGCAGCATAATCATTTTCACTCCGGCGGCAGCTTCCATTACATCATCGCTGCCTAGTCCCTGGAGAAATCCGATAATGAAACTGAGCAGCATGGAGGTAAATCCCATTAGCAGAATCATAAACCAGTTGATATCATAGAATCCCGTAATGAGGACAGCACATACAATACCAACGAGTGTTACCACTGCACCAAGTAAACTTTTTCCCAGCACAAATCCTGTTTGGGAAATAGGGGTGACATTCAGAGCATTGATGGTGTTTTCGTATTTTTCCTCAACGATACTGATTGATATCAGCATTCCAGCCAGCATTATGGTCATGGATATCAGCATCGTGACCAGCATTGATTTTAAGGGTGGAACAATCCGGCCGAAAGATACCAATTGTGCAGTAGTCTCTTCTTTGGTGGCACCCAGTTCATAAAAGGTGTTCAGCATGACCGCGTAATTCTCAATAATCTTATCTTCATTACCCTGAAGGACAATTTCATACCCTGAATCATCTCCAAGCGGTATTACTGCAGCTATATCATCACGCTTCAGTACCCGTCTCTCAACTTCATCAATACTGTCAAATAGTTCAACATTAGCGAATTGCTCCATATATGCAATATGCTGTGCATCGTCACTTTTAAACATAGCCAAATTTACCGTAGTATCATTCAGACCCGGGGAAAAAAGCTGTACACATACAGCGAGTATTATAGGCGCGACCATGATATACAGAGCCATGAAATCTCTTCTTGAGGTGAGGAAATCTTTTTTGAATACAATAAATAGTTTTTTAAGCATGTTAATAACCTCCCTATACCGTCAGTGTCTTTTTGAATTTGATATTTGCCAGAAGGAAAAGAATAAACCCACCAACCAGGAATACTGCAGAATAGATCAGTACATAGCCCATATCACCATTCAGCAGGATCTCTTTCATCCCCTGAAGCATGGGGTATGTCGGGAAGAACCGTAACCAGAAAGGATCAAAGCTGGGAATGAAGTAGGAGAAAGCCGGCAGCAGGAGTGCTATCATTAATACATACATTACCCCAAATGATTTTGTCATCGAATCAAAGAAACTTGCTATAAGTAGTCCCAGGGAAGCCATGGAAAAGGTAGTCACAATAAGAAATACATACAGCATCAAATAATTAGGTCCAGATCCCATGATAGGGATGACGATGATAGAAGTTGAAAATAAAACGGTTGTAAGAATAACAAAAATCTTTGTTAGTAGATAACTCCAAACAGATGAAGGAGTTACTGCAAAAGCACGAATTACCCCCTCGGATTTATCAAGGAATATATAGGCCATAACAATGAAAAATCCCATTAATGATCCCATGAATACGATCATCATTGGAATCAGGTTCTCCCGGTTGTTCAGTTTGTCAAATACATCCAGCGTGCGTACAGTCTGCTGATCGGTCATCGCTTCGATGGTCTCCGGTGTCTCATTGTGCAGAATGTAGAGCAGATTTTCCAGACGTTCGGTTTCGTAACCCTGCATATAATAGATGTATGAGAATTCACTCTGTGCATTCATTCTAATCGTTGCACCGATCTCAATTTCACTATAGGCGATTCTTACCAAATCCTCTTCATTTTCTACAATGTACATGGTTTTAGATAACTCACCTGTATCGGGATTTAGAGCTTCTAGTGTCTGTAGCTCTAGGACTGATTCTTCTTCGAAGTTATATGCGGTAACCTCACCGGTATCTTCATTTAGTGCCTCAAATGCAATGGGTTTTAACTTGATTTCTACCGGTTCACCAATGCGTAAATTGCCTTCACTAATATCTTTTTCGGTTAGGTAGTCTGACACTTGCTGCGGCATATCATAGAAGATATACTCCTTACTTTTGCTTACCGGATTCTCTTTAACCGCAAATAACAGAATTACGAGAATGATTATGGCCATAATCATTTCTATATAAAAGTAGAAGCCTCTGGCGGCTATGGTCATCTCCTTTCTATACGTGCTTAATAGTTTCATACTATACAAGCCCCCTTCCAGTTACCTGGATGAAGATTTCTTCTAAAGTAGCCTCTTTTGAGTGCATGGTTTGGATGTCATAGGTCTTGACGATTTCACCGATACGTTTACGGTCCTGTTCATCTATTGTTTTCAAGGTCTCTTTGATAACTTCGCCATCTTTGACATACTCAATATCTATCAACTTTTTCCCATACTGCAGTTTCAGATTTTTAGGTGTGTCGATAAGTTTTATTTCGCCGTCAATGATGAAGGCAACCCGGTCACATAATTCATCAGCGATGTACATATTATGGGTTGTGAGGAACGTTGTGACACCTTTTGAAGTCTGCTCACGTATGATGTCCTTGATAGTTGCGGCAATCGTGGGATCCAATCCTGTTGTTGGTTCATCAAGGATCCAGAGTTCGGGACTGTTGACCATTGAGCGGGCAAATGTGAGGCGGTGCTTCATTCCTTTGGAAAATTCTCCTGCTCTCATATTCTCTTTACCGTCAAGTCCAACTAAGCGGATCAGCTCTAAAGAGTCCCGAGTGGGAACATCGAAGAGTTTTGCATAAAAATCCAGATTCTCTTTTGCTGTCAGCTTGCCGTACACGTTTGACTGTTCAAAAGATACACCAATTTTATTGAAACGCTCGTTTTGCACCTTTTTAGTGTCATATCCTGCCACAGAGACTTCACCACTTTGCTGTTTCAGCAATCCTGTGAGTATCCCCTGAGTCGTGGATTTACCAGCTCCGGACGGTCCTAAAAAACCAAAGGTTTCACCATTAGCTACCTCGAAACTGATATTGTTTACTGCAAGAATTCCATCTTTGTGATACGAATGTGAAAGATTTTTAACTGAAATCATGCTACTCTCCTTCTAATCTAATTATTTATAAAATGCCTTTTTTAAGACATCGATATATGCATTCATCTCTTCAGAAAGTTTCTGGATGATGGTTAAATCATCTGCTGCTACCGTTTTCATCACCTTTTCCTCTGCAAATTTTTCGATGGTCCATCGTATGATATCCACATTGATACCGATATTTTTTGCATCTGAAAATAGTGTGTAATCCACATTATGTTGATAGATTTTAGTGAAATACTGCTGTACGTCTATTCCCTTGTCTTCATATATTTTTAATGCCTGGTTGAGATTTGTTGGATTTTCACTCGTGAATACTTTGATTGCAAAGGTGAAAAGTTGGGGATAGTCAGCAGCCAGTTCAATTTTGGCTAAGGCTATCTGCTTGATCCGATCAAATAAATCCGTATTTTCCCAATCAATTCTTTTTGTTATTTCGTCAAACAGTTTGTGAATAACAAAACCTGAAATGTATTCGTATAACTCTTTTTTATTCCCGAAATAGTGGAACAACAGACCTTTGGAGATTTCTGCATTTTTAACGATGTTGTTTGTTGAAGCTTTGTTGAATGGGTATTTTGAGAATTCTTCAATTGCACTATTGATAATGCGATTCTTTTTTTCTGTATCAAGTTTTTGAAGAACATCTTCCATTCAGTATCTCCTTGCTTAATATTGTTGCTGACCACACTGGTCAATACAAATATTACATCCATTGACCACATGAGTCAATAAAATAATGATAATATTTTCAAATAAGTGAGAATGAATCAGGGAGTTTATGAATCAGCTATCCTGGAATAATTCAACAACTTCTTCAGGTGAACGCGAGGTTATGAGCAGACGGCGAAAGGAGCTGCTTCTAGTGGCAAGAGCAATTTCACTGATTGCTTCAAGGTGCGGACCGGATTGATCGGGCGGGGCAAGGATCAGAAAAAAAGCATGGGAAGGCTTACCGTCCTGTGAATCTGCATCGATCCCAGCCGGGGATATGCCAAGGGCGATGGTTAGGGTACCGACCCCTTTCGTTTTTGCGTGCGGGATAGCAATACCGTTTTCCAGAGCAGTGCTGAGAAGTAGTTCACGTGCCAGAACTGCATCTAATGTTTCTTCAGGTTCTGTTATGTCTCCCGTATTATAGAGCAGATCAACAAGTTCCCGAAACACATCTTCTTTCATTGTAGATTCCAGAGGAACCTTTACTACCTTTTCGTTGATTAAATCTATTAAAGCCATCAATTTCCCCCTGTTTACCATCTTGAAAGTATATTCATCCGGATCAGAAATGAAAGGATTACGGTGATGTTATGTATCTTCAAAAAGATCCCAGACCCTGTCAGTATCCTTAACTATCAGCACGGAACAGCGAACAGTTCTCATGGCTCGTTCGCCTTCATGTAAAAATTCATCTCTGCGGCTTCTAATTCTGGAAAGCTCACCAACAATAAGCAGATCGATATCAAATTCACGAATAATTTCCTTGATCTTAACGTGAACAATTCCATTTTCATGGATTGTCTCCACCTCAACTTTTTTTTCAGCGGCCATGGTTACAAAATGCTGCAGATACTTCTTTGCATCCTGTTCCAGATCACGCTGGTATTCCATCTGCTCTGATTCGACAAAAATGTTACTTTTTAACAAGTCGTTTAGTGCATGTGTATTCACAATGAAAGTGCCGTAAAGTTTGGCACCAACTGCTTTGCTGAGCAGAATTGCATACTGCGCTGCAGTAAGGGACTCTTCTGAACCATCAATGTATATAAGAATTCGTTCAATCGGACCACTCATTTCCAAACTCCTTTCAAGCAGGGCTTTTTCAAAATTTATCTGTTTGAAATTGCCTCAATCATTATACCATATCAGGAAGCAACAGTATTGGTTCAATGTGCAATTAATTTTTCCAACTGCTGCCCTTGCGTTTTTCCAACTGCGCTTTTACTCGTTTCATAAGAATATAAGAATCCCGTTCATCCTCTTCCAGCCTGCTTCGAATGTAGCGGACAGACTCCTCTAAATCAGGAATTGCGATCTTCTCCAATGCGTTCACCTTGCGAATTGTTTTTTTGACCTCCTGAGAGAGCCTGATGATTGAAATTTTAAGTTCCGCCAGTTGTCCCATAAGAGTAAGAGCATCTTTGAAATTACTAATACTTTGGTCTATCCATGGGCTGGTGCTGTCCGGACTAAAATAGGGGGCATTTTCAGTGAACTGAGTGGTTACAACTGGCAGTGAAACTCCCATGACCCGGCGGCTGGCTAAAGTAATACCAGCCTCAATATTTACCGCCGATATGATTCCAGCGGTTTTTAGTTTTCCCATCTCCATAACAGCTTGTTGAAGAGAATCGTATGCTCCAGAGAGAACTGTATGGGCTCTCTCTTCAAAATCCACTGCCTGATCGACAAGGTTCAGCAGTTCCAATACCAGGATGCTCCGTTTCTGGTCCAGTAGTTCATAACCCTGCTGGGCGAATATTAGCCGACCTTTAAGATTCATGAGGTTAGTTTTAGTTGGTGTTGGATGATTAATACCGGCCATAGTAGGTATCTATCTCCTCCTCAGTAAGTCTGGTAAGCTCTTCCGGCGGCAGGATATTCAGACATCGCCATCCAATATCCAGGGTCTCCTCAATAGTACGGTCCTCATCTTTCTTCTGATTCACGAATTTCTGCTCGAATTCATGGCCAAATTCCATGTACTGTTTATCAAATGTAGTCAGCTCATCCTCTCCGATAACCGAAGCCAGGCTCCGAACATCCTGCACATAACTGTAAGAGGCAAATAATTGACTTGCCAGATGCGGGTGATCACTACGGGTCATCTTGTCTCCGATGCCATCTTTCATAAGGCGGGAGAGTGAAGGCAGTCCTGCAATGGGAGGATAGATGCCGCGGCTGTAAAGATCGCGGTCAAAAACAATCTGTCCTTCTGTGATATAGCCGGTAAGATCTGGTATTGGGTGAGATATATCATCATTCGGCATGGTCAGAATAGGAAGTTGAGTAATTGATCCGCTTTTTCCCCTAATCATTCCAGAACGTTCGTACAGCTCTGCCAAATCTGAATAGAGGTAGCCGGGATAACCTTTCCGTGAGGGTATTTCACCGCGCAATGTCGATATTTCACGGAGCGATTCGCAATAATTCGCCATATCGGTCATGATGAACAGGACATGCTTTCCACAATTATATGCCAAATGTTCTGCCAGAGTTAGAGCAGTTCGGGGTGTCAGGGTACGCTCAATAGAAGGATCATCTGCCAGAGAGAGAAAAAGTGCTACATTTTCCAGAACCCCCGATTCTTCAAAGGAGTTGATGAAATAACGGGCGACATCATGTTTAACTCCCATGGCAGCAAAAACCACTGCAAAATCGGTGGTTCCCCCGCGGATTTTTGCCTGCCGGGCGATCTGGGCTGCCAACTGGTTGTGTGGGAGGCCGTTACCTGAGAAAATCGGCAGTTTCTGGCCTCGGATCAATGTATTTATCCCATCAATGGCTGATATACCTGTCTGGATAAAATCCTGTGGGTATTCCCGTTCAGTTGGATTAATGGGGAGTCCATTTACATCCATCTCTTCTGTGCCGATTGGAACCGGCCCCCCGTCGATAGGATCTCCTAAACCGTTAAAAACCCGTCCCAGCATTTTGTCTGTAACTTCTATAGTTAGGGGTTCTCCACGAAAACGAACCCGGGTTCCTGGAAGTGTCAATCCGCTGGTACCTTCAAATATCTGGATTGCAACAGCCTCAGTAGAAGTATCCAGTACTATTCCCATGCGTACCTTACCGTCTGAATCAACACACTCTACCAATTCACGGTATCCAACCGGATGAGTTTTTCTCACCATAATTATGGGGCCGTCAATGTGATCAACACCGATGTATTCCCGCCCGGAAAGAAGAGCCTTTTGCTTATCGTAGAGTCTATTCAGGTCTGACATAGATGGCCTCCAGTTTGTCAATTGAGCGCTCCAGCCTAACGCTGATTTTGTCAAAAGATCGGGTATCATCGTTTCTGATGGTAAATTTCATTTTGATTATATCCTGCAGTACTTTCATTCTTCTGAGATTTAGGAGGGTTACACCATTTTTAATAGCTGATGCCCCGCGCCTTGCGTAAAGAAGAATGATTTCCATCATTTTCAGCTGTTTTTCAACAGTAGAAAACTGATCTATCGTATCAAAGGCATTCTGCTGAAGAAAGGCATTCTTGAAGAGAGTACATACCTCAATGATAAATCGCTGACTGTCAGGGAGTGCATCTGGTCCAACCAGTTTGATGATCTGCTGCAGTTTAACTTCCCTTTGCAGAAAAGAGATAATTTCACGTCGGTTTTCTTTCCAGCTTTGTCCAACCTGATCATTCCACCATCCCTCTACCTCTTCTAAATATTCAGAATAGCTATCCAGCCAGGAAATGGCAGGATAGTGACGAGCATTGGCCAGATGCCTGTCGAGTCCCCAAAAACAGCGGACAAATCGTTTGGTATGCTGGGTGACAGGTTCAGAGAAGTCACCACCAGGAGGAGATACAGCACCGATAATGGAGAGAGAACCCTCTTTATCTGCCAAAGTCCGCATATATCCCGCCCGTTCGTAAAATTCGGCAATTCTCGTTGGGAGATAAGCAGGAAATCCCTCTTCTGCAGGCATCTCTTCCATACGTCCGGAAAGTTCCCGTAAAGCTTCAGCCCAGCGAGAGGTGGAATCAGCCATGACCGCAACATGGTATCCCTGGTCCCTATAATATTCTGCCAATGTTGCCCCGGTATAGATACTGGCTTCCCGGGCCGAAACAGGCATATTGGAGGTGTTGGCAATAAGTATTGTCCGTTCCATTAAGCTTGTGCCGGTTCTTGGATCTACCAGTTTTGGAAATTCTTTTAACACTCCCGTCATTTCGTTGCCCCGTTCTCCGCATCCGATATAGACAATAATGTCGGCATCGCACCACTTCGCAATTGCATGCTGCGTCATAGTTTTTCCGGTACCAAATCCACCGGGGATTGCAACTGTTCCTCCTTTGGAAAGAGGGAAGAGGGTATCGATAACCCGCTGGCCAGTAATAAGAGGGATGCCAGGTGATAGACGATCCAGTACCGGTCTTGGTTTTCTGATAGGCCAATGCTGTATCATGGTAATTTCGATGGATGTGTTCCTTTCTACTCCGTCTTCGGGACGGATTACCGCTATGGTTTCATCAATGGTATAGGAACCTGCCGCTGTAATCTCCTGAAGGGTGCCGCGTGTCCATTGATTATTCTTTAATCCTGTACCATAAGGTGGAACTAATATGCGGTGTTCTATACGGTTGGTTTCCTGTACAGATCCTACAATATCTCCGGGTTTTACCATCTCACCAATCTTGAGTTTCGGAGTGAAATCCCATTTTCTTTCATGATTCAGGGATGGAGCCTGGATTCCGCGTTGAATGAATGTACCTGATATGGAGGCCAACATCTCGAGGGGGCGTTGAATTCCATCATAAATAGTTCCGATAAGTCCAGGACCAAGTTCAACTGAAAGCGGCTTTCCTGCTCCATAAATATTATTTCCCGGAGCGACACCAGTTGTATCTTCATAGACCTGAATAATTGCTTTTCCCGCCGATAATTTGACAATTTCTCCTATAAGACGGGCATCGGAGACCCGGACCAGCTCCATCATCATGGCATCGGTTATTCCTTCGGCTTCAATTACAGGGCCATTTACCCGTTTAACCCGTCCGATTAAGCGTTCATTCATGCCCTTTTTCTCCCTTATCTGCTACTACGGGCAGCTGTTCATTGCTTTTTTCTGACAGCAGTTTCCTGTAAATTAAGTGGCGAATTTCTGATTGAAATCTGAGCAGGCGGACTCGAATTTGATTGCTGAATGCCACCGTACCATTTGGAGATGTCAGGACAACACCCTGTCCAGGCAAGGGCTGACCATCGGCCGGAAATAACTCAATAGATCTTCCTGAGATCTCCATAACTCTGGCTTCTGCTGTCCGTAGCATTGAACGGGTTATCAGGGGAACTTCCAGAGCGGATGCTGCAACCGAAGATTGATCTGTTTGGATACCCAGAGCCGCCTCAGTAATCAAATCTACCAGAATTTGCGGATAGTTAACATTATTAATCAATTTTTCAGCTGTATGAAGAGCTTGCTCAATTATTTCTGATTGTAATTGTTCAATAATCTGCAGTAATCTTCTCTTTTCATTGATAGCTAATTGTGAACGGCCATTCTTGAGTATTTCATCTTTTTTATGCTGTGCCTCAAGTATACTCTCTGCTTTTAACCGTTCAAATTGAACCTGCCATGATTTTTCCAGAAAAACGGCATGTTTTTCTGCTTTTGAAATAAGGAGGGAAGCCTCTTTGTTCGCTTCATTCAGGATTCCCTGCATGATGGCATCTTTACCTAGCTGCTGTTTTTGGCCGTTATGCAGTGTGTCATTACTGTCCGTTGAAGGTTTCTTGGACTTTTGTGAATGTATATTAATCTTTTTTTTGGGTCTCAAGTACTTGTTTATTCTATTCATCCCTTTCTCTTTGTTTCTTCGAATTTTGGATTTGCTTCAGATAACCATATATTTACACATGGATACCAACGGCCTTGTTTACCATTTCCCGCAAGCCAGGTCTGTTGGGATCTTTCCCATTTCTGTCGGGGATCTCAATTATTAGGGGAAACTCTCTGGTAAAGAGATACCGATTAACCCGTTGGCGTATCATATCTGCAGTTTTCTCGGTTATGATTATGATACCGATGTCCGAATTTCCAATGGCTTCATCAAATGCAGCTGCAGTCTCGCTTTCATTAGCAGCTGACAGACCTTTAACTCCCACCATCCCGAACCCGAGAACAGTATCTTCATCACCGATTACAAAGTATTTCACAATATCCGGACCTCAGAATTTCCCGAGAATCATAAGGGCTGAAATAAATCCGAATATTACAATTCCTTCCGCCATTGCCACGAATATGAGAGCCTGACTGCCAATTTCCGGCCGCTCACTCATGGCTCCCATAGCTGCTGCTCCGACCTTTGCAATCGCCATTCCAGCACCTATTGCTCCAAACCCGAAAGCCAGGGCTGCAGCCATAAGGCCCCATTTCTGCCGCTCAGAGTTCTGTATGGAAATATCCGAATTTACCGAACTTAGTTGTGCTGAATCAGGATTAACAGTTTCAGCATTGATTGGAGTTGTGGCGATAAAACTGAAGACAGTCATCAGCAGGGCAATAATCATCAGGCTTAAGCTGACTCGATGTTTAAAAACTTTTTGCTGTGAATTCATAGTAAAAAACCTCCCTGGTTTATGTATAGTACAATTCAGCTTACCGGATCGATATAGGGTGATAAACCCGTCCGGAACCGCAGAAATATTTTGAGAAGAACTCATAATAGTGAAGCCTCAGTGCTTGAATTCCAGAGGAGAGCCCTTCCAGGACAATTACCACAGTGTTACCGAGGACCAGAACCGCTACAGATAAGATCGGCGATGAAATCATTCCGGCGATTTGCATGAAAACAATCATGAGACTGACATGCGCAATCCCTAATCCTGCCACACGCATGAATGATAGTGTATTGGAAAGGTAATTGGTGAACAGCTCCAGAAGTTCGACAATCCAGTCCATAATAAAACCAAGAATTTTAGTTGGTTTCAGAGTAAGGCCAGGTTTCCTGATTGTTTTCTGCTGTTCATTTCTCAATTCCAGCGGTGCTTTTGCTGCGAACATCAGTAGTGGTAACCCGATTGCCAATAACAGGATCCCTGCCGATGGAAGTGCCGAATACCCCGAATTGACAAATTTAAAACCTGTGTAGACACCGCCGGCATAGAACCACCCCGCAAGTAAGCCTCCATGGTCGAAAAACAGATGAAACCAGGATCTTGAGCGGAATCTATTTATACAATTCAATAGTATTCCGCAGCTTATGATGCCGATGCCAAACTTGATGGTTATACCCAGAATGTCATAGATGGTGGTTATATAGGTAGCAGATATTCCTCCACTCCCAAATCCTCCATGACCTGAAACAACACCATGGTAGTTAAACCAGAGCGGAGGCAGCCAGGCATTTCCGAAATAGGAGCCAAAAAGGATTCCCATTATTACCGAAGCGCCGCCGCACCACATGATCAATTTTCCAAGTTTGTCCATACTATTTTTTTTAAGCCGGGCTAGTAGGAAACCAAATAGTAACAATACAACTCCCTGACCGGCATCACCGAACATTAAACCGAACATTAGCAGATAAGTAATGGATACCAACACTGTCGGATCGATAGTACCGTATCGGGGAATAGAGTAGTTTTCTACAAGCCACTGGAATGGTTGAAGAGCACGCGGATGCTTAAGAAGCACCGGAATATCTTTTTTAGGAATAGATTGATTGTTCTCCGGAACTGTCCATTTGAGATAGCACCGTCCCTGGGTGACTTCTTCGATTGCTCTGACCGCAGCATCTGTTCGATAAGCCGGTATCCATCCCGAAAAAATAACGGTATCATTGGTTTTCCCATAGTTAGACTGCATGGTACTGAAGAGTTCATTCATACGCAGATTTTTCCAGGTTTCTTCAAGCCATACCTGCTTTTCAGCTACCTGTCTTTCTGCAGAAGATGCCAGCTGAATCTGTTCTTTTTCCGCTGTCCTGATTTTTTGATCCAGGTCTTTAAGCGCACGGCTCTTCATACCGCGGAATTCACTAGGGATTTCAATGGTTTTCCACTGTACACGATCCAGAATCTGCCCTATACGTTCTGTATCGCGTTTCATAAAAATCAGGAGTACTGAATACTCATAATCGATTTCTGAATTGTTACCGCTTACCGAACCATCATTCTGATCAAATCCTCCACGTTGGACATAAGCCGGCAATCCTTTTAGTCCGCTTAATAATGAATTATAGCGGGATTTTCCAATAGTACCTGCTTGTATTTCGACATAGGAGCCAGATGGAACCAGCTCAGTAATCTCTTCAAAAAGGGAGATTTGGCGATGAATTTCCTGCAGACGGTTAATTTCCTGCTGTACTCCCTGCTGGCTGTCCCGTATCTGCTGGATATTAGCAGCTAATTTATCAAGTTCTTTGTTGGATATATCTGTATCTGCTTTTTGCAGGGTTTCTGTATCAAGTGCAGATATCAGTGGAAGTGGTATGTGGGCATTATGCAGAAATGTTTCTATCCTGTTTCGTGCAGCTTCCAGATCTTCTGCTGTTTTCGGTGATTCAATGGGAAAAATCTTGCCCTCAGTTCCAAGATCCAACTCATGGCCGGGACTGTGTACATCAATGAAGTCCATGACTCCGGCATCGAGTAGCTTTAATGTCAGTTTGTCAGCATCATTTTTCAATATTACGGCAGTAAGTCGTTTCATTCGCTGCGGGAAAATCATCATGGCTGCTTATTCTCCTTCATTTCTGATCGCTGTCCAGTCTCGAAATCCATCAATTTGAGACCATAGTACTTCGCATTGATAAGGGATCGTACCCGGGTAATTTCCCTCTCTTTCAAAATTAGATATGCTGCCAGTGTTCCAATAGAAAACGGGTCTTCAAGTTTAGATTTTTTAGCACTTTTGAGCAGATGGTTTTGCAGTGAATGCTCAATCTGCAGCAGGGTTTTCAATTGATTTCTGCGTTTCGTTTCTTTGCTTGAAGATGCCGCAGCTGTATACTCATCAATATGAATATAATCTGATCTGTTGATCATGGAGATAATACCGCTGCCGGCAGACGACCGCATACTGAACCCTTTAAGTACAGCCAATTCAAAATCCTTAACAGAAAAACGTGATCCGCCCGGAATAACAATCTTTTCTATGTGAGCAGTTCTTTTCTCCCGCGACCAACTTGCAGGTATTTCCGTAAAAAGTTCAGGGAAGCGGAGAAAGCGTGTGATGTTTCGCACATCAATTTCCTTACCGATCAGTGAGAATAGAATATTAAAGTCACGAGTACCTAAAACAGAGATTTTGCTAAGTAATTTTATGTAGAATCCTTTATCAACGGCAAGCTCCAGATAGAAAAGGCTGGAGTCTCTGAAAACAGTTTCCAGCTCTTCAGAAAAATCGGGAATATCATCTTTGAAACCAGCCTTAACAACAGTATCCTCCAACTCCTTTTTAGTCTCTGCATTGATTATCTGGTGAGGTGAAACTCCATTCCATGTGATGTCTTCGGGTATATAAGCGATAAATTCACTAATCTGACGCTTTCGGATTCTTTGATCAAACCAGAGCCGTAAAGCATTTTTTATGGTATAAAAATCGAGTTTAACGGCAAAAGCATCAATTACAGACTCTAATAATTCGGGACTGTGTTTTTTCAGGTTGCTGAAAACTCTGCGATGATACTGAAACAATTCCAGTTCAATCATTTTAATGTCACCGGTTTTGTTGTAAATCTCTGCCAGATTTTTGTAAGATCCACTACGCAGCAGGTGCAGGACTTCCGTTATTGATCCCGTTCTGTCAAAACTGCTGAATTGTGCTTCAGAAAGGAGTTTGCTGATAAGTCCGTGAATACGGGCATTGATGTAGGAATAGTCTATATACGTTCCCATTATTTCCCTTAATTATTTTCCTAATTGTCAATTAATTTTGAATGTGTCACTCTCCACTAAGGAATGCTCTTTTATTATCATCATTATAAGGTTTTGTCAGAATATCGCTCACAGCGTTAACCACATGAAAAAATCTTTCTTGACTGATACCCAGTTCGTTCAGAAGTTCTTCCCGATTATCCGGAAGTGAGGGTACCTTCATTTTGTTAATGCTATCCCTTGCTGTATTGGAAGCAGCGGCGATATTTTCACGGGTTTGTAATTTGAGAGATGCTTTTTCATTGTTTATTTTTTCTTTCGTATTATTCTGTATTGCTATGGATTGTTTTCTGGCATTCTCAACAATTTTTTCAGCTTTCTTTTCTGTCGCAAGAATGATATCCATCAATTCTTTCATATTGGCAGCCCCTACAGTTAGATTAAACGGTAATGTAATTATTGTACCACAAAACATGCGAATTGCAATAAAGTCATATAAAGATCAGGTTAGGGGATCCCTTTTGGAAGATAATCTGGGTGTCAGATCCAATGAGAATCTGGTTGAAACCAGTGAAACTGATATGATGATCAACGATTCTTCTCTGCGTGAAGAGCCGAAATTGACAAATCTTCTAAAAAAGAGCGGATGAGGGTTAGATCTAAAACGGAAACTGTTTGATGCCGATACTCTCATAAAAAAAATATAAATTCATCCAGAATAGGTCGTGTTCACAAACGTGGATACGGCTTTTTTGTTTACCCAGCGAAGTGGGCAAACCCAATCTTCTGAAAGAAGGAGGTATCACCCTGATCAGGGGGAAGATAATCCGAATTGCAAGGGCGTTGCTGGTAACGGCAGGGTCTGAAGGAAGCAATAGGAAGTAAACGGCACATAGCGTAAGTAAACCTGATTCGGCACTGTAGGTGGGTAAGCGTGCAAAATAGCGCAAAGCCCAATACCTGATTTAATCTACAGTGTGTTTGAGGATGGAGTCGATTGCCGGGGGCACGCACAGTAACTGGGGAGGTCTGTCACTGTCCTCCTGGAGGTAGAGAGAATCAAGAAGAGATTCAAGATTGTCTTGAAGTGGTGGTAGAAGTCAGATGAGTCCATAGTAGTGAGGAAATTCCGGCCAGTGAAAGCCAGTAATGGTGTGGAGGGTAAACCGGAATGATCTGAATCTGTAAGTATTCAGGGCTACAGCCAGGACAAAATCCTGATGTAGATGCGAAGGGATGAAGTTTCTATGAAAATCTTTTTGAATCAAGGAGTAGAGTGAAGCCGAACGAAAAGATGTTAAAAGTGACAAGACTTTGAGAAAGAGAGATGCAGAGACAAGAAGAGTTAAAAATCTGGTATACGCTGTACGAACGATTATTGGACGTAGGTGCGTTTGAAAAAGCGTTTAAGAAGGTAAAGTCGGCGAAAGGAGCTCCCGGAATAGACGGGCAGTCCATCAAAGGATTTGCTGAAAATCTGCTTAGGAATTTGACTTGTCTTGTAGATGAACTAAAGAATAAGAGCTATCAACCATTTCCCGTAAAGAGGGTAGAAATACCTAAACCAGACGGAGGTGTAAGAAAGCTTGGAATCCCCACAGTTTGAGACCGGGTTGTTCAGCAGGTTCTGCTGAACATATTAACACCAATCTATGATCCCCATTTTCATCCATCCAGTTACGGGTATCGACCAGGAAAAGGGTGCCATACAGCCATAAGTAAAGCCAGTATGTTTCTGAGAAAGTATGAACTTGAGTTTGTGGTAGATATGGATCTGTCTAAGTGTTTTGATACATTGAAACATGACTTT
>Ga0208902_1000388_pt1 | contig 23573 bp, 8 predicted proteins | sample AntAceMetag02UKH_FD_184767 | JGI IMG/M metagenome (GOLD analysis project Ga0208902, IMG submission 184767) | Saline lake microbial communities from Ace Lake, Antarctica - Antarctic Ace Lake Metagenome 02UKH (SPAdes) (version 2) | ecosystem: Environmental > Aquatic > Non-marine Saline and Alkaline...
CTTTTCAAGTTAAAAACCTTTAATTACTTTAAGAGAGTTACTTAATGTCTTCACTACGTTCAGACGAGTCTGATTCATCCCCCACCACAAGGGTAGGGGTTTTCTCAGACAACAATATAAAAAATCCTTTACGAATATTCCTTTCCTTCACCCCATTTTAACCATGCATATGTCATTTTGTTTAAATTACCATGTATTTCTTCTGTGGTTGGATCTTCACCAGTTATTTCCATCAAAGCCCAAAACCACCAATTAGGATCTTCTACCATATCCTTTAATATTATCGGCACAACAGGCATACCCATCTTTATAATCGCTTGATAATTTTTATTTTCTACTAATTCTTGTGCAGAAGATATAATAACGGTTTCTTTGATCCATTTTTTTTTATACTTATCGAATTTTTTTTGTATATTTCTCACGCTTTCCCCTTCATAAATTCTCTCCATACAAGACTGTGTTGCACTATCATCTTATTTTTGTGCTTTCTTGTATTCCCCTCAGGATTTACTCGATACTTTATTAAGGATTCTCTGATATTACTAAACCACAAATTTTCCAACATAGATCTACACCACAAATCAAAATCATCTATAAAACACCTATCTTCTTTCAAAGAATATCCACCTAACTTATCGAAAATATCCTTTCTGAACATAGTCGATGGATCTATCATCGGGTTTATACGGTCTCTAAAAACTTGCTCATAAATTTCATAATGCAGCTCAGCAGGATATGTCATTTCTCCCATCTCTTTGCCATCACAATCTATCTTAGTAGCTGTGCTTCCGACACACCATATATCATCATGTTCTTTTAAAAATTCAACTTGTTTCTTAAATCTATTCTCGACACTAATATCATCTGCATCATGCAGAGCTATATACTTCCCCTTACTCATCTTGATAGCGTCAGTTCGAGCATAAAAAACTCCCCTATTTTTGGGATTAAAGACATAGAGGTATTTATCTTCGCCTTCGTAATATTGTTGAAGAATAGATAATACTATGGCAGAACTATTATCTGTTGAACCATCATCATATACTATAATTTCATAATCATCGAAGCTCTGATTGATTATAGATTTTAGAGATGCTTCTATATACTGTTCACAGTTATAAACAGGAACTATTACTGAAACTAATAGTTTGCTCATAGTTGAAATACCTTATCGTATAAAGGAACTATATTTTTCCAATCCAATCCTTCAATACCCTTTTGACCCTCCTCTATAACTCTACCCCTCATCCTCTTTTTGCCATGTTGATTCAGTAAATGACACGCACCACAATAAAAATGTCTTATATCATTGTCCTTTATTACCGCATACCCCTTCTTATCTAATTCTATAATAGGCAATACAATTCCTCCACTTTGTTCTCTAATATTACCAACTTCCATTGAAACATATGGCAGCTTAGCAGCACGACACTCTAAAATAACTAATGAAGCAATTTCTTTCTGAGATGGGAAAAGGAAAACATCAGAATGAAGAAAAGCAGATATTAAGTCTTTTCTTGGAATATCCTGTAAAAAAAGTGACTTAACCCTCATGGAGTCACATTTCTTAATACATCTATCTCTAAAAATCTTACCGTATGAATAATCGATAGTACTTGAGATCTGAACTAATATACAATCTTCTATCTCAGTTGACACCAACTTACATATCTCAGGCAGATACATTTGACCTTTACCATAAAAAAAATTAGACACATTCAGAATAACGTGTTTTTCTTTAATATGATAGTCTTTTCGGAAATCTACTTTGTTTTCTCGGAATTCTGCCAAATCTACTCCATTTGGTACAACCGACACTCTAAGCCCGTTTTTTATAGCCCAATCATAGTCAAAACCCTCTGCATGAGTAATAACTCTATACCTACTTTTATTTCTAAGAAATTGTTTGGCTATTTCGGGATGAGACCTCATATTATATGCCCCTACAAGAGCCACAGACACATCAGGAACGATTTTATCTATATTCTGGACTACTGTGTCCCACCCCCAAAAAGAATCCGAATAAACGAAGATATGGTCATTTTCGTTAATTTGAGCAATTAGCTGATCCCCCTTCAAACATGGTCTCGTACAATATTCCGGACCCGATAAATACAACTGATTCTTCATATAGCTATATATGGTTGTTTTATAGTTATATTGCTCTATCAGGTGCTTAGACACGTTTGATATGACAAACTCTGATCCCCCAATATGTGGTGGACCATAATTGCAAAAAATACCCAACTTCATATAATAAACAACCCTAATATAGATTTCCTATTTCTGAGACTATATTAAGGAAAGAATAATCACTTTTCAAGTAAATTATTATATTGTCAACAAATTAAATAATATCACATTAAATAATACTTTCCCTGCCATTTTTGTTTAAACTTTTTCCAATTAGTCATAAAATACTTTTTTCTATCGTTGTTCAAAAGCGAACCAGAATGATTATGAATTATCATTCGCTTAGGATTCCATCCAGTTTTAAATCCTGCTTCATAAGCTCTCCAACAAAAATCAGGATCTTCGAAATAACAAGGAGCATATCTTTCATCAAATAAACCTATTTTATCTATAACTTTTTTACGAATAATCATTCCACCACATCCTGTATAACTATACATTTTTTCATTAGGACTTATTTTTCGGAAAGGATAAAAATCTTCCCTTAATTTCCAAGCCTCAGTACCAACTATATCATACCCCTTATTAATTAAAGAGATATAACTATCTTCCCATCCCTTAGTAACAAACTGATCGTTATCTATAAACATTATTAAATTTGCTTTTATTCCCGCCTCTAAATAAAAATCATAAGCAAGATTTCTGCCCTTTATAATACCTGAGTTGTAATCTATATACTTAACAACTACATTACTTTCTCTCCCTTCTAATTCTTTTAAAAAATCCTTAGTATCATCTGTGGAGGCATTATCTAAAATAGTAAGAAAAAAATTGGAGGTATGTTTATAGAGAGCATCTATGCACTCTTTTGTGTTAGAGAGATTATTGTAGGTAAGAAGAATTATTGATAAATCAAAATCACACATTAATTAGTTCTTGCTGTTATAGTTTTTGTCTCACTTCTTACTACAATACCATTATCAATAGTATCGTAAGGAGTTACCATTGCATACCACTCTTGCCCCACCACAAGTATGTCTCCACTAACTATCGATGTAGATACTCCCGGTGTAAATCCTGTTTTTATATAACCTGTGTAACTAGTCTCGTAGAAAATTTCCTTACCATCGTTATCCTGATCATTGTAAGCATATACTAATTCAGACTCGCTCCCTGAATTTTTACGATACCATCTTACCATCGTCTGATCTTTCTGAAACGATTCATCTACATCGTTGATTAATGTTACTTCAAAATCAAAAAATACCCAATTTAAGAACATGTCCGTTTTTTCTTGGAATCGAGTTGAGCTAAAGTCTAAACTATTAATTACAGGCAGCGAATTCTGAACTGCTATCGTTTCACTTGTAACAGAGCTACCAACAGTTGTGGCTGTTCTAGGAGTTACTTGCACATAAATAGAATTACCCATTCTTAAACCATAATCTCCAAAATTAACACTCCCTACTTCATTAACTCCTATCTCATCTATCTTATAACCCCCGAAACCAACTGGATCTCCGTAGTATCCTCTTTTGAATATTTCATTATTAACGTACCACACTATCTCTGACCTATTAACTTCCCCATCTGCATAAAACACCTGATCCAAAGGAGGATCTATCACAGCGATATCATAAGCAGTCACTCTATTAGAGACTTTACCAGTTATATCATCCTTTGCTCTAACAAATATTTGATCCATCACAGGAGTAGATTCTACCACTATAGCCATATTGGATTTTTCTTTAGCACTATATAGCTCTCCATCATTTACCTGTATCTCATAATACACTTGGTCACCAGCATTTAATAAAGAAGCCCCTTGTTTCTTTGCCCACTCCTCAATTGTACCATTAATTCCCAAATCACTTGGGTAAATAAGAGATGTATTCTCATACAATTGGTCACGAGGATCCGTTAAATCATTCCACTCCATCAGATTATCAAGATATTTGATATAGGAACCATTTATATACCAACTGATTTTTCTATTATCAGTATTCTCAGTATCATAATTAGAATCATAATATGTATATGAAGCTTCTATAACTCCAAACTTAGTTGGAACAGTGTTAACTATCGAAACATCCCTCGCCTCTGGAGAAGCCTTGGACAATGGAGGTAGTAAATTCCTACTTGTTGTATATAGGTATCCCATCCCATATATTTCTAGAGGTGTTGTTTGAGACTTATTGGTTAACTTCATACCAACTTTATAATTACCCAAATTTAAAATACCTATTTTATAATCTCCAGTAGTATAGTTACTAGGAACTGCATAATTTAATATCACTAAACCCTCTCTTGGGTCTAAACTATACCTATCGGATGGGATAACAGCATCAGACGAATCATATAATATAGCACTAGCAAACGGGTCCCAGTTCCCATACTCTGTTTGCAATACAAACCTATCTACCTTACTCAATGGTTCCTGTTGAAACTCTGTTATATCCTGAGAAAATCTTATTGGAATAACAACTTTACCATTCTGATCAACACTTGGTTGGGAATCCAGATGATAATCATTCCAATTGTGAGAATCAGACTTAGCCACACCAACTTTTATTTGATCATCATTAACTTCATTTGCGTCTACAGCCATAGTTATTTGATATGGCATAATATCAACTTCCTGTTTGTTTAAATATAAATAAGCAACTTTTGATTTATTATGTACAATAGTTACAACAGTTAAAGCAGGAGAATCTGGATAAGCACCGTACTCATCAACCTCTGAACTAAAACTTGTAACCAATACAACTTTAAATTTAATATATTTTGCATATATATCTTCAAGATCTACTGTTTCATTATATGCATAGGTTTGACCAATAGCTGTAAAGTTATACCCATCTGTAGAAGTTTCTATTTCCCAAGTTGCACTGCCCGTATCTACAGGAATATCGAAAGATGCTGATACATAATTTATCAAAGCCTCTTCCTGCAAATCCACCGTAAACTCATACGCACCATACCCTAGAGATCCAACTACTTCACTATAAAATATAACAGTAACATCATCAATATAATCTTCAGAGTTAACAGTCATACTTTGCCCACCTGTCAGATAAGATAACTTATTTAGATCACGGGTATCAGAAGAATTTGCTTTAACAGAAAGAGTTTCAGGTTGCACTATATTCATATTGGCTGAAAGAATAGGAACTTTTTGATAGCCATCTATATTATTAACTTCTTCAATAGTTTCATTAAGATTAGCTGTAGAAGCACTTGTTTCATTATCGGTAAACAGATACATTAATTTCCTAACATCATTTACATCACTATCTGACAATATTCTAGCTCCTGCTATAATAGCATCATACATTGTCGAAGTACCAAACGATGTAGAGTACTTCAAATTGTCTATTTGCTGTAGTATCTCTGCCTCTGTTCCCTCGTTATTACCTATAACATCACCAATAACAGGAACCCAATCTTCATTATTGAAACAACTCATAATTAAATTACTTGAAGATCTCTTTTTTTCTTTTTGGAATAAAAAATTAACGTCTTTAGTAGTTTCTACTTTGGGAACAGTTCCCCTGTCTATGGTAAATCCCAAAGACCCCTCTCCTGTTAAAGGAATAACAGTAACACCAAGAGAAATCTTATAAGGCTCTCTTATCTCCCCTGTTTCTATTTCCATCACAGTAACATCTTTCTCTATATCTGCGACTTGTTCATCTTTTGGTATGCCCCCCTCAGCAATTATGTCACTATCTTGAACCGAAAGACTAGCACCTTGATGCACCTGAGATGTACTTTCAAATAGATCTTCAGAACGAGCCAACAAAGTAACAACTAATCTTCCGCTACTCACTCTAACCCTATCACTTGTAAAAAGAACAGGATACACTACTGTTTTATCTACAAGGTTATTAGATGTCTGACTATCATAAGATGATTCTTCTACTTCCTTATCCGTATCAGATGTTGAATCTTTAAATTTCAAATACCCTTTTACAATAACGTCAACTGGATCAGTAACATACCTACCATTTCTTTTAATATCAATGGGCACATATATATTCTGCTTACCGTCAAGCTTGAACCAAATCGTTTTATATTCGTTTATCTGTGCCATTTCAAATATCAAAAATTATATCAATATAATCATTATCTCTTGCTATTGTGAACCCACCTATAACATAAATATATGGTACTAGTCCAAGATATTCATCTGTCACCCAACATAAAACTGACCCCGCACCGTGCTTAGCTGTGGTCATTGAATTCAAAACCGAAGAAATATCTGTATCATAACTACTTTCATATTCGAATACATTAGTAGTGGTTATCTTCTCAAGTATATCAAGACTACCTGCTTTATCATTAGCTCCACCTAATATAAAGTACTGAGTTTCATCTGAGGGATCTACATCATAAGCAACCATACCTGATTGGTACTTAGGACGTGGAAAATCCCCCATATATCCACTTCCTATACTTATCCATCTTTCACTTGTAGTTTTAGAAAAAGACTCTTCTATTAAAATTGAGAAATCTTCACTTGGATAAATAAATTCTTCGTTTGATTCGATAGCACCATTAAACACCACTATCTTACCATTATATACTAATGATAAAGGAGATATCCTTCTATAAGTAACTAATTCATCTGATCTAAGAACATTACTATATACCCACTCATCATCTTCGATACAATATCTAAGTATTCTTTCACTAAACTTTCCTATCTTAAAATATTTACTACTCTCACTAATTTGGAAAGAGTTTACTCCCGATATTATATATATATAGTTTTTAGCATTTATTATTATATGTTGAGCAGCACCAAAAGCAACCCCTAATCTCTCTTCTAAGTTCCTCCCCTCATTCAGAATAGACATATGTTCTAAAGTTTCCCATGTATCCGTGAGGGTATGATATACTTCACAGATAGTACTAACCTGTAAACTATTCGTATCTTCACTTCGACCTATTCCTCCTATAACATATATATCATTACCAACAACAACAGTATGACCCCCAAACCTAGATGATGTCATTGGGGTAACAAACTCCCACTCGTCTAAGTTGGCATTATATCTTTCATTTTTGTTAGATATATCCATGTCATTACTCTTTAATCCTCCCATAACATATATATAAGTATCCACATTACCAATAAAAGCATTACCTCTTTTTTCGCTCATTGCAGTAACTAAATCCCATTCATTTGTATATATGTTATATCTTTCCGAACTTCTGGAATAAGAAGTGATAGGAGGTGTAGAAGGTTCAACTATAACAGGGGGATCTATAGATGTTACTGAATCCTTTTTTTCCATAGTTAAATAGAAGAATTGGCCCATATGCCTACTTGTAGTTCCTTTTTTGTCATACACTGAAAATACTTCAATTGCTTCTGTTTCAGTCTCTGTAGCAACCCTTCTAGGCTCTATCACAACATCTACATAACTATATTCTTTGCCAGTATTTATATCCGTATCGGTTTCTGTTCGATAAACATTTCTTCTCGCGATAAATAAAGTATTAGCACTATTATCTCCCACAGAAACATATATAGGAGTTCCATCAGGAAGCACACTATTTCTCCATGTAAATTTTATTCTTATCTCTATATCCGAATTGGGAGTGATTAAAGACACTCCATCCTCATCATAGAAATTATCATTTTCAACTTCATAAGTTACTGACTGAAAAGAAGATGGATCTTCTGAATTGCCATAATAATTAGTTATTCTCCTCCACATAACAAAAAACCCAAGAGGCTCTTTTAGAGCAAAAGGACAAGGAGGGATTCCAGTATAAAAACTCCCCCCCCCTTTTAACACTAATGGTCTATTATTTACGAATGTAGTTGTAGTTCCAGAAACATAATAGACAGGGGAATATTGAGGTATATCACATTGTATCAACCCACTCGAGCCTCTACCCAAACATAAACATGGGTTTATAGGATCTTCATTAATCCAACATAATTCATCAAACTGCACACCTGCATCTGGCACGAACGCATTAAATCTTACATAAAAATAAGTTATATCAGAATCTTCCTCATTTTCTAATTCTATATCAGCACTACCTTCATTTATAAAACCATCTTCTCCTACCGTTAAAAACATTTCTCCCGTATATGGATTTGTATCTTCAGATATTTCACCGTGTAAGATTTCTACACCATCTGATATCTGTATCGTTACTTCTTGCCCAGAGTTTAATTCTATCAATTCAGAATCATCTTCTACAGCACACCCTCTGAAACAATCTGCTGAATCAAAATCATCTGTAGAAGCAATCCGAGGATTTCTGGCTATTTTTACCCTTCGATAATCAGAACCATCTGCCCACATAGGAGGACTATAAGAAGAAAACCATCCTTTACCACCCCATCCCCCACTACTTGTAGGCCCACCATCCATCTCCATTAAAAATCTTGCACCGAATTCATCTTCTTCATTAACATAATACCTAAGATCTATATATTGTCTAGCCGTAGATGTTAACCCCTGATAAACCACTGTAACATTAACTTCATGAATTTCTTCAAAATCTTCATCACTAGTTTCTATAGGACCAAAAAATACATTCCTTGCTGTGCCATTTCTTATATAAGAATAAACACCATTGATCAATGGGACATTGTCTACCGAATAAATACTTCTATAAGTATCCCCATTAACCTTTAGTAGATTCCACTTAGCTATAGTATTATTAGCAGGATAAGTAATTAAAGACTTATGATAATCATTATCGTAATAATCAGGATAATCTGGATTAATGATAAATACAATCGCCTGTTGTTCGGCAACTTCTTTACCATCTATTCTTGGTCTATTCACATCAATATTCACTATAAGAGTACTTTGAAATAAAATATATAAATCTTTTATAGAAGAATAACCTGACTTCTTACTCTTCGCAAATAATCTTATTGCTTGTGGCAGATCAGGTGCATATAAAGGTATATCTACATAAGAAATAGTTCGTTGTGCTGATCTACCTTGCTCATCATAGTAATCCTCTGTACCACTAAGTAAAGACATCTTGACATCTGGAATTAGAACAGTACTACTAACATTTACTTTTTCACCCTCATAAGGTAAGGCATCTTTTATACCTGCCTTACGACACAAGCTGCTGCTATCCGCATCCCATACAGCAATTTGAATGGAACCACTTTCTACAGATTCCCCTTTATATTTTACTTTTACTCTTGACACAAATGGACTAGAAGCTTTTATATAAACTCCATTAAAACTCTGATCTACAACATCAAGATAATATTTTTTAGTTATCTCATCCAGTTTTTGGATATAACATCTTTCGCCTACATATTTCTCATCCCTATTTACTATTTCTAATTCCCAAGGATTTGTAAAACTAACAATAATAGGTTTAGAAGTATATTCGAAAACATTAGCACTCTCTGTCGATAAACCCTGATCTCCATCTACATCATCTAAAAGAGTGTTTAATATTGAAACATAATTGCTTAGAGGATCAGAACTGATTATGTCAGTATTCGGTAGAACATATCCATCTTTAGGTATATACGATTTTACCTGAATAGTAAATGATGCTGATTTAATTCCTGATATAATTTCTGTATCAGAAGTCATCCTTAAAACAGCCCTCATAAACCCTTCATCTGTTCTTGTCGCAAAAAATTCATATACATCTGAATCTGTAAAACTTTTCTGAGTACCATCACCAAAAACATTATCTGCCTGAGTATCCCTAACTATCGTAGGTGTAATAAACATTTTTGTTTGTGTATACGTAGATATAGGTTGGCCAAATTCATCCATAATAGAAGCATAAAGGATAACAGTCTGATCAAAATATGCACTCAAGTTATCTGGATTCTTCTGAGGTTGATCCCAAGATACCGTTACGGAATTAGGATCAACTAATTCGTAATGAAGATTATCTACATCATCTAAAGGCATCGTAGATTCATCTGCTCCAGAGGTAGGAGTTGCAACATAATGAAAGAAATTAGAAATTTGTATCCCGTTAGAATTATAGTTAGAAGACCTTCCGTATTTATCAACAAAAACTACCGTATAATAAGCATCTACATCATTATCTAAATCACGATGCACAAAACCAGTATCTGTAGATAAACCAGTGTAGACAAGTCTACCTGTACCACCAGTCTTACCATCAGCACTAACTACAGGATAATCTAATGATGCATGATATATCTTAACTCTCTTAACTCTTGTATCTGATGGTTCTGTATTCCTCCATCTTATATAAACTTTCTTATTGCCAGCGGTGATCGGGGATACGATAGTAGGTGCTTCAGGACCAACCATAGAGGTTTCTAATTCTAAGAAATCATTTTCAGCATTATAAGCCGTTTTTTCGATATTGACTGTTAATGAAGAAGAATCGGACGAAAAACTTATATTACCCAATATATTCTTAGAGAATATCCTATAATAATAAGTTTCTCCTAAAACAAAATCATCAGAATCCAAAACAAAATGAATACCAGCAGTTGCAATTGTTTGGTAAATTATTTCCCCATCTTCCTCCCATGTTGGTATGCGAGTTTCGTTCTTAACGATTATAACTTCACCACCTACAAAATTAAAATCACTAGGTATTTCATACCGAAGAACGACCAGTCTGTCCCCATTATCATTAGAGCGACCTATATACTCAATATCAACTACAACTTGGTCATCGTCATATATGTCATTCTCTTCTATTTGAGAATCAATGTAAGTTGCACTACGAACTATATTATGAACACTTACCTCAGTTACCTTACCCCTGAATGCCCCGAAATCAGAAGAACTAGAGTTACCAATAATAAAACTAAGATTACCTATACTTAATGGAATAGAAGGATTTGTAGAAAGACTTTTAGTTTCAGAGACACCATCAACATAAAACGTAACCTCTTCTGTTGTTGAATCATAAGAAACTGCAACAAATTGCCACTGATAGATGCTTAGAGTAAGCACACTGGCTGATGTGTACGATGTGCCATTATGGAAAGATAATGTATTTGATTTAATACCCAATGTATAATTTATATCCGATCCATCTGAACTTTCTCTACTCATTATAGCCGAATCATTTAAGCTATATGGATAGATCCACCCCATAAGAGTAATCTGATTTCCCACCTCATCTAAACTTATCTTTAGATTGTCTTCATCGTCATCAATTGATATTTTATTTGTAACACCATCTAGAAATAACGCAGAATTACCAGTAGGAGTAAAAAGGGTGTTATACCATGTAGGCTCCTCTTCGTTTATCTCCAACACAAGACCAGAAGAACTAAAGTCGTATAAATAAACCCCGTCGCCTTCATTAAAATGCCAAAGACCTAAAACATTATCATCTTTATTCGTACCAATACCCTGATATGCATATCCAGTAGTTAAATCATCTGAATCTATAGGGGTTCTGAATAGAGATATACCCCTTGGAATACTTCGAGTTTTTGGAGTAACTTTTATACTTACTCCCTCACTGAACTTAAGATTTTTATCATAAGTAAAGACCTTATAATAATAAGTATTATCAGCAATAAGATCCGTATCAAATACTTTGCTAATAAAACCATCAGAAATCATCTCTCCATCGAGATGAGAAGTAGGATAATGATCTTCATTTCTTATTACTCTTATACCCGCAAAATTGGCTTCATCATCGGCATATATAAGAGAACTGACAGAGTTAAAGTTATATATGTCAGTACCTTCTTCTTCTAATATACCAAAAAATAAAATATTTACATAATCAGCACCATAAGTTAGTAAATTATATTTAGTATCTCCGGGATAATTATCTCCGATCTTTTCCACCAACTGTTTAGCTATATCATGACGAAAAGTACCATTATCATTCCAAGTCATACTACCACTTTGGTCCATTATGATCGTGACAATCCTATCATCTAAATCAAGTTCTACCTTCTCTGTTCCATCTTCTTCCTTTATTATTTGAGTATTACTTATCTTCTGATTTAGTTGGGAGGAGAAAATATTGACCGTTTCAATTTCTTCTTCTGAAGCAGGAAGAAATATTTTCTCTCCATACTCATCTAGAGCATCGAAATCACTGGAGATTTTAAATGCATGTCTTTTATCATAATTGACATGCCATGTGTCTCTACTTAAAGATGACTCTCCATTAATAGCTTTATAATATTCTACTAAATCAAAACTCATTTTTATATCCTAATAGCTGATGTCTATATCCTGATAGCTGATGGTAGAGACATATACTCATCGTTATCCACCATCTCCCATGTTATAAAATTATCTGTATTGCTGCCCGAACAAGATAGAACTAAAAAATAATCTCCAGCAAACTCCTCTGCTGTTATGTACCCTTGGCTGCTATTTAATACATTGATATCAAAATTATACCAATCACTTTGTGTAATCTCATCAACACTATTTTTGTAGTCGTAAATAAATAGTGGATCTGTTGGTATACCATCTGATTCATACACTTGTAAATGAACAGTTAAATAAGGACTAATACCATATTCTGATCCATCAGCATATGGAGTTGTATCAGATGCTGTAATATATAACTTATCAATTGCTAAACCCTTTTCCTTTAATTTTATACCTAAAGTATGACTTCTTATATCGGGTATAGATAAAGAAACACTAATCCAAGTCCACTCCAACACAGACGGGTTAGGCATCGACTCACTAATAGTCTTAGATATATTGCCATCTATTAAAATCTCCGCATTAAAAGTATTACTCTCTGTAGATAAGCATCTTAACCAGATATTGAAAGTTTCTGCTTCATTAGCCGCTATGGGATAATTTATAACGTCATAAGAACTATAGGTGTCATCATCCATATACATATACCCATTCCCAGTAAAACCACTTACCGTATCTGATAAGGTTACTCTGTTGCTATATTCTGTGATCGTGTAAAAATTAGTTGCATCAACAACAGTATCCACCTCACCATCTAACGACCAGTAATTAGCAAAATTACTCCCTGATCTCTTTAAATACAATGTGGCTTTGGAAGGAATATAAGATGCATCAACAGAAAATTCCTGTGCCAACCTCAATCTGACAGAAGGATCTTCAAAGATATAAACTGAACCTGCCCCAAGAGAATCTCCTGGAGCACCGACTATCAAAAAAGGATTATAAATACTAACAGAAGAGCCGAAGTCATCATCTGTTGCTGTATCACTACCTATAATTTTTTTCAAATATCCCCAGCTTCTCTTCTTAGAAAAAGTATCAACAACACCACCAAAGCGAGCTTCTGGAGAACCAACAATAACATAATCACCCTGTATACATACGGATTCTCCAAAGTGATTCGACTCATAATTACTTTCTTGAGAACTCACTATTTTATCTATTTCATACCACGTAGTAACATGCTTAAACAAATAAACAGCACCTGCATTCAACTCATCACTATCAGATTCTCTTAATTTGGAAGCAGAAACTAAATAATTCCCAGAGATAGATATAGATCCACCGAATTCATCATTATCTACTCCATCTGAAGCTAACAGCTTATAAGATTGAGACCATACTTCAGTATCATCATCTCTCTCAAAAACATAAACCGCACCTTTCTTATTATCATCACCATGAGCACCCACCATGACATAACTATCACTTACAGCCACCGACACTCCGAAATAATTATCAACTGTTCTAATCTCAGCAGTAATGGGATTTAAAGAATATTCAACCCAAACACCACTAGAACTTTTCTCCCATATGTAGGCATCACCCATATTCGAGTCTGCTTCTTTAGCACCCACGACAATATAATCGCCTGATACAGCAACAGAACACCCAAATGCTCCTATCCCCGTTAATTCTGTAGAAGCAACATCCCATTGACCAACCGTATAAACATATGCTTTGTTCGCCCCTGAATCTCCGACAACTAAATAATCTTTTCCAAAAGCTACTGAAGAACCAAATGTACTAGGAACACCAACAGTTAGTGTAGCATTTAATTCCCACACAACATCAACACTTCTTTTATAAATATAGACAGTATTATTACCAACCTCTGCTACAGCAGCATAGTATCCATAAATAGATACAGCATTACCATAATATTGAGCAATCCCAGCGGAAGGACTTGTTAATTTTATATTTTGAGTATAAGCCATAATAAACCTATAAAGGAACTCCTGTTGATAATTTTACGGGATAATCTAAATAAGGAACTTTAAAAACACCTTGACCAAACAACCATATACTATCATCGACAAATAGTATTTTATGTATAGAATCTAACGATGTGAACTCTTTTATCCTAAGCACATCACCCTCTAGAATTCCATATGTCCCATCACTTATAGCAATAGCAACTTTACTAGTATTATTAGTAGTTACATCATTAACTGTCTCTCCTGTTCCAAGCAAATTAACTAAATCTAATTTCCTTACACTTGGATTGGGACCGTTAAAAGTTCCATTATCAGTGTATAAACCTTGATTAGTAGATATATATGCAGTTGTATAACCAAACCTCTCCATTTTAGTAATATCCAATGTGTCCCCAACCCCTGTATCTGAAAAACTGTAACCATTTGAAGATATATGGATAGTATTATTAATAACAGCAAAAATAATATTTGAAGTTAAAATGACATCAACCGCATGAGAAGAAGCCATACTTAACTCCCAATCAGCGTCCTCTAAAGAAGAAGATCTAGTATAAACACCATCAGAAGCCCCCACAATAATATTGCCACTTACTGCACCCATAGAATATATTTGATTAGGTAAGCCGCTCCTATTATACTCAAACCAACTTACCCCAAAATCTTCTGATAAATAAATCTTATTATCAGTTACGATAAACATATCATCGTTATATCGGAAAATATCCCTAACAAAATTATCCCCTATGTCACCGATACCCAATACTCCCATATCTAAAGCACTCTCATCAATTGATAAAGCACCACCTTTGCCACCAACAAATATCTTATTCACGTCTTCAACATAAAAAACTTTTGAAGGATAGTTTAAAATTAACCCCTCAGTACCATTAGAAACTTCCACATTATAATTAACAGTAGAATTCAAAGTGTCATACCATTCGTCATCAACGGGTATTATACTTTCCATTTGAACTGGAGTACTTAATACAGCCTGTTTACCGGGCCAATGCTTCTCAACAAATATTCCCAACTTGCTTATGTTTATTTGTTGCACTTGAGAAAGCATAGAAGGTAAACCTGAATAAGCATATTCAAAACTATCTTCTAAATCTCTATGAGTATTATCTCCGCTATTATTAAGAGATACCCCTACAATATCTATTGTTAAATTATCATACCTATCAAAAGGAAGTCCAAAAACGAACATACCATCAACTATATTAACTGAAGTGGCGTAATTCGTTCCCTTTTCAAGATTAATACTATAATAAATAGACCTTTCATTCTCCTGTACTACTCCCAAATTAGATACGCTTTGTGTCTTCTCTATTATATCAGTATCTATAACAGGTAAAATAAAATCTGTTTTTACCGTTATATACAACTGTGATAAAAACAATTCGAAATCTTGATAAACACTTCTTACCATATCGACCACATCATCCCTATCTGTTTCGGATGTAACTGCCGATAATGTTGCCATATCAACTATCAACTGTGTTTGATATTCATCTGCTTTTACTTCGTGGGCATTGTTATCCGTATAGGTGGGTAAAGTAACATCAATATAGTTATTAACATCTACTTCTACTAAATCTCTTGACTCCCCTATGTAAATATTATTCTGATATACTTTAAATTTAGCATCATACTTTGTTTGAGACCATCCCCCATATTCCGCAAAATAAATATCATATTTATTAGACACCTCTATTAATAGAGTATTATCTGTTATCTCATCGAAACAAACATTATGATCTGATCCACCATTATTATAGTAAAATCCCACCTTTTGAATGTTCCCATCTACAAAAAACATAGGAACAACAGTAGACCTTTGTTCGTACTGAAGCCACAAATTATCATCAATATCTAGAACAAATAGTCTCCTATCAGCACCTATTAAGAGATTACTTTCAATAAGATTTAAGGCATGAACAGGTACAACTGCTTCATTAATATTCAAATCAGGCCAAACAATGTTAAACAAAACACCAGTGCTGGTATAAATATCAGTTCCGTCAGAAGCCTTTGGGCCGATATCAGTAGTAACATATATCGTATCATTAAATATCTCAAAGCACCTTGCACAAGTAGCATCTAATTCTCCTATATTAACAAACTGATTAGTCCCGATCTTTTCTCGGTATATAGCATTATCAGCCAAAGCAAAAATATAACCGTTGTGCTCTTTAAATCTTCTTATCTTAACTAAGCTTTCAAGTTCAGTTATATAGTTCCAACTTAAACCCTCGTCTGTGGATTCTAATAAACCCAATTCGTTACTCACTAAAATCCTACCACTACTTCCCAGACTATCTGAATAACTAGAGTCGTATATAATAGCATAAGCTTCCGAACTTCTTGGTCCAAAAATAGACAACTTCTCCCATGTATCTTCTATATACGGCTTAAATTCTCCATTTAGTCTAAACACTCCCAAATCAGTAGATATGTATAGATTACCTTCTCCATCCTCATCTATATCTCTTACTATCTTAACCCCATCTAGCCCCCCCATAGGAGACCAAGATAAAAAACTTTCCCCGCTATTTTTAAAAACAGAGTAATTAGTTAAAGCATAATAGTCACCTGCACTCGATCTATATAACCGGCAAACAGCAGTAGGAAAGGACACCCTCTTAATCCAATCATTGCCATAATTATAACTTATCCACACTCCACTACTCGTTGCAGCTAAAATTTGATTATCGATATCCGTTTCTATAATATCATAAAAAGTTAAAGCTGTTCCCATCTTATTCCTATCCCCCTCATATTGTGCAGCTAAACTATAAACATAGTTATCTAAAGTTTGCATAGGAAGTTTAATAGGTATAAGATTCTCATTTATTCTACCCTCATGACGAACTATTGGCATTTGTTCTTCTGCTATTTGCCCACTAATAACTTGTGTGGCACTTAATTCTTCAATATGATTTTCTTCCAGATAATTATCAACTTCAGATATACCTATCAACCCCAGGATAATAGATGGTGGAGCAGTATAGGGAACTTTAGGACACTCTACCACAACAAGGCTTTCAGTATCCTCTTCACAAACAACATAGAGAGACTCATTAAAAGTTAAAATACCTTTATCTGAATCTACTTCATACAAAACAGGAGACTCTCCAGATTGTGCCTGTCTATAACTACCAACATCAATATTCCCATTTACATCTTTGAAATAATCTTCGTTAAGAGATCCACTAATCTGTAAGATAAAATTATCTGCCCCCTCTATGTCCTCTGTAGTAGAGTAAGATTGATAATTACTAGTTGACCAATTCGTTATAAAAACATTAGCTCTTAATTCTATCCTCTTATCTATACCATTTTCATTTTTATGATTATGGATATCAAGTAGTTCGTTAGTATCTTCGATAATAGGATCTTCGAAATTAGCCAAATTTCTAATATCTGTTGTATCTATAGTAACTGTTGAAGTCCCATCAGAAGTCGTAATAGACCCAATAAATATTGATGAAGAAGGTACTACCAAAGATTCTGTGGTGTAAAAAGAAACTCCATTTCTAAATTTTCTTACTATATAACAATATGTCTCACCATCTTTCACCAGAGCATCTTCATCAATATAAGAAACCTCTGAAACTCTGGTATATCCAACAACTTCAAAAGAATAGTTATTACCATCTGATCTTAAAATTTCATATCCATCAAAAATTCCCGCTGTAGCATCCCAAGTCAATTGAGCATCCTGCACATTACTACCACCACTTACAGATAAATTTTCGGGAGAAGATAAATCAGACATACTCGAAGGCGTAGCAGAAGAGATGTAAGAAGGTAAGTAATTATCATCCACTGGATTCAAAGTTTCGTTGCCATAAATATCAACAGAAGTCACTAAATAACTATAACTAATTCCGTTTGTAACAGTATAATCTGTAAAATCAACTGAAGAAGAAAGTATCGTACCTACAACAACAAAATTACTAGCCATCAAGTATAATCCAAAACCGGCTCGATATACTTTATAGTACTCGATATCCTTTTTTTCTTCTTCATTTTCAGACCATTTCATATAAACTTCTGTGTCCCCTGCCGTTAAGATAAGGTTAGAAGGAGGAGATGGCAAAATCCTATCTTCCTCTTCTGTAAATTGAGTCAAAGTTTGGTATCCCTGCCCCTGTGTATCAAACACATCATAAGAGTCTATCTCTATATCATATCTGTAATTAACATCAAATTGACTTGGTGGAATAACATATGACTCTGATCTACCTATTCTTAAATTATTTACATACACGATCTCCTCAAATGTAGATGGATCAAAAAGTGCTTCTGCAAGATTTGTAATAGTAATAGTTATAAAATTATAAGAGAAATAACCCTCAGTTGGATTTTCCCAAGACAGATATAAACTATTATCATTTTTTCTATCTATTGAAAAATTTGCAATAGGCGGAAGAATCTCACTAACAGGGGTCCTATTTATTCTTTTTATAATACCGCTACTAACATTATTGTCTTCGTCAGCAGTTTGAACGATAATTATATAAGGAGCATACTCTTTAATAGATTCATATTCTATATTACCACTAACATTATAGGGTATATATTTCACATGTAAATTATAACAAGTACCATTATCATCTTCCCCATCAGGGCAATTATCCATTTCCGCCACAGATGTCAGAACTTCTATAGGGTCAGATGTCCTTTTACCGTTCTCTATAAAAGTTACAAGAAATCTATCCGCAAATGACAAATATGGATCATTCTGTTGGTATCTCCAGACTAGATCAGTTTCTAAACCGATATTCTCAAAATCGCTTAACTCAAACTCTACTTGAAGATCATTAATTTCTCCAGCACCTGCGACATATTTTAATTCTGTATTGATAGATATTCCATCTGATGTATATCCAGATATAGTAATAGCAAATACTGTTATTCTGTATTTGGTATTATTATCCAAATTTTCAAAAATGGCATATGTCGAATCAAAAGAATCTCCAGATATAACAGATATTATCGAAGTAGTAGCCGAACCAGTATCTTCGTAATCATTGTTCAACGGCTGTACTCCTACGCTATAAGAATCCACATTCTCAGAAGGAGAATGATCCCAGATAACTTCCACTTTTTCATTAGAAGGAAAAGCTTGAACAAATAAGGGGGGAGCCGGTTTCCTGATATCAATATCTGTAGATAAGAATACCTCAGATGGTTCACTATGATTACCGCTATAATCAACTGATGTAACTCTATATATGTAATCTAAATTCTGTGCTAAATCAATATCTACGTAAATTAATTCTGTTGTTGCCCCCAACTCTTCAAAAACCCCATATTCAAGATCTGTTGCCCTCTCTATTAAATAATAACTAAAATCAGATTCAGTATTTGCATCCCAACTAAAAGCAAGTTGCTTATATGGAATTAAAACTATCTCATCATCCTCATGATTCAGCCCTAATAATCTTTTTATATAAGCTAAAAAATCTTCATCATACGAAGACAAAGAAGCTATATAAGCAATAAGATCAGTTACCTGAATAAGCCCAGACGGAGAAGACGGAGCAACTGTGTCAATTCCTTCTACTGACGATATATTAGAATTACTCCCTAATGCAGAGTCTTGTCCTACTTTATTCCTCATATATAAATTAACAACAGTATTGCTATCTAAAGTTAGATCAAATTCACCGAATGTTTGAATTACTCGATAAACAGTAGGAATATCAAGAGATACTATTGGAGCAAAACCAATACCCGGAGAAATAGTTACCGTGCCATCTCCATTATTTGTAATATCCCATCCATCTATAACTCCATGTCCCACTCTATCAGACAAGAATGCAAGTTGATTATCAATAATCGTAAAACGTCTATCATCAGCAGATGCTGAGTATGTTTCTCCCCAAGTAAGGGCTTCTAAATTATAATGTTCTGTTCTGTAAGGCATGTTAAATATTTAAAGTTACAAATTCATTATCATCTAACTCTATCATCACTCCAAAATTATTAATAATAGGAACATCCATATAACCTCCACAATATTCTGTACTTATAATATCTTTAACTTGGAAGGTATATGAATTAGATGTAAATATATAATCATCTCCATCATGAGCATCTATTGATAAATAATAAATTTTACCAGTATCAAAATCATCACCATCCACCCTATAAACCACATCGACACTTTCTGTAGAAGCAACTAAGATTCCATTCTCCGGAATATTAACATCATCAACAAACCATCCACTTCTATCATTACCGCTAACACCCGTTTTATACTCATTGGTTCTTTCCAAATCTTCATAAAACTTTATTCTAAAATGGTAATACTCAGATAGGTTACTATGATTAGTAAAATTAAAATCTATAATATCTATAAATGACGCTGTACAACTTGAAACAAATGAATAATCATTAGATATCAATTCAAAATCAGTATTATATATATATTCAACTTTCACGAAATAATATGTATTACATTTTGTATTAGCAGAACCAGGAACTGTAAATAGAATATTTACTGATTCTCCATGATCTATTTCTACTCCTGTCTCTGGGATCATAACTCCATTAACATTAAACCCATCTGAACTATCAGATGAATATGCAGAAAAAACCTCATTAGTAAGATTAATATCACTATATAAACTAACCCTGAAATGATAGTCGTTTGTTGTTCCCGTATTATTCGCAAAATCGAAATCAACAGTGTTAACATATAAATTGGAATTATATGGTCCATATTCATCATAACTTGCAGGTTCGACTAAAGATCTATTAGGACTTATCAGTTTTATACCGACTCTTAAATTTAAACCTGTCTGATCAACATTGAACAATCTATTCTCATCCACTTCCTGATAATCTGACCAATTAATAGAGTTAGTAGTATTTAAACCGAACACAACATCTGCTGATATCGGAACAATCTTCTGACTTGTAATAATGCCCTTTCTTATTCTATTCGGCATCACGAAGTTAGTTGTGAAGAAATGTATTGATTCACTTGTTATAGCTCTTATACTTGCCCTGTGGAAAGATGGACTAACACCCTTCTCTGTACTTATTAACTCTGCCTTAAACTGCACATATTGTCCATACATAGCACTCAAATCAACTCCCGAAGATTGATATGTATAATATGGACCTGTCCAATTAGCAGTTAATATATCATTGCTAGATGTTGAAGTTCTTACATACACCAATACTTGAGTGTTAAAAAATTCAGTAGCACTCCATGATATACTCTCCCACTTTACTAAATCATTAGTCCCATCAAAAACTTCACTAAAATAAACACCTTTTTCTCGTTCTATTTTGTCAGCAGAATAAAATCTATTATCTCCACCCAAATTCCAAAGAACATTACCGAACTTATCTAGTTCTATTATCCTATTCTCATTAACAAAATCAACAAGATCAGATATTTGAATACTATCAACAAATTTATTATCTGAGATAGTCAGAGAAGTATCTATAACAGTTTCATTTCCTGCCCTGTCAATAAGTTTTAAGTATACTGTTTTAGTTTGAGTAAGAGGGTTAACCCTTGTTATACCCCCTGCTGATATGACATACATAGTGTTGTTACTATCTTTAAAAGATATGTCTGTGATATCTTCACTATGAGTATACCTCCATAACCAGTTACCACTATCAGAAAGATAATAAACAACACTTCCTACGGCTGCGTAAATGGTAGTATAGTCTCCACCTTGGCCGTCAGAAACATTACCTTTTTTCAAAAAATATATCCTTGATGGAATAGTTCTAAACGATATATCATAGGAGTTAACATTAACGAGAGACCTCCTAATGATACCATTGGTACTACCACCACTAAAAATAAACTTATTTTCTCCCAAAGTTATAGAATTTATAGATAAAATATCTTCTGTATCATTGTGAACTATAAATGCAGCTTGATTTATAACATCTACTTCATACACATATCCATCAGGACCTGTACCTGCAAACAAATTACTACCACCTTCAGAACTAGTTAAACAATATACATTATTATCTAAACCTTCTATCACCTTTTCGATATACGGATCAACATTAAGAACCGTACCGTCATTATATTTGTAGATAACCCCACCGTTTGCTCCCATTCCTTCAGAATATTCATTTCCATCTCCAGTCCCAGAACCTACATACAAGATACCATTTAGAACATGATAACAAAAACCCCTTGATTCAGATAGTGGCAACATATTAAAAGCATTTAAACCAGCAACAATCCCGTCTGTATCAAAAACATAATCATATATATATAAGTTAGCATTATTATAGGTATGTCCGACACTAACTATAAGCTTATTATTATACTCCGCAATAAAATCTATATACTCATCATCTTCATAAGAATATAAAACTTCCCAATCTTGGTCACTCCAATTATATTTATACAAAACAGCAGGTATAGATGTAGCAGCATATAGTTCGTTAACATTACTGAAATACTCTATCACACTACCACTTCCACTATCAAATGTCTCTTCTACAACTACATTATCTAAAGATAACCCTAAATCATGAGAAACAGAATTAGAGAAAGGTATAGGTGTAAGAGCATTGCCTGTGCTATCTTGAAATTGATCATTATTAGAAACAATCATAGTATCTATACCAGAACCCACATCTGTATCAGTAGTATCTGTAGCCCCTACAATACCTATTCTAACCAAACTTCTATCTATCTGCTCCTCTATGATCATTCCATTACCATCCTCATCCGTAAACGTCGGAGCGTGAGTATCTAAGTGTACTTTGTCAAAGGGCAATCGACTTGTACTATCATTTAATTTCACTTCATATTCGTCACCCTTTGTAACAACATAAAGATTAGACTCAGTTATACCATCTGCTGAAACATATAAATGTGAAGCGAAATCTTTAATTTGAATTAATCTACCACCCATATTTAATTTTTCTGCCTCTGTTTGAGCAAATGTGGAAACTTCTTCGAGATCCTTTCTGACTAAAACTTCTACAATATCATTATGTTTAAGTGGAATTCTAAACCTGAGCACTTTAGCATTATTAGTAGTTTTATCATAACCCCAATCATAACCATATTGAACTATATTACCATTAATATAAACTTGCAAAATATCTGTTTCTTCTATCGGATTATCTTCATTGATATTTATGTAATAATTTTGCAGATCGTTGTTATCACTAGACAAAACAATACTAGGAGCATAAAATAGAGTAGAGTATGTGTCATCAACATCATCTACTAAAATTTGATTTATTCTTGTTAGGGTCCCTGCTAGAATAACATTAGGCTCTTTCCACATGATACTTTTAACATTATTGT
>Ga0208902_1000391_pt1 | contig 23479 bp, 26 predicted proteins | sample AntAceMetag02UKH_FD_184767 | JGI IMG/M metagenome (GOLD analysis project Ga0208902, IMG submission 184767) | Saline lake microbial communities from Ace Lake, Antarctica - Antarctic Ace Lake Metagenome 02UKH (SPAdes) (version 2) | ecosystem: Environmental > Aquatic > Non-marine Saline and...
AATTTATAGTTAGCACTGGTCCTACATATACAAATCCACCAGGGGCCACATCAATATTAGGAACAAGTTCTGGAGTAATTCAATCAATTATATGTGGATATCTTGTTGACTAAAGGAATGAAATGAAAATATTTGCTGATGACGTACTTATTTTTGAGATAAGTGATACAGACTATAAGATTCTTGCGGATGAAATATCTGAAGACAAGTTAAATGAAGAAATAAAACGACGCATTAAGTGGATAATTACGCATAAAATAGAAGGTTGCTTTAAGCGGCTTAAGCAAGAATGGGAACCTAAACTTGTAACTGCGGGATATGATTCTCTCCCAACAAATAGAGATAAATATGCTGATTTAGTTTTTAAACATCCATTATATAAGAATCGTAAGAAGCGTGATTCAATTGGTGAAAGATCTGTAAAGCAATGGGATAATGAAGCTGACGGCCCAAGGCCACGTAAATAATTTATTGGAGAATTAAAATGGCTCGAGCAAAAGGTCTTTCCGGACTGAACCCTCTCGCTTACATGGGGGTCGAGCCATCGACTCCTTCTAATGTCATATTAGAAAAACGAAGACCAACGGTTAACGACTATGCTAATTTCAATATTGGGACATGGTGGCTTTGGGTCGATGATCAGGAAGTTTGGATTCTTATATCAAAAGAAAGCGGCGTTGCGTCATGGATTCAATTATACCCAGGCGCCGGATCAGGAACGTCTACATTTATAACTGATGCAGGATCTGCTAACGAGGTTGGTGGAGATATTAATGTTTCTGGTGGGACTAATATAAATACTGCCGGAGCTGGAGACGTTGTAACCGTTAACTTGAACAGTTCGATAAATTTAGCTGGAACTATAATTACGGCTGGTAATATTACCTCTGGTGACACCGTAACCAGTTCAGAAGTTGTTACAGGAAGTGATATTACATGTGGAGGAACGCTTACGGCCGCAACTGGTGTAGACATTACAGCTGGCGGCATAGATTCTACCGGTACGACACGTTTTAGAGATTTTGGTGCAGGTGTATTGCAATCTGATGCAACAGGGACAACAACGTCAAGTAATGGGACCAATGGCCAAGTGTTAGTCGGTGGTGGAACCGATCCATCGTGGGCAAACATAACGTCCACTGGCGGAACCGTAACGATTACCGAAGGCGCGAATAGTATCAATCTTGAACAGGCGGGTGGCCCAGTTGGGGCCAATGTTGCATTTATGGCTTATTTATCGATAGCGGAAGAAACAGTAGATATAGATCCTTTGACACCATATGATTTTTATCCTGGATCTCAAGTTATTTGGACCGAGGATTTTGATTTGGCAAATGCATTCTTTCCTGGAGACGGAGCAGGAAATGGTTGTTATTTTAAAACTCCTATAGCAGGAAAGTATTGTTTTACTTTTAATGTAAAAACTAGGGCTTATAGATTAAAGCCTTATGCATATAATGGATTTCTAACTGTGATAATTAAGTCAAATTTAAGAACATTTTATGATTTCCCAAAAGAATATGGAAGTAGCCATACTTCATCGTTAACGGTTACTTTAAACTTGGTCTTAAACGAGGAAGTGAATTTTTATATTAACTCGAGTACCGATCCTGCTATAGATAATCTTATTCGTCTTTCTATCAAAGGAACTAGAAGTGGAATGATAAAATCATATATACATGGGTACATGGTTGATTAACTCATATCACACAAAAGAAACAATTCCTTTTTTGGATATAAATTGTGCTAAAGTTCCAATAGACTGTACAATTAACACACTCCCTTTGCGCAACTAAGAAACCAAGGATCTAGTATAAGCGCAAAGAGAGTGCGTGATTTGCTGGATGAGAAAAGGAGCAAGTCCCATCCAGCAAAAGCAGTGCTTGTTATGATTTCTTTATAGCCTTTATCTCTCTTATTCTTTTTATTGAATTAAGAAATGCAGATTTAGGCATTTGTGATAAACTTTTTAATCCCATTTTTTTTAGAATTTCTTTAGCGAGCTCTAATTCGTTTTTAAGTTCACTTTCCAACTGGCCAAGCTGGTCTCTTGAGATAAACGCGTCTACTTCTGGTTGCTCGTCTGGCTGTATTTTTCTGGAGTGAGCCATAGCTCTTTCGCCATCATCATCAATCGTTACAACCCCAACCATAGCTGCATAACAGTACCTTTTTAGGTAGGTGATATAGCTGCCATTGCTTTGAATATCGTTTTTTGGTGGAGTTATAGGCATTCGACATTTTATCCACTGACCAGAAGAATGCATAATCATTGTTTCAAGGAACTTTACTCCATCTTCAAACTCTGTGCCTTGTAAGACACTAAGCTGATGATTTGATAATGCACCGCGAGATGCATTAACTATTTCTGTAAAATTTGCATACTTAGATTTGAAAAATGGATTTGTTTTAGTCTTCTGCGCAACATCCATTTCACCTTGTGCTTTTGCTAGTGCAGCAGCTATTTCATTGATGCTATCCGACATTAACATAACAACTCCTTAATACTCTGTTAAAATGCGATCTACAAAAAGATTACCATCTTCAGACGAATTACGTACCTGCATCTCAACTTCTTTCGACTCACGCAAGATTTGGGCCTGTGCTTTATAAATACCGGCACATGTTTCGCCAACTTCTTCACCACTGTTAATTAAGAGTTTTGCTGTTTTACCTAAAAGTAGGAATGCTTCGTATTTCTTTGTCATTAATATCTCCTTTTTATTGTTTAACTTTAGCTACCCAGCCTTCGCTCGTTAAAAGATAATTATCTTGGCACCACATCAAGGTGGTTAAACGATCAATTTCGCATTTTATTGCCTTATGTCTAGCATCCCTCTTCTCATAGTTGTTATTCCAGCTAAATCTACAAGGAAGTGACATCTTAGCACTAAAAACAGCTTCGTGATCGTCTATCGATCGGCCATTTAAAATTTTTCTAAATGCGGCCTCTTCATCTTTATCAAACTTATCATCGATCTCGTCACGTCTTTTCAAAAGCGCAACTTTTACTTCTTTAATTAATTTTTTAGTAATCTTGTCATAAGCTCCGTATCTTATCATTTTAGGAGCCATATCTATGAGCGTTCTTGTTGTTTCAGGGCTTTCCCACTCAAAACTGGCAAATCTATTTAGCTTGGCAGCTTGTTGATTGATAAAGAATTGAATCGCTACATCAAGGAGATAAAAATATTTTTTATCTATAAACTCTTGCGTTGTATCCTCTATCCCTTGAACTGTGCCCGCTTCACCATACAATGAAGTAAAAAAGTCAGCCTTATAAGATTCTATCAAGTAACATAGATTACTTATCTCAGCACCTGTTAATTCGGATATACGCTTTTCTGAGAGAGTTTCTAGAGTTTCAATTATTTTATTTTTCATTTTGGTTCCTTGGTCTTTATTTAAATTCTTTATCTATTAATAGTATAGCATGCATATAAAGACAAGTCAAGACAATACTGGCAATATCGATACAAATATGCTATGTTTAATAATGAAATAAAGTTGAATTTGATTGAGGGGACTATTTTGGAAAATAAAATTATAAACAGTTTTATCTATTACATTGAGAATTTAGATAAGTTAGCGGAGCTTTTGTTTGAGCATCGGGCGCACTTTAATATTACTGTTACAGCCCAGGCAAAAAAAGCAGGTATTAGTCGTTGTGTTATGCAACAACTGTTAAAGGGCGTTACGACACACCGTCCTGCTACGATTTACAAGGCTGTTCAGATGCTTAAGGGCGATTATGATAAAGAAGAAGAGAATGATAGGCTAATTAGAAGCAAAAAAAACAGAAATAAAAACAAGAGAAGTTTTTAAAAGTTGAATAGTAGCAGTTACTGGGTTATAAGTTATAGTGTTGGTGAATAAAAGCTAGCACTTCAGAAAAGAGATCAGGGTATTCAATCTTCCCTGGTCTTTTTTTTGCGTTTTGTATCTACAAATCATTACAACAACATTAAGTATAGATATAGTACACAAATGCTCATTAAATATATGTAGATACAAAACGTAGTTAAATAATAACACATATTTTTTAGTAATAAAGTGTGAAAAGATTGATAAAGCGCATCAATTCACATATTCTTATGATAAGAACAATACTTTCAAGGAGATAAAATGAAAGAACAATTGAAAAGTCTTAAATATTATGTTGAAAATGTAGATGAGCTAAGAAAAGTTCTTGATGATTTTCTAGAAAAAAACCCACAAAGCATTACATCTTTAGCTAAGAAGCTTGAAATTCACTGGAAAACATTAAATTCTTTTATTAAAGGTAGTGGAATTACTTATAGTTATAACATCGCTAAAATATATAATTTATTAAAGTCCAATCACCAATCGCTCAGTAAGTAATCCATTCTATACAATATACATGTTCTCTGTATTCTAGGTATTGTATGTACTTTATTTTTTAAAAAGCAGGAATATATATCATGCATAAACTAAACCAAATATTGTCGACAGTAGCTTTTTGCGGTTCATTGTTCTTTATGAGCAACACTTGCGATGCTATGGTCAGACAAATCAATCCATCCAAGGTTCATGTTTCACATCAACAAGGGCAAGTTGATCTGTTCCATGGCTTGAAAGACTTCTTTGTTAAGAAAGAAGGTAAAGTTAGTAAAGTTGAAAGATACTTTGTTGATAAGAAAATTCGTAAAATAAATACAGAAAAGCTCAAGGGCTTTTTAAGGCATAATTATCTTACTGTTAATCAAATGAGTGATGGTGAGTATTCAGTTAAGGCTCATGTAAGAGGTTTAGGTGGCGGACTTGCTGGCGCATCAGTTGGCGCACAGGTTGGAAAAGGTGCTGCGTATGTCTTTTTTATTGTTGGAGCTGGAATCGTAACATCCCCTGTTGAACTTGTTGGCGGTCCAGGCGCTCATACTGTTGCTGCTGCAGCATTATTGGCAACATATTCTGTTCCTATTGAAGCTGCAACAAATGTTGTCGCAGTTGCAGGTGGTCTTTTAGGTGCAATATTCACTGGCCCAGTTTGATAGATAAAAGATCATAAAATGCAAAACTTTCTTGAGATATATCTTGGAATGCTACTTATCTTTCCCGTTATGTATGTCGTTAAATTTTGTATTTTAGGATATAAGCATGATGACTAACGAACAAATATGGCACATGTTACTAGCATTCTTTTTATGGTTAATAACCTTTGAGTTGTTTCCAAAGAAGTATCTTTACACTCGATCAGAAATAGAAATATTTAGACGAGGTGGTGCTGATGATGGGTTATTCTCTACAGCAGCTATTACAAAAATAACAAGCTACATGATCGGCATGGCGATAGTGATGTTCGGTATTGTAAAATATATTTACTAATATAATTGGGGGCCTTCGGGTCCCTTTCTTTTACACATTCTAACTTCTTCTATACATTTCTAATTATTTCTTATATTCTCCACATTGTATGTAGTTCATTATTCTTTTAAAAAGCAGGAATATTATGAAAAACCGTTCTCTATCCTTGATCGTACTTTGTGTTGGAGCACTATTCTTAAACAGCGCTTGCCAAGCTGGACCTCTTTTGGGATTTGCTGGGTATTGTGCTACAAAAACAATTGGTTATGGCGCAGCAGCAGTTGGACTTGTAACAGTAGCACCAACAGTGGTAGCAACTGGGCCGCTTGTTACAGTAGGTGCACTCTTTGGTTTCGGCGGAGCAGCCGCAGCCGCAGGAGTATTAACATCAACAGCTGTGGCTATTGAAAGCGCATCGGTTACTGTCGGAGCATTTCTAACCGCTCTACCAACAATATAAAAATTAAATTTGTCTACGAATGGGGCCTTCGGGTCCCTTTTTATATGAAATATATAGAGAAAAAGCAAAAGCCTGTGAATTTATCCTTTACAGGAAGTTCCACAGGCAGTAACTTTTTAATGTAACAACTTAGATTAGTATTCTAAGTTATCGTATTTTATTAACCCAACCAAAAGGTAACAAAATGAAAATGCAAACAACACAAAGGGAGATAAGCACCATGAAAATTAACCAACCAAGGGAAATAATCACATGATTAAAGATACGCTACTTCATAAAACCTGTCAAGCTTTTATTTCACTCTTTCAATTATTATCAAATCCAGACTTTAGTACGGCCATTTGTGTTATTTGGTTCGTTATAGTTCTAATTGCTATTTTCTATTTATTGCTAGGAGATAACAATTAGTAGTTTAGCTAGAGTGTTACCATCTACTATTACGAATTATCGCAAGACAAATAGAAAAGAGTCGCGATATGATTTTAAGTTTAAGAGGCAGTTGCATACTGAAGTCTTAGAGAATCCAGAATATTTCTTTGGTGGACTTTCTAGGGTTGGTAAAGAAATATTAGAGTATTTTATTTGGGCTAGTAAGAACCACCACTGTATAGCACCAACGCAAAGCTTTATAGCTAAAAAAGTGAGGTCTAGCCGATCTCATGTAAACAGAATAATAAATAAGCTTGCATATCTAGGTATTATTAAAAAAACTTATCGTCACTTAACTTCATGTATTTATGAGCTTGGACTCTTCCTTAGCAACCATTTTAATTTAACTAGATTAGCTTCGATCTTCACGTATATAGGCTATTACAACAAAAAGAGCACACAATATAAATATTATATAGATATGTATATATATAAGTACTTAGTAAATAAAAAAACTAAAGGTAAAGCTATGAATTCTGATCAAATAAGCTCTCCCTTTTCCAAAAGACTGGAAAAGGCAGCAGAAGAAGTAAATTTAACTCTTCGTGGAATGATAGCACTGTGCCCATTTACAGACGATGTAATAGAATATGCAGTTTCAATTCTTAAAATAAAGTTAAAATCTAGAAAATTAATTGGAGATTACGGCCCATGGTTGTGTTCTGTTGCCAATAAACACTGCGCTGGACTTGGATTGACTCCTAATTGGAAATACAAAGGAGAGTTAACAAGGCTTTATGGAGACAGTATTGGCGAAGCTTATACAGACTGGGAAAAAACAAGAAAAGATAAGTTTAAGCGTGATAGAGAGAAAAAAGAAGGTTCGCACTTAGAGAAAAAGAAAAAGAGTACCTTTAGTGAAAAGAAAACAAATAATAGTAAACCAATTGGCTCAGTAGACACAGGACTGTATAAGGTTCATGTATTTGAAGAAGAAACGAAAGAAGATCCATCCCTTTTTGAGAAGAAGATTAAAGAAGCAATTAAGTCGACTAAGGAAAACCAAGGAGCTAACATATATCTAAAGATGCTTTTAAATCCATAATAATTAAGGAGATTGTGTTGGATCTATTACGTTTTATGAAATTTAAAGATATGGACCATGGTGCTCTTGTTTATACTGTCCCAGGTAAGCCAATTCCACTCGCTAGAGCACGGCACGCGAATGGACATGTCTACGACTCACAAAAACAAGAAAAGGCTGTATACGCCGTTCAGATTAAGAAACAACATAACTCCGATATTTTATGGAACGAACCAGTAATCTTAAATGTTATGTTCTATATGAAAATCCCAAAAGCACAATTGAAACAACTCTCCCAAAAACCACATATTAAACGACCAGATCTTAGCAATCTTATTAAGTTTGTTGAAGATGTATGTACCGGAATAGTATATACAGACGACTCTATAATATCTGCCTGCTATGCTTATAAGACCTATAGCCTTAACCCAAGGACAGAATTCTTTATCGAACCATGGAGTGAGTGAAAATGAGCAGAGTTTACAATAAATATTCAAAAAAAAGAACCGAAGGCGCTGTTAAAAAGACCTTTGGGAATATAACACTAGAGCATAGCAAATCAGAAGAAAGGATTTCGAAAATGCCCGTTGAGGTTATTGACGAGATTCGAAACCCCTTCAATGGACTACGACAACCCGTTACTAATCGGTATTTAGAGAGACTTGCTATTGAACTAGTTGAATGGGCTAATTTAGATAGCTCTATCGTTATACAGAAGTTCTTAGCACAGAAAGGGATCACTGGAGACAACTTTTATCGATGGTCGTGTGTTTGCCCTGCCCTGATAGAAGCACGGAAAATAGCGAAGCTTTTAGTGGGCTGTAGACGAGAAGAAGGTGGCCTTAGAAAAGAACTTGATGGACGGATGGTTACAGCATCAATGCCAATGTACTTCCCAGAGTGGAAAGAGTTCATGGAATGGAAAGCCAAAATTAAAGAGAGAGCCGACGAAAGTAACCTGCAGAAAGTTGTTGTTATTGAGAAGTTTCGAGATCCCGAAGATGTTATAAAGGTGAAGGGAGATACAGAGTGACTGTAATAGAGATAGAGTAGACAAGATAGAACATAGAGTAGACAAGATAGAATAGATAACGGTCAGAAAAATCCCATATTTTTGTCAAGATACAAAAACAAAACATTTAGAGTATGTATCGGTAACGCTTGACTTGTCTGCGTATGCATGCTATACTATAAGTAGATAAAGAATTTAAATAAAGGCCTGGGACGAAGAGATGAAAGTAATAATAGAGACGCTCGAGACTCTTTCCAAGAAGAAGCTTATAGATGTGACGTATGATGAGCTACTTGACCTCTGCGCTCTGCTTGTAGAGAATGATGGTGATTCTGTCTTTGAGGGTATATTGCCCACGTTTATAGAAGAGAAGTATGTGGCTCTCGCCAACGAGTCTATTAGTGAATGTTATGGCGATGTGTTTGATAGTTAAAAGTTTTGAATAGATAAATATTACGGGACGACGCTTTGGAAGTCGTCTCGATACAACCAAATGTGCCGCAGGTGCGGTCTTTTTTTGGTCATCTAAATATATTTGGAGACTAAGAAAGAAAAAAAAGGGTTTATGTGAACGATAAAGAACTAGAAGAACTGCAGAGAGAGTTAGATGAGCCTGAAGAGATTAGAGAGGCTAAAGAAAGAAAAGTAAGAGTAGTTACTGAGGGCGCGCTTAGAGGTTATTTGCGCAGGAATGATGCTGCGAGGTACTTAGGTGTTTCTAATAGCTTATTGAGTAGCTGGGCGAAAAAGGGAAAGATCAAGTCTTATCAACACCCAATAACTTACCGGGTCATTTATAAAAAGACCGATCTAGAAGAAATTATTGATAATATAAGGCTTATAAACCCTAATAACCCTCGCTTTAGAGGCTCTTTTTAAGGTAAAAATATAGAAGCTTGTAAGCAGCAATCGCTCACGCGGTGTGAAATATCCCGTAGATGAGGTCTTTTTAAGTTCCATCGAAATATACTTGGAGCCGGAAAAAAGAAAAAAGACATATACCTCTTGAAAAATAGCGTGATCAGAACTACGGTAAGTATAAGTTCACTGTTCACGTAAGCATTCTGATGGAGCGAAGATGAAGATTGATACAAAGATATATCTAGACAAATTTAAACCTAGAGACTTCCAGTATCAGCTCTTCGACGCATTTGAGAACAAGAAGATTAGAAAACTCGTCTGTGTTTGGCCTCGCCGGTGTCTTGCTGGTGATACACAGATCATTATGGCCAACGGCTCATGGAAAGAGTTGAAAGATGTCAGCGTTGGGGACCAGATCCTTTCGTGGAATGGTGAGGGTTTTGAGCCCGATGTCGTTGAAGACTCATGGAAGACTGAAGAGAAAGAAACCGTTCTAATCAAATCACCTAACGCGTTGCCGTTAACATCGTCACTAGATCACAAGTTCGCGTACTTAAAGACAACCGGTAAGACTCTCGGTAAGTGTGGAAACAACGAGATCATTGTTAAGTCAGCTGAGTGGAGCAAGGCTAAAGATGTCCGCTTCAAGCGTGTCTTAACTTACTCTGGATCAGAAGGTAATGTTAACGATCCTGTATTAGCTAAGCAGATGGGAACAGCAATCGATGTCCATAAGTCGTTGCCCTCACGCGTTTGGGACTTCGACCGCGAGTCACTCCTCTGTTTTTTGGGAGCAGTTTTCTCTAAGATTGGTTCATTTAAGTCGGAACTTAAGAAGGATCATTATTGCAGTGGCTTTGAGTTGAAGGGGAGTCTATTCAAGAACTTCATCTTCGATATCTTCTGGGTTTTTAAAAAGTTACAGCTCCTGACAAAAAAGCCTGTAGTAAGTGGAGACCTTGTGTGGGTGTTGCGCATTATTGATGAGTCCACCGTAGAATTTTTAGCAGAAAATTTAGACTTTCAAAACAGTAAAATAACAGAAGCCCTCGCTCCATATATAAGAAGAATGGATGGTTTATTCAAGCCGGTTGTTAAGAAGGTATTCGGATGTATTGCTGCAAAGCCGGGCAAGCCGGAGAGATCTGGTAGAATGCGGTTGTACGATATAAGAACACGTAAGAATCATAATTTTATAGCTAATGGTTTTGTTGTACACAATTCGGGAAAAGATATCTGCGCATTTAATCTTGTCATTAGAGAGGCGCTGAGAACGGTCGGTGTTTACTACTACATCTTCCCGTCTTATTCACAGGCTCGTAAAGTCATATGGGATTCGTTGACTAATGACGGACAACGTTTCTTAGACTTTATCCCTCCAAAGCTTGTGAGTAAGACTAATAGTCAAGAGATGAAAGTTACGTTAGAGAGTGGTTCGCTTATCCAGCTTATCGGTTCGGATAATATAGATTGCTTTGATGAGAAGACAGAGATATTAAGTGAAGACGGTTGGAAGTTGTTTAAAGATCTATCTAAAGATGAACGTGTTGCAACTCTTGTTGATGGACAACTTAAATATAATGTCCCAACAGAGCATATGGAATATGACTACTCTGGCGATATGTATAGAATAAGTAGCAAAAGTATTGATATGTTTGTTACTCCTAACCATAGATTTTATGTGAGATCTTCAAAGGGATTTTATAAGTTTAAGGATATAAGTGATCCAACTATACGCCATGATAGTATCCCGGCTAAATCTTCATGGAAAGGCGAGGAGCGTGAAACGTTCCACTTCCCTTCTGTAAGTAGAGGATCAGTTTACTCGAGCAGGGGGCTTGATAAGAGATCTCTTCCAATGGAAGATTTTGTTGCTCTTTTAGGTATATATCTTTCAGAAGGATGCACATTTCAAAACAAGGAAAACAACCGTATAACTATTACTCAACAAAAGCCTATTAATAAGATTAAGATCGCTAATCTTTTAGTACGATGTAACATAAAGTTTTCCGAAAGAAAGGGTAACTTTAATTTTAATTGTAGGTTGATGCACTCTTACTTTTCACAGTTTGGCCTACAGCACAAGCGCTATATCCCTAAAGGCATAAAATCATTATCACCACGCTATCTTAAGATTCTATTAAATTGGTTGGTTCTTGGTGATGGGTACAAGAATGACAATAATATTGGGTATTATTCAACATCCAAAAGATTGGTAGATGATATACAGGAAATTGTGATTAAACTTGGACTTAGTGCTAATATTACTGAGAAAAAACAATCGGTTTCCATGATAAGAGGGCGTGTAGTTAAGCCAACAAAGATTTTATATGATTTGTTGATTAGAACATCTTGTTTCAAGCGCCTATCTTCAAGTAATAAAAACTACATAAGTAAAGAAAGTTATATAGGGAAAGTTTATTGCGTGTCCGTTCCCTCTGGAGTTATAAAAGTTAGAAGAAACGGAAAAGAATGTTGGTCAGGAAATTCCATCGTTGGTTCTAATCCTCGTGGGTGTGTGTTTTCGGAATATGCTATTCAAGATCCAAGGGCATACCAATTTATTCGTCCTATTTTGGCAGCTAATAAAGGGTGGGCATTATTCGTATCATGCGTAAATCCTGAAACACTTGTAATCGGTTCTAAAGGCTTATCGCGTATTAAAGACATGTGTAGCTCTCGCGCAACTTATACTGATTTTGGTGAAAAAGTATGGGGCCTTGGAGGATTTCATACGGCAGAGCAATTTTATTATGGTGGAATGCAAAAAACACTTAAGATAACTCTTGAATCTGGATATCAAGTAGAGTGCACGCCAATTCATCCTTTATGGAATGGTAAAGAGTGGACAAAGGCAAAGGATATAAGCATTGGAGACCTACTTCCAGTTCAATATGGTCAAAATGTTTGGGGCGATGGAATAGATATTTCAGAATATATTGGTAAGATTTCATCTGGCATGAAACAGGTTGATTTTGCTTGTGATGGAGATGACTTTTTCTATCTCCTCGGACTTATTCATGCAGATGGTAATTATACCTCAAACACTATTTGTATAACTAATAAAAAAGATCCAGAAATACAGAACTTTCTGCTTAATAGAAAGTTTAGAAAAAGGCCTGATGGAATACATTATGAATATTCATCTAGAGTTTTATGTGGGTTGCTTGAATCTCTCGGGTTTAAGCATGGGGCAAGAAATAAAGAGTTTCCGGAGGAGCTTTTTCTTTGCACAAAACAAGAAATGCGATCATTTATACAAGGTGTTTTTGATGGAGATGGATGTAGCGCTTCTGGTTTAAACAAAGGTGGCGCTGTTAAGCTTACATCGACATGCTTATCTTTCATAAAAGATTTACAAGTTATTTTGCTTAACTTCGGAATTGTTTCAAGTTTGCGCTACGAAGACAAGGAGCCCACAAAGCTTGTTAAGGTGTGTAGTAGGATATACAACTTAGAAATAACCGGGCATTTTGCTTATAAGTTTTATAACGAGATTGGGTTTAGGTTAAAACGTAAACAAAAGAACCAAATAAATGTTTCCGAGAGAGTGAAAGTAGGTAGTGGAAATGTTTATGCTGTTGATGCTAAAAAGCTTTGGATGCATCCAAAGAATGGGCGTTCGTTTCATAACCCATCAAGTATAACAAGAAGAGTTCTTGAGGATATACATAGTGCAAATCCTCATCCGTACTTAAAAGAGTTGCTCAAAGAAAAGTTTTTTTATTCTAAAGTGAAAAGCATAGAAGAGTCGGAGTGCGAAGTATTTGACTTTGTTATACCAGAAACTCATTCTTTTTTTACAAATGGGATAATTTCTCACAATACGCCACGTGGTAAAAATCACTTTTGGGAATTATATAACATCGCCTTAAAGTCGGAGGCTTGGTATTGTTCAAAGTTAACGCTTGAGGATACTGAGCATATTGACATGGAAGAGATTGAGTTAGAGCGTAGAGATGGCTTGATGAGTGAAGATTTAATACAGCAAGAGTACTATACATCCTTCACGATGGGTGTTGAGGGTGCATACTACGCGAAATATATAGATAAGATGCGTGTTAACAATCAAATTGGCAATGTTCCGTGGGAGGTAGGGTTTAAAGTTCATACTGCCTGGGACATTGGAGTAAGAGATAGCACGACAATCCTCTTCTTTCAGACGATAGGTCAGACGGTAAGAATTATAGATTCGTATGAGAAAAGCAAAGAGGGTCTAGAGCACTACGTTAATATTATTAATAGTAAGCCGTACACATACGGTAGGCATATTGCTCCGCATGACATAAGAGTTAAGGAGTTCGGCTCGGGAATGACACGTATCACCAAAGCTCGCAATCTCGGGCTGAACTTCACGATAGCTAATAATATCTCGATTGTTGATGGAATCGAGTCTGTACGAAGCGCCTTCAGTAAGATCTGGATCGATCAGACCAACTGCAAGGGGTTCCTGAAAGCCATTGAAAACTATAGGCAAGAGTATGATCATAAGCGCCGTGTATATAAGACAACGGCTCTTCATGACTGGTCGTCACACTTTGCTGATTGCTTACGTTATCTATGCATCTCATTACCAAAAACTCGGGACGGTTTATCACCTGAGGAGCTCAACAAGAGATATCTTGAGGCTCTTTATGGAGAGGAATCTACCATGCCTGCAATCTTTAGAGATAAAAATTCTCGATATTAAAAGAAAAGTTGCGACATTTAGAGATATAAAATCTCGCTATTAGATAGTAAAAATGGTCGATATTGTACGCAAAATGTTTCAATCGAAATATACTTGGAGCCGGAAGAAAGAAAAAAAAGGGAGTTGAAGATTATTGTGTCGTTACTACGATATGGGAATTTTAGTAACGACACTATAATTCTAAGATCGTCAAATTGGTATCCAAAGCAGTGACTGTGGTATTATTGTTTTTAAGCTATAAAGTTTATTAACAAGGAGAAGTGTAATGTCGATCTTCCCACAGGGAACTCAATACTATGAAGAATCCGACAAACATATCATAGCGCGCATGGAATCATTCTATGCCGATAGTATTACGATGAACCAGTCCTTTTGGGGGGAAGCAGACATAGATACGCGCTTTGAGTCGGGGGATCAGTCTGTTTGGGGTGAGATGTATGGCAATCATATCGCAAACAAGAGACAGTTCAGCTTCAATCGTATACGTCGCATTGTTAACATGGTCGGTGGATATCAACGTCGCAATAGAAAATCATCTGTTGTTGTTCCAGTAGAGAATGGTGACCAGGAAACAGCTGATCAATTTAGTAAGATTTTGACTTGGGCTAATAACCGTGAGAATGTTTTAGAAACACTCTCCGAATCATTCCATGGGGCCCTTGTCACTGGTATGAACTTAATGCAGGTCTGGGTTGATTATCGTTCTGATCCAATTGCTGGTAACATTCGTGTCGATAATTGCAGTTATAACTCTTTCTTAATTGATCCTTTTTTTAGGAAAGCAGATCTATCTGACTGTAATGGAATATGGAAGCGCTCCTTCTTAACAAAGCGGGAATGCCTATCTTTATTACCATCTGAATCGAATCTTATTGATGGAATGTCTGGTAATAGTGGTGCTGATGGTAAATTCCAATTTATGCCTGAAAGTACGAACTCAAACATCAATACGGGTAAGCTTTTAACATATGACGAGTTCTATTATAGAGATTATAGGTCCCAAAAGATGCTTATTGACTCTCAAACGGGGGAATCTTTTGAGTGGAAAGGTGAAGATGATGAATTGCGTATCTTTTTGGCTCTTTATCCACAAATAACAACGCTTGATCAAGAAGTTCCAACGGTTAATTTAGCCATTGTTGTTCAGGGTCGCGTTGTGTTTAATGGCCCGAATCCCATTGGTATCGACAAATATCCATTTGTTCCTGTGCTAGGGTATTACAATCCCGAGATCCCTCATTATTCCAATAGAATTCAGGGAATGGTTAGGGGTCTAAGAGATGCACAGTATTTATATAACAGACGTAAGGGAATTGAGTTAGATATCCTTGAAAGTCAGATCAATTCCGGTTGGAAGTATAAAGAAAATGCGTTAGTTGATCCAAAAGATGTTTTCCTTGCTGGACAGGGAAGAGGTCTGGCTCTAAAAGAAGACGCAATGATGACCGATGTCGAGCGCATACTTCCTGCGCAAATACCGCCATCGATGTTACAGCTTTCAGAGGTTCTTGGTAAAGAAATACAAGAGATATCTGGTGTTAATGAAGAATTATTAGGCTCTGCGCAAGATGATAAGGCTGGAATACTTTCCATGCTCAGACAGGGTGCAGGACTCACGACCTTACAAAGATTGTTCGACCAGTTAGACAGTTCGCAAAAGAATCTAAGTCGTTTGATGTTGAGCATTATTCAAGCTAATTTCACGCCGGGAAAAGTGAAGAGAATTATAGAAGAAGATCCGTCCGAGGGATTCTATAATAAAAACTTCGGTGTTTATGACGCTGCGGTTGAAGAAGGCTTCAATACAACAACTCAGAGACAGATGAACTTTGCTCAATTAATGCAATTGCGTGAAGCTGGGTTACCTATTCCGGACAGTGAGTTATTAAGATCGGCAACAATTCAGAACAAGACTGAGCTCATTAAAACGATCGAGGAGCAGCAGCAGGCCCAACAGAAGCAACAGCAAATGGAGCAGAATATTGCTCTTGAGCAAGAGAAAGCCAAACTCGAACTCGCTCAAGCTCAGGCTGTGGCTGAAAAGGGTCTTGGAATCGAGCGTATAAGTCGAGTCAATGAAAACCAAGCTATGGTTGAAGAGCGACATGCGGAGGCAGAGAAAGATAAACAAGCTGCTCTTCTCGATCGAGTGAAAGCGATTAAAGAGTTACAAGATATTGATATATCACAGATTGAAAGACTTCTAACTTTAGCAAATATGCTTAAAGATAGAGAAGCGTCGGCTTCGGTTGGGCAAGAGATGAACCTTCAGAATCAGCCTGCACAGCCAGAGCCAATGCTCTAAACATACGCAATTCAACTTTGCTAGGAGGCAGTCTCCATGGCATTATTCATAAAGGACAGAAAAATGGCAAAAGAAAAAGGAATGATCTCGGAAGATCGTGGCTCTATGTGTAACTTGCCTCAGCAAGTTGTCATCAAGCCTTACCCTACTGTAGATTTTGGCATGACCAGTAGTTACAATGACAAGATTTCAGGAATCGATAATCAGATTAAAAACGATTCTAATGGAAAAAAGAGAAGCAGATAGATGCCTGCAATGCCAAGGCCATCTAATAAAGCTCGCAAAATCGCTTACGACATAATGGGTGAGCCTATTAATATGCGTAAACTGAAGAATCATGGCCAAAAAAAAGAAAAGTCTCAGGACTATTCTAAAGGGGCCTACGAGGACACGTTTTACAATCAAAGAACTCGCTCAAAGTAATTTATGGTCTCTCTTGCTGGTACCCTCATGCAAGAGAGACCATTTGTGTTAAAAGTGCTGTTTATGGGAAATTCCCACTTATTTATGGGAATTTCCCACTTAGTTATGGGAATTTTTTAGAGAGTGACTATGTATACCACAAAAATCATACTGCTCGTTTTTTTTAGTTTTTTTAGTTTTTATTTACCATGTTATTCTATGATTCAGAACGGCTGGGCTAAGCATCCCTTACAACATTCAATCGTTTTTACTTGTATGTATGCAACATGCCATCCAATCAATAAACCCCGAGCAACAATTGTTCTGCAAAACTACACAAAGAGGCTAGAGTTCATTTTAAGAAAGATAGGTTGTCATAGTCATGCAATAGAGCTCAATAAGTGCTACAATGCAAGTTATAAACAGATTATGTATACTTTTTATGATAATAAGCTTATTTCTGGACGTTTGTTTTTGAGGGGATGTAAGTAAAATGGAAGAAAAAACAGTTGGAGCGGTCGCTCGAGAGTTAATGCTTAAAGATACACATGCTCAAGATCCTGTAGAGCTTCGTCGTGAAATGCTTGAGGACTTTGAAGCTAATGTCTATGAGTGTATATCTTTAGGGAAGAAAGATTTAATAGGTGACTTCTTTGTTGTTGTCTTGTTGAAGAAAGAACATCTTATGCAAAATGTTCTACGTAATTATTTTGCGTTTCGTTCAACATGCCCTACACCTGATTGGGATCAGACGGTCTATCGTTACCATTCAAGCAATGATACGGTAGAGCTTCTATGGGTAGTACCATCAAAAGATGCTTGTAGGTTTTTTATGTCGAACGCAATGACTATCGCTAAAGATAAGCGAGATATCCTGCGTTATGTGTTAGATTTTGAAGATGGAACTCTTTTAAGAATTGCTAAAAAGTTTAATGGAGAGTCCGAAGGGTCAATAATTTTAGAAGATAGGGTAAATGAATGGACCAAGACATCAGCGTAGAACCAGTAGTGGAACAAGTAGTAGAGCAACAAGAAGAAGCAGTCGCTCAACCTCAAGAGCAAGAAGCACCACAACTCTCTGATAGAGAGATGAACTTTAAGCTTTTAAGAGAAAAAAACGACCGTATCGAACGTGAGCGTAATGCGCTAGAGGAGCAACTAAAGCAATATAAAGCTAGGTCAGCCAAAGCCCAGCCTGAGCCAGAAGAAGATTATGGTTTTGCTGAAGATGATCTTATCGAAGGCAAACATTTAAAGACGGTTAAGCGTGAACTTAAGTCGATGCAAAAGAAACTTAAAGCGCAAGAGACACAGAGTAACCAAATAGCAATTGAAAACCGCCTTAAGTCGCAGTATTCAGACTTTGACTCTATTGTGTCAAAGAAGAATATAGATATTTTAAGGAAATCGCATCCAGAGATCGCTGCAACATTAGCTAATTCGTCTGATTTATACTCTTCAGCTGTATCCGCATACACATTTATTAAAAAGCTTGGTATCGGAGCAGAAGATACCTATAAAAAAGATAGAGATGTTGCTCATAGTAATGCAGCAAAGCCGAGACCTTCGGCAAGTGTTTCGCCTCAAAAGAGTGATACTCCTTTGTCTCAAGCTAACGCATTTTCTAAGGGATTAACTGATGAGTTGAAAAAACAGCTCCTTAAAGAGATGAATGACGCTCGACGCTCGTATTAATAAAGGGACGAAATGTATAAGAATATTAAACCGCTTCAAGACAAAATATTTGCTAAACGTAGCGACAAAAAAGAAGAGACCACTGCGAGTGGCCTTATTGTTACAAGTGAATCAAATGATGCTATGAATTCTGCGGTTGTTTTAGCCGTTGGCCCTGGAAAGCTCGATAATAATGGGAATATTATTCCAATGAGTGTAAAGAAAGATGACCTTGTCTTTTTTGGCAAGTTCTCTGGTGTTGACGCTGGAAACGATGTAATCGTTCTGCGCGAAGATGATATATTTGGTGTAATAAAGAATTAGGAACTGATTATGTCAGCAAAAATAATAGTCTTTGGAACAGATGCTCGTGAAAAAGTACGTAAAGGCATCGATATTCTTGCAAATACCGTAAAAGTAACCCTTGGTCCAAAGGGTCGTAATGTTGCAATCCAGAAGTCGTTTGGCTCTCCAGTTATAACAAAAGATGGCGTAACAGTTGCAAAAGAAATCGAACTAAAAGATTCTTTTGAGAACATGGGCGCACAAATGGTAAAAGAAGTTGCAAGCAAAACAGCAGATGTCACCGGTGACGGCACAACAACTGCAACCGTTCTTGCGCAAGCAATATTCAGAGAAGGTAATAAATACGTTACCGCTGGTGCTAACCCTATGGAACTCAAGCGCGGCATAGAAAGAGCAGTAGAGGCTGTTAATGAAAGCCTTAAAGACATGTCGATCGAGATAAGCAGCAAAATAGAAATTGAACAGATTGCTACAATCTCTGCTAATTCAGACTCCTTTATCGGAATGCAAATAGCAGATGCAATGGATAAAGTCGGACGAGATGGTGTTATTACTGTTGAAGAAGCAAAAGGGACAGAGAGCGAGCTTGAGATTGTTGAAGGAATGCAGTTTGATCGTGGCTACATCTCTCCATATTTTGTGACAAATAATGAAAAGATGGAATCTGTTCTTGAAAATCCAGTAATACTGTTGATGAACAAGAAGATATCTGCAATGAAAGAGTTATTACCTGTATTGGAGCACGTTGCAAAAGGTGGACGACCTCTTTTAATCGTCGCTGAAGATGTAGAAGGCGATGCTTTAACCACTCTTGTTGTCAATAAGATGCGTGGAACAATCAATGTTGCCGCAGTTAAGGCTCCTGGATTTGGTGATAGACAAAAAGAAATGTTAGAAGATATGGCTATATTAACTAACAGTCGTCTAATCAGCGCAGATTTAGGCGTTAAGAACGGAGCAATCGGTGTCTCTGATCTTGGATCAGCAAGAAAGGCTATTGTCACAAAAGATAGTTGTACTATTGTTGGTGGTGATGGTGCTGAAGCTGCTGTTTCAGACAGAGTTTTACAAATTCGTTCACAAATAAAAGATGCATTGTCAGACTATGACAAAGAAAAGCTTCAAAAACGTCTCGCAAAACTTTCTGGTGGCGTTGCTGTTATAAAAGTTGGAGCCGCAACAGAAATAGAACTAAAAGAGAAAAAAGATCGTATAGACGATGCATTACATGCAACTCGCGCAGCTGTTCAAGAAGGAATTGTTGCCGGTGGTGGTGTTGCGTTACTCCGCGCACAAGAGAAAGTTGCTGATTTAAGACTTGTCGGTGATGAAAAGCTTGGCGCAAACATTATTGAACGTGCGTTAGAAGAACCTCTACGCATTATTACAAGTAATGCAGGGCATGAAGCTTCAGTTATAGTTAATAAGGTTCGCTCAGAAACAGGAAATGCTGGGTTCGATGCCAGAAGAGGCCAATATGTTGATATGGTTGGAGCTGGAATCATTGATCCAACAAAAGTAGTGAGAGTATCACTGCAAAATGCAGCTTCAATTTCGAGCTTACTCTTAACAACAGAAGCATTAATTGCTGAAATACCTGAAGAGAAAAAAGAAGCAATGCCTTCTACTGAACAAAGAATGCAGGGAATGTACTAATAATATAATTGTGGGCCCAGCTCGGGCCCGCGACTATCTATGTTATAATGAAAATGACGTAATGAAGCCTCGTCACCTTTGTCTTATATAAGCGTATAGGGACTCGCAAACCCACGACGTACAAAAAGAATTCGTCACTCTTTAAGTAAATATGTCCGTGCATAGCAAGCATGGATTAACAAACTTAAGGAAATTCATGGCAATTACAACAACAAGCGTATTATCTCCGGCCGTCCAACAGTCATTTTCTATGAAACTTCTGGCGGTGGCCACCCCAAGTCTTATTCACCAAGTGGCTGCAGAGAAGAAGCGCATGCCCCGCAACGGTGGTGACACCCTACGTATGCGTCGCTATAATGCACTAGCAACAAGCATGGTCCCTCTTGGAAATTCCGGAGTGACTCCACCGCCTCAAACATTAACAGCTGTTAATATTGATGCAAAGATGTCTTTTTATGGCACATACATCTTGATTAATGAGCAAGTAACATTACAGGCACAAGATCCCGTTCTTAATGAAGCTGCTGCAAGACTAGGTGTTTCTCTTCGTCAGACGCAAGACCAACTAACACGTGACATGCTCGCTTCAACCGCATCATTCATCAATGCAACCGGCGGAACAAACGGCGATAACCCAACAGACCTAGAACGTTCTGATATTGATGCTGTTGTACGTACATTATTGAATAATGATGCACATACAATCCTTGATAATATCGAAGGTGATGACAAGTTTGGTACAGCTCCTGTTCGCGATGCTTATTTTGCTCTTTGTAGCACAAATTTAAGTGGCGAATTAGACGGTATCGCAGGATTCACACAGAAGAATAATTATCCTTCACCAATGAACGCATTACGTTCTGAGTGGGGCGCAATTGGAAACTTACGTTTCTTAATATCTTCCGTTGGCTCTGTAAACCAAAGTGCATCTAACTTAGGCGCTGATGTCTACAATATTTTCTGTGTTGGTATGCAAGCATATGCTTGTATCGAGCAAGACGGATACAGTGCAAACTTCATCTACAGACCACCTGTATATGATGGTCCATTAGCACTTAATGCTTCAGTTGGTTACAAATTTGCTGAAGTTCCAAGAATATTGAACGATTTATGGATCATTAACCTACGTTGCACATTGGAGTTTTAGTATGAATGGAACAACAATACAACAAGGTAGATTTACGTCTACAGCAACAGAAAAAACTTTAGTTGTTAGATCTGATATGGATTGGATTCAAACATACAACCTTACAGCAGCTGGCCTGCAAAAAGGTGTTGGGCGTCCAATTAAACTTTTCTGGCAACGTGGAATGGCTGCTGATTCTGCAATCACATTCAAAAAACAATCCTTAGTAGATACTATTGAGATGACTGCTCTAACAACAGGTGGATTTACCCTTGTTGATACAAGTAAAAGTCAACTTGGTGCTTTAGATTCAACAGTTACCGCTGTTTCAGCTGATGCTGTTCCAGAAGTAACCCTTACTTCAACGCTCGGCATTGAAAGTGGTGATATCGTTAGAATGTATAATATTGTTGGCGCTAAGCAGCTTGGTGGATATGATTTCACTGCAGCTCCTTCTGGTGCTACAACATTCGAATTAGCTTATATGGCTCAAATCGTTGCCGGTACAACTGGTGCAATGAGAGTTATTAAGAATGAAGAGTCGTTCTATCCTCATCATCGCTTTATCTCTAAGATTACACAGGCTGAATCAGCTGTTGTGACAATGACTGTGACGCATAAGTATACCGTTGGGCAAAAGATTCGTTTTGCTATTCCTGATGATTTTGGAATGACACAGTTGAATGGATTAGTTGCTACGATTACAGCTGTATCTACAGATCTTCTTACGAACGTTAATACAATAACAGTTAATGTTGATACAAGATCATTTACCGCTTTTGCATTCCCATTGACCGCTGTTTCTCCGTTCTCTCCTGCTTTAGTTATTCCTTTTGGAATGGGTGAAGGAGCAGATTATGCAAATCTTCTTACAGATGCAACAAGAGACACTGGTTTTATCGGTGTTCGCTTAGGTGCTTCTGATACATTCCAGAGTGCTGTTGGCGAAACTGGCGATGTTATTTATTGGACCGCTGGCAAGTCCTTCAGTGTCTCTAACACGTAAGGATTTACTATGGTAAATGAAACTATTATAAAGAGTGGTTATTTCTACTCAACAGGAGTTCCAAAAGACATAGACTTTGGAACCGAAGTTGATTGGATAACTGTTAACAATGCTGATACTGCTGCTGCTGTAGCAACTCCAGGAAGAGGCGTTGAGTTTTTTTGGCAACGTGGAATGGCAGATGATTCTGCTATAAATGTTATCAAGCTCGATGGTTTAAATACAGTAAAGATGACTGCTTCAACTGCTGATGGATTTATTCCATTAAATAGTGATGAGCATGCATATGGTGCTTTAAGCGCAACAGTTAACACTGTATCTGCTGATGCAGTGCCATTAGTTTCTCTTTCAGCTGCTCACTCATTACATGATGGCGATATCGTCAGAATGATTAATATTGTTGGGGCGCAGCAAATTGGTGGATATGACTTTACGGTTGATGTTACAGGTGGTGCATCTTTTGAGCTTTCATATATGGCTCAGATTGTTGCCGGTACAACCGGATCAGTATTACCAATAAAATATGATTCAGCATTTTATCCTCGGCATCGCTATATCTCTAAAGTAACGAAAGCAATACAAGCTGAAGTTACTATGACTGTAACAAACGGATTTACAGTAGGTCAAAGAGTACGCTTTGTTGTTCCTCAGATCTTTGGAATGCGCGAGCTCGATGGGTTGTCTGCTACAATCCTTGCTGTTAATACGGTTATCGGAACGAATAATAATGAAATCTTGTTAGATCTAGATACAAGTTCATTCACTGCGTTTGCATTTCCGCTTACAGCTGATGTTCCTTTCAGTCCAGCTATGGTTATACCTATTGGAGAAGATAGCGGAGAACTTGCTATCTTACCGAAGGTATCTCTTGGTGGGGCTACTGAGAATAGAAACATTACAGGCATGCGCCTTAATCCAGGAATTCTTTCACCTGCAGGTGCTGCTGGCGAAAGAATTTACTGGGAGGCCGGAAAGTCTGATACTATAACGAACGAGTAACTGATAATGGGGTGTGCTTTATGCATGCCCCTGTTCAATTGGGAAACAATTTAAAGGGTCAAAAAATGACAGTACTTATTAAGAAAAAACTAAGTCTTAAAGAAAAACATGATAGAGATCGTGAAATGGTTAAGGGTGTCTTTAAGTTTGAAGAAGTTCCCGGCGGAAGTATGGGTTTTGCTTATAAAAAGTATAAGAACGATC
>Ga0208902_1000392_pt1 | contig 23407 bp, 24 predicted proteins | sample AntAceMetag02UKH_FD_184767 | JGI IMG/M metagenome (GOLD analysis project Ga0208902, IMG submission 184767) | Saline lake microbial communities from Ace Lake, Antarctica - Antarctic Ace Lake Metagenome 02UKH (SPAdes) (version 2) | ecosystem: Environmental > Aquatic > Non-marine Saline and...
TCTTGCGACCATCAATACCTTTATCTCTTTTCGCGCATATGTGTAATTAATCACCAAGAGGTGAATTATCTATGCCAGGATTTGACCAGACAGGACCACAGGGTGCCGGCCCAATGACCGGACGGGGAATGGGTAGATGCCAGCCCCAACAGGCACCCACAAACGCTAATATGCCAGCACAGACAGCAGAACAGATAGCACAACAAATACCTCCGCTACAAGCAGCCCAGATTCCACCAGCCGGTGTATTACCAGCCGGTGTAGTCTATGGACTTGGCCGTGGGGGTCTTCCCCGTGGATGCGGCATGGGACGCGGATTTGGCGGCGGCCGGGGAAGAGGAATGGGATTGAGAAATTACAGGTGGTGAAAACATATGCCAGGATTTGACCAGACAGGACCACGAGGCGCCGGTCCAATGACCGGACGGGGTATGGGAAGATGCCAGACCCCACAGACCCGGACAACAGAAGAAGGCACAGCAGGACAGGTTCCAACAGGTGGCGTTGTCTACGGACTTGGCCGTGGCGGTGTTCCACGCGGCGGCGGTGGCGGCGGTGGACGTGGAACCAGATTCGGAAATTTCAGACGGTGAATGAATGGAAGAAGGAATCGTTAAACTTGCAATTGCCGCTGAGGGACCAATTGTCTCTCAGCATTTTGGCCACTGCACCGAGTACGTAATGGTAACAATCGAGAACGGAACAATTGTTGCAAAAGAGACTGTTGGAAGTCCCGGCCACTCACCGGGCGCCCTTCCGCCGTTTCTGGCAGGACTGGGAGCGACAAAAATCCTTGCCGGCGGCATGGGCCCAAATGCCGTAGGACTCTTTAATGAACAGGGTATTGATGTTTACCTTGGCGTTTCAGGAACAATTGAAGAGACCATCGAAAGTTTCGTGAACGGAACACTCGTCTGTGGTATCAGTACCTGCACGCATTAACGAGAACCTATGATCACGCACACGAATTACTCCTACAACACACCAACCCGCATGCATCCAGTATATCTCTAACAATTTCACCACATCTTTTTTCCGTTCTCTTCTCTGACTAACCCAAAACACCACCAAGAGACAGAGTCACCCAAGTTCGAAGGTTGTAACCCCGTATATAGTATCCAGCGGAAGAGCTGGTGCTTCCCCACTATACATTCTCGCGGTGCCAAATACTTCCGTCATGCCCCGTTCCTGTGCCATTAACACTGCATCGGCGTTGGGCTCAGGCGTGTCAAAGTATACCTTCTCACCCGGCACACTACTCGTAAGTCCCTCATACAGTGAGTTTGCAATCTCTGGGGTCTCTGCAAAGAGTGGCCCGATTTTATATCCCTCAAAGCATCGCCGGATAACACCATAGCCCTGAATACTCCCGTCAGAGGCAACCTTAACAAGAGTGATTGCATTCGGTTGCGTCAGCCATTGTTCAAGAAAAACCGGCCGTTGTGCCGGGACATGAGCTGTGTCATACGCCAAGAGCGCCGCAGCATCCACCTCTTCCGGAGCGACCAAACCGGATTGCGGGTGGCCCGCAGCAATACCTTCCCACCGGATATTCCGATACGCGAAGGTAAACCCCAAAACGTCCGCATACTTTTGCTGAAGTTCAAAAACACCGTCAATCCCAATGGTGCGATTTCCCGCGTGTCGTTTCATCGCCTGCATGAGGGCAAGACCGGCATATCCCTCCCGAAAGTCAGGACGGACGATGTAGTAACCGACAAAAGCATAGGAATCATCATCGTTCGTGCAGACCCCGGTGCCGACGACCTCACCGTTGCATTCTGCGGCAAACCATCCTTTTGGGTCAACATGATATTCACCGGGACCATCATGAAGCCCCGGATTCCACCCCTCACTTCGTGCCCACGCAATTGGGATTTCAACTTCGTCTTCCCGAAGATTGCGAACGGATATTGTTTTGCTCAGCACTCGCTCTGTCATGAACTCGTTCCTCTTCGCATGATATTTTGAAATACTCTCATAAATAGGCAGGTGCCGGTAACCTTAAAGTCCTTTCAGGGGTGAGATGATAATAAGCGATGAATGACGAGTTAACCGGAATATTACAAACGATCCTGCGAAAAAAAGGAGTGACGGTTCCTGAAAAATTCGATGACGAGATGGACCCGATAGCAGACCTGGGCCTCGACTCCTTTGATCTGGCAGAACTTGCCGCCAGAATTGAAGATGCCTATGGCGTTGACGTCTTTGAAGTTGGATATCCGGGAACCCTTGGTGAGTTCAGAAAGGTTCTGAAATCCTAAAGAAGAGAACGAACGGCACAAATGAGCGTGAGATGAAAGAAGACCAATTGTTCTGGACTGATGAAAACCGGGCGCTTTTTAAAACACGCCGGGATCTGATCAAAGATATTAACGCCGTAGAAAAAATACCCGCCGTCATTGCAGAACAAAACCCCTACCGGCAGCATGTGCTTTTTCTTGCCGCAGCACTCAACGGCGGCGACTACCTGCTTGCGGACCCGGATCTCTCTGATGGGGAACGAATGGAACTGGGATTGCCCCACAATGAAGACGTCACATGGCAGAACACAACATTCCCAGAAGTTTCCGGATATGATGACCTCAGATTACGCATTACTCAGTCTAAAAATTTCACCATTGGTCTCTTTACCTCCGGGACAACCGGACGACCCAAATGTGTGCGACACCACATCGAGACCCTTTTTCGTGCCCCGCTCCTGAGTGAAGCAGAGGGTGAGTCCCACATTATTGGATTCGGGTTTTATCCATCCCATATTGCCGGTGTGTTGCTCTTTATGCAGGGACTGATGGCAGGAGCACCAATGGTCTACCTTTTTGAAACCCCCGCATCTCTCACCGGAAACGGAATCAGCAAACACAAAATTACAGACCTTGCTGCCACACCCACCTATCTGCGTGCCCTCACCACTTCGTGTTCTGGTTCTGCTTCGGATTCATCACCACAGACCACCCTTACCGGCATTTTTTCAGGCGGCGAGGCATTTGATACGGAGCTTGGCACAACGCTGAAAACAACCTTCCCTAGTGTTGTCTGTCACAATATCTATGCCTCAACCGAGACCGGTGTACTCCTGATCTCAGATGGCGCCACCTTTCCGATTCCTAAGAACCTGCAATCACGAATCCGGATTACCCCGGACGGAGAACTCCAGGTCCACCGTTCACTCTGCGCCGACCCGGAACAAACCCTTTCAGGCGGCGACTGGTTTGCAACCGGCGATGTGGTGGAATCCGTTGGAGAGAAACGGGTGGTCTTTGTCTCACGCACAACCGAGATGATCAACGCTGGCGGGTACAAAATCAATCCGGAAGAGGTAGAAGCAGCGCTGCGCACATTCCCGGGAATAACAGACGCCTGGGTCTTTGGTCGTCCCAGCAGGATTGCAGGCACCTTGGTTGTCGCTGAAGTTCTCCGGGAAGATACGGCAGATGACCCCCTGTTTGAAGAAGAGATAACCGGTTTCTTAAAAGAGCGATTACAGGAATGGAAAGTTCCGCGGATCATCCGGACCGTTGATTCACTGGACGTTACGGCAACCGGCAAGAAAACACGACGGAAGGCGAACTAAGATGGAAATTGGTGTAGATATTGTCGAAGTTGCCCGGTTTGACGAAGAACTCTGCGCAAAAACCTCATTTCTGACGAAGGTTTTCACACCGGAAGAGATCGAATACTGTCGAAACAAAAGTAATCCAGCACCCTGTTACGCGGCACGTTTTGCGGCAAAAGAGGCGGTCATCAAAGCACTGTCGCCCTATTCTGTTACACCGGCACTCCATGAGATTGAAGTTAAAAAAGAACCTTCCGGTGCTCCGTTCATTGTCCTGCATCTGCCGTCTGCCGAACACTTTACCATCAAAATAAGCATATCCCATGAGCGCTTTGCAGCTGTAGCCGTTGCTCTTGTTGAAAAAAACGTGTGTGAACCGAATGGTTCAGGCGCTGTTTAATGAAAATGTGATTGTCATTTTCAGATGAAAGAACCAGAACCCGGCAAAAAATAAGAAAAAAAGAGAGTGTTATTCGTCGGTTTCTTCCGGTTCAGAATCGTCCGGGAAGTCAATATCTTCTGCTGCGTCAACTTCATCCGTTTCCGGCTCAGAATTATCCGGAACATCAGCATTGACCACTGCCTCGATATCGCCTGCTTCAGATACAGCAGCATCCGCCGCCGCTTCAATATCTTCCGCTTCCAGCACCGCAAATCCGACAACACGGTCGCCGTTTGCAAGTCGCATAATTCTGACCCCTTTCGTGCCGCGTCCGGTAATAGAGATCTCGGAAACCTTCGTGCGGATCACAATACCTGACTGACTCATCACGATTATCTCGTCATCGTCACAGACCGGTTTTGAAGAGACCACGCCGTTTCCGAGATCAGTCTTGATGTTGCGCACACCCATACCGCCACGTCCTTTGCTTGAAAACTGCTCAAACGGCGTGCGTTTTCCATACCCCGCTTCGGTAATCGTGAGCAGATGTGTCTTTCCGACGATAGCGATATTCTCGATCACATCACCATACCGCAGGTTCATACCCCGGACACCGCCGACGTTTCTGCCCATCGACCGGACCCTGTTCTCATCAAACCGGAGACTCTGTCCGTATCTGCTGGTCAGAATAACATCTGTTGTCCCATCGGTTGCCTTCACGTCTGCCAGTTCATCATCATCACGGAGTTTTATCGCATAAATTCCTACAGACCGTGGATTTTTAAACTTGTCCTGTGAAATACGTGCCACACTTCCATGACGGGTCGCAAAGATAAACTGTTTATCTTTACTGAACTCCGATACCGGAATAATTGCCGTAACAACCTCATCCTCCAGTTGCAGAAGGTTGACAATTGCCTTCCCCCTGCCAATACGTGAACTCTCCGGAATATTATAGACTTTCAGCCAGTGTGCCCGTCCGCGTGACGTGAAACAGAGCAGATAGTCGTGCGTGTTAGCCACAAACACCGAGGCGACGATATCGTCCTCCTTTGTGTTCATGCCAATAATACCACGTCCTCCCCGGTGCTGAGAGTTATAGGTTTCAAGAGGCATCCGCTTAATATAATTCTGCGTCGTCAGCGAGACAAAAACCGGTTTGTTCTCGATAAGATCCTCACGGTCGAAGTCTCCGACGGCATGGGTAATCTCCGTCCGGCGCGGGTTTGCATATTTGTTTTTGATAGCCAGCGTCTCCTCGCGGATTTCTGCACAAATATGCACATCGTCTGAGATGATCATATCCAGGCGTGCAATCTCATCACGAAGAACGTTCTTCTCATCCACAATCTTCTGAGTCTCAAGGGCGGCAAGACGGCGAAGCTGCATCTTTAAAATGGCATCTGCCTGAAGCGCATCAAGGCCAAAGGTGGCAATCAGGCGTTCTGCTGCCTCTTCGGTCGTCTGGGAAGACCTGATAGTAGCAATGATCTCGTCAATTGCATCAAGGGCAATTAACAGTCCGTTTAAGATGTGCAGACGGTTTTGCGCCTTCTTCAGATCAAACTGCGTCCGGCGGAGAATAATCTCCATCCGATGCTTTAAGAATTCCTCGATGATATCTTTGAGTGTCAGATATTTTGGCTGCCCGTTCACGATGGCCAGATTGATGATCTTATGGGTCTTTTCAAGCTGCGTATGACTGTAGAGCTGATTAAGAACCACCATCGGCACCGCTGCCTTTTTGAGCTCAATAACAACCCGGATACCGTCTTTATTGGACTCATCTCTGATATCGGAGATCCCTTCAATCTTCTTTTCCCTGACAAGCGTCGCCATCAGTTCGATCATGGTGGCTTTGTTGACCTGATAGGGAATCTCTGAGATAATAATCCGGTTTCTCCCCTTCCATTCCTCAATCTCGGCAACGCCACGAACTTTTACCCTTCCGCGTCCTTCGATCGCACCCCGGACGATACCCTCACGCCCGAGAATCACACCGCCGGTCGGAAAATCAGGTCCCGGGATATGCTGCATGAGTTCAGCAGGCGTAATATCAGGGTTGTCTATTGTGGCACAGACGGCGTCACAGACCTCTCCCAGATTGTGCGGCGGCATATCAGTTGCCATACCGACCGCAATACCACTCGTGCCGTTCACAAGAAGATTTGGCACCTTTGCCGGAAGCACCGAGGGTTCTTTCAGGGACTCATCAAAGTTCGGGACAAAGTCAACAGTCTCCTTGTCGATATCATCAAGCAGTTCTTCAGCGATCTTCTCGAGGCGAACCTCGGTGTATCGCATTGCTGCTGCTGAATCACCGTCAATCGAACCAAAGTTTCCCTGCCCGTCAATAAGCGGATGGCGGTAGGAGAATTCCTGTGACATCTTCACAATGGTCTCATATATTGCTGAGTCACCGTGGGGGTGATACTTACCCATCACGTCACCAACAACACGGGCTGATTTCTTGTAGGCCTTATCAGAGGTATTCCCCATCTCGCCCATCGCAAAGAGGGCACGGCGGTGGACGGGTTTTAGGCCGTCACGCACATCAGGAATTGCCCGCCCGACAATAACACTCATCGCATAGTTGAGATAGGACGTCCGCATCTCTTTGACAATTGGTGCTGCTATGATACGGCCGGTTGAATGTTCTTTATTATCACCGGACTGTTCAGATGTCAAGGTTCTTCACCTCCGTTGCATGCTGCCAGATAAAGTCCCGTCTGGCCTCGACGTTATCTCCCATCAGTCTCTCAAAGGTTTCGTTTGCAAGTACCACATCCTCAACCTCGACCTGCTTTAAGACCCGCTGTGCAGGATCCATCGTGGTCTGCCAGAGTTGCTCGGCGTTCATCTCGCCAAGACCCTTGTAACGCTGGATATGAGCGCCTTTCTCACCAATCTCCTCAAGAGCGTCGTGCATCTCATCTTCAGTAAAGGCATAGATCTCTTTCTTTCCTTTCCCAACCCGGTAAAGCGGAGGCTGAGCGATGTACAGGTAGCCCTTCTCGATAAGTTCCGGCATGTGACGGTAGAAGAACGTCAGGAGAAGCGTGCAGATATGAGCACCGTCCACATCAGCATCAGTCATGATAATAACATGATGATACCGGGCTTTCTCAATATCAAAGTCCTCACCGATGCCGGAGCCAATCGCCGTTATAAGGGACTGAATTTCTTCGTTTTTCAGAGACCGGTCAAGACGTGCCTTCTCGACGTTGATGATCTTTCCCCGCAGCGGCAGAATAGCCTGGAATAACCGGGAACGTCCCTGTTTCGCCGAACCTCCTGCTGAGTCACCCTCTACGATGTAGAGTTCACTCTTTGCCGGGTCCCGCTCAGAGCAGTCCGCAAGTTTCCCCGGAAGTCCACCGGAATCAAGCGCCCCTTTGCGCCGGGCCATTTCACGTGCCCTGCGTGCCGCGTCACGGGCTCTCGCTGCACCGAGCGCTTTTTCCACAATAACTTTGATGACCTTCGGGTGCTCTTCAAAATATTCGGTCAGCGACTGATACACGAGGGAGTCAACCGTGCCCCTAACGGCACTGTTACCAAGGCGCATTTTCGTCTGACCCTCAAACTGAGGTTCGGCAACCCGGATACTGATAACCGCCGACAGACCTTCACGAACATCAGTGCCCTGAAGGCTGATTTTGTCCTTTTTAGTATCCTTAATGAGATTATTGCGTCCTGCCGTCGCATTGATGGTGCGTGTTAAGGCACTACGGAATCCCTCCAGATGGGTTCCGCCCTCACGGGTGTTGACACTGTTGACAAAGGTCAGCACATTCTCATTATACGCAGAAGTATACTGGAGACCCACCTCGACTTCCGTGCGGTTTACCGGGTCTGAGGTGTTGAAATAGATAATATCGGGATGAATCGGGTTTCGTCCCTGATTCATATAGCCAATGAAATCAATGATGCCTCCCTCGAACATAAACTCTTCTTCAGTGCCGGTTCGTTCGTCAGACAGAGAAATGGTAAGCCCCGAGTTAAGAAATGCCATTTCACGAAGACGGTGGGCAAGAATCTCATACTCAAAATCAGTCGTCTCAAAGATCGCCGGATCCGGTTTAAAAGAGATAATCGTCCCGTGTGACTTGGCTGTGGTATTGGTCCGGCAGGAGAGTGTTTTTGTTACAAACCCGCGCTCAAAACCCATGTCCCAGACATTGCCATCCCGATACACTTCAGCATGCAGATAGGTTGAAAGGGCATTTACAACCGAGACACCGACACCATGCAGACCGCCGGAGACCTGATATGAGTTCTTGTCAAACTTTCCTCCGGCGTGAAGGACAGTGAGGACAACCTCGAGAGCACTTTTCCCTCCCTGCTCAGCCATCGCATCAACCGGGATCCCCCGCCCGTCATCTTCAACTCGACATGAGCCGTCACTCTTGATAGTCACCCGGATCTCATTACATTGTCCTTCCAGTGCCTCATCTACGGAGTTATCAACGACCTCATAGACAAGGTGGTGCAGACCCCGGGTATCAGTCGACCCAATATACATCGCCGGACGTTCACGGACTGGCTCAAGACCTTCCAGAACAGTGATGTGAGATGCATCATATTTTTGCGCCATCTTTATGCTTTAAACTCCTCAATTACCACCGTTTTTTGTGCAGACCACCCGCTCAGAAAGAGAGGCTCGAGAGTACTATATAATTGTAGGTCTGCAGAGTAATTGTATCATTATAATATCGCCCTCAGAAGACTTAAACGGTTCCTTTTTTTAAATAAATCAGGTCATTTAAGGGCAGATTCACGCACAAAAAGAGGAGAAAAATTGCCGGGGTTCAGTCATATTTTCCAGTCTGCGGATCAGCAATACCAAGGTGACGATCAATGGCTGTTACCAGACGATTCAGAACCCGCCGTACATCTTCGGCATCTTCCGAATCCATATGCCCCATCTGATGCCACATGACTTTTTTCCGTAGCATAATGACCAGATCTTCAACCTCGGTCCCGGCAAAAGTCTCCGGGATAATAAGTTCAATAAGATGATCAGAAACTCCGGGCCAGGCCTGATCCGGCGGAAGACCAAAGTGTTTGGCAACAAGCATGATATTTGTGATAAATCCACGTCCAAATTCACTATCCATGTGCTTTTGTTGTTGCTGCTGGAATAAAAAAGAATGGAAGTAAGACGGGGGGCCGGTTGCACATCTGCCGTACGCTTCCCTTACAACCCTATCGTACAACAATGGTGGTGATGGAACTGTGCGTTACAACATAGTTGCTGACACTGCCCAACAGAAGTCTGCTGCCCAACCCTTTTCCGGTTGAACCCAGAACTAACGCCGTTGCCTCGATCTTTTCGGCAAAGCTTATAATCTCTGATCGCGGATCGCCGATGGCCACATGGGCCGTAAAGGAATACCCATTTCTCTGGGCGATTTCTTCAAGCGACTGAAAGAGTTCCGCTTTTTCATGTTCCAAAAACTGTTCCCGGAGATTCTCAAGAGGAAGGGTACCGTCATATCCTTCTTCTGAGAGGAGTGTCTCGTATTTCTTTGGAGATATGACATAGAGTACATGGAGTTCGTCGTTTTCCGGATGAAGTCGCCCAGCAGCAATCTCAAAGGCCTTCTCGGACTGTGACGAACCATCAACAGCGACGAGCGTTTTTGATAACATAATAAACCTGATATTGCCGGTTACTCCTTATCCACCTTTCGGCATGTCCGGTCATCAGGTCGTTAGGATGAAAACAGGGTCAGAATTTCCGGCCCAATTACCCGAAACATCCCAAAGAGAAAACCCGGTTTTTTCAGAATCATGCCGGCAATCTCCTGAGGACGGTCCATGTCGGCATGAGCAACAATCATCTCAATAATCTCATGTTTGCTCAGCAGACGACAAAATGAACGCAGTTCTTCGGGTCCCATCTTCTGCCTGACTGAGAAAATTTTCATTCCAAAGTGAAGTTCCTTCCCGAAATCATTCTTCCAGCGGGTTTCATACGCCGACAGAGCGTTCGAGGAAAAATCATTGCACCCGCAGCAGAGCGCCGCAATATCAGCGGCATGATGGCCGGAGCGAACACCGGTGTAGACCCCGCCGCCGGAGGTCGGTTTCGCAAACCCGGCGGCATCACCAACAAAGAGCGTCCGTGGCCCAAACGTCTGCGGAAGGATTCCCAGTGGAATCGTGCCGGTCACCTGATGCAGACTCTGGGATTCTGTTCTGAATTGTCTGGAAAATTGAGCAAACCGTTCGGGAACCTGCTTCGTCCCGCACAAACCAATTCGTGCCCTTCCGGGCCCTGAAGGAATACACCAGCCAAAAAATTCAGGTGACGCTTCTGGATAGAGGTTGACGCGATCGGGATCGGTTTCCAGAGGGATTTCAGCCTGAATGCCAGAGAGCACCACCGGAAAACGCTCCATGCCATGAATCCTGGTGAACAGACTGCGGGGTCCGTCAGCAGCAATAACCATACGGGCGTGAAGGGACCCTTTCCCGTCTACTCCGGTTGTGAAAAGTTCCTGCCCGCTCATGCCGGTGACGGATGTTTTCAGGAGCAGATCTACCCCGGCATGGGCCGCCTTTGACGCCATTTCCCGGTCAAGACAGGCGCGGTCTACGACCACGGCCTTTGGTTCATCTGCCGCAAAAGAAAGACGACACCCGTCGCCGGTGACAAGAGTTGCTCCCCGAACCGTATGCAGAAGAGAATCGTCTGAAACATCACACTCCTGAAAAGCATTCATAGAGAGCAGACCGGCACACTGGACCGGCGAGCCTATCTGGGCATGTTCTTCGATAAGCGCGACAGAAAGTCCGTGTTCTGCACACCGCCGTGCCGCTGCCGATCCCGCCGGACCGGCACCAACAACGACAACATCATAGCTGCGATTTCGCAAAACCCTCAAACACACTCCTGATTATTGATTGGTTACCGCACCTATTAACAGATAACAGATGACAGATGACATCGCGGGCGGGGAAGTGAGACATCATCCGCCGTCTGTTTAATTGATCACCGGCCCAATAGTACTGCCAGACCAATGGCAAAGGAACCTGAATTTAAGTGGAAACAGTGCCTCATCATTCGTGCAGATATTAAGATGAGCTGTGGGAAACGCTGCGCCCAGCTTGCCCATGCGGCAATCGGTGCGTACGAAAGCTGTGATAAAATAACGCGGAAAAAATGGTACAACGAAGGGATGAAAAAAGTCACATTAAAGGCGCCCTCCCTGCGTGACATGTACGAAATAAAAACCCTTGCAGAAACTGCCGGCATTTCAACGTCACTGATCACTGACGCAGGTATGACTGAAATTCCTCCCGGCACCGTAACAGCCCTGGGCGTCGGACCCGCAAAATCAGAAGATCTCGATCGGATCACCGGGGAACTCAAACTGTTATGAAAGAAAGTCCCTTTCCTCTGGAGACGGCGTTGGGTCTTACCTACTATATCTCAGACACGCCCGGCACCGGTGGAACACTCAAGAAAGAACCAGAAGATTTTGTTGTCGAAGAGATACCCATCCGCACACCGAATCAGCAGGGTTCATACATGATCTGCCGGGTAACCATGAAAAACTGGGAACAGCAGCATGCGGTAAAAGAGATTGCAAACCGCCTTGGAGCCAGCCATCGTCGTATCGGATGGGCAGGCACCAAAGACAAGCGGGCGCTCACTACCCAGTATCTCTCTCTCTATAAGATAACACCAGAACAGGTCGCAAACCTTTCTATCAAAGATATTACGTTTGAACCAATTGGCTTTGCGGACCAGCAACTCTATCTGGGAGATCTGAAAGGAAATCAATTTAGAATTTGCATCCACGACATTCTGCCAGGCACTGGTGCCTCTGTTCCCGAGACACTGGAACAATGCCGCAATGGTCTGCCAAATTACTACGGTATCCAGCGATTTGGTGTTGTTCGCCCCGTCACCCACCGGGTTGGCTATGCCCTCCTTGAAGGAAACGAAGTGGAAGCCGTCAACCGATATATTGGTGCACCCTCAGAAGGCGAACATGAAGACACTCAGAGAGGCAGAAGCCTTTGGGACAGCACCCATGACGCAAAAGAGACACTCACCGATTATCCGTTCTACCTACGCTATGAACGGGCAATGCTCAGTCATCTTGCCGGGTCACCCGGAGATTATGCTGGAGCACTACAGGCATTGCCGCCAAAACTCCTCTCCATGTTTGTGAGCGCCGTTCAGTCACACCTCTTCAACCGGGCTCTCTCACAGCGCCTTGCCGGGGGCGACACACTCACTGATGCACTCCCCGGTGATCATCTGATCTTCGCAAACGGCCGTACTGACCTGGCAACAGCCAGAAATGCGAAGATAGCCAGTGTGCATGTGAAACGGGGGCGAGCACAGATTGCTATCATGATGCCCGGCGTGAAAAAGTATCCATCAGCAGGAGGCAGCCGGATGGATGATATCATGGCCGGACTGCTTGAAAAAGAAGGAATCACTCAGGAAAGTTTTGTAAGGGCAGAACAGCGCACAGGGATCACCTATGCCGGTGCCCTCCGGGCCATTACCCTTCGGCCTGAGATAGAAGCAAGCGTCAGGAGTGGTGAAGACGGAACGGAACTGATTGATCTCTCATTTAACCTTCCCAAAGGATGTTATGCAACGACGGTCTGTCGCGAGATTATGAAAGCAGACCCACGTTCTATGATCTGACAGTTCGTGCCAGATCACGGGCGCCATCAATGGCGTCATACAAATTTCCCAGTTCATCAATAAGGCCCAGCTCAATAGCGTCCTCTCCCCGGATTACCCGGGCGTCCTCAATGATGCTGCGGTCAACCCCACGCATCGCCACCACATCTTCAAGGAGCAGGTTTGAACTGTCATCGATCATTTTCTGGAGATAGGTGAGCTCTTCATCACTCACCGGTCGGTAATCCGCACCAACATCTTTTGCTTCACCGGATTTAACGACCACAACACTGGTCCCCTCACTCTCATATACTTCACTCAGATCATAGTACCGCCAGATCGTCCCCACATTGGCGGTAATCGTATCCGGATTCGCATAGATTCGATCTCCGTGCACTGAGACCGCGTACGCTGCCGATGTTGCTATATCTCCCATTGAAATCACAACCGGCTTGAACTGTTTTGTGTATTCAATGTCACGAATAATTTCCTGTGCCGCAGAAGGACTCCCTCCCGGACTGTTGACACGGAGCACGATGGCGAGGACATCAGGGTCTGTTGCGGCATCACGAAGTTCTGCTCCAACTTTTTCGCTTCCCACATAGCCACCAGCATAGACATTCCCGGCAACGAGTTCCCCGTCCATTCTGATTACGGCAACATGGGGTTGTGGTACTGCGAAAGGAAGGAGCAAAACAAGAGCAAAAAGAAGAATCAGGCCAAGAAATATAGTCAGAATCAGGCTTCTCTTATGAAACACTGCCCTGATCCGGTTTTTCTGGATATGGTTCTCAAGCCAGCTCATAGAGCATCAATTATCATCTTTCGATTCTTCATGATAGAGCACATCGTACTCTGTCACCAGATTCGTTCCGCAGAGATAGTGATTCTTCAGGTTCAGGCGAATCATCTCATCCTCTGAACTGATAGACATCCCGCCAACCAGCGACGGCGTATCCTCTCCACCGACAATAAATGGCAGATGAATCAGGCGAATTTCGTCAACGAGCCCGGCAGTGAGCATCTGGTAATTAAGCGTTGGTCCACCCTCAACCATCATCGTCTTCACCCCATAGTCTTCATAGAGAACGGTCATGAGCCGGGCAAGATCAACCGAGGTTTCACCAGCGATAACGACAGAAGCACCCGTTTCTTCGATCCTTTTGATATTTTCTTCAGGGGCCTGTGAAGTGGTGGCAATAATTGTCGGCGCATCGGTATTGTATATATTTGACTGAAGGGGGAGGTCTGCCTTCCGGGAAGGCACAACCCTGATAGGATTTTCTCCCTCTGCATGTCGTACGGTCAGAAACGAATTATCAATGCGAATCGTATTTGAGCCAACCATAATCGCATCACAAGCCACACGGGTTTTATGAAGAAGAATCTCTGTCTCGGGATCCATATACTGCATCAGTATTTTGCTTGAGATACCCTTTCCCAGTGTCAGTTTCCCGTCTGCCGTAATTTCCGAGACGATTAACACGTGTGGACGGTTATTGTTTCGTTTCATACCGCTCTTCAAAGAGTACCTTGGCTTTTTCAGTGAATAAAGGCGTTGGTACCAATCTGAACATACAAAGGTTTCATGTCATACCGAAATAGTTATCGGCTTCTTTGACGACGATTCCATTAATGAAAAAAACGGCTTTGCTTTCAGCACTCATTATTGCCATGACACTTGTCGGCACCTGTTGCATCAGCCCGGCATGGGCGGGAAGTCCGGATGCGCAGCAATGTATAGACAGTGGTGATCTCTTCTTTGCAAAGGGCGAGTATGATACTGCCCAACAGCTCTATAAGAAGGCGCTTCTTATCGATCCTGACAACTATGATGCGTGGATGGGACTGGGAATGACGTTTTCATGGCAGGATCAAGAGTCACAGGCAGCAGATGCATTCATAGTGGCTACAGAATTACGGCCTGAAAAGATCCGGCCACTCGTTGATCTTGCGCTTTCCTATAACACCATGGAAAACACGACAGAAAACATCACCGTCCTTTATGAGAGAGCCATCACCCTTCAGCCGGAAGAGAATGACGCCGCTGACTACTACCTACTCGGCGTTGCCTATGGTGAACTTGGTCAGTATCAGGAAGCACTGGACTCGATTGCCGTCGCACGGGCACTAAAACCCTCTGAATCATTATATTATTCTGTAGGCATCGATTACGCCGGAGATTCAGGTGACTATGAAGGGGCCATTGCGATTGCCCGGAATGCCACTACACAATTCCCAAAGACCCCTCGATATTACAACAGCATTGCCTGGTGGATTGCACAGAAAAATACCTTCGACGCAGACGAAGCACTGACTGCAGTTGATATGGCGCTTTCGCTTCCGGGAGGCCGGGTGCCCTACATTATCGATACGAAAGGATACATCTACTTAGTAACTGACAGACCGGCAGAAGCAATCCCTTTCTTTGAAGAGGCATTAAAGACTGGCGGGGATTCCGATGGTGATATTCTCACCCATGCGGGCGACGCACAGTATGCGTTGGGGCGCTATGATGAGGCAGCAGCATCGTATTCCTCTGCTGTGACACTGGATTCTGACTATATTGATACCTGGCGGGGCGTTATGAAGACTGCCATAGCCCAGGGACAACCAGATGACGCACAGGCCGCTGCAAACGAAATTCTCCGGATTGATGAAACTGATATCGAGGCAGCAGAATTTCTGAAGAGTTGTGATCTTTCCGGACAGGAATCCTAAACTTATAAAAAAGACTGACAAAGAGAGATACCCGGAACGAATTTCCATCTATTTTTTCATTCCCTCAGGAATGTTTTTGCCATTTTCCATCTAACATACATCACCAAATGAACAGCACAGCACTCAGGCCAAAAGTTATCGGGCTGTTAGATCCCCTTGCCACGGCCTGCATCCGCCTTGGCATCTCACCGAATATGGTCACATTTTTGTCACTTCTCTTTGGTGTTCTATGCGCGTGCTGTTTTACACTGGGTTCTTTTGTCATCGGCAGCCTGATGCTTCTGATCTCAGCAGTTCTTGATCTGGTGGACGGAAGTGTCGCACGGGCCAGTGGAAAAGAGAGCCATTTTGGAGCAGTCATCGACTGGATTGTCGATAAATATGTGGATGGTCTGGCCCTGATCGGCATCGGCATCTCAGGCGTGCCAATTATTTCCCACCTGATACCTTCTTCACTGGTGATTCTGCCGGTTGCGGATTTTGCTATTGTTGCCTTTGCTGTCTTTGGCTCAATGATGAATACGTTCATTAAACCGGTCGTGTATGCAGAATCCGGATTTTCTGACAGAAAAGATGGGAAGATCGACGACCCGCTGGAAGGTATCGGTTTCTTTGGTCGCCCGGAGACCATTGCGGTGCTGATCCTCGGAGGGATTTCCGGATTTATCTGGCTCTCAGTAATTATTGTCGCCGTCTGCACGAACCTTTCTGCTCTGGAGCGGATTATCTATCTCTCGAAACGGCTTTCCTGATGGCATCAGTATAGAACGTAACAATTTTTTCAGCAAAGGCACCAAGGCCGGGATTTATCAGAAACAGAGTGTACGCCAACACTACCAGCACAATAAGTGCGCCGGTTTCACTCATGACGTTATGTGCCCAAAAAAAGCTCTCATATCCGAGTTCACCATTACCAGCTATCTCAGGATAGTAGGGAAACCACTTGGCTGTATAGGCCATCACTACAAAGACATCACGAAACAAGTTGAGCATATAGAGGAGCGGGGCGACAATGACAAACGAGAGCAGCTTCTGCCGGGTTGTCTCTGGTGGCACGGCCCAGGCGATGCCGCACATCATTGCAATGGCCTGGATACCTGTGCAGGCGAGAATAATCTCCACCTGAAACGGTCCGTGCATGATAGTATTCCAAGCGGAAAGGTGCGCGGGAAAGCCCAGCGCTGTAAGAATGAACAGCACCTGTGCGGTCACAACCCCGATAAGCCAGTCGGAGAGCGCCGGGATAAATGCAAAGGGAATATAGATCAGTGAAGCAATGGCTGCTGCCCGGGTAAGCGTGAAGACGACCGGCGTTTCCCGAAGAAGTGCCGGAACGGTAATCAGAAGAAACGGAATGCCCAACAGGCCCATTGCCGGATATAGATAGTTATTTTCGACGGAGAGGTAGTATGGGATATCAATGAGTATCGAGAGGACAACTGCTGTCCATCCCAGTGCTGCCCAGTATTTTTTCAGCTGGTGTGGCAGCAGGAAGAGTACAAATGCCACAAGGGCAAAAAAGACCAGAAAAAGCTCCATAGATGTACTAGTACTTGGGGTGGTCAGCTGAAAAATACCTTTGATGTTTCTGTCAAAGAGGAAGGGTTAATCGCAGTACAGGTCGATGTATAAAGCAGATGAAATTTTGTCCTGAATGCAAGAGTATGATGAGACCGGTAGATGGAAAGCTTCGCTGTAAACGCTGTGGGTATGAGCTGGAAGTCGAAGATGCAACTGAGATGCAAAAAACGGTCGCAATGACGGATAAAGAAATTACGATTGTTGATGAGGAAGACGATATACCTACCATGCCGACGACAAACGTGCGTTGCCCGGAGTGTGGACATGATGTGGCCGAGTGGTGGCTTCGGCAGCTCCGCAGTGCTGATGAGAGTGAGACGCGGTTCTTCCGTTGCGTGAAGTGCAAGTTTACGTGGCGGGAGTACGACTGAAAATAATAATCCATTTTTTTAAATATTATTCAGGCGAATCCTCAGGTGAGAGATGATTATTCTTATTAGGGATCTTAAAGAACAATGATAACTGAAATTAAAACCATCATTCAGTCTCATTTAAAACAGATTCTTTCTGTTTTGGGTTTGTTCATTCTTCTTTATGTATTATACAATGCCAATCTTCTCGAGAATCTATCGGTTTTTTCTTCAATAAATCTCTTTTTTCTTGCCATCGCTTTTCTTTTCTCTCTGCTTAACATCGTTCTCAAAGTGTATAGGTGGAAATATCTAAGTGCGAATTATGGCAAGAATCTGACGATGTATGATGCCTCACTGGTTACCATTTCCAGTTTTTTTTATGCAAATATCACGCCAGGGAAAATTGGTGATCTGTTCAAAGCTTATTACATGAATAAGAAGCATCAGTTAAGATATATCTCAGGGATATCAATGCTTTTTTATGAGCGATTTTTTGAACTTGTTATTTTGTTGATAGTAGCATTTTCAGTTGTTTTATTCCTGGAAATTGATTCCAACACCCTTCTGGTGCTTGCAGTTACCTTCATTCTCCTTTTAGGATTGGTAGTTTTTTATCTAAAGTCAGATTTTATTCTTGAAAAAATTGAACGTTTCGCTGACCGGTATGTTGCAAAATATACTCCAGGAGAAGAGAAACTCCGGCTAGAAAAATTACCTTCAGTGAAAATCATGGCAATTTTTGTTATTACATTTTTTTCATTGGTAATGGAATTTGTCAGACTGTGGTTTGTTGCACTGTCCTTTGGATTTACTGTGGATTTTTTTATGCTTTCATCATTTTTTTGCATATCAATTCTCTTTGGGCTTATATCCCAAATCCCTCTAGGTATTGGAATAACAGAAGGTTCTCTGATATTTTTTATTGAAAAGTTAGGAGTGCCTTCTCCGGTAGCATCGGCCATTGTTATCGTAGACAGAATTATCTCGATGTACTTTTCACTCATTATTGGATACGTTTTCTCGAAGCTGGCACTTGATTCTGTAGAGGAGTTTTCTATATGATTTCGATAATTATTCCAATATATAATGAGGAGCAAAATATCGTACACTACCATGAACGTTTATTCAGTGAAACAGATGAAATATCTAAAAAAAATAATGTAACTTTCGAATATATTTTCGTTGACGATGGAAGTGCAGACCAGTCTGTGCACAATCTAAACACCATTATTAAGAGTAGATCTGACTGCCATCTCATTAGACATGATAAAAACAGAGGGATGGGTGCTGCCATTAAGACCGGTTTTGCACATGCATCCGGAGACTGTTATATCACAATGGATTCAGATCTGACATTTCGGCCTTCTGATATTCAGAAATTACTTGAGGGTTATAAAAAATCTAAAACGGATTGTGTTTCCGGTTCGCCCTATCTTGACCCCGGACTTATGGATACGGTGCCGATTGTAAGGAAAATACCCAGTTATTGTGTAAATTTCTTATACAGATTACTACTGAAAGAAAAGATTACCTGTGTAAGTCCTATCTTTCGGTTATACCGGGCTGAAATTATCAAAGCACTTTCAATACAGAGCAATGACTTCAGCATAAATGCAGAGATCATCTCAAAATTATTAATTCAGGGTAAAACAGTCCTGGAAGTACCGGTTGAACTTCACACCCGTGATTTTGGAGAATCAAAAATCAACACCCTGAAAGAAGTAAAGAATAATATTAAGATTTTAATTAAGATTTTTAAGGTAAAATATTTTAGAACGCCGTGGGCTTAATCTCCTCTTTTTGCAAATAAATCAATACCAGTATATTTACCGACATACTGAGTGTTATCCTGTAACCATCGAACAGCATCCCCTTCAGGATTCTGTGCCATAATGTCCCAGGTAACAGCATAATAAGCAGTACTTCCATTACCTGTAATTTCTAACGTTTTTGCCAGTTCTGAACCGTTATTTGCTCCAGATAATATCGTTTGATCAGAGGCATTTGAGTAATAATAGTCAAAGGGCAGTTTCATGTAATCAGGCACAAGAACAATAACATCGTCAGGAACCGTTGTATCCGTAATCAGTTCTGAAAAACCACGCCAGTCATTTTTTGAGAAACCGGAATAATATGTTGAAATGAAGGGTATTGTCAGTAAAAATAACAGTAGCACCAGGACCACACTGACATGGAATCTGTTGAGAGATTTTGGAATCCAGTATAATGAACAACTCATCCCTACAAAGAAAAGGGGTAAGAGAATGATGATGAATCTTGGATTCCATGGCATGATATTTGCGAGCATCACACTCAGAACCAAAGTTCCGAATACAACCAGCAACAACAACCCTGCAGCTTCTTTTTTTGAGTGAAGACAGAGACCAATTAACCCGGCAATAAATAATAAGACAAAAACAAATGCCATAATCTCACTGCTATTTGACAGTGAGACAAGAGAACCTGTTATTACATTAAATCCACTTAAACCGAATGTTGGTTCTCCTGAAGTCCGTTTGAAAAACAACCCAATAGTGACGATAATCAACGGCAATGAAAGAATAATAAATGACAGAACGGAATAGATGAAATTTTTTATCTCTTCTTTATTATCGCTGACATTTTTATCCTTAATTTTTACAGCCAGTTTTATCAGAGCATACAGATACAAAAATGCCAGAGGTATTAGCACATAAAAATGTGACCAAAAGGCAAGTGCTGATAATATGCCAAATACAATCCACCAGCACCTCCCTTTGTTTTCAATTGCCCAGATATAAGTCAGAAATGCAAGTGAAAAGAAAAAAGTAACCAGTGTATAGGCGCGTGCTTCCTGTGAATAATAAATATGATAGGAAGAGAAACTGACCAGAGCCGCAGCAATAAGCCCCCCGCATTCATCCAGATACTCTCTGCCAATAAGATAAACAACAGGAATCGTTAATGTACCCATGAGTGCCGGAATAAAACGCAATACCCACTCGCTGTTACCGACTATGAGCATAGCATGTTCCAGATAATAGAACAATGGAGGATTGAATTCACCACCGGCAGTTGTTTCCCAAATACCTATAATTGAACGCTGGGCGAAATCAAGAGTTGCACCTTCATCCAGCCAGAGAGAATTGAATTCGAGGTGATAAAACCTTAATATAAGCCCAAAAAGTGTCAATAAAATAAGAATCTGTGCGTAGTGATTATAACGAAGAATATTTATGATATTTTCTGAAGACAGATCAGTTCTTGAATGAATTGAGTATTGTATACAATTATTTTCATCTCCCTTTGTTAATTTCTGACGATTTTTTGAGGTTTTTTTCTTTTTTTTCACCATGCCAATCAATCAATTGTCAGTTTTTTCAATTAATAATACCTCTTATTTCTTCTCTCTCCCCCATTCCTATGATATATTTGTCCCTGATCCATCCTTTTCGAATGATATCACTCTCTCACAAATCTTCACAATCTGTTCACCGGCAGTTCCGTCACCGAAAGGATTTTTCCAGCTCTCTCTTGGTCGATTCAACATCTCCCGGACTGCACATCTCATTTTTTCCGGATCTGTTCCGGCGAGCAAATTCGCACCGACCTCTACAGTCTCCGGCCTTTCAGTATTCTCACGCAGTGTCACACACGGCGTTCCCAGAATACAGGATTCCTCTTGTAAACCCCCTGAATCGGTTAGGACGCAAGAAGCATGAGTTAAGAGCTGTAGAAATTCCAGATATCCTACTGGCTGGCATATCCTGATGGGATTCGGAACATCATTCCCGTCCACTCCAATCTCAAATTTCTCTCCAGACATCAATTCAGGCATAATACCAAAACTTTCCATCATCTTTCGGGTTCGAGGATGCATCGGGAAGACAACTGGCAGACCATACTCCTGTGAAATCAAGAGAAGACCCTCGAAAATACCAGAAAGGCGCTCTACGTCATCCACATTCTCAGCCCTATGGGCTGTTACCAGAAAATAGCCTCCATCAGAAAGCCTCATCTCATTAAGTATATCACAGCTCCACTCTGATAGCTCACGATTCTGTAAAACTGCATCCACCACAGTATTGCCCGTCACTACGATTTTTTCATTAGAAATACCTTCACTCAGCAGATGTTGCCGGGATCTATTAGTAGGGGCGAACAAGTAATCAGAGATGTGGTCAGTGAGTACACGGTTGATCTCCTCTGGCATCATACGGTCAAAACTCCGAAGTCCAGCCTCAACATGCCCGACTTTGATGTGAAGTTTTACCGCAGCTAACGCTCCGGCGAGAACAGTATTCGTATCTCCTTGGACAAGCACAACATCCGTCTCTTCACTGAGGAGGACTTCCTCAATTCCAGCAAGAATTTTTCCCGTCTGTTCACCCTGCCTCCCTGATCCAGCGTCCAGATTATACTTCGGGACTGGTAATTTCAGCTCTTCAAAAAACGATTTGTCCATTTCATAGGAGTAATGCTGCCCAGTATGCAGAATGAAATAATCTACACAGGATGCCTCACAGGCCCGAATAACCGGGGACATCTTGATTATCTCAGGGCGGGTGCCCAATATTATAGCAATCATAACATAATCAGGAAAATAAGTTTGATTTTCTTTCGTATGAGTGTTCGTATATCCTAATCAACAATTATTAGAAAAGCTAGATAATAAACCCACGCGGATAATTCATAACCATGTCCAGCAAATATCATGCTGTGATTGCTTCTGCTATACAACGTATTTTTAAAATTGATCCCATCCAGCGTCAAAGCCTGATTTCACTCACCAATCTCATAGTTATAACTGGCGTCGGTTTCCTCTCAACAATGTATTTTGCCCATGTCCTCGGGCCTGCTGTATACGGAGCCTACTCACTCTTTCTTGCATACTTTTTTATGTTCAACCTGATTGCGGAAGGAGGCCTGAGTCACGCTGCAGTGAAACGAATCTCAGAGGGTGTCGAACAGAACAAATACTTCTCTGCCTACTCATTTATGAGGATTTGCCTCTGCATTCTTTCGCTTGTGATTCTTTTTTTATTCCGGGATCTGTTCATTGATCTAAACACTACCGGTCTCTTCCCATTCCTGTATCTAGCAATACTCGTGACCTGTTTTAACAATATATTTAGCACTGCTGTATACGGTCTGCAGAAAGTCGGCGTTCAGCAGACAGCATCAATGTTCAATGAAATTGTACGAATTATAATACAGGTATTGGCGGTTTTTCTCGGCTTTGCCGCATTCGGACTTGCCGGAGGATTTGTTACAGGATTTATCATCGGTGGTATTCTCTGCATACCTTTTAATTCATTAAGGCTTGAAAAATTTTCTAAACCCCACGTCGTTGGACTCTTCACCTTCTCAATCTGGATTTTCTTATCAAGTGTCGGCTCAACAATTTTCGGCTATACCGATCGCATTCTCATCGGCTACTTCATGACCAACACCGAAGTAGGAATTTACAGCATAGTTTTCCAGTTCACCGCAGCAGCAACCTTCACAACGATTGCCCTCCAGACAACCCTCTTCCCAAAATTTAGCAACATGTCAGCAACCGGTACCCTCAACAAAATATCACCACTCCTCTCCCGGGCCTTCACTTATTCCCTCTTACTCGCCGTCCCGGTCTGCATCGGCGGATGGCTTTTGGGCGAACGTCTGCTCTATTTCTTTTATGGTTCAGACTTCTCCAGTGGTGCCCCGGTCCTTACCATCATCCTATTGATGCAGATCTTCAATGTTTTCATGTTCCTCCAGACCATGACCTTAAATGCGATCAACAAGCCAAAGCTCGCCTTTTATGTAACAGCCATTTCAGCAACCTTAAACGTCATCCTCAATATTCTGTTGATCCCACTTTTTGGCATCATCGGAGCAGCACTCGCTACGCTCTTTACCATGGGACTAAACGCCTCGCTCGCCTATGTCGTCCTAAAAAAATATGTCCCTGTCCGTCTCGAGAGAAAACCAACACAGCACATTCTTGCTGCCGCTGTTTTGATGGCAATCAGTATCATTCTGTTCCGGGCAGTAGTGCCCCTCACCAGTGTATTCTTTGTTCTTCTCGTAGTTGGTGCTGGAGCAGTCATCTACTTTTTTATTCTGCTCAAAATTGACACCGGCATTCACGATGAACTGAAACATCTCACAAGCCAGTTCGGACTTGGAAAACT
>Ga0208902_1000399_pt1 | contig 23014 bp, 20 predicted proteins | sample AntAceMetag02UKH_FD_184767 | JGI IMG/M metagenome (GOLD analysis project Ga0208902, IMG submission 184767) | Saline lake microbial communities from Ace Lake, Antarctica - Antarctic Ace Lake Metagenome 02UKH (SPAdes) (version 2) | ecosystem: Environmental > Aquatic > Non-marine Saline and...
GATTCTGGATACTTCACAAAGAAATTTTTCCAGTGCCCTCCACGCAAAAATGGCTTGTACACCTCTTTGGCTTCCGGGCCCAAGGACTTGATCAATTCCTGGAGCTTTAGAATATTGTCTGCAGGAAGAGCCCACTGCTCCATCTCCTCATAGGATGCGTTGGGGAGATAGCAGATACCTGATGCTGGCACTTTGTCCATGACTTGTGAAAATGTAGTCCAGTCAATGTATTCTTCTTTCCAACGGGAAGTGGACTCCAGAAAATTATCAAGCCATCCGTCTTCGTAAACCCACTTATGAGTCCCGGGCCAAGCGCCGAATTTTTCTCCGTCGTCCATATAAATAGCCATTTTCCCTTTTACGGCAATCTGTCTCAAGTATGCCTCAAGCTTGTTCATTGGCAGAAAAGGGATAAGATAACGCAAAGTCTCATCTATCGGAAAAACCGCCAGTGTCTCTCCACCTGACTCTGTGAGATAGTAGCCATGGAGATCTTCTTTATTAAAACCTGTTACAAGGAAATGCCGGTCATCTACGACAACAAATTGTATGCCTGCATCCAACAGATCCTCAATTATCTGGTTTTCCCATACCCTCTCTGTAAGCCAGACTCCTTTGGGCCTTTGCCCAAGACGCCGCTCAAGGTATTCACTGAGTTTTAGTATTTGTTCTTTTCTGTCCTCTCTGGATATGGCAGCAAGGACCGGTTCATAAAAACCACCGCCCAAAAGTTCTATTTGTCCTTCATCTGCCATGCTGCCCAAGAGGTCAATAATTCCAGTATCGTTGTCCTCCCACCAGGAAAGAAGGGTTCCGCTGACATGGATGGAAAATGAAAGCCATGAGGCCTTGGAGATGGCTTGCAGAAGAGGGCGATAGCACGTGTTGGTCAACCTCTCTATAACTTGGTTAAAGTTGCCAAGAGGTTGATGGTTATGGAGACCGAAAAGGACAGGCAGTTTGGACATATTGTGTCTTCCTGTTTATAGATAATGCTAAATTGTGAATGCTGAATGTTGAATTGTGGAAGAAAATTTAAAAAACATATACTTTACCTTAATTCAAAACTCAACATTCAACATTTCATGTACCTCTTTACTTGATTGAGATGGTCTTATTTGTTATCAATGGGATCATTTTTTTTACTTACTTTTATTCTATATATGGCTGGAGTTCAAAAAACTTTGTTAGAGTCTGCTAGTACAAAAGACCCTTTGTCTCCTTGCAGGTTGAGCGGCAAAACCTTGGTTTTAGAAATTGATGGTCTTAGAAAGGCCTTTTCGAACAACGGACTCAAGGTAGAGGTGCTGAAGGATTTCAAGTGTTCGATTTATTCTGGTGAAATCGTTGGAGTAGTTGGGGCTTCAGGGGTTGGGAAGACCTCCCTTCTTCACATACTGGGCACTCTGGATTGCCCAACCAGCGGTAAGGTTCTCCACTTTGGAGAGGACGTATTTTCCTGGAATGATACTAAACTCTCCAGGTTTCGTAATGAAGAACTGGGATTTGTCTTTCAGTTTCATCACCTCTTGCCGGAGTTTTCTGCACTTGAGAATGTTATGATGCCGTGTCTTGTGGCTGGTGAATCCAGGCCCAAAGCCAGGGAAATGGCAAAGGACATACTGGCTGAAATTGGTCTTGAAAGGAGATTTGATCACCGCGTTGGTCAGCTCTCAGGTGGTGAGCAGCAGCGAGTAGCCCTGGCAAGGGCCATGGTAAGAAAACCCCGGTTGCTCCTTGCTGACGAACCTACTGGAAATCTAGACGAAAGGACTGGAGAGAAGGCCGCGGAATTAATTTTTACCTTAAATAGACGATACGGCACAACCGTGGTAGTTGTTACCCATAATTTGGCCTTGGCAAGCCGTATGGACCGATGTATCGGGTTGGCAGAGGGCCGGGCCGTTGAGCTCAACGCCTCTGAACTTAAGGGTTTTGGTGTTGGGAGTATATCTTGAACTGTGAGCGTTTACAGGGTGCTGCAGATGTGAGGCGGAGGGTACGCAGACGTACTCCATGTACTTCAAGTGCCCGACAACAAAGCAGATACGATGCCCTGTAAACGCTCACAGTTCAGTGAATTGCGGTACAACGGGCGCTGTAACCCCGTAAACGGTTATCTTGATTTTATATTGGGAAAAATGAATGAAAACATCTAATGTCCTACGAAGACTGATAGTCTTTATATACAGATCATTTTATTTGCTTGCCGTATGTCTGGTTTTGTCTCTGCCTTTTCAATTTATTCCGGTCTCCAGTACCATGGGGGGCATTTCTCTTCCATCTGCGACCATTCTCGGGACACCACTGGCTTATTATGGACCAAAAGATAAGTCATGCCTGGCAGATGAGGTAAGGGAAGGACTTTCCGAGCGCCTTGAATCTCGTGGATATATAGTACTTTTGTCAAAAGACAAACTACCAGGGTCTTTGGATGATGTTATTAAAGCTGGAAAGGCCCAACAGGTTCAGTTTGTGTTTTATGGGAGTATTAGTTGCCTTGGAGAGTGGTTGGGCCTGAATTTAAGGCTCGTTGACCTGGAAGATATTGCTGGTGAGCCTAGAATTCTCTTTACTAAAGGGGACCGGCGCGAGATGAGTATGCTTCTGGATCAGATGGAAGCCGAGATGGTAAAGGTCCTGGCTGCCCCTTACCTGGTAACGGAAATATGTGTCAGTGGTAACAGGAGAGTGGATACCGACGCAATTCTACAGACGACTGTGACCAGGGACGGTGACCTCTTTGATCCTGAGATTATTGCCTCTGATATTAAGAGTATATATAAGATGGATTTTTTCAATGACGTGCAGGTGGATGTCAATGAAAGTCCTTCCGGTCGCATCGTGACCTTTATTGTGAAAGAAAAGCCTATCATACAAAAAATCAAATTTTCCGGCAATAAAGAAATTTCAGATGAAAAAATACGCGAGGTCATAGATCTTAAGCCATATACCATTATTCAGGAAAAAACCCTTCAGGAAAATGCCGAGAAGATCAGTGCCCTATATGCGGAAAAGGGCTATGCTGGAGCCAGTATTCTGGCTTCGGTGGAACCGGTATCAGGGCAGGCAGCCGATGTGATATTTGAGATTAAGGAAGGAGAGCAAGTCCGCATCAAGGCCATTGAGTTCCAGGGTAACCATGTTTTTTCTGATAAGGAATTGAAAAAATTGCTGGAGACCTCAGAGAAAAAACCTATCTGGATTCCTTCCTGGAACAATATCGTGGCCCTGTTTAAGGGGGACCAGGCTGTCTTAAAACAGGACGCCCTGGAGAGAGATCTCGGAAGGATTGCCGCCTATTACCATAATCGGGGTTATGTGGATGCCAAAGTGGGCCGTCCTACGGTCCGGAGGAAAAATGCCTGGCTTTATATCACAATTCCCATAGAAGAGGGGAGTCGTTATGGAGTGGGTCAAGTAGATATAGAGCAGGACTTTTTTAAGGACAAGGAAAAACTTTTAAGCGAGCTTGAGATCACTCAAGAGCCTGTTTTTAGCCGGCAGGTACTTCGCCAGGATATATTGAAGCTTACAGATATATATGCAGATGAGGGTTTTGCCTATGCCGATATTACTCCGAGGATTGAAGAGGACCCGGATAAAAAGCTCGTAAACATCACATTGCTGGTGAATACAGGTCCAAGTGTAAAGTTTGAACGAATAGAAATAGTTGGAAATACAAGGACCAGGGATAAAGTCATCAGGAGGGAACTCAGGGTCGAAGAGCTTGAGCCTTTCAGCGCTTCCGGGTTCAGAAAGAGTACCCAAAGGCTGAACAGGTTGGGCTACTTTGAGGATGTAAATCTTGTCCCTAGCAAAGGGAGCAGCGAAGAATATATGAACCTCAAGGTAGGGGTCAAAGAGCGGGCAACCGGCACCTTCAGCGTAGGGGCAGGTTATAGCTCAGTGGAAAATATAATGCTTATGGGGGAGATTAGTCAGAGGAATTTCCTCGGGAAGGGTCAGACCTTGAGTTTCAAGGGTATACTTGGCTCGGAGACTAATCGATACTCACTGAGTTTTGTCGAGCCTTATTTCAGGGATACTCGACTTTCTTTTGGTATTGAAATGTACAATTGGGAGCGGGAATATGACGATTACACAAAAGAAAGCACGGGAGGTGCGGTGCGTTTTGGCTACCCCCTGAACGATGATCTCAGTGCGTTTGTTAAGCTGAGAATGGATAATACTGATATGTCGGACGTTTCTGACGATGCATCAACAATCATAGAGGATTCACAGGATATCCATTCTACCAGGTCTGTAGGCACTGGTCTCACCTATGACACAAGAGATGATTACTACAATCCTTCCCACGGCTGGAACAACAAAGTCTCAATTGAATATGCAGGGGGGGTCTTTGGCGGTGATTGTGCCTTTGTGAAACTGGAAGGCGGTATCAGCTATTATCATCCCATCTGGAAGGCTATCATTGGCCACGTGAGGGGCGGAGCTGGCTATGTGACCGAGGGGAGCGGAGGGAAACTCCCTATTTATGAGCGCTTTTTCCTGGGCGGGATTGACTCTGTTAGAGGTTTCAAGTATGGCCGTATAAGTCCTACAGATCCAAAGAGCGACGATGACGATCGAGTCGGCGGAAACTACATGGGTTTTGTACAGCTTGAGACCATCTTTCCGTTGCTGGAAAACATGGGTCTGAATGGTGTAATCTTTTTGGATATGGGAAATTGCTGGGACGATGGTAATGGTTACAAAAATCAAACTACACGCATGTCTGTGGGTCCAGGCATAAGGTGGCTGTCTCCCATGGGGCCTCTTCGCATAGAATGGGGTTTCAATATAAGTAAAGAGAAGGGGGATGACGCGAGCAACTGGGAATTCAGGATGGGAGGAAGTTTTTGAATTTGGTGAATTTGGTGAATTTAGTGATTGTGTGATTTAGTGATTGGTAAACCATGAAGACACTCAGAGAAATAGCACTTTTGATCGAAGGGGATCTGAAAGGGTTAAAGGATTTTTCTGTATCAGGAATTCAGGCCTTGACGGCTGCAGGGCCGGACGAAATAAGTTTTGCTGTCGGATCTCGCTATAGGGAGGAGGTGGAGAAGAGTAGGGCAGGGGCCCTGATACTTCCAAAGGACTGGCCCTACCTGCTGGATCGTCCCTCTATTCTGGTTAAAGATCCATATCTCGCCTATGCCTTAACAGCATCTGCCTTTTCAGATAAGCCTTTCAGCGCGTTGGGGGTGAGTTCAGAGGCACATGTGGGATCGAATTGTGAAATAGACCGGAATGTCAGTATATATCCCGGAGTATTTATTGGTGATAGGGTGCGCATTGGTCCATATGTGACCCTTCATCCGGGGGTGTATGTGGGAAATGATGTATATATTGAGGACGAGACAACCTTGTATCCCAATGTAGTAGTGTATGAGGGCTGTCGCCTGGGAAAAAGGGTGGCAGTACATGCAGGGACGGTGATCGGAAGCGACGGGTTTGGCTATGCCAGGCGTGGTGAATCCCATGTGAAAATTCCCCAGATTGGCATAGTCGTGATAGAGGACGATGTAGAGATAGGTGCCAATTGCACTATAGACAGGGCAGCCCTGGGAGAAACCCGTATAGGTCGGGGCACCAAGATCGATAACCTTGTACAGGTTGCCCACAACGTGTCTATAGGGGCCGACTCATTGCTTGTGGCCTTTGTCGGTATTGCAGGGAGTACCCGTATAGGTAAGGGCGTGGTGCTGGGAGGTCAGGTCGGTCTAGGAGGTCATATAGAATTGGGGGATCGAGTCATGGTAGGTGCGCAATCCGGAGTTACCAAAAGTCTGGCAGCGGGCGAGGTAGTTACAGGGTCTCCTGCAATGCCTCACAAATTGTTTTTAAGGGTTGGGAGCGCTCTCAAGCGCCTTCCTGAGATGGTAAAGCAAGTCCGTGATCTTAAAGGACGTATAGACAGACTTGAAGACAGATTATTAGGAAAAGAAAATGGAAACGATGCATAGCCAACTCCGAATAAAAGATATATCGGCCCTGTTGCCTCACAGGTATCCTTTTTTGCTGGTTGACCGTGTTTTGAGCGTTGAACCTGGTATAGGTATCAAATCACTTAAGAACGTTACAATAAATGAGCCTTTTTTTCAGGGTCACTTCCCCGGAGAGCCTATTATGCCCGGGGTCCTTATCCTGGAGGCCATGGCACAGACAGGGATCCTTTTTGCCAAGAATACAGATCCGGATAGTCTTGAGGGCAAGCTGTTGGTATTTGCAGGAATGGATGATGTGCGCTTCAGAAGGCAGGTGATCCCAGGCGACCAGTTGATTATGGATTTAAAACTCATAAAACGTAAATCGATGATATGGAGGATGGAAGGTAAGGCATCTGTCGATGGTAAAATCGCGGCAGAGGCTGTGCTTATAGCGGCCGCTTATTAAATTCGGCATTCTTCACGACGAGTCAAAAGTAGTTTACACTTTGTTGATCTTGTATTTTGCAGTGAAACTGGAAACTGGAAACTGGAAACTAGGAAAAACACAAAGATGTAGATGTATTACCTATTTTCTAAGTAACTTCTCAATAAGTTGGGGTAGATTACATTTTGCGACTATTCGCTGGATTCCTGCTTTCGCAGGAATGACGGGCATTCACATCCAAACGTCATTCCGGCGAAAGCAGGAATCCAGACATCTTACCCTGAGTTATTGAGAAGTTACATTTCTAATTTCTAATTTCCAGTTTCGACATTGGACAATCTGATGATTATTGAGAAAGATATACACCCGACAGCCATAATTTCCCCGGATTCAGAAATTGCAAGAGGAGTAAAGATAGGGCCCTATGCGGTTGTCGGGCCTGAAGTCGAGATAGGGCCGGAGACGGAAATAGGCCCCCATGCCGTAATTGAGGGCCATACCCAGCTCGGAGAAAAGATAAAGGTTTTCCAGTTTGCATCTATTGGAGCCCCTCCTCAGGATCTGAAGTACGCCGGCGAGCCCACAAGGGTTGAGATAGGTGACCAGACTATAATCAGGGAGTTCGTCACAGTCCACCGCGGGACTCAAGATGGATGCGGTATTACAAGAGTCGGGAAGCAGTGCCTGCTTATGGCTTATTGTCATGTGGCACATGACTGCCAAGTTGGAGACCATGTGATCATGGCAAATGGGGTTACTCTTGGGGGACATGTGGAGATAGGAGAGTACGCCATCATCGGTGGACTGTCAGCTATCCATCAATTCTGCCGAATCGGTGCCCATGCCTTTCTGGGTGGCATGTCAGGTGCGAATAAGGATATACCTCCTTATGTGAAGTACTGGGGCCAAAGGGATCATCTCTATGGCCTGAATCTGGTGGGGCTGAAACGGCAAGGGCTTTCAAGAGAGGTTATTGATGCCTTGAAAGAGGCTTATCGAATGGTCTTTCAAGGAAGTGATACTGTGAGAGATGCCATTGATGTCGTGGAATCCCGTTTTGGGGCCATGCCCGAGGTAAAAAGATTTACTGAGTTTATCAGGTCTTCCAAAAGGGGCGTGCCCATGGCTTCCAATGTAGAAGAGGAACTTTGATGCAGGACCATCCTTTGGGGCTGGTGGCAGGGGGAGGGCAGTTTCCTCTGCTGTGCGCCAGGGCTGCCAGAAGACAGGGCCGCTGGATAGTGGCGGTAGCTCACAAGGGGGAAACAGATCCCTTGCTTTCAGAGGAAGTGGATCAAATTGAATGGGTTTACCTGGGGCAGTTAGGTAAGCTCATAAAGACACTTAAAAAAGCAGGGGCGTCGGAGGCCATATTTGCAGGTTCTATAACAAAGACCAGGATATTTAAGGACGTCCGCCCTGATCTCAGGGCAATAAACCTATGGCGACGCCTGAACAACAGGCTGGATGACGGAATATTGAGGTCCATTGCTGCGGAGCTTGAGCAAGAAGGTATCCAGATTCTTTCTTCCACCGTTCTCTTGAAGGAACTACTTGTTCCTTCCGGTGTATTGACCCGTTGCAAGCCCTCAAAGAGCCAGTGGGAGGATATTCATTTCGGCTGGGAACTCGCAAGGGAGATAGGACGCCTTGACATAGGCCAGTGTCTGGTAGTCAAGGACCGCGCTGTACTGGCTGTTGAGGCAATTGAAGGAACAGATCAGACCATCCGGCGGGGCGGGCAACTGGGTGGGGCGGGTGCGGTGGTAATAAAGGTCTGTAAACCCACACAGGATACCAGGTTTGACCTTCCTTCCGTGGGAGTTGGAACCATTGAACAGATGATCCGGGTCAAGGCATCAGTCTTGGCTGTAGAGGTCGGCCGCACCCTGTTTTTTGACAGGGATTCTACCGTTGATCTGGCTAACAGGTCGTCAATATCCGTGGTTGGCATTGACGGAGATCATACCGCACAACTGCGGTCAGCCGTTAGCGATTAGGCATTAGCTTTAAAAAGGAGTAGAGATAAAAAAATTTAGAGAACTTAATCAATAGGTCAATGAGGTAAAGAGGATGTTGAATAGTTTTATCCAAAAGCTAACCGCTAATGGCTAAAAGCTAACCACACAGGTCGCAATATTAACGGAGAAACACATTGATTCGGACAGCAGTCATAGGAGTGGGATATCTGGGGCGGTTTCATGCCCAGAAGTATGCGCAGATGGAGGGTGTAGACCTTGTTGGGGTAATGGACATATCTCCTGAGCGTGCACAGAACGTGGCCAAAGAGGTAGGGACCGATGCCTATACCGATATCCATGAGATCGCAGGAAAGGTCGATGCGGCATCAGTGGTTGTCCCCACTATTCATCATCACGAAGTTGCCAAAATACTGTTTTCCCATGGCATACACTGCATGATTGAGAAACCTATCTCTGCCACTGTGGAGGAAGCGGATGAGCTCATCAGCTTGGCAAAGGAGCAAGGTCTGATACTCCAGGTGGGACATTTGGAACGATTTAATCCTGCCATAAAGGTGCTTGAGGCAAAGGTAACGCATCCCCTCTTTATAGAGGCTCACAGGCTGAGCGGTTTTAAGGACAGGGCTACTGACGTGGATGTAGTCCTGGATCTGATGATTCACGATCTGGAAATAATACTGGCCCTGGTGGATTCACCCCTTAAAGAAATAAGGGCAGTGGGTGTGCCGGTACTTACCCCAAAAGTGGATATTGCAAACACAAGGCTTATTTTCGAGAATGGATGTACTGCGAATCTTACGGCAAGCCGGATTTCCCTCCAAGATATGCGCAGAATCAGGGTATTTCAGCCAGGGGCCTATATCTCTGCGGATTGCGCAGAGCGCAAGAGTTTGGTTGTAACCAGAGACTTGAGCGCAGGCCCGATGACCGCCATCAGACCTGAATTCCGGACCCACGAGGGAACAGATATGCTCTATGACGAACTTGAGTCATTCGTAAGGGCAGTGCAGGGCCTTGAAAAACCAAAGGTTACAGGAGAATTGGGCAGGAGGGCACTAAAGCTCGCTCTGGATATAAATGCACGGATTACGCAAGGGCTCAATACCGCAGACTTAGGCAGTATTATCAGGAATAAACAATGAGGAATTAGTGGGTGCAGGTATTTGTCATAGCCGGAGAGGCATCCGGCGACCTTCATGGTTCAAACCTTATCCGTGCCCTTAAGTCCAGACTGCCCCAGGCAAGATTTGTAGGCATAGGTGGTCCGAAAATGGAGGAGGCAGGGCTGAAGTCACTGTTTCCAAGCTCTGATCTCGCGGTGGTAGGGGTGGTGGAGGTCATCGGTCATATCAGACCGATTTTAAAGGCCTTTGGCCGTACCACAGCATGGCTCCGCAAAGAGAAACCGGATTTACTCATTCTCATAGATTATCCGGAGTTTAACCTCCAGGTGGCCGGCAGGGCAAAGAAGCTGGGGATTCCCATATTTTACTATATCAGCCCCCAGGTATGGGCCTGGCGTCAGGGCAGAGTGAAAAAACTTCGCCGTCTGGTAGATCGAATGGCTGTTATTTTGCCCTTTGAGGAAGCCTTTTTCAGATCTCGCGGCATGGAAGTGAGTTTTGTGGGCCATCCCCTTCTTGACGTAGTCAAGGCCGAGGTCTCCAAAACCGAATTTTGCAGAAAGGCAGGGCTCAATTCTGAAAAGCCAATAGTAGGGCTTGTCCCCGGCAGCCGAAAGGGCGAGATCTCCAGGCTATTCCCTGTGATGGCAGGAGCTGCCGAGAGGATTTTTCAAGATAGGCGGGATATCCAGTTTGTGGTACCGCTTGCTCCATCCCTTGATCCCGGAATTCTGGAATCGTTCAATCACCAAATCACCAAATCACCAAATCACCAAATAACTCAATCACCAAATCACCCAATTGTTCGGGTGGTGAAGGGGCAGACCTATGATGCCATAGCCGCTTCTGACCTGATACTTGCGGCCTCTGGAACCGTCACCCTTGAGGCTGCTATTCTGGAAACTCCCATGGTAGTCACCTATAAGGTGTCCCCTATTACATGTCTTCTGGGGAAATGTCTTATAAAGGTGCATTTTGCGTCCCTGGTAAATTTGGTGGCAGGACGCCGGGTAGTAACTGAGATAATCCAGCGAGATGTCACTCCTGAGCGACTCTCTCGGGAGGCGCTGTCTCTACTCAGAGACGATGCCGGGAGGGAAAATATGATTAAGGATCTGAAAGAGGTAAAAAATGCCCTGGGTGGATCAGGAGCGGCGGAAAGGGCGGCAGACCTAGCCATGGAACTGATTTCCGGCATGAGTGTAGCCTGATTGATCCAATGAAGAAGCATCCGGCAGCAATTAATCTGATTTGGCTTTTTATGATACTCTTGGCTACCGTGGTCGCCTCTTACAACGGCAGAATGAAGCAACTGGTTGATGCTTCATTCGAATCCGCAAAGAGTTCAGTCAATCTGGCGATCGGTTTGATCGGGATTATGGCACTGTGGCTTGGTCTTATGAAAGTCGCTGAAGCCGGAGGCTTGATGCGTCTTATTGCCCGCGCCATCCGTCCTGTCATGCACCGCCTGTTTCCAGATGTGCCTGCCGAGCATCCGGCCATGTCGGCCATGATTATGAATATGGCCGCCAACGCCCTGGGACTTGGCAATGCCGCCACACCAATGGGAATCAAGGCGATGATGGAACTCGACCGGCTGAATCCGGACAAGGGAGAGGCCACTGATGCGATGTGTCTATTTCTGGCGATCAATACGTCGAGCGTCACGATCCTTCCTCTGGGCGTAATTGGCGTGCGGGCAGCCGCCGGTGCTGCAGAACCCGCTTCTATTCTTATTCCTTCACTTGTTGCAACAATCTGTTCTACCACAATAGCCATTATTGCCTCAAAGACCTTTGTTCGCTTCAGTAATCAAAAGACACCCGTAGAGACAGTGAGCAAAGACCCTGAGGATACGGAACAGGACTCTGCAACGCTCTACAATGGAGAAAAAATCGATGAAGAACTTCACCCGCCCGGATGGGTCGGCAGGTGGGCGGTCATACTGATCGTCCTTGCTTTTGCGGGTGGAGCCGTGTTTCGTCTAATCACCGGTACTGATTGGCATGATTTAGGTAGAGAAATTTTTTCTTACTGGTTGGTCCCTGTAATTATGTGCAGCCTTCTTTTGTTTGGTTATCTTAGGGGTGTCAAGGTATACGAAGCTGCTACTGCGGGCGCAAAGGAAGGGTTTCAGGTGGCAGTAAAAATAATCCCTTTTCTTGTAATGATCCTGGTTGCCATAGGCATGTTTCGGGCCTCAGGCGCTTTTGACCTGATGGTATCAGCATTCCAACCGCTCACATCAATGATCGGAATGCCGGCGGATGCCCTTCCTATGGCCTTTATGCGGCCCCTTTCAGGCTCCGGGGCGTTTGGAATCATGAGTGAGGTAGTGAGCCGTGCCCCGGACAGTTTTTCATCCTTTTTAGTCTCCACAATGCAGGGTTCCACGGAAACCACTTTCTATGTCCTGGCAGTATATTTTGGTGCCGTTGGCGTGGTTCGGACCCGACATGCAGTAGCGGCCGCCCTGCTTGCAGATATAACAGGAATTATTATGGCGCTCGTTATGTGTCACATGATGTTCTAAGGTAAATTGAGCGATTAGCTGTTAGCCATTAGCGTTTAGCTTTCCAGGATGAATATGAATAAAAAACCGTCCAACATTGTTTTGATCGGGATGCCTGGGTCAGGCAAGAGCACGGTTGGCGTCATTTTGGCTAAGCTGACATCACTCGATTTTGTTGATACTGATGTCCTTATCCAGACATCCCATGGTCGATCCCTGCAGGACATAGTAGACACAGACGGCCACATGGCTTTGCGTAAGATCGAGGAGGATACCCTCCTTGGTATAGACTGCCGGAATTACGTCATCGCCACAGGAGGAAGCGCTGCTTACAGTCATGCTGCCATGATTCACTTAAAGGCAGCGGGCATAATCGTCTTTCTTGATGTGGATCTGTTGACACTGGAATCGAGAATAAATAATTTTGATACAAGAGGCTTGGCAAAACGCCCGGATCAGAGTTTTGCTGAACTGTTTGCTGAACGCTTTGTCTTGTACACGAAGTATGCAGACATCACAGTGAAATGCGTTGACCTTACACAAAAAGAGGTCTGTAGCAGAATCATCAATGAGCTGAGGACGAGAAATCTAATACCGAAGTTTAGCGGTTAGCCATTAGCGTTTAGCTGTGGCGGCAGACGGAGCATCAAATGGCCAGAGAACGGTTTGTCTGGCTCTTCGCCTCGCGCCTAATCATCAATAGAATTCCGAAACGCTTGCCTTATTTCCTCAACACTTCTGCCTTGGACCGAACGCCGCTAATCAGCCACAGGGCTTTTTGCATCGGCTGAATTAGCCTTGTGTACGCCCGGCATGGGCGTGAACTTATGAGGTTAAAGTCCTCCGTACGTGAGCCTTGCTGCCTGATTTTGGGGTTAGCAAAAGTACTAGCCAAAGGCAAGGGCGTCACCGTGAGGTGGGGTCTGAAGGAAGCCGGAGTGCAAAGCTGTGAGCCAAGCCTGCCCCGGACTTGATCCGGGGAATAGAAACGTCATATAAGGCCGAGTCTTTGGGTAAGGGCCTGGAAAAAAATAAATTGGTGGAATTCGCGCCCAGATTTGCCATAGATTTAGTCGATCTGATTGAACAAAACCGCAGGCATAACAGTGTTATGTTGAGGATTTTGCGATTAAGGATCGATTAAAGATGTGGTGAAGATGGGATGCGAAAATGCCAAGTTATTTTTTCCAGGCCCTAAGGCAGCACAACATGTCTAAGCCCCAGGTTCAGGAGATACGGTAAATGGCGCGGCTGCGCAAGGGAAGTTTACCCTGTTGAATAGGGTTCCCTCTGGGAAATTCAACAGGGTGAACGTTCTTATCCGGGGAGACCTGTTTTCCGTGCGGCATGATGTTGTCTTCAGTGAAAAAACCTGCAGGGGCTACCGGTACCCAAATGTCCCGGCACAGATGATGGAAAACTCTGCCTCATTTGTGAGATACGAAACAAAGATGAGCAGACAGGAAACAAGTTATGCAGCATCATGCGGAGCAATCCGTATGAAGAGAAAACAGGAGTCAGCAGAGGCCATAGTAGCCCAGATGAAACGCCCTGTGCGGACCGGCATGCAGGGTGTTGTGGGGATGGCGGGAGAAAAACCTGCCCTTACCCGATTATGTCTTGATTTCATCTATGGGTAATATCTGTTTTCCATGTCGAATAGTCAAAATTGAGATTTGTTTTATTTCCATCCGGTAAATGATTTGGTAATTGCCATAAATAAGCTCTCTAAATTTATTGTCTGAAATTTCAGGCACAATTCGACCAATTTGAGGGGAGGATTTAAGTTGCTTGACTTTTGTGAACACTTCATTTATCCATCGTTTGGCTGCAGATGGTTTGTCTTGAGCGATGTAATCAGCTATTTCTGATGCTCTATTTATAGCAAGTGGAGACCAAATTATTTTCATCTAGAAATTCGCTCAAGTAGCATGTTTTTAGCATCTTTATGGTTGATTCCTTCTCCTTTTTCCAATTGATTTAGAGAAGAGTGAATGTCGGATAGGATTGCAATCTTTTCTTGCATCGCTTCAAATTCTTTAACATCAATTAGTACGGCAGCACTTTTGCCTCTTTGAGTAATAATCAAAGGTCTTTTAGTTTCATGGATTTGTTTAATATACGTTGCCATACCATTTCTGACTTCAGATAGTGGCTTTATATCTTGATCAATCCGTAGTTTTTGCATTTTGCACCTCTCAAATAAATTTTGTACAGTATAACGCACAACTAATAGTACATGCAAGTGTTATTTTAGGGGAACATAACGCCTACATCAGCGGTGGCAGGAGCGCAGCGCTTTTTTACCTCCTCACGCCTTGCCCTCGAAACAAAATCCATGAGTTTTGCAAAAGGCTCGCTATATTCAGTTTTTCGGAGGCAATGTTGCAGCCTTAACTCAGCGCCAGGCCTTGAACCCGGATTATGCAGTTGCCGAGTTTGCCGAAGATGCAAGGCGTACGGATACGCAGACGTACTTCCTGTACTTCAAATGCCCGTCAACAAAGCAGATGCGGTGCCCTGTAAACGCTTACCTATTTTCTTTTACGGACAGAACACAGTTCACCTTGAGACACAATACAGAAAAGCGTATAAGGATTATAAGCAAAAGAATAATTATCAGAAAAGGAGCAAACCATGAAAGCTAAAACTTGTTCTATTTACCGGTTTTTATTGAAATCCCTGTCCTGGACCATGTGGTTCAGCGTATTCACGTTTTTTGTTGCATACCCTTATGGAGCGGCTACAGAGGCGGCAGAACCTGAGAAAATCATGAAAAATGCCATGACTGTACTGACAGAAATCAGGAATGCGCCGGATGGTGGTATCCCTGATGAACTCCTGGCAAAATGTGAAGGGCTTGCAATATTTCCCTCTGTCTACAAAGGGGGATTTGTTGTCGGGGTCAGTTATGGAAATGGCCTGATGGTTGTTAGAAATCCCAAGACGGGAAAATGGCGCGGTCCGGCCTTTTTACAAATTGGAAGCGGGAGTTTTGGCTGGCAGATCGGAGTTCAGGCAACGGACCTGATCATGGTGATAATGAATCAAAGGGGGGTAAACGCCTTTTTTAATAACAACCTCACACTGGGGGGAGATGTTTCGGTAGCCGCCGGTCCTGTTGGTAGAAAGTTGAAGGTCGCCACTGACGTGACTCTCAAAGCCGAGGTATATTCCTATTCCAGAAGCAAAGGCTTTTTTGCAGGTCTATCCCTTGAGGGAGCATATATGCATCATGATTACAAGACCGACGAGACCTTTTACGGACGTATCTTGACTCCGGGAGAGATATTGTCTCAGGGGGCGGTTTCTGTTCCAGAGCAAGGCCGAAGGTTTCTTGAATTTCTTGACAAAAATTGCCCGTAGGCTCGTATAATATGGCGTGGAAATAGAAGGTAAGAGGACATGGATAATTTTGAATATCAAAATTCCACCCGCATAGTCTTTGGAAAAGGTGAAGTCTCCAAAGTAGGCAAGGTGGTAAGGCCCCTTGGAAGCAATATCTTGCTGGTAACCGGTAAGGGAAGTCTGAAAGAGAGTGGCCTTTATCAAAAAAATTCTTGTCCTTTCAGACTGGTAATTTTTGAGGAGGCAGGCTCAGGGAAATATAAGGTGGCTGGAATAGAGGTCTATGGCCGGAATATCACAATAGAGCGGGTATACGATATTCCGTCCGGCCTGTCAGACATCATTGACGAGCCTGAAGAGTTTATCCCTGACGATTTTGAAGGCGATCTGATCCTTAATTTTCTCAGACACCCGGACCTGTCTGAGTATCTTGTTAAAGTCTGTGAAACCAAGGGAATGCCGGTGATAGCATCAGGGCAGAACATACCGGGAGCCATCTGTCCTTTTACGTGCTGCGGCCTTGGGCGTAGAAAGGACCTTGGTGCCTATGGAGAGCAGTTCGGCTTGCCTGAGTATGATGTCGAGGTAAAAGACGGCCGCATCGTAGGGCTTCATGTAAGGCGCGGGGCTTCGTGCGGTGCTACCTGGCAGGTCATTCCCAGGATGATCGAGGTGTCCGTGGATGAAGCACTAAGTACCATCGGAAGAGAAATCCAGTATCTTTGCAAGGCCGATGGATCGGCCTTTGACCCTGTGTCAGGCAAAAGTCCCCTGCACTTTGCTGGTAAGGTGCACATGATGGCTCTGAAAAAGGCCTTTTCCAGGTTACAGAACACCTGACAAGTAAATCACAGATTACGTATTTTCAGCGGAATTATTTATATTTTTGCAACCTGCTTGATGGACGCCCTTTCCCATTGGTGTTTCAACCAGTCCTCAAAAAGGGTCTTTTGCTTTTGCTCGAGTATTCGTTTGGTGATGGCATCTTTTTGCGCGGGGAAATCGGCAATATCTGCGTCTTTCTTTTCCTTGAAGGCCAGGACGTAAAAATTGTTTCCGTTTTCAGCTATCTCATCAGGATATATTTTCCCTTCGTACAATGAGAGCCCAGCCTGGGCAACGGCCGGAGGCAGCTTGCCTTTGGCGGTCTTGTCTGTCCGTTTGAAAAGGCCTGTCTGCTGGATTTTCAGTCCCTTGTCTTTGGCCGCAGCCTCAAGACCTTGTTTCTTTGCCGCTTCATGTAGTTTTTGGGCCTTCAAGCGGCACAGCTCTTTTGCCTTTTCCCTGACATAATCTTTTTTTACCTGTTTTTTGACCTCTGCCAGAGAGGGCAGATAAGGTGCCTTTTTCTCAAGTACTTCGGCTATAAGGATACCCTGATGTATCTGGAGCAAGGAACTCAGCTCGCCGGAATTTAAGGCAAACAAGGTCTTCAGCAGTTCCGGATTGCCCCCTATTGCAGCAGGTGGTTTCTTCCGGCTGAAGAGTTCAGTAGTTTTAAGCTCAATTTTATGTTGCTCCGCATAGGCGCTGAGGCTTCCAAGTTGAATTATTTCGTCATAGGCCTCATTGGCCTGATCCCATATCATGTTTTTGGCTCTTTGCCCTTTGAGCCTGGTGACGATAGAACTCTTTACCTCGTTTAGGGGTTTTACTCTGCCCGGCTCTATTTCCTCAAGCTCTATTATGTGCCAGCCGAAACGGGTTAGAACTGGCTTGCTCACTTCCCCTTCCTTTATTGAGAATACAGCTTCTTCAAAGGATTTTACCATCATGCCTCTGCTAAAAAAGCCCAGCTCTCCACCATCCTTGGCACTTCCTGCATCCTCAGAATATTCCTTGGCGAGCTTTGCAAAGTCTTTGCCTTTCTCTATTTGCTCACGGATCTTTTGTGCCTTTTTTTGGACTTTTTCTATACTATTTTCATCAGCGTCTTCAGATATTCTGAGCAATATGTGTCTTGCACGCCTGCGTTCCTTGACTTCATATTCATTCCTGTGATCCTTGTAATAGGCCTCTATCTCAAGATCCGTCACGTTGGCATCGTCAATATCGGACTCGTTAAGGGCTAGGTAACGTAGTTTTATCTGAGGTTCTGTCATATAATTTTCACTATGTGATTCGTACCACAAGGTCAGGTCTTGTTTTGTAGCATTTACTTCTGTTTCGCATTCTGAGGCATTAATTAATACATAGGCGAGGTTGATTTCCTCGTTTTCGAACATATAGTGCTCGTTGGCCTCTGCTTCAGTCACAGCAAGTCCGGAGAAGAGAAGGCCTTTTAATTTATCCGTGAGTAGATGTTGTCTCATTTGTGCTTCAAAGGCCGTGGGTGTCAATCGAGCCCCTCTTAGAGACCTTTCATAAAGTCTTTGGTCAAAGACTCCATTGTGTTTGAATGCAGGTATCGCAAGGATAATGTTCTGCACATCTATGTCGCTGACTAATATGCCCATTTCACTAGCTGTCTGGCGGATCAGTGTCTCATTTATAAGGCCGTTAAGGACCTGTTGCTTGATATCTATCCGGTCCAGAAAACCTTCAGGGATTTGCCCGCCGAACATCTGCTTGTAGTTATCCAGCATGTTGGCATGGGCAAGGCGATAGGATTCCATAAGGATATCTTCACCATTTACCTTTGTCAGAACATTAAGTCTTTGGGAACGGAAGCTTCCTACACCCCAGAAAACGAATACTATTACAATAATACCGAGTATAAATTTAATAAGCCAGGAGCCTGTACTCTTTCGAATTGTGCTTAGCATTGATTATAAAATTCCTTTCTGATTCCGCTGAAAAAACCCAATCTGCGGTGTTGCTTAAATTTTCCAGCCCATGCGACGTACGATATAATTTTTTTGAAAGTCACTTGCACTCAAACAGATTAAAGTCTTTTTACGATAATGACAACAAGTTTAGATACGCTATGTTGAGGAATCTGCCAACTACATTCTATATCTATTGATAGTTTCATCTGAAGCCGGCACGGTTCTGATAATTTTTATGTTTTCAGTTCCCGGGCCTGATAGTTTGACCTCTTCCAAACGCCTTTTCACTCTTGCGTATCGGCACAGGATGCCGGCCGCAAGGTCTGCATTGACTTCAGAATATATCTTCCGCCAAAGTCCTGTGGGGCCGGGAGTTGCTGTTAGATCGAGCCTGATGTCCCCTTCCCTTATCATGGATACAATCTGCACATTTTCCCTTTCGTCTCTACCAATTACCAACCATGATTTGTCAGGCAAGAGAAAGTGTTTTCCCATTTGAGCAAGGACGCAGTCATTAACATCAAATTCTGGCCAAAGCTCGAACATGCATTTAAATCTCAGGGAGAGTATAGGGTCGGCAAGCACACATCCACCGGCAGGAGCCGGATATTCTTTTATGCCATATTTGATGGCAAGGGCTATCTGGTCTTTTCGCCCTCTGCCGGTCAATCCAAGCAGCCTTGATCGGTCAACCAGACCCTTATTTTCCATGTCTGTGGGCCGGAGATGAAGGGCTGAGAGGGGACGCAAAAGCAGTCCATCAGCACCACTGTCCCGCTCTATTACCCTGAGTGCATCTCTGCGCTGGGACATAGGCCTTTGGCCGAGGACCTCTCCTGTGGCGACAAAGGATGCATTAAATTCTTCAAGCCTCTCCATGGCATTTTTGACCATCAGAATCTTACAGTCAATGCAGGGGTTCATATATTTTCCATAGCCATGTTCCGGGTTCTTTACCATTGCAAGGTATGCATCGGAGATATCTATTTCCTTAAATTCTATCCCCTGATCGGCAAGCACTTTTTTCTTTAAGATCTTTTCTTGTCCTTTGAGTTTATAACCAAAAAATGGCGTAATGAAACAAAGGGCTATGACATGGATTCCCTGCTCCTGAAGGATCTTGCAGGCAAGGATGCTGTCCAGACCGCCGGAATAAAGGACCAGGCAGGTAGGTGAATTTGGTGATTGAGTGATTGAGTGATTTGGTGATGGAGTGTTCATACTGGTTTGAAATACGGTTCAGATTTTTGGTGAACCCTGAACTCCTGAACCTTGAACCTTTGAACCCGCGAGCAGCTTTCCTGCATATGCCCTGGCTGTTTCCCTGTCTCCACCGAGCATCCTCGTGAGTTCCACAAGGCGCTGGTTTCCTTCTACTTCCCTTATCACAACGGCTGTCTTATCTCCTTTGACTACCTTCTCTAATGCTATGTGATGATTGCCCTTTGCCGCTATCTGTGGGAAGTGAGTTATGGTGACAACCTGGCCAAAAGAAGATAGTGCCTTGAGTTTAAAGCCCACTTTTTCCGCCACCTCTCCCCCTATTCCAGCGTCTATCTCGTCAAACACAATGGTTTCAATGCCTGCCTGCCTGGCAAGGGCGGCCCTTAAAGCCAGCATTACTCTTGAGAGTTCTCCCCCGGAAGCAATTGACGCCAGTGGCCGAAGAGGTTGCCCGACATTTGGACTGAATAAAAACTGTACCTTGTCAAGCCCCAGGGGTCCCACGTCTGAGGCTATGGGCCTTTCAACGGCCTGGACATCAACCATAAAATCGGTTTTGGCCAGCTTAAGGTCAGATAATTCGGCTTTAATAGCCTTGGAAAGTTCCTTTGCCCCCTGACGTCTTTTTTTACTCATGTCCAAGGCGGCATTTACGAGCCTTTTTTCTTTTTCTTCGAGTTTTGTCTTCAGGTCCTCTATCCGGTCGCCTTTTTCGTAAAGGGTCGCAAGCTTTATCTCAATGTTATTTCGATAGGCCAGGACGTCCTCAATTGTTGGGCCAAAGTGCCTTTTAAGCCCCCTGAGCCCGTAGATTCGTTCCTCAATCCGTTCCAATTTGGAGAGATCTGTTGGAAGGCCATGAATATAATCACGAACAGTCCACGCCACTTCTTCTGCCTGATAGGCCACGGAGTCCAGTTCTTTTACGGTCTTTCCCAGGGTGGGATCAAGGTCTGCCATATGTTTAAGGTCCTGCCTGCAACTTGCCAACTTCTCCAGGATTGATCCTTTATTCGCATAAAGGGTCCTGTAGCAGTTATCTCCCAAGTTTCGCAAGGCCTCAGTGGCCTTTAACACCTTGAGTTCCTGCTCAAGCATTTCTTCCTCTCCCGGCAGGGGAGCAATTTTGTCAATTTCTGCCGCTTCCTGCCGGAGCCTATCCACTTTTTCTGCCGCCTCTTCTTTCGTCGCGACTGCCCTTTGGAGATCTGTTTGAAGCCCCTTAACCTCTTGATATAAGCTGGTTATCTGGTCCACTTTATGTCCAAGCCCGGAAAAGCGGTCCAGCCAGGGTCCGTGTCTCTCCCTGCGAAGGAGTTCCTGGTATTCGTGCTGTCCGGCAAGACTTGCCAGACCTGATACAATTTGCCTCAAGTCCTGAAGGCTCACAATAGCCCCATTTACATATATTCTCCCCCTTCCGGTCTGTGGGACCGTCCTCCTTATGACCAGTTCATCCTCACAGGATATCCCCATATCCTCCAGTTGACTTCGGATCTCAGGTGAGGCATCAAACACTGCCTGCACCAAGGCCTGCTTTGTCCCGATCCTGATTTGCTGCAAATCAGCCCTGGCCCCAAGGATCAGTTTCATGGCTTGAACAAGTAAGGACTTGCCTGCACCAGTCTCTCCTGTGAGCACAGTAAGCCCGCTTGACAAGCAAAGAGATACTTTTTCGAAGAGTACGAAATTTTCTAACCCAAGCTCTAAAAGCATGATTCTCTAGAATACAGAATATTTTGGTATAAGCTACTGAGCTACTTGCAGCCAGACTTCCAGCACTCAAATAAATCTGGTATTTTACAAGCAACTTCTTTTATAATAATTTTATAGTATATGGATTTCCATTAAGGGGGTATCCTCTTCGTTATCCTAAACGATAAATTGTAGGTTGGGTTAAGCCGTCGGTCTGCAACTAATTTTGTTGGATTTGCTAATTTTGCTGTGATCTCAGTGCGTTGGGGTTCTATTAAGTCAGGCGAACCCAACAAAAATGATGACTATAACCGCTTAGCCCAACCTACAACTACAACTACAACTACAAAAAGCCTGAAACATGATTCCGCTCAAAATGCTCCAGATGCAAGGCGCGAGATTCCCGAGGAATGAGGCGTACTTGCGTACGCCGCAGTGACGAGGGAATTGAAGCAACGCAGCAGATGGGGTATTTTCAGTGGAATCATTAAGCTATTATTACTCTATGGTTCCCTTACTAACAACCTGGAGAAATGCCCGGCCATGTTCAATTTTCATAAAATAGCAGAAAACCGGATCAGGAAAGCTATTGAACGGGGGGATCTTGACGACATTAAGGGTAAAGGCAAACCACTGGTCTTTGAAGACAATTCGTTAATACCTCCGGACCTTCGGATGGCATACAAAATTCTCAAGAATGCCGGTTTTGTACCTCCGGAGCTCCAGAGTGAGAAGGAGATCAAGACTGCAACAGACCTGCTGGAAAGTCTGGAAGATGAACAGGAGCGTTACCGGCAGGCCCAGAAAATAAACCTTATGGTGACCAAGGCCAACATGTCACGCAAGAGGCCCATCAATCTGGAAAAGGACCAGGTATATTACCGGAAGGTGGTAGAGCGTGTCAAAGTCAGAAAAAAGTAGAGTTTCCTCTGTCAAAACAGAAAGTCCTTAAAGATGTGATGAAAATGCCAAGTTATTTTTCCCCCGGCCCCAAGTCTATATGTTCGGTAAAAAGCCTTGTTCACTGTAATCTGGACAAGCCGGAACCAAAAAGGTTTGAAGATAAAACATTGATCACGAAAGCACGAAATGACGAAGACACGAAATCACAATGGCATTTAATATCCTGATCCTCGGGGGGGCACAGAGTGGCAAGAGCAAGTATGCCTTAAAGCTCGGTGAAGAGCATATAGTTGCTGCAGATAAGGGCACTACCAAAGGACTGTATGTGGCCACTGCCCAGCCTCTGGATCAAGAGATGGAGGAAAAGATTCAAAGACACAGATTGGAACGTGGACCCCAGTGGGAGACAGTAGAGGAACCGACAGAGGTCCCGAATATTATCCGAAAGTGTTCAGGAATATACTCTGTGATTCTTATTGATTGTCTGACCCTTTGGATGTCAAACCTTATGAAATATAAACCAAATTTTATTGAGCAGTCAGCCCTGGATCTTTTTGATGCGCTTTCGGAAACAACCGGTCCTACAATTATGGTATCAAATGAAATTGGACTCGGCCTGGTGCCGGGTGAAGCTATGGGCAGAAAATACAGAGATCTTTCCGGGCAGCTACATCAGAGACTTGCCGAAATCTGCGACAGGGTGGTCCTCGTTGTGGCAGGACTGCCTTTGGAACTGAAAGGAAATAGCAATAAGTGAGACAAAGACTTGAGAAACTTCTGCGATCAATTGATCCGATAGACTACAGTCAAGAGCACAAAATTCAGGCTCACCTCGACAACCTGAGCAAGCCCAAAGATAGCCTTGGCCGCTTGGAAGAACTTGCAAAAAAATATATCCTGATTCACGGAGACCTGAGGCCTTCTCTTCCCCAAAAAACGGTCTTAGTATTTGCCGGAGACCACGGGGTAACTGAAGAGGGTGTGAGCGCCTTCCCCAAGGACGTCACCTTTCAAATGGTTCGCAACTTCCTTTCAGGTGGCGCAGGGATAAACGTCCTTGCAAGGCATGTGGGTGCC
>Ga0208902_1000400_pt1 | contig 22968 bp, 26 predicted proteins | sample AntAceMetag02UKH_FD_184767 | JGI IMG/M metagenome (GOLD analysis project Ga0208902, IMG submission 184767) | Saline lake microbial communities from Ace Lake, Antarctica - Antarctic Ace Lake Metagenome 02UKH (SPAdes) (version 2) | ecosystem: Environmental > Aquatic > Non-marine Saline and...
ATTTCCATATTATTTTTATACCCAAATTCTTTCTTCATAAATGGAATAATTTCTTCTTTATATTTTTTAATAAACCTTGGAGCTAACTTATTCATAATTCTTATTTCCCTTCACTTACCATTTCGCCTGTTTTTTTTGAATAACGTACCTTTTTACCATCATCAAGAAATTTTTTTCCTGTTCTGCTTGCTTTACCATTGATTACTAACATAGCATTGGAAGCATTAACGGTACCTTCTTTCTCAATTATTCCACCTTGTTGATTTTGTTGACTTGGTTTAGTGTGTCTTTTTACTAAATTAACACCTTCAACAATTATTCTATTACTTTTTAGGAAAACTTTTAAAACTTTGCCCGTTTTCCCTTTATCCTTACCAGAAAGAATTTTTACAATATCGTTTTTCTTAATATGCACTTAAAAACTCCTTTTATAATACTTCAGGCGCTAATGATACTATCTTCATGAAATGATTTTCCCTCAATTCACGCGCTACAGGGCCAAAGATACGAGTACCGTTTGGCTCTCCTTGTTCATCAATCAATACTGCTGCATTTTCATCAAATCTTATATAAGTACCATCTTTTCTGCCAACCTCTTTCTTTGTCCTAACTATTACAGCTTTATAAATTTCACCTTTTTTGGCTGTCCCATTTGGTATTGCTTTCTTTACTGAAACAACTATAACATCTCCAATTGTAGCATACCTACGCCTTGTTCCACCAAGCACTTTAATACACTGAACTTGTTTTGCACCTGTATTATCTGCCACCTTAAGCCTACTTTCTACTTGAATCATTTCAAACTGCCTCTCATTCTTTTTTAAGCATTAGCTGATTTATTAATTATTTCTAATAATCGCCAACTTTTATTTTTACTAATTGGCCTACACTCTATTATTTTAACTCTATCACCAATTTTACAATCATTATTTGGATCATTAGCCATATATTTACTTCTTCTATTAATATATTTTCCAATCCAAGGATGTTTTATTTTTTGACTAATTTGAACTGTTATAGATTTATCCATCTTATCACTAACAACTATACCAATCCTTGTTTTTTTATTTTCAGATGCCATAAATATTTTCCCTGTTATTTTCTAATTCCATTATTAATTTCATTAATTCTCGTTTTTAACTGTGCTATTTCTCTTTTTACCATTTTAATTCTTATCGGATTATCTAATTGTTGTAGCGAATGTTGAAATTTTAAATTCATTAATGCATCTTCATTATCTGATAATTTAATTATAGCCTCATCTTTTTTGAGTTCTTTTAATTCACTTTTTTTCAATATTTTATCCTCCGTATTCTCTTCTACTTACCAATTTTCCCTTTATTGGTAATTTGTCAGTTGCTAATCTTACGGCTCTCTTTGCCAATTCTTCAGATACACCTTCCAGTTCAAATAAGATCCTTCCAGGTTTTACGACTGCCACCCAAAATTCAGGGCCTCCTTTACCCTTTCCTTGCCGTGTCTCGAGAGGTTTTTTACTAACCGGTTTATGTGGAAATACTCTTATCCACATCTTCCCAGTTTTTCTAACTATTCGTGCTATTGCAACACGAGCCGCCTCAATTTGCCTGCTTGTAATCCAACCGTTTTCCAACGCCTTTAAACCATACTGTCCAAAATTTACCTCAGCACCACGAGTAGAATTTCCCTTTCGTCTTCCCCTGTGCTGCCTTCTATATTTGACTTTTCTTGGTATTAACATTTCATAAACCTTTTAATATATAATTTTTATATAATCTGTTCTTCACCGTTACAAATCCATACTTTAACTCCAATACAGCCATAGGAAGTAAATGAAGTTACGCTCGCATAATCTATTTTTGATCTTAAAGTATGTAATGGCACTTTCCCTTCGTGTGCAGTTTCCACTCTGGCCATTTCGGCACCACCTAATCTTCCTGCTAACCGGATCTTTATACCAACAGCTCCCATTCTCATTGTATTTTGAATCGACTGCTTCATAACTCTTCTAAATGATATTTTTTTCTTTAATTGATTTGCAATATTTTCACCAACAATATATGCATCTAATTCCGGTCTCTTTATTTCAACTACATTTACTTGTACATCCAATTGTGTTAGCTTTTTAATTTCTTCTCTTAATTTGTTTACTTCTTTCCCTTTAGAACCTATAACAATACCTGGTCTTGCGGTATTAATTTCAAGTGTGATTAGTTTTGATGTTCTTTGAATTTCAATTTTAGAAACACTCGCATCCATTAATCGTCTGCCAATATATTTCCTCAACATCGTATCTTCGTTAATTTTGTCTGCAAAATTCCTTTCATCAAACCAATTGGATAACCATTTTTTTGTTATTCCTAATCTAAATCCATATGGATGTGTTTTTTGACCCAAGATTTACTCCTTTTTTCCCATATTATCTTTTTCATGTTTTGGTAAACCAACTTCCATTGTCAAATGACATGAATGTTTCCTAATAGAATATGCTCTTCCCATTGCCCGTGGCCTAATTCTCATGGTATTTCTTCCTGTTGGTCCTTTATTAACAAATGCCAATTTAATTATTAATTCTTCAGGATTTATATCACCGCTATCATCTTTATTAAGAATATTCGACACTGCAGAATGTAGAACATTTTCGGTTATTCTTGCTGCTTTTTGTGGCATAAAATGAAGCGTGTTTAATACTTGTTCTACTTTTTTACCCCTAATTTGATCCAATAATGGCTTAATTTTTTTAGCACTTTGCGAAACATATTTATTTACTGCTCTACCTTCCATTATATAATATCCCTTATTATTTTAACCTTTTGCTTCCATTTCTTTAAGTTTAGAACCACTTTTGGAATGTCCTCTAAAAATTCTAGTAGGAGAAAATTCACCAAATTTATGTCCCACCATATTTTCAGTAATATATACAGGAATAAACTTTTTACCATTATGTACAGCAAAAGTAATTCCAACAAAATCTGGTAATATCGTTGATCTTCTTGACCAGGTTTTTATTACCTTCTGCTTCCCTGATTTAGACATTTTTTCAACCTTTTTTTCCAATTTTGGATCAATATATGGACCTTTTTTAATGGATCGTGCCATGAATGTTATCCTCTTTTCTTATTCTTTTTTCTATGACTTACAATATATTTGTTTGAAGAATTCTTTTTCTTTCTTGTCTTATAACCTTTTGTTATTTTTCCCCATGGGGTTCTTGGATGACCTCCACCAGAGCTTTTACCCTCACCTCCGCCCATCGGATGATCAACGGGATTCATTGCTACACCACGAACCTTAGGTCTTTTCCCTCGCCAACGATTTCTACCTGCTTTACCCTGTACCACATTATTAAAATCACTATTGCCAATTTTCCCTAAAGTAGCAAAACATTCTTGCAATATTTTCCTTACTTCTCCAGAGGGCAATTTCAATGATACATATTTTCCTTCACTTGCAAGAATTTTTGCTCCAGTACCGGCTCCTCTTGCAATCTGTCCACCTTTACCTGGTTTCATTTCAATATTATGTACCGTATATCCCGATGGAATATTTTTCAATTTCAATGAGTTCCCTGTTTTTATTGGTGCATTTTCACTTGCAATAATTTTATCACTTATTTTAATATTATCCGGTGCTAAAATGTATCTTTTTTCCCCATCTTCATAAACAAGCAAAGCAATATTAGCCGATCTATTCGGATCATATTCTATTGCAACTACTTTTGCTGAAATATCAAATTTATTTCTTTTAAAATCAACAATACGATATTCCCTTTTATGACCTCCACCTCTACGTCTGCTAGTAATTCTACCATTATTATTTCTGCCACCCGATGAAGATTTGGGTTTGGTTAATCTTTTCTCTGAAGGTTTTTTGGTTAATTCTTCATTCTTAAGCGTCGTTTTGTGACGAAGCCCCGGCGTTTTTGGTTTATATTTTTTTAGTGCCATTAATTAAATTCCCATAATTTATATTGCTGAATCGCCTTCAAACAAATCAATTTTTTGATCTTTTCTAATAGTAACTATTGCTTTTTTCTTACTCGATGTTTTACCAGAAGTCCTTATCACTTTTCCACCACTTCTAATTGTCAAGCTTTTGGTTTTTCCATGTAGATTTATTACTGCTACCTTTTCAACTTTTACATCAAATCTATTCTCAACTGCTATTTTTATTTGATGTTTATTACTTTTTTTATCTACCTGAAACGCATATTTATTTTCTGTGTCAGAAAGTGCTGTAATTTTTTCGGTCAATATCGGCTTTTGAATAATATATCTTTTTTTTAAATTCAATTTATCACCTATTTTCCCCATAGAGAATTGATTTTCTCTATTGCTGCTTTTTCAATTAATAGTATTTCATTATCAACAATGTCGTAGGCAGAAACAAATTCCGCTTTTGATAAAAATAATTTAGGTATATTTCGTGAAGCCAAAAGAATATTATCATCTAATTCATTTAATAGTATTGTAATTTTTTTATCTAATATTTTTAAATTTTTAAAAATATCAACTAACTCACTTGTTTTATGAGATTTTAATTTAATGGAGTCAATTACTATTATTTCTTTGTCTTTTAGTTTGTAACTAAATGCACTGCGTCTTGCTAATTTTTTTAATTTTTTTGATACTTTTTTATGGTATTTATGTGGAGTAGGACCAAAAGTAGTTCCACCACCAACCCATACAGGAGAAGAGTTGCTTCCAGCACGAGCCATACCACTACCTTTTTGCTTTCTTGGTTTACGACCTCCACCTCTAACTTCTCCCCTAGTTTTTGCTTTATGCGTTCCTTGTCTCATGTTTGACAATTCTGCATTAATTGTAAGATATAAAGAATGATCGTTGGGTTCTATCTTAAAAACTGCTGGAGACAATTCAACTTTCCCTTTTACTTTATTTCCGTTAATATTCACAACATCTTGTTTCATTATTATACCTTTGCCTTAATCACCTTAAGAATACAATTTTTTGCACCGGGTACAGCACCCTTAACAAATAATAAATTTTCTTTTTTATCTATTTTAACAATATCTAAATTTTTGATAGTTACTTTTTCATCACCGGTATGTCCCGGCATTTTCATGCCTTTCCACACCCTTGATGGATCAGAACTAGCACCTATTGAACCTGGAGCTCTTAATCTGTCACTTTGACCATGAGTTGCTTGTCCACCATGGAATCCGTGTCTTCTCATCACACCTTGGAAACCTTTACCTTTAGAAGTTCCAGTGACATTTACTTTATTACCAAGATCAAATATTTCAACAGTAATCTTATCACCTGTTTTATATTTCTTTTCATCTAATATCAAAAATTCTCTTAATATTTTAAGCGATTTCCCTGCTTTTTTTAAATGCCCAAGCTTTGGTTTGTTTAAACGATTATCTTTTTCTTCCTTATATCCTATTTGAATAGAGGAATAACCATCTACTTTTTTTGTTTTCACTTGAGTAATATAACATGGCCCAGCTTCAATTACAGTTACCTGAATATTTTCACCATTTTCATTGAATATTCTAGTTTGACCTAATTTTTTTCCTATTATTCCTTCCACAATCTACACCTTTATTTCTATATCTACACCAGCCGGCAAATCTAATTTCATTAATTCATTAATTGTTTTTGTTGTAGTATTTAGTATTTCAACAATTCTTTTATGCACTTTTATTTGAAATTGTTCTCTTGCTTTCTTATTTACATGAGGTGATTTTAACACAGTATAAACCGATCTTTTTGTCGGTAAAGGTATCGGTCCAGAAATTACGGCACCAGTTGATTTTGCCTTCCTCACTATTTTCTCTGTTGATTTATCTAACAGATTATGATCATAAGATTTAAGAACTATTTTAATTTTTTGTCCAGCCATTATTTTTCCTTTTACTCAATAATTTCTGTTACTACACCGGCTCCTACTGTTCTTCCACCCTCGCGTATTGCAAATCGCAATTCCTTCTCCATTGCTATCGGCTCTATTAACTTTACCGTTATATTTACATTGTCTCCAGGCATTACCATCTCACGGCCTTCAGGTAAAAATATCTCACCTGTTACATCCGTTGTACGAAAATAAAACTGTGGCCTATATCCCTTCATAAATGGTGTGTGACGACCACCTTCGTCTTTCTTCAATACATATATCGACGCCTTGAATTGCTTGTGTGGTGTTATCGATCCGGGTGCCGCTACTACCATCCCTCGCTTTAAATATTCCTTGTCTATCCCTCGTAATAATATTCCTGCATTGTCGCCTGCTCGACCTTCATCCAATAACTTGCGAAACATCTCTATTCCCGTTACTACTGTCTTCTTTGTCTCTTCTTCTATCCCTACTAATTCTACATTGTCACCTATGTGTACTACTCCTCGCTCTATCCTGCCTGTCCCTACTGTGCCTCGCCCTGTTATCGAAAATACATCCTCTATCGGCATCAAAAATGCCTTGTCTATATCTCGCTTCGGCTCCGGTATGAAATTATCTACCGCATCCATTAATTCAAATATACACTTCGTCTTTTCTTTATCATCAGGATTGTTCAATGCCTCTAATGCACTTCCTCTTATTATCGGCGTGTCATCTCCAGGAAATCCATATTCATCCAATAACTCCCTTAACTCCATCTCTACTAAATCCAATAACTCTTCATCATCTACCATATCTACTTTGTTCATAAATACTACCATCGATGGTACATTTACTTGCTTTGCTAATAATACATGCTCTCTCGTCTGAGGCATTGGACCATCTGCTGCACTTACTACCAGTATAGCTCCATCCATCTGTGCCGCCCCGGTTATCATATTCTTTATATAATCTGCATGACCTGGACAATCTATATGCGCATAATGCCTCTTCTCTGTGTTATATTCTACATGCGCTGTCGCTATCGTTATCCCTCTCTCTCGCTCTTCTGGAGCATTATCTATACTATCAAACGACCTAACATCACCTTTACCAAACTTCTTGTTCAATACATACGTTATCGCTGCTGTTAATGTCGTCTTACCATGATCTACATGACCTATCGTGCCAATATTAACATGCGGTAAACTTCTGTCATATTTCTCTTTTGCCATATCTCTATCTCCTATATTTTTCCATATATTTTTTCTAATAATTTATCTTCTATTGACTTTGGAACTTGCTCGTAATTGTCAGATTGCATAGAAAATATTGATCTGCCTTGCGTTATTGATCTCAAATCAGTAGAATAACCGAACATTTCAGAAAGTGGAACTTTTGCATTTACAACCTGCACATCATTACTGGGATTTATTCCTTTTATCTTGCCTCTACGAGAAGATATATCACCCATTACATCACCTAAATATTGTTCGGGAACGGTAACTTCTAGTGACATAATCGGTTCTAACAGCACTTGTTTAGCTTTTTTAAAAGCTTCCCTTGCTGCTAAAGAGCCAGCTACTTTGAAAGCCATTTCAGATGAATCTACCTCATGATAAGAACCATCTGTTAACTCTACTGACACATCTTGCACTTCATATCCAGCTAAAACACCTGATTTACAAACCTCTTGAACACCTTTATCTACTGATGCAATATATTCCTTTGGAATTGCTCCACCCTTTATTTTACTCTCGAATGTATATCCTGCTCCTCTTTTATTTGGAAACACTGACATCACTACATGGGCATATTGTCCCTTGCCACCGGTCTGTTTAACAAACTTCTTATTGACTTCAACTCTTTTAGTTATTGCTTCTTTATATGCAACCTGCGGATTTCCAATATGTGCATTTACATTAAATTCTCTTTTTAATCTATCTACGATAATTTCTAAATGTAATTCCCCCATACCCCAAATAACCGTTTGCCCTGTGTCTTCATTACTTTTTATTACAAAAGTCGGATCCTCATCAGACAGTTTTATTAATCCATTAAATAAAGCTTCTTGATCAGCTTTCGATGAAGGTTCAATAGCAACACTAATTACCGGATCAGGAAAAATCATTTTTTCCAAAACTATATTACTATTTTTATCTGTTAGTGTATTGCCTGTTTGAGTGTTTTTTAAACCAATCACAGCGACAATATCCCCAACATATGCTTTATTAAGATCTTCCCGTTTATTAGCATGCATTCTGAGAATACGAGCAACACGTTCTCTTTTATTGGTAATTGTATTATAAATATATTCTCCGGATTTTAGTACACCAGAATAAATTCTTAAATAAGTCAATTTCCCTACATATGGATCAGTCATTAGTTTAAACGCCAAAGCAACCATTGGGCCATTAATATTGGGTTTAACTTCAACACTTTTTTGAGTTTTTGAATCAACTCCTTTAATATCTTGTATATCAAGCGGTGATGGCAAATAATTTATTATCGCATTAAGTACCTCTTGAATCCCTTTATTTTTAAAAGCCGAACCAGCTATAACAGGAACAATATCACCCTTTAAAGTACCTTCTCTTAGTGCATCAATTATTTCTTCCGATTTTAATTGTTCACCATTTAAATACTTTTCTAACAATTTATCATTATAGGAAGCGACTTCTTCTAATAAATGATAACGATGTTTTTCAACAACATCAATCATGTCTTTCGGAATATCTCCATACTCAAATTCAGCGCCAAAAGATTCATTATTATATAAAATTGATCTCATTTTAATTAAATCGACAATACCTGTAAATAATTCGCCAGTTCCAATCGGTAAAAAAATTGGTAATGGATTAGATTTTAATTGTTCTTTGATCATATTTACAACATAATAATAATCTGCACCTGTGCGATCCATTTTATTTACAAAAGCAATTCTTGGTACATTATATTTATCTGCTTGTCTCCATACCATTTCTGATTGTGGTTCAACTCCACCGACTCCACAAAAAATCGCTACAGCACCATCTAAAACTCTTAACGAACGTTCAACCTCAGCAGTAAAATCAACATGTCCCGGAGTGTCAATAATATTAATACGATTATCCCTCCAATTACATGTCGTTACGGCAGATGTAATAGTAATTCCACGCTCTTTTTCTTGTTGCATCCAATCCATAACAGCATTACCATCATGAACTTCACCAATACGATGAGAACGACCAGTATAATATAATATTCTTTCAGTCGTAGTCGTCTTGCCGGCATCAATATGAGCCATTATTCCAATGTTACGAAGTTTTGATAGTTTTTCTAAATTCATTCTTTGTTTTTTTACCTTTATCCGAACTGCGCAAATGCTTTATTTGCTTCAGCCATTCTATGTACATCATTTTTCTTTTTTATTGAATTGCCTTCATTCTTGGAAGCATCTATCATTTCACTTGCTATTTTTTCAGCCATGCTATTACCTTTTCTTGCATTTGCATATTGAATGATCCAACGCATTGCTAAGGCATATCTTCTATTATGACGAACTTCTATTGGTACCTGATAAGTTGCCCCACCAATTCTTTTTGATTTTATTTCCAAAACAGGTGCAACATTATCTAACGCTTTTTGGAATAATTCTAAACTATCTCCATTTGTTTTTTCTTTAACAATATCTAAAGCATTATAAATAATGTTTTCAGCAATACCTTTCTTCCCATCATTCATTAAATTATTAATAAATTTTGATATGATTTTTGAATCATATTTTGGGTCTGACAATATCTCTCTTTTTTGTGGTCTATTTCTTCTTGACATTTAATTATTATCCTTATTTAGGTTTTTTTGCTCCATAACGAGATCTACTGCTTTTTCTATCAACAACACCTGCGGTGTCTAATGTGCCCCTTACAATATGATATCTAACTCCCGGTAAATCTTTTACACGACCGCCTTCAATTAAAACAATAGAATGTTCCTGTAAATTATGCCCTTCACCTGGAATATAAGCACTTACTTCTATTCCACTTGTTAAACGAATACGAGCTACTTTTCGTAGAGCAGAGTTCGGTTTTTTAGGTGTAGTAGTATATACACGAGTACAAACCCCTCGTTTTTGAGGACTTCCTTCAAGTGCACGCACTTTATGTTTTTTGACAATTTTTTTTCTACTTTTTCTAACCAATTGATTTATAGTTGGCATAATTTCCTCATTTTTATAATAGCTAATAAGTATAACATAATATATTTTAAATTGCAACCATTTTATTATTTTTATTTACTCTCAATATTAGCCTCAATTACAACTTCTTCATCATTATCGTAAACTTCTTTTTCCTTGAGAAAAATATTACTATTTTTCTTTTGTCCTGTCCCAGCAGGAATCAACCGTCCCATTATAATATTTTCTTTTAATCCTTTTAGATAATCAGTTTTCCCCATTACAGCTGCATCAGAAAGAACTCTTGTTGTTTCTTGAAATGATGCCGCTGAAATAAAACTTTCAGTGTTTAGTGATGCTCTTGTAATTCCTAATAACAAATTATCAAATGTGGCTGGTTTTGCATCTTCATATTTTGCCTTTTCTTTTTTGCTTTTATCGTCATTGATTTTTCTAACTTTATTGAATGAGTACAATTTACCCTCTATTAAATCAGTGTCACCACTTTCAATAATTATCACCTTATTTCTTATGTCTTCATTAATTTGATGGATTTCTTGTCTATTAACTCTATCACCATTTAATAATTCTGTATCACCGGGATCATTGATTTTTACTTTTTGCAACATTTGCCTAACAATCACTTCTATATGTTTGTCATTAATACTTACACCTTGTAACCTATATACATGTTGAATTTCATTTAATAAATATTTCTGAACTTCAAAAATCCCATTGATCTCCAAAATTTTTCTTGGTGGTATTGCTCCATCACAAAGTGGTTCCCCTGCACGGATATAATCATTATCATGAACCAAAATATGTTTACCCGGTGGAATTCTATAAGTATATATTTCATTGATTTCATTTTTTACTCTTAGTGTCTGAACCCCTCTTGTAAGTTTATCAAACTTAACATATCCATCTACTTCACTAACTATTGCTTCATTTTTGGGATTCCTTGCTTCAAATAATTCTGAAACTCGCGGCAATCCACCTGTAATATCATTACTCCGTAATCCTTCTTTAGATTGCTTAGCCAAGGTTTGACCTTGTGAAACAAATCCCCCATTATTAACAATAATAGAAGCTCTTTCTGGCATATTAATAGATTTACCAATTGCATTTCCTTCCTTATCAACAATTGCAATACGAGCTGTTTTATCTCTATCTTTTGATGCAATTATTTGCCATTCTTTGTGTCCCATAGAATCTGACACTTCATCAAAAGTTACATTTTCAATAAAATCAATATATTTAACATATCCTTCGTATCGAGATACTATATGGTCATTATAGGCATCCCAATCATATAAAATTGTTTTTGAATTTATCTTTTCGCCATCTTTAACATTTAGTTTTGCTCCTTGAGGAACGGTATATGAAGCCAATTCTCTATTATTATCATCAATAATCAATAACTTACCATTTCTAGTCAGGGTAATATTTAATTTCCCCTTAGATATATTTAAATTACTTAAATATTTTATTGTTCCATTATACCTTGCGGGCTGATGCGATTCTTCTATTAATCTGCTTGCAGTTCCACCAATATGGAATGTCCTTAATGTTAGTTGAGTACCGGGCTCACCAATTGATTGAGCGGCCACAATACCAACTGCTTCTCCAATATTTACTAAATTATTGGTAGCTAAATTCTTCCCATAACATTTAGTACATACTCCTTCTTTTGCTTCACAAGTCAGGACTGATCTAATTCTAACAGATTCTACATTACTTTCATCAATCTTGCGAGCAATGTTTTCTTCTATCAACTCGTCGGCTTTAACAAGCAATTCATCAGTAATTGGATCAATCACATCATCCAGCGCAACTCTACCACTTATCCGTTCATAAAGTGATTCAATTTCGTTATCGCCTTCTGTCAATCTTTTTACTTCAATTCCATTAATTGTTCCACAATCAACTTCCCTAATAACAACATTCTGAGCAACATCAACTAATCTACGAGTTAGGTAACCGGCATCAGCTGTTTTAAGAGCAGTATCAGATAATCCTTTTCTTGCTCCATGTGTAGAAATAAAATATTCAAGAACCGACAATCCTTCCTTAAAATTAGAAATAATCGGCGTTTCAATAATTTCTCCTATTCCACCACTTAATGCTTTTTGTGGTTTATTCATCAAACCACGCATTCCTGCCAACTGTTTTATTTGATCTTTGGAACCTCTTGCACCGGAATCGGACATGATGAATACAGAGTTAAACCCTTCGTCATCTTTCATTAATTTGCTATCCATTGAAGCTTGTACTTCATCGGTCGCCTTAGACCAAGCATCAATTACCTTATTGTATCTTTCATTTTCAGTTAGCACACCCTTATTTCGTTTTGCATTAATAGCATCTACAATATTTTGTGTTTTTTTAATAATTTCAAATTTATCTTCTGGAATGTGTACATCATCAATAGCAATAGATACACCTGATTTTGTTGCGTGTAAAAATCCTAAATCTTTTAGCTCATCCAAAAATTTAATTGTCTTTTCTTTTCCTGCAATCACAATAGAACTACTAATGATGTTCTCTATCTTTCTTTTAGTTATCAATTCATTATAAAATGGTAATTCATTTGGAACAATATTATTAAAAATAATTCGTCCCATAGTTGTGTCTATGATCTTTTGATCAATATATAATTTAACTTTTGCCTGAATTGCTATTCTATCATTATCGTAAGCAAAAATAGCTTCATCGATCGATGAGAATATAGTTCCTTCACCTTTTTGCTTTAACCTCATACCAGTTATATAATAAATACCTAAAACCATGTCTTGTGTCGGAATGGTAATTGGTTTTCCACTTGCAGGGTGAAGAATATTATCGTTTGCCATCATCAACATTTTTGCTTCAATTATTGCTTCGTAAGAAAGAGGAACATGAACCGCCATCTGATCACCATCAAAATCTGCATTAAACGCCGAACATACTAATGGATGTAATCTAATAGCTTTCCCATCTACTAATATCGGTTGAAAAGCTTGAATACCTAATCTATGTAGTGTTGGTGCTCTATTAAGCAACACAGGGTGATCTTTAACTACATATTCTAAAAGATCCATAACCTCAGGAGATCTTTGCTCAACCATAATTTTCGCAATTTTTGGTGTTGCCGCATATTCACGCAATAATAATTCATGAATTATGTGTGGTTTAAATAATTCTGTTGCCATTAATTTTGGAATTCCACATTGATGCAATTTTAATTCAGGGCCAACAACAATCACAGATCTTCCCGAATAATCTACACGTTTACCCAAAAGATTTTGACGAAAACGCCCCTCTTTACCATTAAGCATATCACTAAGTGATTTTAATGGTCGTCTTGTTCCAGATCTAACTGCTGTTCTTCTTCGTTTATTATCAAATAATGAATCTACAGCTTCTTGTAACATTCTTTTTTCATTTCGCAGAATAACATCAGGTGCTTTAATACTGATTAACTGTTTTAATCTATTATTTCTAATGATAACTCTACGATACAGATCGTTCAAATCGGAAGCTGCAAATCTACCACCTTCCAGTGGAACTAATGGTCTTAACTCTGGTGGAATTACAGGCAACACTTTCAACACCATATTTTCAGGTCTATTCAGATGTAACATATCAGAATCGCTTTCGTTGTGTTTAAATGCCCTAACAATTTTTAATCTTTTTACAATGGCTGTCTGTTCCGTTTTAGATTTTGTTTTCTTTAATCTGTCTTGTAATTCTTTAAGTAATTTTGGAATTTCAATTTTACTTAATATTTCATCTATTGCCCCTGCACCGGTTTTTGCTATAAATTTATCTTCATCAGAAATGTCTTCTTTTGAGTTTTCACCATATTTAATTGATAGCTCGAAATAGGTTTCTTCATCTATTATTTCATTAACTTTTAGCAATCTCTCTTTATTGCCAGCATTAATTTTTGCCTTTCCCGGTTGAATTACAATATAGGATTCATAATATATTATTTGTTCTAATTTTTTAGCTGAAATCCCCAACAAGTGTCCCAATTTTGAAGGAATTGATTTTAAATACCATATATGGACAACTGGTACAGCCAACGCAATATGACCCATTCTTTCTCGACGAACCTTTTTTTGTGTAACCTCAACTCCGCATCTATCGCATACGATTCCCTTATACCTGATCCTTTTATATTTACCACAATGACATTCCCAATCTTTTACCGGTCCAAATATTTTTTCACAAAACAACCCATCTTTTTCAGGTTTATAAGACCGATAATTAATTGTTTCGGGCTTAAGAACTTCACCTCGAGATTTGTTTAATATAGATTCTGGAGAAGATAGCTTAATTGTAATTTTTTCAAAACTTTTTCTTGCTTTTAAATCTTTTTTATATGTTAAATTCAAAACTGATCCTTAATATTAGATAATTTTTATATCATTTCAATTTCAATGCCCAATCCTTGTAATTCCCTTAACAGGACATTAAAAGATTCAGGTATGCCAAATTCTGGTAAATTTTCACCTTTAACTATGGCATTATAAACTTTTGTTCGGCCATCTACATCATCAGATTTAACTGTTAATACTTCTTGTAAAGCATGAGCGGCCCCATACGCCTCTAAGGCCCAAACTTCCATTTCACCAAAACGCTGTCCACCCATTTGCGCTTTTCCACCAAGTGGTTGTTGAGTGATCAATGAATATGGTCCAGTAGAGCGAGCATGAAGTTTGTCTTCTATCATATGAGCCAATTTCATCATATAAATATAGCCAACCGTAACAGTTTTATTAATTTTTTCACCTGTTTTTCCATCATACAAAACACTTTTTCCATTTCTTGGTAAACCGGCTTTTGACAAAATATTTTGTATTTCTTCATAACTAGCACCATCAAAAACAGGGGTTTCAAAATAAGTATTTAATTCTTTTGCAGCCCATCCCAACATTGTCTCATAAAGCTGTCCCAAATTCATTCGCGACGGAACTCCTAATGGATTTAATATAATATCAACTGGTGTTCCATCTGGCATATATGGCATATCTTCTTCTGGAACAATAATAGATACAACTCCCTTGTTTCCATGGCGACCAGCCATTTTATCACCAACTTGAATTTTTCTCTTATTGGCAATATATACTTTTGCTAATTTTAATACACCGGGTTGTAAATCATCACCCGCTTCAATTTTAAACTTCTCATTTTCAATATTACCTCTTATTTCCTTGACCTTATTTTGATAATTTCCAATGAGTTTTGTAATTTTTTTATATTCTTTCTTATCTTTTATCCAGGGTTCCTTTAAATCAATTATTCTTAAGTCGATACTTTTGAAAAAATCATCATTCCACTTCTCGTTTTTTGCCAGTAACGAATTGCCACCTTTACCTTTTATACCCAGGCATTTTTCTTCTTTAAGAGTATTCATTATTTTCTCAACAAATTGATTACGAATATTCCCTATTCGCTTTTCAAGTATTATTTCTAATTCTTTTAGTAATTTCTTTTCTTCTCTTCTGGAACCTTTTCCCTTTCTATTAAAAAGTTTTGTATCTATTATAGTTCCTGAAATTCCATGAGTTACTCTTTTAGAAGCATCTTTAACATTACTTGCCTTCTCTCCAAAAATTGCTCTCAATAATTTCTCTTCCTGAGTGGGATCTGTTTCACCTTTCGGCATAACCTTTCCAATTACTATGTCGTCAGCTTTAACTTTTGCTCCAATTCTGATTATCCCGTCTTCTCCAATATCTTTTGTGGCTTCCTCTGAAATATTTGGAATTTCACGAGTTAATTCCTCACTACCCATTTTTGTTTGTCTTACCTCAAGCTCAACTTCTTTCACATAAACCGATGTAAGTACATCATCTTTTACTAATCTTTCACTAAGAATTATTGCATCTTCATAGTTATATCCATACCAAGGCATAAAAGCCACTAAAACATTTCTTCCTAATGCTAATTCGCCTTTATCTGTTGACATACCATCTGCAATTGGATCACCTACTTTTACATTTTGTCCCTCTTTGACCAAAGGTGTTTGATTTATTGCTGTATTTTGGTTTGTTCTTTTATATTTTTTTAACTTATATTCAACTCTTCCTTCATTCTCATAAAAATTTAATTCATCTAATTGCTTTGCCTTAATAATAATTTTATTAGCATCCACATATTCTACTTTTCCATCAATAGAAGATGTTAATACAGTTCGACTATCTGTTGCAATTTTTCTTTCTAAACCTGTACCTACATACGGAGTTTTTGGTGATAATAATGGTACGGATTGTCTCTGCATATTGCTTCCCATTAAAGCACGGTTAGCATCATCGTTTTCCAAAAATGGAATAATACTAGCGGCAGCACTTACCATTTGTACTGGATTCACATCCATATAATCTATTTCATTTGGTGAAACTACTGGATAATCTGCTTCATGACGACACTTAATTGCCTTACTTTTGAACTCATTTTCGCTGTTCAATTCTGCATTTGCTTGAGCAATTATATTACGATCTTCATCATCAGCAGATAAATATTGGACTTCATTAGAAACAAATACCCTTTTATCATCTTTTATTACTTTTCTATAAGGGCTTTCGATAAATCCTAATCTATTTATCACTGCATAACTCGCTAATGATGATATTAATCCAATATTTGGACCTTCAGGCGTTTCAATTGGACATAATCTACCGTAATGAGTATAATGAACATCACGCACTTCAAATCCGGCTCTTTCTCTCGTCAATCCACCTGGCCCCAATGCCGATAATCGTCGTTTATGAGTTAATTCAGCTAAAGGATTTGTTTGATCCATAAATTGTGACATTTGAGATGTGCCAAAAAATGTATTGATTACCGAAGTGATTATCCTACTATTCACTAAATCCTGTGGAGTTAATTCTTCGGCTTTATTTACATTCATTCTATCTCTTATTGTCCTTGCCATTCGCATAAATGAAATTGAAAACTGACCCGCAAGTTGCTCGCCAACTGTTTTAATTCTTCTGTTACCAAGATGATCTATATCATCCGAAAGCTTATCTCCCCTTCTCATATTGATCAAATATTGTACAATATAGATCAAATCATTTTGAGTGATAACAGTACTCTTTAGTGAAGAATCAAAATTAAATTTCTTATTCATCCTATAGCGACCAACTTCACCTAAATCATATTTTTTCGGACTAAAAAATAATCGTTCTACAAATTTATCGGCAATTTCTATTGAAGGTGGCTCACCATTTTTTAAATTTCTATATAAATATATTAATGCATCTTCTTTTGTTGGTCCACCTTCTTCCAACCGCTCTTTTGTGATTTTATCTCTTTCTTTACGAATAGAATTAGTTAAAAGTTTATAATCAATTTCTTTATTTGGATCAACTATTTCAATTTCAGTAATATTGAATTTTTCCAACTTGTTTAAGTGTGTTTTTTTAATTTGAACATTTTCATCTTTAGTAACACCAGCTTCTATTATTACTTCTCCGGTAGAACTATCGATAACATTACTAACAATATGTTGATCCACAAGTTCATCGTTAACTTTAACTTTTTTAAGCACTTTAAATTTACTGAGGATGTCATAGTCTGAACTAAACCCCATTGCTCTTAACAAAATAGATACAGGAAATTTTTTCCTTCTATCTATCGTAACATAAATAGCATCAAAAATATCAGTTGTTAGATCAATCCAAGAACCGCGCATTGGAATAATTCTTGCATTATACAAAATAGTCCCATTAGGATGACGTGCTTCATTAAAGAAAACACCGGGTGAACGCTGCAATTGACTAACAATAACCCTCTCAGCACCATTAATAATAAAACTGCCTCGTTTTGTCATGTGGGGAATATTACCAAGGAACACTTCTTGTTCAATACTTTCAGAATATGTTCCCGGTTCAGCTCCTTCTTCGGCAATTCTTAATATCAATTTTGCTTTTAGTGGAATAGAATATGATATACCACGTTCTATGCATTCGTTTTCGGAATATCGCGGTTGTCCAATAAAATAATTAACGAAATCCAAAACAAATATTTCATGATTATCCACAATTGGAAATATTGAACGAAATGCTTTTTCCAAACCGATATTTTCTCTTTTATCTATCGGTTTATCCGCTTGTATAAAACGATTAAAAGAATCAAATTGCATTGAAAGTAAATCGGGAATATCGATTACTTTTTTTATTTTCGAAAATGATTGACGATCAACAAATATGTTGTTATTTCTCAAAAGAAAACTCCCTCATATTATATAGATATGATAAAAATAAATAGCCATTCAATTATTTGGTAGCTTTTTTCAATTACTGTAAATTTTAATTTCACATTAATCGCATAATAATTTATAATTATTACCTATTTTAATTCTATTGTTGCTCCAGCTTCTTCTAGCTCTTTTTTGATGTTTTCTGCATCAGATTTTGCAATTTCTTCTTTGATCTTTGCAGGTGTATTTTCAACTAAATCTTTTGCCTCTTTTAATCCCAATGAAGTAATCTTTCTAACTGCCTTGATTACATTAATTTTCTTTTCACCAAAACTAGTCATTATTACATCAAATTCTGTTTTTTCTTCTGCCGCTTCGCTACTTGCAACAGGCGCAGCAGCCGCTGCTACAGGTGCAGCTGCAGTTACACCAAACTTTTCTTCAATTTCAGAAATCAATTCTGAAATTTCTAGCATATTTGAATTTTCTAAATACTTTAAAACATCTTCTCGTTTTATTTCTGCCATGACTTTCGTCCTCCTTAATCTATTAATTATTCTTTTTTTCTTTTAATGAGTTTAAAACACCTACCACTTTCTGCATTGATGATTGTAAATCACCTAATAGATGACTAATTGGATATGACAATCCACTTAACAATTTACCAAACAGAACTTCTTTTGAAGGTAATGCGGCTATTTCATTAACTTTTTCTTCGCCAAACAACTCTCCTTCAAATATTAAAGCCTTCACCTGTGGTTTATCTATTTCTTTATTATTTTTCTTAAAATCCATTAATATCTTTGCCGGTGATACAGAATCTTCTATGCCATACACCAAAGCAGTTGGTCCTTTTAATATTTCAGTACTGTCAAAATCATAACCCGCTTTTTTTAAAGATAATTTGATTAATGTATTTTTTGCTACTTGCATTTTAACATTGCTATCAAACATTTTGGATCTGAGATCATTGATTTGTTCTACATTCAATCCTAAACAATCAGAAAAATATATAGCTTTTGAATTCTTAATAAGTGAAGCCATATTTTCAACTTTAGCAATTTTATCTTTTGTTGGCATTTCTTACTCTCCTAATTCAATACTGATTGTTTATCAATTTTAATTCCTGGGCCTTGAGTGGATGAAAGTGTGATCTTTCGTATATACTGCCCTTTTAAACCTATTGGTTTTAACTTCATTACTGTTTTAACCATAGTTTTCACATTATCTACCAACTTCTCTTTATCAAAAGATGCTTTCCCTATAGCTGAATGGATAATACCATACTTATCAACTCTAAAACTTATTTTCCCCGCCTTACTGTCTTTCACTGCATTTCCGATATCATCGGTTACGGTTCCACTTTTTGGATTAGGCATTAAACCCTTTGGGCCTAATATTTTACCTAATTTACCGACAAATTTCATAACATCCGGTGAAACTATCAGAACATCAAATTCAAACCATCCGTCTTGAATTTTTTTAATGTATTCCTCTAATCCCACATAGTCGGCATTTGCTTCTTCAGCTTCCTTGACTTTTTCACCTTGAGTCAAAACCAAAACCCTGATTTTCTTTCCGGTTCCATGTGGTAAAATAACTGTTCCTCTTACCATCTGCTCTGAATATTTAGGATTCACACCTAAGTTTACCGAAATCTCAATTGATTCATCAAACTTTGCTGTTGAAGTTTCTTTAAGTAAATCAACGCCTTCTATCACATCATAATTTTTAAATTTATCTATAGCTTTTAAATTACTATAGTATCTACGACTATGTTTCATTCTTTCAATCGCCTCCACTATTCTTCAACTAATATTCCCATACTTCTTGCAGTTCCTGCAATCATTCGGGCTCCTTGCTCAACTGTATGAGCATTAAGGTCTTTCATTTTTATTTTCGCAATTTCTATTAAATCTTTCTTCTTTACTTTTGCAACTTTGTCCTTTTGAGGCTCGCTTGAGCCTTTTTCTATATTGGCTATCTTTTTCAATAATACTGCTGCCGGTGGTGTCTTAACAATAAAAGAAAATGATCTGTCTTTATATATAGTAATAATAACCGGCACGATCAAACCCATTTTATCTTTCGTTTTTGAATTATAGGCCTTACAAAACTCCATAATATTTACACCATGTTGTCCAAGTGCCGGACCAACTGGTGGAGAAGGATTTGCTTGCCCTGCCGGAAGCTGTAATTTAATTATTGCTGCTACTTTTTTTGCCATAATATCCTACCTATTTTACTAATTCTACTTGTAAATAATTTAATTCAACTGGAGTAGCTCGTCCAAAGATACTTACCATCACTTTAATTTTTTGTTTTTCTTCATTCATTTCTTCAACGACTCCATCAAAATCTAAAAAAGGACCGTCAATTATTTTTACAGGATCACCTACCACAAATCTTGTTTTTAAGAATTCTTTCCCGTCTTTTCTCTGAACTTCTCCCAAAATTCTATGAACTTCTTTTTCGGTTAACTTTTGAGGATGCCCTTTTGAACCTACAAAACTTATTACTCCGGATAAACTTTCTAAGAAATATTGTGTCTTCGGTGTTAATTCCATTTTTATCATTATATATCCGGGATAAAAAACCTTTATACGAGATTTTTTCTTTCCATTTTTCATTTCTACTACATTTTCAGTTGGTACTAAAACTTCTTCAATATAATCTGACAATTTGTTTTGTTCAGATTCATATTCAATCCTTTCAGCAACCTGCTGTTCTTTTCCCGAATATACTCTCAATGAATACCAATTCATAAATAATAACTTCTTGTTTTATATTATTGAATTTATTGTTTTGCTAATAATAAGATCTGCAACAAACAAAAATATTGTCACTATTATTGAGAAAACAATTACCACGGCTGTAGAACTTTTCAATTCTTTAAAAGTCGGCCAACTGACCTTCTTCATTTCGAATTTTACTCCGGTTAAAAAATCTTTTATTTTATTTATCATAATCTCCTCAAATATTTTTGCAGGTCTGGAGGGATTTGAACCCCCAACAACCGGTTTTGGAGACCGGTGCTCTTCCAATTGAACTACAGACCTATCAAAATTTACTTTGTTTCCTTATGTATTTCATGTGAACGACAAAATCTACAATATTTCTTATATTCAACACGCTTTGGATGTAATTGCTTATTTTTGGTTGTGGTATAATTCCGTCTTTTGCACTTTGTACATTCTAATGTAATAATTTCTCTCATTTTATATCCTCGAATGGCCTATTTTACTCAATAATTTCTGTTACTACACCGGCTCCTACTGTTCTTCCACCCTCGCGTATTGCAAATCGCAATTCCTTCTCCATTGCTATCGGCTCTATTAACTTTACCGTTATATTTACATTGTCTCCAGGCATTACCATCTCACGGCCTTCAGGTAAAAATATCTCACCTGTTACATCCGTTGTACGAAAATAAAACTGTGGCCTATATCCCTTCATAAATGGTGTGTGACGACCACCTTCGTCTTTCTTCAATACATATATCGACGCCTTGAATTGCTTGTGTGGTGTTATCGATCCGGGTGCCGCTACTACCATCCCTCGCTTTAAATATTCCTTGTCTATCCCTCGTAATAATATTCCTGCATTGTCGCCTGCTCGACCTTCATCCAATAACTTGCGAAACATCTCTATTCCCGTTACTACTGTCTTCTTTGTCTCTTCTTCTATCCCTACTAATTCTACATTGTCACCTATGTGTACTACTCCTCGCTCTATCCTGCCTGTCCCTACTGTGCCTCGCCCTGTTATCGAAAATACATCCTCTATCGGCATCAAAAATGCCTTGTCTATATCTCGCTTCGGCTCCGGTATGAAATTATCTACCGCATCCATTAATTCAAATATACACTTCGTCTTTTCTTTATCATCAGGATTGTTCAATGCCTCTAATGCACTTCCTCTTATTATCGGCGTGTCATCTCCAGGAAATCCATATTCATCCAATAACTCCCTTAACTCCATCTCTACTAAATCCAATAACTCTTCATCATCTACCATATCTACTTTGTTCATAAATACTACCATCGATGGTACATTTACTTGCTTTGCTAATAATACATGCTCTCTCGTCTGAGGCATTGGACCATCTGCTGCACTTACTACCAGTATAGCTCCATCCATCTGTGCCGCCCCGGTTATCATATTCTTTATATAATCTGCATGACCTGGACAATCTATATGCGCATAATGCCTCTTCTCTGTGTTATATTCTACATGCGCTGTCGCTATCGTTATCCCTCTCTCTCGCTCTTCTGGAGCATTATCTATACTATCAAACGACCTAACATCACCTTTACCAAACTTCTTGTTCAATACATACGTTATCGCTGCTGTTAATGTCGTCTTACCATGATCTACATGACCTATCGTGCCAATATTAACATGCGGTAAACTTCTGTCATATTTCTCTTTTGCCATATCTCTATCTCCTATATTTTATATTTTTCTCTTTTTCTAACAAAGCCCATGACCGGATTTGGACCGGTGACCTCTTCCTTACCAAGGAAGCGCGACTACCAACTGTGCTACATGGGCAATAAAAAAAAACTCATAATCAAGAAACAATTTGACTATAAGTTAGTTTTTTTGTTTCCTGGTAATAATGAACTTCTATTGTTCTCCCAGATTATTTCAATCAACAGAGCGAGTGATGAGAATCGGACTCACGTAGTTAGCTTGGAAGGCTAATGTTCTACCATTGAACTACACTCGCTAACCTAAATGGGCCAGGATGGATTTGAACCACCGTAAGCTACTGCTGTCAGATTTACAGTCTGATGCC
>Ga0208902_1000402_pt1 | contig 22922 bp, 20 predicted proteins | sample AntAceMetag02UKH_FD_184767 | JGI IMG/M metagenome (GOLD analysis project Ga0208902, IMG submission 184767) | Saline lake microbial communities from Ace Lake, Antarctica - Antarctic Ace Lake Metagenome 02UKH (SPAdes) (version 2) | ecosystem: Environmental > Aquatic > Non-marine Saline and...
CAGGCTCAGGGGAAGCGGTACCGGCAGGGCGAACACCATGCCCACCCGTTTCCGCAGGAGAACCGCGTCGAAGTCCGGATGGTAGATGTCCTCGCCGTCCAGCAGGATTTGGCCCTCCACGCGGCAGTTCGGGTCCAAATCGTTCAGGCGGTTCATGGCGCGCAACAGCGCGGTTTTTCCGGAACCGGCGGGCCCGATGATGCCGAGAATCTGATTAGCCGGCACGTCCAGCGTAATGCCGCACAGGGCCCGGGTTGCCCCGTAAAAGACACTGAAGTTCCGGCTTGATATTTTAACGGCGTCCGTCATTTGGTCCTTCGCGCAATAAACCGGTTCATCATCCAGTAGGAAAGTGAGTTGACCAGCAGCACCGACAGGATCAGCACGGCGGCGGTGCCATAGGCGTTTTCGTTGGAAATGCCTTCCCGCGCCAGGATGTAAAAGTGGACCGCCATGGTGCGGGTGGAATCGAACACTGAATGCGGCAAGCGCAGCGAAGCGCCCGCGGTGAAAATCACGGCGGCGGTTTCGCCGATACATCGGCCAATGCTCAGCATCACTCCGGTCATGATCCCGGGCAGGGCGTTAGGCAGGACCACTTTCAGGACCGTTTCCCAGCGCGTGGCACCCAGGGAGCAACTGACTTCGCGATAGCTGGCCGGCACGGCTTTGATCGCCTCTTCCGAGGTGCGGATAATGGTCGGCAGAATCATGATCGCCAGAGTGAGCGCCCCGGACAGAATGCACCAGCCCAGTTTCAAGGTAGTGACAAAAAAAATAAAACCGAACAGCCCGAAGATGATCGATGGTATCCCGGCCAGGCAATCGGTACCGAAACGGATAATGCGGGTGGCCATGTTCTCCCTGGTGTATTCGCTAAGATAGACGGCCGTGCCCACGCCGGCCGGCAGGGCGATGACAATGGCCGCAAGCGGGAGGATAAGGGAGCCCACCAGCGTGGGGAAAATACCGCCGGCTTTTCCCATGTCCCGGGGATTGTCGAACAGAAAGCCCAAGCTGATCACCGGCAGGCCTTTGCCCAGGATAAACACAATGACAAAGATGAGAATGGCAAGTGTCAGGCCGGTGGCTCCGCCCAGAAGCGTCACGGCCAGTGCCTGCGCATGGCGGGGTGGAATTCTCATTTCCGGGCAAACCCTTTCTTGATGGCCGTCATGGCCAGGGCATTAAACATCATGATCATGAGAAAGAGAACGACACCGATGGCAAACAGCGCCTGGCGATGGGCACCGGTTGCAGACCCCATTTCCATGGCAATCTTGGCCGTAAGCGTGCACACGGAATCGAGCGGCGAGTGGGGCAACTGAACCGTGTTGCCGGCCACCATGATCACGGCCATGGTTTCCCCGATGGCGCGCCCCATGCCGAGAATCACGGCGGCCACAATGCCCGAACGCCCGGCCTTAAGGATTACCATGTGCACGCTTTGCCAGCGGGTTGCACCCAGCGCAAGCGCCCCTTCGCGATAGGCATTCGGCACACTGGCAAGAACATCGGTGGAAATACTGATAATGGTGGGCAGCACCATGACGCCGAGGATGAGGGCAGCACAGAGCATGGACAGGCCGGGACCTCCGAATTGGGAACGGATCAAGGGCGCCACCACCACCACCCCGATAAATCCATACACGACAGAGGGAATTCCCGCGAGCAGTTCGATGGTCGGCTTGATAATCTGCGTAACTGGCTTGGAAACAAATTCGTTCAGGAACACGGCGCAGGCTATCCCGAGCGGCGCGCCCACAAGCATGGCCCCGAAGGTCACCAGCAGCGAGGCAACAATCATGGGGTAGATGCCGAAATGGCCCGCCTGCGGTCGCCAGTCGGAGGACAACAGGAAATCCTTGAAGCCCACCCGGGCGATGAACGGGATCCCTTCCTTGAAGATGAAAATCGCGATCAGGAGCAGGCTGGCAAGCGCCGTGAAGGCCAGCGCCATGAGCGTCCATTTGACCAATCTGTCTCCAACCTGTTGCATGGTCGTAGTTATTTCGCCGGAAGCAATCCGTTCCGCTGGATGGTTTCCTGTCCTTCGTCCGAGAGAATATAATCAACGAAATCCTTTGCGGCTCCGGCAAGGGGAGGCTGGACCAGCAGGAACACCGGCCGGACCAGTTTGTACCGCCCCGACACGATTTCCTTTTCGGTACACTCCACGCCATCCGTGCGCATGGCTTTAACCTTCGCATTCAGCAGGCCGTGCGACAGATAGCCAACCGCATCCCGGTCGTTGGCCACCGTTTCGCGGATGGTCCCATTCGAGTCCTGGATTATGGCCGCCTTGGCCAGAGTGATGCCGCCGATGATCGTTTCAAAGGAGGAACGCGTTCCGGATCCGGCTTCGCGCGATACCACCCGGACAGGATGGTCGGCCCCGCCAACTTCCTTCCAGTTTTTAATGGCACCTTGGAATATTCCGCGGATCTGTTCCAGGCTGAGGTCGGTCAAGGTGTTCGCCGGATTCACAATGATGGTAATACCGTCCCGGGCCACGGTGACGCCCAGGAGTTCCCTGGCCTCAGGCGGCAGTTCCACGAGATCGGCCATGCCGATCTGGGCGACCCCCGACCGCGCCGACTGGATGCCCAGCGCGGACCCGCCGCCCTGTACCGTGATATTGACGTCAGGGTGTTTGGCCATGAATTGTTCGGCCAGTTTTTCCGCAAAGGGCTGGAATGCGGTGGATCCGGCCACGGTAAGCGATGTGCCGGCTTGGCGCCCGCACCCGCAAACAATCAATGAAAGACAGGCGCCCAACACCAGACCAATTCTTGAGAGCATCGTTGTTTTCTCCTTATTCATTACGTTGCGCGGGGTTAATTCCACGGTTGGAGCGGGCCTTTTGCCTTCTCGGCGCAATGATGGCGGGCTGGCCCATTCATTCTCTCGCCGGCCGCTTTTTGGCCCAACTGAATAGTAACTCAGGTCAAAGAATACCAGAACACGGCCAGATTAGTATTAATGAAATGTTAGAATTGTGTTAGGCCGGATTGCTTGCCGACGGGGATAATGCGCGTGGCGGTCACGCTCTCCATGATGCCGCCGACATATTTTCCGGGGCACAGTTTCGCCTTCTTGCCGCCGACATGGTCGCCGAAATGATAAGTCTTGCGTCGCAAGACCAGGTAGTTATCGGTTTCGGCGATCACCAAGCCGATGGCAACGTGGTTATGCGCCGTCGGATACGGTTTGGCCCAGTGCACTCTTACGATTTTATTGTTCAGCATGGTGTGTCTCCTTCCGTATTAATGTCGCGGGCACCGCGCCGCCGGTCGTTCCGGCGCGGCGCGTTTCCCCCTCCGCGTTCGCCGTCTGGTGCCGCACAATCCGGCCCTCGATCAGGTAGATCAAGTCCTCGGCAATGTTGGTGGCATGGTCCGCAATCCGCTCCAAATGCCGCGAGATATGCAGAATTTGAAGCAGGGGCTCGAAAAGCTGGGCATTCGCGGTAACCGTGGTCTTGACCTGCTGGAAAATTTCACGATGGATGGCGTCAATTTCCCCATCGGCGGCGCACACGGCCCGGGCCGCCGCCTCATCGAGATTCACAAAGGCGTCCAGCACTTTTTTCAGCATGGTCTGGGCCTTGTCGGCCATTATGCCCAACCGGAACTGAATTTCAATGCGGGGTTGTTGGCAAAGAAACAGGCCGCGTTCGGCAATATGCACCGCCAGGTCGCCGATCCGCTCCAGGTCCTGGTTGATCTTGAGCACGGCGATGATCATGCGCAGGTCCGACGCCACGGGCTGATATAAGGCCAGGATTTTCAGGCATTCTTCCTCCACGTCCACTTCCATGACATCCGTTTCCCATTCCCGCCGGATAACGGCGTGAGCCAGCCCGGCATCGTGGTTTTCGACCGAGCGCACCGCCGCGCGAACATTGTCTTTCACCTCGACGCTCAGCGTGAGAACCAGCATCTTCAACTTGTCGATTTCCATCTGCAGATGCACTCGCATATTGAACTTCCGTATTCCCGGCACGCCGCGCGGCCGTTCATCCGAACCGACCCGTGATATAATCTTCCGTTTGTTTTTCCCCGGGTTTGGTAAAAACCTCCTTGGTGGGGCCGAATTCGACCAAGATGCCCTCGTACAGGAAAGCGGTGAAATCCGAGACACGCGCGGCCTGCTGCATGTTGTGGGTTACGATAATGATGGTATATTTTCCGCGAAGCTCGGCAATCAGGTCCTCGATGCGCGAGGTTGCCCGCGGGTCGAGCGCCGAAGTCGGCTCGTCCATTAGCAGAATTTCGGGGTCCACCGCCAGGGCGCGGGCAATACAAAGCCGCTGTTGCTGGCCTCCGGAAAGGCCGAGGGCGTTCTGGTCCAGACGGTCCTTGACTTCATCCCACAATGCAGCGTCCACCAGGCTACGCTCCGCGATTTCCGCGAGACGATTGCGGCTCGCTTGACTATGAAGTCGGGGGCCGTAGGCGACATTGTCGAAAACGGATTTTGGAAACGGATTGGGTTTCTGAAAGACCATGCCCACCCGGCGACGCAGGGCAACCACGTCCACGTCTGGACTATGGATATCCTGGCCGTCGAAGAGGAGCCGGCCTTCGGCCGTACAGCCGGGTACCAGATCGTTCATCCGGTTGATGGCCCGTAACAGGGTGCTCTTGCCACAGCCGCTGGGACCGATGATCGCCGTCACCTTGCCGGCGGGAATTTCCATGGTCACATGTTTGACTGCCGGGCTTTTCCGGTAAAGGACTGAAAAATCAACGGCTTCCACGAGGGACCGTTCGGTCGCAAACTGATCCGGCGCCGGCGCGGTCCGGGCCGCCGTATCCGGTTGGCTTTTCAATGCTTCCCCCGGATTTACGGGCCGGTCGGCATCATCCTCCAGCATCCGCCATAATTTCATGATGACTTCTTGTCCCCGTATCATATTTTTTCTCTTATCCTCTTAATCGCTTCGAAATCCGCGCGCGCATTAAAATCGCGGCCAGGTTAAGGAGCAACACCAGGCTGACCAGGACCAACACCATGCCATATTGCACATGGCGAATCTCGTCCACGGCCGCGTGTTCGGTGGCCAGGTTGTATATGTTCCAGGAAAGCGCCGGCGTCGGCTGGGTGAATACCTGCCACAACGCCAGCGGCTTGCCCACGCTGACGGCGGCGGTAAAGATGATCGGCGCCGTTTCCCCGGCGGCCCGGCCCATGCTGATGACGCTCCCCGTCAGGATGCCCGGCAAGGCGGCGGGCAGGATGATGCTGCAGATAGCATGCCAGCGTCCGGCGCCGAGGCTGAGCGCCGCCTCCTTGTAGGCGGCGGGCACGGCCCGGATGGCCTCTTCCGCCGCCCGGATAACGGTTGGCAGGATCATCAGCGCCAGAGTCATGGCCCCCGCCAAGACGCTTTTGGAACTGGACACTTTCAGGGTGTTGATGAAGAAAGCCAGGCCGAATAGTCCAAAGACGATGCTGGGCACGCCCGCCAGGGTGCTGATACAGGTGCGCAGGATTTCGATGAACCGGCTTTCCCGGGCATATTCGGTCAGATAAATGGCCGCGATAATTCCCAGAGGGAGGGCAAAAAGCATGGCCCCGATTGTCAGATAGAATGTGCCGAGGATCTCGGGCCAGATTCCACCGAAGAAGTGGGCGTCGAATGACGTATCCGTCAAAAATTGCCAATAGACCGTCCGGCGGGGCAGCAGCATCCGGTCAATATTGTTTTTCAAATAGGGAAACAATGCTTCCAGGGAAGTGCCGGCGAAATCCGCGGTCCGGGGTTTCAGATGCATGATGCCGCTGCGGGTGGGATCGGAATAATCCCATTCCTCACGATAGAGCACGCGCGAAAGTTTCACCTGGGCCCGATCCCAGCGTGTCTGGCCGTACTGATTGCGCATCAGCATGGGGCGGGGCGCGCCGGGGATCGGGCCCAGCAATATTTGAATCTTCTTTTTCAGTTCCCGGAAAGGTTTTTCGTACCGGCGCCGTTCGGCCGCGTCTCCGGTTGCAAGGCAGCGCTCAAAGTCAGCCAGCATCCGATACACCGGCGCGCGCGCCTTCCGCGCGGCTTTGATTTCGGCTTCCAGTTGCGGACGATTGCCCCGGTTAAATCGCTCCAACATGAACCGCCGATGTTCGATCGTCGCGGTGAAAAAGATCGCGCCCGCGCCGCGAATGAACATCGGCGCGAGCAGAACAATCAGCGCGGCGGCCATGAGCGCGATGGCCAGGATACCGGAACCGGTGAAAGAGCGGTCCAGCAGTTTGCGTGTTTCCAGTCGCATGGGTTAGCCTTTCGCTTGTTGCCGGGTACGCCGGATGAATTTTTCACTGATGATATTGCAGACAAACGAAAAAACGAGCAAGGCCAACGCCATAGCGAAGAGCACGTGATAACGGGCGGAGCCGGTCACATGATCCGCCTCGCCCATGTCGCCCGCGATGGTGGCGGTGAGCGTGCGCACGGGGTCGAGCATATTGTACCACGGGCTCGGGATCCGCGCCGCATTACCGGACGCCATCCAGACCACCATGGTTTCGCCAATCGCCCGCATGACACCCATGATCACGGCAGCCAGGATTCCGCCAGCGGCCGCCGGCAGAACGGTTTTCACGAGCATTTCCGCGCGGGTCGCGCCAAGGGCGTAACTACCCTCGCGCAGTTCGCGGCCCACGGACTGGAGAGCATCCTCGGACACGCTGACGACGGTAGGCAGGGCCATGATCCCCAAGATAATCGAGACATTCAACGCATTGGTGCCGCTGGCGATTTTCAACGCGCCCAAGGTGTGGCCGATCCACGCCAGTCCGGCCAGCGCCCCGCCGCCGAACAGCGCCATCAGGATCACTCGGATCACAAGCCGCGGCCGGTCCCGGAGCCGGTCGGTTGCCACGTCGCTGAATACGATGACTCCCAGGACGACCAGCGGCAGGCCGAGAATCCAGGTGGCAACCGCAAGCAGATGGCCGCCCTGCTGTTGCAGGAGCGGCGCAAACACGATCAGGGCAAAAAATCCGTAGGCCACGGAAGGGATGGCCGCCAGCATCTCAATGATCGGCTTAATTACCTGGCGCATGGAAAAGGGGATCATGTCGCTAAGGCAGACCGCGGCGGCAATGCCCAGCGGCACCGCGACCAGCGTGGCGCCCAGGGTAACCAGTCCGCTCCCCACGAACATGGCCAACGCGCCAAACTCCGCCTCCCCGGCGGAAGGATACCAGTGGGTACTGGTAAAGAACTCGCGCACTCCTTCCAGTCGGAAAAACGGCAGAGCGTCCCGCGCAATAAAGAAAAAAATGAAAAACACGGCAAGCATCGAGAGCGAGGTCACCGCCAGAAGCAATCCGTTACCCAATGCGGCGCCGACCCGTTGCCGGAGGCGTGTCCGATGGCTAAGCAACAAGGAAGGCATTATCCGGGTTGCCGTTTGCATGGTTCCAAGCGTCGTTGGCATGGGGCGTTTCCCTCGTATTAGAGCAAAGGCGGTCGGGGTTGCTTGCACCCGCCGACCGCCCGCTTCCCCTTGACCTGTCGAATTTCCGTTAATTTACGGGAACAAATCCCGTGGCTTCAATTATTTTCTTCCCTTCCGGCGTACCGGACAGGTTGATGAGGTCATACAGCGGGGTACCCTTTTTCGGCCGGCCGTTGGTGTACATATACAATGGGCGCGCAACAGGATAAATCCGGGTGGCCACGGTCCCGGGCGTGGCTTCGATGCCGTTAACCTTTATCGGCTTGACGCCTTCCCGGAAAGCCAGCCCGACATAACCTACCGCACCCGGCGTGCTCATTACCCGCTGGCGGATCGCGCCGTTACTGCCGACATATTCCGTCTTCCCCGCTATTTTCTCCTTTTTCATGACCAGCGACTCAAAGGTCTCATAAGTACCGCTGTTCGTATCGCGGCTGATCACCACAATCGGCAGATCCGGGCCGCCCAGGTCTTTCCAGTTCGTGATCTTACCGGTGTAGACGTCGCGAATCTGCGCTGTCGTCAGACCCTGCAGGGGATTGCTTTCGTGAACTACCACGGCGATGCCGTCCATGGCGATGATATGCTCGATCGGCAGAACGCCGACGCTCTCGGCCGCGTCTTTCTCCGACTTTTTCATGGGCCGGGACATGTTTCCCACGTCGCAGGCTCCATTAATCAGGCTCTTGGCGCCATTGCCGCTCCCCGATTCGCTGATCGTGATGTTTACGTCCGGGTGTTTGTCCATATAGTATTCGGCAAACGCCTTGGCGATTGGCCCGACGGTGGTAGAGCCGTCCATTACGATCTTATTGGCATCCTTGGCCAACGCTATCCCGCCGCCCATGACCGCCACCGCCAATGTTCCTGCTATGAATCGTTTCATGATCGCTTCTCCTTTTCTTGTGGTTAGTGAATCAACTGTGTGTTCGTTTGTGATTAGCGTTCGGTTAGAATTATGTTAGCGTTTTCAGGGAACGGTTATCGTGCCGCGCCCAGCCGGGTGGCCTCAGGTTGAGCTGGATGCGGTCCAGCCACCCGCGGCGCCGATCGAGCCGGCGGCGGTGCCATGCCAAGGCGCCGAACTGACTCTGCGACTCGCGGAGCTGATAATAGTCCAAATCGTCCTTTTCATAGCGCACTGGCCTCAGGCGTTCCACTTCGTGGCGCTCAATCATTGCCTCCAACTGGGCGCGGACGGCGCCGGCGGGAGCGTCGGCTTCCCGGCAGAGTTCCTCGAAGCAGACGAGTCGCTGAATTTTCAGCAATTGTCGGATACGCTGCTCAAGATGCCGCTCGGCCAGATCTTCCCGAAATACGAATCGTTCCATGAGAAGCCTCCTTCATTGACGTTAGAACGTCGCCTGCAGATTCAGTTGGAACCGGTTGTAATCCGTTCCGCCATCGGCAGCGGATATTTTCTTCTGATCCAGGAAAAAAGTCGCGCAAGCCTGCAGATTTTTCATGATCTGGTACTTGCCGTAGAACTTACTGCCCTTGCCGTCGGTGCCACCGCCCCAGCGGTCGGAATCGGTGAACATACCGAGGGTGGCATCCTTCTCCAGCTTGGTATAGCTGTAGCCGACCTCAAAGGTCTTCGGTTTCTTGGCCTTGCCCAGCGATACGCCGCCCATGTAGCCGTTCTTGTTGGCGTCCGCCTTCGGATTGGTCAGCGCCTGACCGTAGAACGACAGGGGAAAGCCCAGCCGTAAGTCAAGTTGCACAAATCCAATGATGGGGGTGAACCCACTCGCCCAGGCTTTGTTGGTGGTGCTCCCGCTGACTGTGCCGTTAATCGTGCTGTTGCCGTAGGAATTATTTTTATTTTCCCAGTCAATGACGTCATACCCCTGGATATTCTGGTACGCGAGATAAGTGCCGCCGACGGTCAGCCCGATTTCCGGCGTGAACTGGAACTTTAGCGCGGCCTGGCCAGCCAATCCGGTGGCGTTTTTTTCGGCATTGCGTTCCTGGATAAACAAGCCTTCGCCGTTGACCAGGAGAGTCACGAAATCGTTGCCGAGCCGAAATTTCGCGACCGCGCCTTCCGGGTTCAGATCGCTATCCCAGATCAGATCGTCAGGCATGGTAATGAGCGGGTTATTCATCTTGCCGCCAATGGCCGCAAGTTCATAGCGCTCATCGTTCAGAAATTTATAATCAATGTAGGCCAGGTCCAGCCGGATTTCCTTTTTGGTGAGTCCGTCGCCGAGCGTCTGGTTCCCGGAAACAGGATCTGCCCCGCCGGTGGAAAACCCGATGCCGGCTTTCAGGTCGTCAACCTTGGCCTCCGCGCCGAGCCGGGCCCGGATCCGGGCACGATCTCGGGTGTAGTCCTCATTCTGGGAGTTTTTTTTAGAATCATCGTTGATCGTCTCGTATCTCAGGCGGACATCGCCCTTGAGGGTTAGGTAATCCACCCAGGTCTTTGGCATCGCTACCGCCACGGAGGCGGGTGCGGCCACGGGCGCCGGCACGGCTACGGGCGCGGGCACGGCTGCGAGCCCTTGCGTCGGGTTCACGGGCGCTTGGGCCCATGCCGTTCCCGAGATGACTGCGCCCGCCAACAATCCAACCATCGTTCGTTTCATGACCCATCCTCGTTCACTGTTTACTATCTTGCGGGTTTCGAACTTTTTTACCTGTTGCATCGCCGCGTCTCCTTTCTGTTTGCCGGCTTTGATCCATCCCCGCCGGTTTGTTTCTGGCCGGGGGCACGGCCTTCTGGTTCTTTTGATGGCTCTGATTACAGCGCGACAGCATTAGGGTAGAATGAGAACCAAGTTAGAAGTTGGTTAGATTTTGAGGGGATTACGACGGAGTAAAACAGGTAAAGTCCGGCTGGCGGGGATCAAAATGCGGGATGTGGTCAAGCGTTTCCGGCAACGGGGCAGATCAGTCCAATTATCTGGCGGGGATTCTGATCGTGAAAGTACTGCCCTGCCCGGGATCACTGACGACAGACACTGTACCGCGATGGGCGAGCGCGATATGTTTAACGATGGCCAGGCCCAGTCCGGTGCCTCCCAGTGTTCGACTGCGGGCCTGATCCACGCGATAAAACCGCTCGAAGAGACGGGCGAGATGTTTCTTCTCAATTCCGGGTCCCTGGTCGGTCACTTGGATTTCCACTTCGTTGCCGTCCAAGTGGACGCTTGCCAGGACCCGCGTCCCATTCGCACTGAATTTGATCGCGTTATCAAGCAGGTTGCCCACGGCTTGCTCCAGCAGTACGGCATTGATGAGAGCCGTGACTTCCGCGGGACACTCCACTGTCAGACTAATTGACTTAGCTGCGGCCGCCGCTGAGAACGACTGGACTGCCCGTTGCAAGACATCACTGATCGCGCCCGGATCGAGGGCGATGCGTTTGCGCTCGGCATCAAATTCAATCCGCGACAGACTCAACAGGTCTTCCACCAGCGCTTCCATGCGGGCCGCCTGCCGGGTCATCATGGCCAGGAATCGTGCGTTCTCAGCAGCATCCATAGGCCGGGGATCCGAAAGAGTTTCCAGACAGCCCTTGAGGGCGGTGATCGGCGTCTTGAGTTCATGCGATACGTTGGCGACAAAGTCGCGGCGGACCGTCTCCAAATGTTTCAACCGCGTGATATCGCTCAAAACAATCAACGCGCCTATATTGTGATCCGTGCTATCCGTCAGGGCTGTACCGTGCAGTTGCAGGAAACGTTCTTCGTTACCATACATGACGATCTCGTCTTCGGCCGAACCCGTTCCCGCGAGGGTGGCACCAATAAAGGCCTGTAGGTCCCGGTTGCGCACAGCTTCCTGAATACTGCGGCCACGCGCCTGTTCGGGCGCGAGATCGAGCAGCCGTGCGGCGGCATGATTAAGATGCAGAATGCGTTCGTCGCGGTCCACCGCCAAAACACCTTCCACCATGCTGGCCAACACCGCTTCCTGCTCGTTGCGCTGGCGCGTGATCGTGCCCAAGCGTTCGCTGAGCTGGGCCGCCATCTGGTTGAGCGTCCGGGCCAGGTCGCCGAGTTCCTCGCTGTCGGGCCGCGCGACCCGGGCTTCCAGGTCGCCGCGCGCAATGCGCTCGGCCACCCGGCGCATGTCTTCCAGAGGACGGCTAATCCGCCGCGAGAGAAGCCAGGTAACCACGGCGAACAGGATGACGACGATCAGCCAGCCCAGGATAATGTTCCGGACAACCGCGTGCACCGACCAGTCAATGACCGCGAGCGGGAGGGAAACACGCGCCACCGCGAGCAGGGTGTTGCCCTGCCGTACGGGAATGGCAAGATACATCAGGCTTTGGCGCCGGGTGTTGCTGAAGCGCACAGCAGTGCCGGTTGCTCCTTTCAGCGCCGCGGCAATTTCCGGCCGGTTGCGGTGGTTATCCATACCGGCGGGATTTTCCTTGGCATCGCCAATCACACGGCCATCCGGCAGAATGATCGTGATGCGGGTCGTCATCAGGCGCCCCAACTCCTTACACAGCCGGTCTGCGGTTCCGGGTTCGGTTTCCGGCAAAAGGGCGGCCGCTTCCCGGGAGACGATCCGGGCGTGCATAAGGAGCTCGGCGGCCACCTGGTCCTGATGAAACCAGCGCAACGACTGCGTGGCATACCACGCCATCGCCGCGAACGCTGTCATGGCGCTCACCAGGAAGGAGAAGTAAATCCGCCACATGATCTTTTTACGGCGCACGCTTATTCCTTAAAACGATAGCCTACACCCCGCACGGTCTCGATATATTCGGCCCGGGAGCCGAGTTTTTTTCGCAATCCAACGATCTGTACGTCCACTGCCCGGTCGGTGACGGCGTAATCTTCTCCTCGCACCGCATTGACAATCTGCTCGCGGGTCATGACCCAGCCGGGGCGACGAGCAAGACAATGAAGGATCCGGAGTTCCGAGAACGTCATCTCCACCGGTTTGCCCTTGATGAGGACTTCATGCCGTCCGGGATTGATGACTAAATCGTGAATCCGGATCAGGGCATCCACGTCAACCACGTACTGCTTACGGCGGCGCAATACGGCGTGGACACGGGCCACCAGCACCTTCATGCTGAACGGTTTCATGATATAGTCATCCGCCCCCAGCTCCAAGCCAATGACCACATCACTTTCTTCATTCTTAGCCGTCACCATCATGATGGGAATAGCGGCCGTCCGAGGGTCTTGCTTGAGACGGCGGCACAGTTCCCGGCCATTCAAACCCGGCAACATCAGATCCAGCAAGACCAGGGCAGGCATTTTTTGTAAAATGATTTTGAGAGCCTGCTCGCCATTGGCCGCCGTGGTAACGCTGTATCCCTCGCGCGTCAGGTGGTAGCGCAGTAATTCAAGAATATCCTCTTCATCTTCAACAATAACAATGTGTTCCTTGGCCATAATTTATGTCTCCTCCGTAAGAACACGCAATCCGGAACATGGCATCTAGATTCCTTGCCGCTGAGTTTAGCCCGTTTTGATCGGGCCGTCAAAATAGTTTCTACGAACAAAACAGTTTCTACCGACAAAACAATTTCTACCGCAGCGGGATTGACAATCGGCGCAGTGATCATGTACTGGAAAATATTATTGGCCAAGGGTAAGGTCGGAATGGAGGCAAGTAGTCACGTCTTCAGTGACCCATGGATTATGCAACAACCGAAATTAATCCGACGCGTACGCCGGGATATTTTGCAGCCTGGACGCATAGCCATGCCAGGATAACATCGGTCTTCCCGGACCGTGCGCCTCCATAGAACAGGTGGCGGCGAAGTTCCGGCCGATCAAGGTGGTCCAGCCATGCGACGTTTTACTTTGGTGTGAGCGTGATCACACCTATAGCCAAATTGTCAACCGGAGGAATGGGGACACGGCCGGAATTATTCTGCTGGGGCGCCTTGATCCGCCATGGTTTTTGCCATCACGGCCTGGAATGTGACGATGTCGAACGGTTTAGAAATATAGGCGTTCATGCCGGCCTGGAGACAGCGCACCTCATCGTCTTTCCTGGCTGCGGCGGTCAGGGCGATGATGGGAATGGCGTGATTGCGGATTGTAGACCTTGGATTACGGATTATACGCGTGGCCTCCAGCCCGCCCATGGCCGGCATCTGCACATCCATCAGCACCAGGTCATAATCGCTGTGCTCTAAATGGATCAGCGCTATCTGGCCGTCGCCCACCACTTTCACCCGGTGCCCCATCTTCTCCAGTATAGTCACGGCTATTGCCTGGCTGGATGCATCGTCTTCCGCCAGCAGGATGCGCAGGGCGCAGAATGGAACCGGACTCTTGACCGTCGTCGTGCTCGCGGCGGAGAGCTGGTCGGACGTTTGATTCAGCCGCACGGTGAAATGAAAGCTACTGCCCTTGCCCGGCTCACCTGCCCTGAGCAGACCTGTGGTGAGCGGAGTCGAACCAGTCGAAGGGCTCTCCACCCAAATCCGGCCGCCCATCAGCTCCACCAGCCGCTTGCTGATCGTCAGGCCCAGCCCGGCGCCGCCAAATACCCGGGTATATGTTTCATTCACCTGGGTGAAGCGATTAAAAATCAGCGCCTGCCTATCGGCGGCAATCCCTATTCCCGTATCCCGTATCCAGAAATGCAACCAGATGGTTTTGGGGTTTTGGGGTTCACGGTTTAAGATTTTGTCTTTCCTTCCTTCCTCAGTCCCCCGCGCTCCACGCTCCACGCTCAACGCTTCACGTTCTTCCCCTATCGCGACCCCGGCCACCACCTCGCCCCGTTCCGTGAACTTGATGGCATTACCGATCAGGTTGGTCAGCACCTGGCGCAAACGGAGCGCATCGCCACTTGCCATCGCCGGCACACTTCCGGAAATTTCCGTTCCCAGCCGAAGGCCCTTTGTCTTCACGGTCAGCTCGAACATCGCGATCACTTCGTTGAGCACCTGGGCCGGCGAGAACGCCTCCTGCACCAGCCCCATCTGATCCGCCTCGATCCGGGACAGGTCCAGGATGTCATTGATCAGCATAAGCAAGTCCTTGCTGCGGGAATCAACTATTTCCAGATACTCGCGCTGGTCGGCGTTCAGCGGGGTATCCAGCAGCAGATTGGAAAAACCCATGATGGCATTCATCGGCGTGCGGATTTCGTGGCTCATGTTGCTTAAGAAGGCGCTCTTGGCCTGGTTGGCCGCTTCGGCGGCTTCCTTGGCCTTGATGAGCGCCTCCTCCGCCCGCTTGCGCTCGGTGATGTCGGTGATGGAGCCGACCATACGAACAGGGCGACCAGCAGCATCGCGCACGGCCTCGCCTCGTGAGAGCACACAGCGATAGCTACCGTCTTTATGTCGCAGGCGGAATTCGACCGCATAACGCTTGTCCTCCTCCAGATGTGAGCGGACAGCCTCGCCGACGTCCGTTTTGTCATCGGGGTGGATGAGATCAAAGAAAGAAGACTCGCGGTTGGGCAACTCATCGTCCCGGTAACCCACGATTTCCTTCCATCGTGGAGAAATGTAGACCTCGTGGGTGAGAAGGTTCCAATCCCACAGACCATCGTTAACGGCGCGCTCCACCAGTGCGTAGCGCTCCTCGCTCTCCCGCAGCGCCTCCTCCGCCTGCTTGCGCTCGGTGATGTCGTGAATAATGGAGTAAAGGCGATCTTTTCCTTTTGCTTCGATCTTGCTACTGAACACATCCACGTCCCGGATGGATCCATCCGCCCGCTTGTGACGGAATTCAAAATGGATCTGTTTATGGATTCTGGCCTTTTCCATCGCCTGTATTATTTCTTCGGGTGAAAGGGTGTTGATGTCCTGAATCCTCATTTGTACGAGCTGTTCCCTCGTCCATCCGTAAAATTCTGCTGCCGCAGCATTGGCGGCGATGATGTTGCCGTTAGCGGGATCGATGATCAGCTTGACCGCGGCGTGGCGTTCGAACAGGTCCCTGAAAAGCGCCTCACTCTCCCGCAGCGATTCCTGCGCCTTAAAGAGGTTTAAAGCCATCTCAATTGAGGATTGGAGCACGACATCATCGGAGTTCTTGATTACGCAGCCGTAGCCGGTGACCCTTTTTATTCTCTCCACATTTTCCTTGCCAATGTGCGCGGTGAGAAACACGATGGGGAGCTGACGCTTACCGAGAATCTGCTTGGCAGCTTCCGTGCCATCTATGCCGGAGCCCAGGTTGATGTCCATGAGAATAAGGGCGATTTTGTTGTTTTCGGTTACGATTCGGACCGCCTCTTCACCGGATTTGGCGGCAACCACATCGTAGCCGAAACTCTTGAGCAGCTTCGTCTCGACCAGCGTAGTGACGGAGTCATCTTCAACGAGCAGGATGGTTTTTTGTTCCTGATTTTTCATGGCTTTGTTGATTCGCAATTAATCTTTTCGGGGGAGGCTTCAGTTTTATGGGTGCGATTCCATGAAAAATAGTTGAAAAACAATATTGCCAGTTGCACGCCATTATCACATTAACATCTGACCAAAATAAAAGGGGCGCGCACTCCAAGTCCACACTTCGTTCGAGGGACCGCGAAGCCCCACTGTGAAACATGAGCAAGAAGCCGCGCCCGATTGGGCGCGCTCCCGTCAGCTCCGTTTCACAGATTGAAAATTCGCGGTTTTCGAACGAAACGATTACTACGAGTAACGCTAATAAAATGTCAAATGCTCAAAATCTTATACTCAATCCTCCAGTAAAATTAGCCCAAGCCCTCAAAACATGCATTCCATTAAAGAACAACGTTATTTTATCACGGCAAATTAAAAATTGCCAGCACACAATCGCTCTTCATGCAACGCGCCATTGTAATTGGCGTATTATCAGCACCAAGCCGAGCGTATCCCTTAATCGAATGACCCAGACAGGTTTTTGGTCATATCCGCGCTTCCAGTCCGCATAACGTCATCACCAGCACCCAGGCCCAGAATATCACGGCCGGTCCAACAATTATCAGCACCAGGCCAAGGACCTACAGTTTGAGCGCCTCTTCCTTGTTCCGCTCCTCCTGCCGCTTCCACCAGTCCGTTTTGCGGTAACTGCGGCGCCATGCCGCCTGGACACAAAGCCAGGCAAGGATTACATCAGTCTTCCCGGACCGTGCGCCGCCATAGAAAAGGTGGCGGCGGAGTTCCGGGCATTCGAGGTGTTTTTGCCAGGCTATTTTTTGCTTTGGTGTGAGCGTGATCACACCTATAGCCAGAATGTCAACCGGGGGGACAGACGGAATCATGCTGAGCGCGTAGCACGGTTGCAGGAATTATTATCGGGGCTCAATCCTCATACCTCGATACGAATTATTGAAAATTGAGACTCGACCCCAATTTTTCCCCTCCCACTTTCTTCAAGGTTATGACCAATCCACATTTAGTGCAAGTGCGGGAAAATACTGAAGCGGCTCTGAGGAATTGCGCCAGGATCGTATTTTGCGGCTACTCATTGCCAGATGCCGATATCCATATAAAGTATCTGTTGAAGCGAGCTCAGGTCAATAGATCACATGGTTTTCCCCTTAAAGTGACGATTATCAACAACCACACCAACAAGATACCTGCTGAAAGAGAAGCAGAAGAGAAGCGATATATCCGCTTGTTGGGGCGTAGTGCCATAAATTATACCGACGCATCTTTTGAAGCATTTTCCAAGAACCCCAAAAACTTTATGTCCTAATCATTATCATCGTCCTTCAGGACGAGGACAGTTATGGGCATGATCGGCAATATGTTGCCGCTTCAATCTCGCGGAGAATCCCCCCAATTTCCGGGCTTGTTGCCCGCTTTCGCTTGGCGAGAATTTGCCGGACCATATAGGCATGTCCGGACAATAACGACTGTTCGATGTGAAGATGTTCTTTCGCCTGCAGATACCAGAAGAAGGATATTTCATCGCCGGGACGGAGTTCCGACTGTTTCAATTCAAGAAAAGCGGCCTGTGTTTTGACCTTTTCATACTGGGATCGAAGCGTTGCTATCATTTCCTGAAGATCATCAACTTTGCAGTTCTGGCGACCTTTGAGCGTTCTTGCACCTGGCGCTCGCTTTGACTCTCGGCCTCCGTAGCCAGAACTACTACGGCGTAGGAGGTTACCGTCGTGTTTCACGGGACAGGTAAATCTCATTTTACATTGACGAGATATCGCTTGCCGCAATTCTTGCAAAGCCGGTCTTTGGATTTGCCATTGGCTCTGTACTTGAACCCTTTTGATATGCTTCGCGTGGATCCGCAATTCGGACACTTCGTCGGTCTTCCTTTTTTCATTGGTATCACCTCGGGTAGCCAAGGAAAACCGTGCTTATAAAGGTTTCGATGCCGGTGGGTCAGTCATCCTCGTCGAGGAAATCCAAGTCATCGTCGGACGTATAGCGGGAGCTGGTCGGCTCATAGTTCACGGTCTTATACGTGGCTTCGGCCGTGTCTACAAGCTCGTCGAACCGGCCGTGTTATTCTGGACCTGGGTGCTGGTGATGACGTTATGCGGACTGGAAACGTGGATATGACCAAAAACCTGTCTGGGTCATTCGATTAAGGGATACGCTCGGCATTGTGCTGATAATACGTCCGATTACAAAGACTGCCATAGGGCGATTTTAACACTTGACGGCACATCCCCTTAAATTTAATATATTCCCCAGTGCTGGGAGACGCGCCAATGGGTAGCGGCTTCTTGTGATTTACGGGAGATGTAATAGTGATTGAGCAATCCATCATTCAAAAAGTAGTGGACGTGTTGCGCTCTGCGCGACCGAATGCGACCATTATATTGTTCGGGTCACATGCGCGCGGCGACGCCAGAGAGCACAGCGATCTCGACCTCCTTGTGGTGGAAACAGAAGTCAAGGCGCGTCGTCAGGAAATGAATTATTTAAGCGATCTACTGCGCCCCTTGCGTATTCCGGCGGACATCCTGGTGACCAGCCGGAAAATCTATAAGGAGTGGTCGCGAATTCCCGGAACGGTGATTTACGCGGCGGCCAGGGAAGGGAAAGTGTTATATGCCGCAGCATAACCATGTCGCCTTGTTGCTGGCGAAAGCGGCCCAGGACGAGTATGTGCTGGACAAAATGATCGATGATGCCCAAGCGCCAATTGAAATTTTCGGTTTTCACGCTCAGCAGGCGGCGGAAAAGATGTTGAAGGCTGTCCTGGTACAAGCCGGAGTGGAGCACCCATTCAGCCATCGTCTGGCAGAGTTGATTGACTTGGCCAAAGATAACGGCATAGACTTGCCGGGCGAGCTGGAAGATGTTCGATTGCTGACTCCCTTTGCGGTCGAATTCCGGTATGACGTCTTTCCCGGCGAGTCAGATGAAGATTTGGACAAGGCCCGAGTCAGAGAGCAGTTGCGGCAATTACGACAGTGGGTGGAATCGAGGACCGGGATGGAAAAACAAGGAGAATAAACAATAATAGTCCATAACTGAACTTAAATAATTTTGCGTTAACGCAGTCGTTGTTTCTATCAAAAACCGCGAGTTTTCGACCAAAGAAACGGCATTGTGGGAGCGCGCCCATGGGGCGCGGCTTCTTGCTTTGTGTTTCTTTGGTGGGGCTTCGCGGTCCCTTGATAGAGGCACGGACTTGGAGTTCGCGCCCTTTTTGTTTTCTGATGCCAATGTGACAATGGTGTGCAACTGGCAATATTGTTTCCTCACTATTTTTCATGGAATCGTCCTTATACAGAGGCAGACGAAGACGAGAAGCTATTGTGGAGTGCAACCGCAGATGACGCGGATAAAGGAGCCGCAGAGAGCGCGGATAATGCAACCGCTAAGGATGGAAAAGAGGACAAAGACCGAAAAGATGACCGCCGGCTTCGCCCAGCAGACGAGGCGAGCGCCGTGTCCAGGAGGATGGAGAACACAAACTTGAATCTAAAAGATGGAGGTTATCATGTCCGCTCGACAAAAGTTTTTAGGAGTATTTTTTGCAAGCAGTATTTTTTGTGCCGGCGTATTTGCAGATAGTGATTTTGAGTATCGTAATGAAGAAGCGATTGAGGTGGGGCTCACCGATAGACTCTCAGCAGGGATAGAGGTGGACTTCAGATTTAATGACGATGCCAGCAAACATTATTATACCAGCGCCGATTTAGAGCTTGTTTATGAATTTCTGGAATGGCTGGAAGGCGGCGCTGGTTATAAACATAAGTACGGACTTAAGGAAGGAGAATGGAAAGATGAGAATAGACCGTATATCCTCGGCGCCATAAAATGGAAGTGGGCAGATTGGAAGCTTAAGAACAGGGCCAAGCTGGAATACCGGATGAAACAGGATCAGGACGAGTATTTTCGTTTTAGAAACAAGCTCACCGTAAAGAGCCCCTGGAAATGGACGCAACTGGAGATAAATCCCTATGTTGCCGATGAGATATTTATTGATGAAAAAGACGATTTTAATAAAAACAGAGCCTACGCCGGAGCGGGACTTAAACTTTTTGAACACGTTTACCTGGATATTTACTATTTTCTGGAAGTGGAGAAAGAGAATGGAGATTGGGATCAGTATGTAAATGCTATTGGGACAGAATTGAAGCTTAAGTTTTAATGAAAGGCGACAGGCTCTGAGCTATAGACTGAGTGTTTTGGGTTTTTAACGCATAACCTGTTTTTGGAGGTGAAATTATCATGAAAGCGCTTAAATTAAGGTCATTTTTTCTCTGTCTGGGATTACTTTTATGGTGTTCAAACGCCAGGGCAGAGGCGGAGAAGGGCATGCCAGAAGAACTAGAGGGTGTATCCCGGTCGCAGACGCTTGTCATCGGGCGGGTTACTAACGATCCCAGCAAACATTACGAACGCTTGAAGACTATGGTTGATTATGTAGCCGGCCGGTTGAAGGATTCAGGGATTAGGCAAGGTTCAATATTGATGGCAAAAAGCAACGAAGAGATGATCCAATATCTTAAAGAGGGAAAGGTGGATTGGGTGTCCGAGACGCCTTTTTCGGCGATTATCTTCAGTGAGGAAACTGGAGCAGAAATGGTGCTCAGAAAATGGAAGGATGAGGCGCCTGAATATTACAGCGTTTTTATTACCAGAAAAGACAGTGGCATAAATTCTTTAGATGATCTTAAGGGCAAAAAGATTGCCTTTGAGGACACTGGTTCAACAACTGCATATTTTGTTCCCACAGCCGTGTTAAAAGGAGAAGGACTCCAACTACAGGAGCTTTCCTCTCCGAGAGAAAACTCTTCTCCTGATAAAGTTGGATATGTTTTTGCTAAAGACGAACTGAATATTTCAACCTGGGTGCACAAAGGTTTAACTGAAGCAGGCGCGTTTAGCAATCTGGATTGGGAAGACTCTGGTGAAACTCCTGAGGCATTTAAGAAGGATTTAAAAATATTTTACCAGACAAAGCCATTCCCCAGGGCGGTGGAACTCTTAAGGAAGGATTTAGATCCGAAGATTAAGAGGAGAATAATGGAAGTTTTGCTTGGCGCCCATGAAGACCCGGAAGCCAAAGATGCCCTTAAGGCCTACGATAAGTGCGCGAGGTTTGATGAACTTGAGGGTAAGGCCAAAGAGGGCTTGGAGGAGGCGCGGAGAATATTGGAACGTACGGGTTGTCGCAAGTAAAGGACGCGGATCAGCGGTGTAAAAAGAAATGAGATTAAACCTACAGGCAAAATATTCCTTGTTTATTCTTTCCTTAGTTACCTCTGTAGTAATTGTCTTTGCAGGGGTGATTCTGCTGCGGCACCGGGCTGTGATGCGGGAGGTTGTCCACGTCAGTTCAACAACTATGGCAGAAAATCTATTGGAACAGTTAAAAAAGAGGGCAGAACTTTCTGTCAGCGTCCTTTCTGGAAACCTGATTAATCCGCTCTATCAATATGATATGGCAACAATCTATAATCTCCTCGAGACAATTAAGGAGGAGAAGGATGTGCTTTATGTTTATGTGTATGATACAGCCGGGCATATTATTCATGATGGAACAAAACAGATTCAATCTCTGGATAAGGTGTTAGATGATGAAGTCAGTAAAAGAGCAGTAGCTGCTAAAGAGCTGTTGATCCAGACTGCCGAAGATTCGCTTGATGTGGCTATGCCGATCAGGCTCCATCATGAATTATTGGGCGGAGTAAGGGCAGGTTTTTCCTTAAAAGGAATCCGGAGCGACATTGAAGAGATGAGAAATCAATTGGGCGATATAGGGCGGACTGGAATACAGCAGAGTATACATGCCGTTGTTGTGGTAAATGTTGGTTTATTGGCCGCGGCTATGATTTTGGCTTTCTTTGTGGCTCGGGGGCTAACTCGTCCCATCGTTAAACTGGTAAAGGGAACCGAGGCGATAGCCAGAGGAGAATTTGATCAAAAAATTGACGTTCGCACAAAAGATGAATTAGGGACTCTGGCTGATTCATTTAATAAAATGGCGCAGGATTTAAAGACATCTGCGCGCGAGATGAAGCACCTCATGCAGAAAGAGAAGGAAATAGCGGTAGCGGCCGCCGCCGCAGAAACTGAGCAGAAAAAGTCCGATGAATTGCGCGCCGCCAACCAGCAGTTAAGGGCGAGTGAACAACAGCTGAAAGCCGCCAATCAGCAGTTAAAGACAACGGGACAAGTATTGCGGGAGAGCGAGGAAAAGTTTCGCAATCTGGTTGAGACCACCAGCGACTGGATCTGGGAAACGGATCGAAACGGCGTTTATACCTACGCAAGTCCGCAGATCAAGATACTGCTGGGCTACGAGCCGGAAGAGGCGCTCGGGAAAACGGCCTTCGACCTGATGCCCCTGGATGAAGCCCGGCGGGTGGGCACCCTGTTTCAAGCCATCGTGGCGGACCGCAAGTCGTTTGCCCGGTTTGAGAATATCAATCTGCATAAGGATGGCCGGCAAGTGGTGTTGGAAACCAGCGTAGTCCCGGTCCTCGATGCCCAGGGGAATTTAATCGGATATCGAGGCATCGATCACGACATCACCGCGCGCAAGAAGGCGGAGGAGAAGTTCAGGGTCTTGTTTGAATCATCAAGCGACGCGATCATGACGCTGGAACCGCCGGACTGGAAATTTGCTGACGGAAACCCGGCTACTATAAAAATGTTCAATGTAAAGGGCGGGAAAGAATTCGCGTCTCTTGGGCCCTGGGAAGTATCTCCCGAGCGCCAGCCTGACGGCAGGCTGTCAAGCGAAAAAGCTTTAGAGATGATCAATAAAGCGATGAAGGAAGGAAGCAATTTATTTAAATGGACGCACGAGAGATATAAAGGAGAAAACTTCCCCGCGACCGTTCTATTGACAAGGATGAACATAAGCGGAAAAGATATGCTTCAAGCAACGGTCAGGGACATCACCGAGCGCAAGCGGGCGGAGGAAGAAATCCAGCGGCAGGCCGGTTTGATCAATTCGCTGCTCGATTCTATTCCCGACATCATCTTTTTCAAGGATATCAATGGCGTTTACCTGGGCTGTAACCCGCCCTTTGCCGAGTTTGTTGGGCGGTCAAGGGCCGAAATCATCGGAAAGACCGATTACGATCTTTTCGATAAGGAAGTCGCGGACTTTT
>Ga0208902_1000408_pt1 | contig 22758 bp, 18 predicted proteins | sample AntAceMetag02UKH_FD_184767 | JGI IMG/M metagenome (GOLD analysis project Ga0208902, IMG submission 184767) | Saline lake microbial communities from Ace Lake, Antarctica - Antarctic Ace Lake Metagenome 02UKH (SPAdes) (version 2) | ecosystem: Environmental > Aquatic > Non-marine Saline and...
TCATGCATGAAATGCCTGGCCTGTCGGCCAAAAAACAAACCGAACGGAGTATTTGGCGGAATTCCATCCGGGAAACCGGCGTAACAACGGGAATCTTTATCCAGTACGGAGCAACAGGAAACAATGTCTTTTATCTTTCCGAAACTCCCCTGGCAACTTTCGGGGTGCTGCTTGTATTTAAAATCCGACACGGCAAACTCCGGTCCCGGGTCAAACGTGCAACCGACCGAAACATTCTTTCCCAGTTCTTCCATCCCGGTGCGTTTGATTGTCGCAATCAAACTTTTCAAAAAACGATAATTAAATTTATCACACGGCAAATCATCGCGGAATAGACGCGGGGCAGTATGCATTTCGGCACGCGTCGGATCGAGCTTCAAAACATCTTCCTTTGGCTTTTCGTTGGCACAGCCGATATATTTATCCCAATCAAATTCGTCGTCTAAATTCCCCGAATATTGCAGGATTTCCGAACCGTCGCCGACCCATAACTGGACGGATGCTGAATCAGCGTCTTTTATCAACGGCCACCATTGTCGAAACATCTTGCGGCAGACCTGTTCGCAGATTTCCGGCTTGGGGTTCCAAAACGGTTTAAAACTCAACTCCAATGTGACATTTCTGAGTGACATCCTGATTTCCTTTATGTTGTCATGTTTTACTCATGCCGCAATCAACGTATCCAGCAGATATTGCGCATATAGCTGATGTCCAAAGTCATTGGGATGGTTAACGCCATTGCCTGTCAGGGAAAGCCATCCCTTACGGACGGAGACTTCCTGCCAGAGCGTGGTCATATCGAGAAAGACCGATCCGGTCTCGGTGGCGAGCCGGAGTAAGGCTTCCCGGTACAGTGGCAGCATATCGACTGGCGTATGCGACCAATCCGGGTTGAAGGTCATTGGCGAAACCAGAATAAATTCGGCTTCCGGCAGAAAGGTCATCAACTGCCGGATATTTTTTGCGAAAAGCCCCGGATCGCGGTGGTGTAGATCGTTGCCACCGTAATGAATCAACACCAGGTCCGGCCGGGAAGCGGCCAGGCGCGGAACGTCTTCCAGCCCATTGCGACTGGACCAACCGCCAACGCTGAGATTGCTCAGCACGATTTCGCAATGAAAATGTTGGCGCAGAAGTTCGACGGCTTGTTCGGGCCAGGCCGGACGATATGGCGGAAGATGCATATGTCCGGTGGCATTCCATCCGGCAGTAATGCTGTCACCGCTGATCGATAACCTGAGGAGATGTCTATTACGCAGCTTGTTCATGGTTTTCGGCAAGCGGTCGTTCTGGCAGAAAGGCCGGCATCCTCTCCAATCGTTGTCAAAGCGATAAGTAATTTCCGGCTGGAGCCGGAGAAAACCGGTTCGCCGGTAATAGAGCAGACTGGTTAATGGGTGTCCAGCCAAGTGCGCAATGCTATGCTTGGCGCCGTGCGCACGGTAAAGGGCATGACGGTTCAAAAAACGGATGGGAGAACCGGGAGGCAAAAGGAGTCGGCGCGATCCCGCCTCCTGAATGAAATCCCTGCCTTTGCGGAAATCGATGTCGTTGATCGGGTCTCGCATTGCAACGATCTTGTTCGGCCGGAAAAGAGAGGCTGCGGCAGGCAACTCCCCCGGACTTTCGCGGATAAAAAGAAGGCTTTCATCGCACATCAGCGTGCCGCCGTTCCAGAATGGTCTTTCCATTACACTATTCCTTGGCCATAATGACGGTTTCGATTTCCAGCTCCGCACCCAACTTGCGCAGTGTCTCTGCATGGTGACCGATCCCCAGCGCAAAGTGATGTGTCGGGCCGGCTGCCGCCCAGCGCTTAAGGAAGGTACGGACATCGGGCTTGAACTTGCCATGGGTACTGGTATTGCCGGTCGGCGGGATCGGGCCGGCCTTTGATTCGCCCTCGGCGACAATGAACTTGAACTGTCCGTTGGCCTTCAACCCAACTCCGAGCATGGTGATCGGGCCGGTTTTGATGTTGAATTCAACCCCGGCGCCGCGACCTGGCTTACCATGATATTTTTTCAAACTGCGAAGCACCGGCTTTCGGTCGGCAATATTGAGATGATGCGGCCCATCGTGACCGATCAGGACCGTGTCATTGACGAAATCAACGGGATGAAATTCGGCGAAACTGCCTCCGGCGTTCAATCGGTTCAAGATCATCATGGCGATACAGGTTTTAAGATCGAATTCACCGCACATCGGGAATCCGGCGGAAGTCAGCAGCGAGTTGCCGACAATCAAATTGCTGACCAGCTGCTGCATGATCGAACCGGGCTCGGCTTCGTAATAATAAGCCAGGCCGTCCAATTGTTTGTCGGCGATGAACTTTTCCAAGGCCACGGCGGCGCGGGCGGAGATTTCCAGATCCGTGGTCGTAAGCTTGGTGGTGATCGGGTCGGAAACCGGATCCGGGGTATCGAAAAAGTCAAGGATGCGCATTTTCATTGCGGCAACGGCGGACTGATCGGAATCATTCTGGCGGTAGTATTTCAGAATATCATCAGGTTCACACTGCACGACGTGACAGCCGAATGCGGCCGTAACGGCCGTAGGGTCGGTATGCATGTCATACATCGCCTCCAGGGGATGCCCCATGATGCCGATGCGAGCCCGCCGCAAATCATGCAAAGCCTGGGCAATGCCACACCAGCAAGTGATTTCATTCTCGACAATCGGATCGTTTTCCAGCACACCAAGGATAACATCCGGAATCCGTCGACCGAGACGGACGGCAACCCCGGTGAATTCCGGCACAGCGCAAAAATCATCGTTGCACAATTGCATAAAAGTCGTGCCATTGACATAATCCATGGCGGGAAGCGGTTGAAGCGCGACCAACACTATCGGGACGTCTTTCAACTCGCGGGCGATAATGCCGAAGGTGGACGAGGTGGCATAAGTAACCATATCGATAAAAATTAAATCGAAATCACCAGCCTTTAACTGTGGCGCCAATTTCAATGCGCCGCGCGCATCGTCAACCATGCCGAAATTGCATACCCGGACACCACGGGTTTTCACTTTTTCGACAAAAATATCAAGTTTCTTGTTCAGCTCGTCCAGCAGGCCTTCGAACTGATTCCAATACGTGTGGTGACCAACGCCAAAAACGGCGACATTAGCAGTCAGGGGCTTGCGCCGTTCTACATGCATAATATCTTTCCTGTTAAAATGCTTTGTTTAACTCGATCCTGAAATCAATGAATCAACATGATCAATCCCTTTTTGTTGGATGATTGTTCATAGGTGAATTCCGCATTGTGTCATTCAAGGTTTTCTTGTCGCCCAGGCGCGTCCCAGCATGGCGCGGAAATTCTCAGGCCTCACCAAGTCGATGATCCGCCCTTCCCTCGGCTTCCATAGCGCGCCCAAAGCCTCAGGACCAATGTCCGAATAACAACGCATCAAAGTCTCCTGATTCTTCCGGTTTCACCACGAGTACATGAGTTTGCCCGTGAGCTTCTTGCAAAATTCCTTATCCACATTGGCGGTCAGTTCTTTACGGCGTTTGATCTTCACATTTGACTCCTTCCATTCGTTATTACAACCGTAAACTCGCAGAAATGTCCCGGAGACGTTTCAATATCGATCTTTTTTTTTGGTTCCGAAGCGATTCAGCGGCATGCTGCTGGCCAACGCCATGGCGAAGTCGCCATTCCCGTAAAATATCGGCACGGTCAACGCACCGATGCCGCTGTTGATGACATCCTTCGTAACCGCGTAACCTTGGGTCCGGATTCGCTCCATCTCGGCGGTAAACTCCTCCGCATCGCGGAAAAGATTTTTACCGACCTCGGGGAAATGAAGATTTTTCAGGTACGATTCCTGAAATAATCGTCCAGAGAACGCCAGAACGACCCGGCCACCGGCAAGATGATGCGGATCCGCGATGATTCCTTTCTCATCCGGCACAATCACCGCCAGCGAGTGACTTGACTGCCGCCAGAGCACCACTTGGACCTTGTTGTTAATCAGCGCCAATGCCACAACGGTTTCTCCGAATTGGCGAAAAATTGTTTCCACATGAGGCGTTATAAGTTTCGCCAAGCCGCCAAGGGGATTGACTTTTTCCGCCAGAACCCACAAGCCGAGACCTAACCGGTATTGCCGGCGTTCCTCGTCAAACTCAAGAAAGCCCTTTGCCAGCAGCGTCTTAAGCATCTGCTGCGTAGTAGGCACCTTCAGATTCATTACACGGGCTATTTCACGAACCCCTATCCAATCTCCACGGCGGGAAATCTCATTTAGGATATCTATCGCTCTTTCTACCGATTGAATCATGTTTTTGTTTCTTCTTAATGAACACTGTATTGCACAGATAAACAGTATTATATTGAGTAGCTTTTGTCAATAGTATTTCATGAGATTTTTTCATTGCTGTCCAAGACAACTGGTTTTGGGTCGTAAAGCACCCATTATTATTAGGAAAATCACGTATTGGACGGGTTGTTGAATTCCAGGTTGCCAAATGCTGTCCAAGACAGGATGGCTAACGCCAAAGCCTGAAAAACGGCTCTAAAATGCCTTGAATCGAGGATTTTCGGGTATTTGGGTGCGTTGATATGATCGGCAAGCCATCATATGCTGTCCAAGACAAAGCTGTTTGGACAAGAGTGAAGAAATGGTAAAGGCATCAATCTATTATACGGCCTGAATTTATTTACACCTTAATGTTCGATAATAACAAGGTTGTGACTGCCTGCGCCCAACAATTTACCTTCCTTTGTCCGGCCTGATGTCCCTTTGGGAACTTCCAGCTGGAGCGCAATTTGCCCATTAGTTTGTTTTGACCAACGAATAGAAATATTTCCGTGTGGCGTAGGAATCTCGCCTTCCGCTTTGGCAAGGCCGGCCGACCTGGGAATAACAGCAAATTCCTTAAATCCCGGTTGAATAGGTTTCACTCCCAAAATCACCGTTTGCATAAAGTAAAGGGGTGTACAGGCAAAGGCATGGCAGAGGCTCCCATTATTATTAAAAGCCGTTCGGCCTTCAGCACACTCCCAAACCGTGTCAGCCCCGGATTCAACCATTTTGCCCCAATATTGTTTGATTACTCCCAAGGCATCAATAATTCTAGCGTGCTTGGCTAAGCTATCAATTACATAATGCTGGAAACACAATTCCGGCCTGATCAAATCAGCATTCATCAGATTGGCTATGGCTTTGCTTCGTTGCGGTTCCTCTAACAAACAATAGCTTAAACCAAGGGCAAGCGGATGCTGACTGCTGGTACAAGGACCGGTTGGTTCCGTACAATCAAGATAACATCCCCTGGAAGCATCCCAGAGAAGAGCGTTTAAGGCTGCCAGCGCCTGACGACTTTTTTGAATATATTCATTTGTGCGGGCCTTATCGCCAAGCGCGGCTTCAATAAAGGCCGCCTGCTTATATGCGGCCGCAATCAGCATATTCATAACGGCTGTTTTGCCCTTAATATTGACGCCGGCCGTGCAGTACCCCCAGTCGGTAAAATTCCACATACCGGGTTGATCAGGAATCAGACCGTCCGTATCGCGCCAGGCATCATAAAGGGCCAAGGCTTTTTCCATGGTCCCCTGCAGCTCCTTTAACAATTCCAGGTCTCCGGTATAAAGATAGTAATCGGATAGCGTCATAGTCCAAAGCGCCGGCGTACTGGAAGACAACGTCTTGCGATCTGAGGGATAAACAAATGGAATCAATCCGTCCGGCATGGCGCCATCCCGGCCGATTCGCAGATTATGCGCGGCAAAAACATGGTCGCCGGTTAGGCCCAAGTAAAACAAGTTCGTCACCGCCTGATCATTCAGCCAGAAAGCCTGTTCCCGCCAGATGCAGTCCATGAAGGTATCGCTGGAACACATCCGCACGGTATTGACAGAGGCTTCCCATAGCTTGACAAGGAATGGATCTGAACAGGAGAAAGCAGCTTGGGTTTCCCTGGAATAAACGCGGTTGACTATGCGAATTGAATGAACCCGGATTGGTTTTTTGAAATTACGGAACACCAACTGGATATAACGAAAACCGCGGTTATGCAAACGTTGCGCAATTATCTGGCGCCCCTCTCGCAATTCAAACCGGTCGGCAAAGCGATAGCTAGCGCGCATTATCATCAGCCGGCCGTCATCCATGCCCTCATCATGGCCTACATCCATAATGGTTGCGGCCGGACCTTCCACGTCAACAATAAGGTTCCCAAAGACCTCCCGTCCAAAATCCATGATAATGTACGCCCCGTTTTCTTTTGGATTAGGTAGAACCGTCGCACAACCGTTCCTTCTGATTAGCGTCTCCGGATTTTCCAATATGATCTGCGGCGGGTGAAAGTGCATTTCGCTTTGCATTAACATGGCATAATCTGCGCTGCTTACACCTTCGCCGGTATTGGGAACGCTGCCATGCGCAACTATTTTGACCGGGTATAAATGATTTGCGGTAAGACCGGCAATTGAACGCGGCACAACTGTGCGCCCGCCAAAATTATCCGGAATACCAACCACTGAGGCCACCTGCCATGTTTCTGCGTTATCCTTGCCGGTCAGCCAGCCAACATTTTCCAAAGCCATGTTTTTCCACTCGGAAAAACCGATTTGCTTGGTATATATCATTGCGTCGGATCTATGCGAAGGATCGCGTTTAACCTGCCATGATAAGCCCGTAGCGGCCAATCCTTCAATTTCAGCCAGCAATCCCGGTGCGTGCGGCGCCATTGTAAACGAGGCCGTAACCGGGCAGTGAATCTCTACCGCGATCCAATTAATTCCTGTTGCTAAAACGGCGGAAACATCGTATGTGTCGCAAAAATAATGCTTATGCGTGCCGCGCACCGGTCCATTACCAACGAAGTGACCATTGATATACACGACATAGCGTGAGTCTGCCGCAATCCTCAAGACTGCTTTCCCGGGCATAATAGCGTTCACTTCAAAATTTTTACGGGCGAGGAAATAATAATTCTCTGTTTTAGAATCAGGCGGGGCAATCCATTTTGCTTTCCATAGAATATTAACGCCTGATTCATTGACCAATGGGCAAGAAACGTCCTCTTTCAAATCGCCGGTTTTCAATATCGCAGCCCCCTTTCTTACGCTTTGTTTTTCAACTTGAACATTGGCCTGAACGCTGTAGCACTGCGGGCAGATGTGTTTCGCGGTTATGATTCCGGGTCGCGAAACCCGCCGATCCGTGCCAGGACGTCCGTGGTGAAACCCATGTAAGAATGCTCAGGGACAAACTTACTTTAAAGGATGTAGATGTAAAACATTGCCCGTCTTCGTTTCGCTTTGCTCAACTACGCTGGACACGCTTCGCCTCACCGGGCCTCTGTCTGTGCCGGGCAAATTACCCAAGTTCCTCCAATGGCCGTGCCACGCATAGCCCGTCAGGGCGAAGCGTGGCGGAGAGGGGGGGATTCGAACCCCCGGTACCAGTTTACCCGGTACGGCGGTTTAGCAAACCGCTGCTTTCGGCCACTCAGCCACCTCTCCTTACTAAGGAAATTGAGATTTTCTAATTTCAAGCTTGCTGTTTGCCTCATTTTTGCCTATATTCGGTCTTGGATTTGAAACAACTCAAACAAAGGCAAAATCTATGAGCAACGGAAACATAATTACTGTAAGACAACGTCAAACCACAGTCAAGAGTAAGCGTTATAAATACTGGCTTGTTGATTGCGGATTGGTTGATGGGAAGCGTCTGACCAAACAGTTCCGGCATCAGTCTAAAGCGGAAGCGTATGCCGCAAAAGTGCGCATCCAGAAACGCAGACTCGGCGAAATGGCTTTCCGACTCTCAGACCAGGAACGCGAAGACGCCACGAAAGCCTTGGCTGTGCTTCGCGAGCGTGCAACTCTTGAAAAGGCAGCGCAGTTTTACATCAACCATACTGATCCCAAGGGCGGTAAGCGAACTATTGCAGAGGTTGTTGCAGAATACCGCAAGAGAGCTGTGGCCGACGGCTTGCGTCCTCGTACGATTCGCGATTTGGATGTTCGCCTGGGACGGTTTCAGAGTGCGTTCTCCGGTAGGATGATATGTGCGCTTACCCGCCTCGACCTTGAAAAATGGGTTCAAGACATGCGGCATGCCGATGGGAGTCCGCTGTCCCCCATTTCTAAACGGAACTACCTTGTTGTCGTTTCCGGCTTATTCAACTATGCGATGGAGCAGGAGTATGTGCATGAGAATCCACTCACTCGAAAATCGCACTTCCGGCGCAGGCTCATGCGGCAGGATCAATCCATGCCGGGCATTCTTACTGTTGCTCAGGTAGAAAAACTACTCCGCATGGCCGATGAATTCGACAAAGAGATCGTGCCGGCCATCGCCATTGGGTTCTTCGCCGGTCTTCGCACAAACGAGCTTTGCCAGCTTGATTGGAGCCACGTCAACCTGGAGGCCAAGCTGATAACCGTCCCTCCAAGTATTGCGAAGCGACGATCCGTCCGTCATGTTGACGTTTCGGATAATCTGTTGGCCTGGCTGAAGCCGCATTACCGTTCAAACGGCTTGATTGCGCCAAAAGGAACAGCGTGGCGATACAATTTGGATAAGATTCGTCGCCTTGCCGAGATCAAAGATTGGCCGACGAATGCCATGCGTCATTCCTTTGCCAGTTATCATCTTGCCCTTCATCAGAACCAGAATATTACCGCCCTCCAACTCGGGCACCGGGACACCGATCTTCTCTACAACCATTACCGCAACCTTGTCCCGCGCTCGGATGCCGAAAAATACTGGGCCATCATGCCTTCCTTGCGTGTTTGAGTTATTTGAATATTGCACGATGATCGTGTGTCCTATCGGCTGAAATGGGTGCGTATGTTGCGAACGACCTGGGCGTGCGCGCGGATGATTTCACGATAGCGCATCACAAGGTATTTGGCCGACGGCATATTGTTGCCATCCAAATGACGCCCATACCTTTCAAGATACTGGCTCATGAGCGTTTCGATGTCCTCCAGATCCATTACGTCAACGCATTCCATGACCGTGTGGTTGAAATAGCGCTCTTCCTGATCTTTGAGGAACCAGTCCCTGATTGAATCCAATACACCCGGCAGGCCGCCATTCAGCCCTTTTGCTGCTGCCACATAAGCGGCTTGTGCGCCACCACGGTAGTCCTTTTCCAGCATCTCCCACACTGTTCCCCGAACAAACTCTGCCGGCGGCAGGGCGTTCGCCGCAACAACGCGTTGAAAGTGGTGAACGTAGTAACGTGCACAAATGTCCAACAACTCGTCAAACGACTGTACCCGATCCTGCTGTAGATGGAAGGTTTCCCGCGCCATGTAGTTCGCCAACTCATAACGCCGGGCGCACTCCTCCGGATCCAGCATCGCCATTGCACGTGCTATGTTTGCTTTTGCCATTGGTCCGTCCTCACAACGACCAGTATATGTTCATACCGCAAAGAACGCTGTGTGCTCTCCATATACTTCTCATCAGACTCCTTGCAGATTTCCATCGGCGCCATTCACAGCAAGTCTAACTCCTTCATGTCATCCAAGGACACGTGATGTTCTTCGATCATCCGCTCTTTGAACTCCTTGAACGGCACGCAGTAACGCCGTCGGGTGTTTTCCCGGATTTCCTCCAGCACCTCCGGCCCCCGCAACCGAGGAGACATAGGACAGGTGATTGCTGCAAGGCGACGTCCAACTTTCGCGTAACCCTCGCCCGGATTTTTCATCATAAAATCGGCTGCAGGCACCATTCCACAGAAAGCCTTGAAGTATGCCTGAGCGTCGTCCCAGCCCTGCTGGAATACCACATGCGTGTCGATATTTCCGATCGCTTCCTTGACTTCATCCGGCAGGGCATAGATGTTTTGCGTGGCCAGGACAATGGAGACGTCACACCGCCGGAGCGTTCGCAGCGAATGCGGGATCGTGCGCGGATTGCTGTAGTTCCCGAACTCATCGGCCATAATCATCTTGATGCTACGCCGTCCCTCACTCCCTGACCTGGAATTGGCGGCCGTTAGTAAGCCGGTGAGATACAGAGTCCCCAGGATATTGGTGATGTCAGCACCGCCGCCACCGGCGCTGATGCGGAACAGCATAATCTTGTTCCCATCCATGATCTCCCTGAAGCTTATCTTTCTGATTTTGTTCGCAAGAAGCGCCCTCATGCGCTTGGGTTCCAGCAGATATTCGAAACGACTACGAATTCGGCCGAGCGATGCACCGTCCAGATGCTTGAACTCGTTTTGCCAATAATCCACCAGCATCTCGTCATCGATCTGAGCACATGCCGCATCGCGGCACTTTTCCCCTATGCGGGTCTGGCTGAAAAGGTGCCGAGCATTCAACAGCGAAAGATTTGGGCATAAGAGAATGGTCCTGGTGCCGTTCCGAATGCCTCGTTCGATGTTGAAACCCATGTCGGCTTTGTGAAACAGCGCGAAAAACTGATGACTGATGTTGCTGACTGCTGTGTCTATCTCCTCTCGATCCGGACAGTCCATGAGAGGGAGGCAGAACACATGCTCCCGGTCATTCGCATCGCAGAGAATGACGTCATCGAGCTGGCTTTCGGACAGACGACAGCACAACTCCACGATTCCTTTGTCGTGCGGATCGATAAACGCGAACCCTTCGTCCCTGACATGTTTGGGCGCATTTGCGATTGCCGCGCCCAACTCCGCAAGAAATATCGTCTTGCCGAAGCCGGTGGCCCCGGTCACCATGAGATGAAGGTTTCGGAGCGAATCCGGCCAGATAACGTCCCTCGTTTGACCGAACACCGTCTCCTCAGCAATCTTGATACCCTTGACCTCAGCGGGGCAGTTGGCCGCCAGAGGCGAAACCAGGTCCAAAGGGTATGCCCTGTTCTTCAACTCCCCCTCGGTGGGCAAACGCAGGAACATAGCCAATTCAGTCGGCGATACCACGATGCCAGGCTGGTATGTTGTCCCGTCGATAAAACCATTGGCCATCTCTCCGCTTCCGATTCCCGCTTGAATTAAGTCGCCTTCCGTCAACAAGTCAACCGGCCCGCCCGAGAAGTGCAGACTCGCGATAGGTAGCAAAAGACTGTCCACCGTTCCTTCCGCGACGCAGCGTTCCTGTGCAAACACGCCCAGCCGGAGAGCCACCCCAAAGAGCGGACCTGCCGCCTTTTCTTCAGCTCGACGGAGAGCATCCGGTGACGGGATCCATCCCCGGTGCTGAACGTATGATGTCTGACCAACCAGTTCTTCCGCCTTCATCAGATGACGGATAACTACACACGCCTCCGCCGGCATCGGTCTTAGCACCACCTGGTAAATAGCAAGGGCATCCGCCGGCAAAGCCGCAATAGCTGGGAAAAGGCTGACAGACTCAAGCCCCTGCGATTCGAACACACCCCAATAGGGCGTTGGCGGACGGATGGTCCTGAAGATCAACTGCATGGGACCCACATCGCCAAGAACCGGATCCAAACCGTCGCTCTCTTCTTCCACGTGATCATGCGGCCACAATCCCGCGAGCAGATTACGAAGCGCCATCGTTTCCTGCCGATGTACCGTGAAACGATAGGAGATACCCTGTCTATTGCCCGCCAAAGTGATGATAACCGGATGACTAAACCATCGCATGGAACGAAATCCGTTTGCCAGTACAGCAGCTAAATGATCGTCCTGCTCAGAAAACCACAGACGCAGACAACGCCGGTCCTCCTTTCCCAAGACCGAATCACCCCGCCCCTCGGATGCTCTGCCTTCCAGACCGAGCGTCGCGTTTGACGACATGCGAAGCGTCGGCACCAGCGACTTAGCGGTCGAATTCAACGAATATCCGGCTGCTTGATCGGCTTCCGCCGTCATCCATCGGCGGAGATCCTCTTGGACAAGGGACTCGACAAATGCTCCGGGCAATATGGGTGCTTCACTCATAGCTCACCAAACTTCTTATTGTGACGTTTCCGTTGTCCGGCACATGCCAGATCGGACCCAGCACGGTTTCCGGTCGGACCTGATCCATGGTGGTCAAATAGACAAGGCCGTGTGTTTCGAGGTCTCGACAGACACCGGCAATGTTCTGCAAACGCTCCTCGGAGGTCGTCACCAGCAGAAGCCGACTCACCTTGAAAGGGTAGTTGAAGAACCTCGGCTCGGCATATCGTTCGAACCGCCGCTCCTTCACACTCTGCAGGAATACAGCGTTCTTGTTGGCTATCGTGACCTTGCGATACGTTCCTCCAATAATGGCTTCCTTCCCGCGGTCATATTCCAGTTCAAACAGAGCCTTGCCCTTTTGCGTCCCGATGCAGCACACCGCGTCCCGCCGAAACCGGATCATGCCGCGCCCACCATTTGGGTTTTGAACTTCGTCAGCCAATGGACTTCCATTGGTCGGCCCGGCGCCGGACCAGTATTCAGGAATGAAATCGAAAAGATATCCCTCCTTCTTGGCCGCCGCGATGAACGCTACGAGAACGGAGTTCAGTTCCAATGTGTGCCAAGTTACCAAAGCGTTTTCCGGCGGTGTTCTCGGAATGTGCCTGCCGTCCAATTCCTGCTGAAGCATCTCCGACAGTATCTGCCGCGCCTTGTAGTTTATGAAACAAACCTTTGTCGGCTGGCCCTTCCGGCCACGCGACAAAGGGAACGAAAGCAGGTAACCCTGAGTCTCCAGGGCAGACAGCCGGCGCTGGGCAACGTTGTGGTTGCCGTATACGCATATCTCCGCATGCTCGATGGTCATGAAGCCCAGCCGATACAGCAGGCTCAAAAATTCGACATCTCTGGGCGTTGTCGCGGGCATCATATTCTCCTCCTCAACCACAGCGGGATTATCAGGGGGAGAAACATGAAGAACGGCCACCCAATGAGTGTCGCGATCAGGCCGACCACTAAGCCAACCACCGTTATTATGATGATGGTACGGGTCTTCATGTCTCCCCCTGTTCGTTCGACTTAGGCGATCCACTTCCACACAGCGGACAGTCCGGATTCTTCTTCACCGTCACGGCGGCATCCTCGATCGACCCATCCAAGAACACGTACCGCATATTCCAGAACCGCTTGCGCGGCATCAGGACGGAATCAACTGCATACAGGGCAAACCCACCCAGAACTCTCAGGATGTCCACGCATGCCGGGGTCCGAGGACATGGGTGCCGTGCGTCTCCCACCCGCTGAGGAAAGGCACACCCGAAGCAGGCGCTGTCAGGTCTGGACTCCTGCACAAAGACATAGCCGCTGTTCGCATCGTTGCTTACAGCGCAGAAAATCGCGGGCTTCCCCATCGCCCGAAAATCATTCGAGAAATCCACGCGGACTTCATCATTGTCCACGTTGCAGAGCCCAATGTCGTATTCGCTCCAGTCAACGTATTCCCGCGCGCTCCGATAGGGGAGTGCCAGACCCACGATCTCCGTTTCCAGAAGCGCTTCCCGGACCAGATTCCTGGCGACCTCGATGCCCTTGTTCCGATACAGATTCTCGGCATAGCAGAACTGTCGCGGGTAGTTTGTGGCGTCGAACGCATCCATGTCCGTACATGCAATTCGGCCATAGCCCTTCCGCACAAGTTCCGGGCCTTGTGCCGCCAACAATCCTCCCGCTCCGCAGGCGAAGATGCCCGTTCTGCGTACGATACTCATGTCGAAGCCGGGGACCCTCTCCTGCCTATCGGTGGGTGAGTCAACGATGTCTGCTCCCTCCAGCATGGGATGGGTCAGGATCCTGATATACCGCTCTGTACCCAACTCTCTTGGATTTCGTTTCGTCATGTTGGATTCTCGTCCTTCTTTGTCTCTGCATTCGGATTGAAGTTCAGAATCAATCTGTAGCTGTTATCGTCAAACTTCACGATGTCGTTTCCCACTACCGTTACCGAGAACGGCATTCGATACGTATGGAAGCGACAGTGGCCATCCCTGGTCATGATCAGACCTAGTGCTCGATATTCGCCTTCTTCGAGCCGCCGGTGGTGTTCCATGTCTATCGAGGAAGGATGGGTTGCGGACGCCCCGCTGCCCGGATGACAGTGAGCAATCCCTTGAAGAGCATACCCGCGATCACTCAGCAGGATAAGCACCTCTGTCGAGGACACGATGTCCCCTCTCGCGGACGTGATTTCCTGAACGTCCATTCGAAAAGGAACAAGCTGATCAATAACGGCTGTTTCACCCACCTCTACACCCGACAGATACGTCACGGCTTCTTCCACCCCTCTCATCAGATAGGAATAGCATTGCTTTAAGAACAGACTGGATATGAGGAAGTTGCGCGGGCGAGATTCTGCTTCCCCGTCGCGTGCCTCTGGTCTTTCTCCGCCGAGCCTTGGCTCGCTATCGGGCGCCGCCTTCTCCTGAGTTGGCGGACTGACCTCGGCACCCGTCTGTTCACTAGGCCCATCCAATCGACTTTTGTTCGCCAACTCGTCGATTTTCCTGGCATACGCATTTAATCCGGCCCTGATTGGTGGCATCTTGTTTAGGGTTTGCATGTTTTACCTTTCTACACGTGCAGTTCCATTGCTTCACGGATAATCTTCTCGACGCTTAAGATCCCGGCATCCACGTTCGCGGGTTCAACGGCAAAATGGACCCAGTACCATCCGGTTCCGCGATACATGAAGCACACCCAGTGGCTGTGATACCGTATCTGATCCGGAGGGCTGTAGATGAAGAACTGATGTTCCCCCGAATCGAATAGTTTAATCATCCCTCTGAACGATCCCCGATACGTTCGGTAGTAGCCCCTTAGCCGATAGCCCTCCAATTTCCAGCCTTGCTCCTCCCAGTAGTTGCTGGCTCGGTAGCAGTCCACCACCCTGGCGGTGGAGAGGAGCGGGCTGAAGAGCCCGCTCCCGCGGTTACTAATACTCACGTTCGCCATCTTCTACCGTCCTTCCTCCTTGACTCCACCCACGACAGCTACAGGGCTCGCGATAACCTTCCCGCCGTTCTGAACCCTGTCGTAGATTTTCTCATCCTTACCGAACGGCGGCTGTCCAACGGCCGGGGACAGCTCGTAGTCCACAGGACAACCTGCCTTGACTAGTATTTCACTGGCCATCGTTTCAGGAGAGATCTCAACCTTCACGATCCTCTCCTGGCCTGCGATTCGGACGTCGATCTGCTTCTGCATGGCTATTGCCTCCTTTTTTTTGTTTTAACTCTCCACCTGTACAACTTCAGACTCCGCCCGGAGTTTCTATGCTCACACCCCCGGTGGGCGGCGCGGGCTGCGTATTGTCACATAGATCGCATACACGGATGCACCCAGCAGGATGTATAGCAATATCGTCTTGAGTTGCTGGACATCGATTCGAAACGTGCTTCCCGACGAGCCCAAAATGCTATATCCGACCGCCGCTACCATCAGAATCACCACGAGTTGTGCAAACTTACGGTCCATCTTGTTTACCTCCTTTCTTGGATTTGTCATAGAATCCGTGAGGCAGTTGCCCCCATCATCAAATGCTATGATTCACCTCTCTATAGTTATCGTTTCAGAGTCTGTTCGGATTGCCCATGGTTTATCTTCGTTGGTTCCCTCTAACTATTCGGTTCAATTCGGATTACCGAGCTTCGTTTCACCCCATCACCATCCTTTCACCCATTGCGCAACGGACTCTGTTAGGACACACATCGCACACCTTCGGCCACACAACTCCTTGTCGGAGCTTGACTTGCTCTGGAAAGGGGCGGCCATTCAGAAGAAGGTGCCTGTCATTCCAGGAAACCTTGCCTCGGTGGGATTTGGTTTCAATCAGGAAGATTGCTTTATCCGGACGGATGACAATACTTGTCCCGTCGTAGTCATGGGTCAAAGGGACGAAGACGGATGATCCAGGTTGCGTGTCAAATCTGTGGCAAGCAAATGGCACGCAGCGGAACGAAAAATCAAGTGATGGGTGATTTACAAGGGCGCCAAGCCGCAGTTCATCGATGACAACCCGTTTGTCACGATCATCCTATTGCAACCGGAATACGTCACGCATGAAGCCCGATAAGACAACCGAGAAGCTGCTGGAAGATATCCTCATTGACGCCTACGGCGAGGATGAGCAGTTGTGGGTGTTTCGGCAGGCATTCGAGGATGTAGCGCCGCTGCCGGTCGAAGGCACCGTGATCGGGGAGACGGTGTCTGTCACAACGATCGACTACGACGGCAATCCCCAGCGCGGACTCCGGGCGATCTGTAAGAAGGCGGACGGGAAGACCTACGAGCTGGCGCTTGCGGATGTCGAGTTCCCGGCCGAGTCCAAGGCCGCGCCATACCTGAAGGCGTACCGCCAGTGGCTGGGCGTCCCCGCACCGCGGAAGTCACGAGGCGCGGAGTACAGGGAGAAGATCAAGCAGACCAAGGCCGGGGTCGGCGAGATCGACCTCGCCAAGCCGGTCGAATTGATCGTTCTGGGCATCAAGAAGCAAGAGGCCGCCCGTTGCCGGTTGCTGGGGAAGGACAAGGAACTTACGCTGCGGACATCCGGCTTGTGGAACGTCGCACCTGGCGAGATCATCACGGTCATGCCCAAGAAGCACTGGAGCTATGTCGGCCATCCGTACCTGTCCGCCGACATCACGGGAACTCGGTTCGACCTTGCCGCCCTGAACCTGACGCCCCTCAAGCTCACCGATGAGGGTATATGGGACCCCAAAGACGAATACTGGGGCGAGGAAGACGACCCGCTGCCGGAATGGGCGAAGGAAATCATCGCCCGCGGGCCCCGGCCGCAATACGAGATGGAACAGATTGTCCCCGGCGTGAAGCCGGAGGACTTTGACATTGACACCGACCCCATTGGGCAGGCCGTTGATCTCAAGGAATCCGGCGACTTTATTGGATCCGACCAGGTCCTCAACAACCTCTTGATCGCCGACCTGCGTTGCCTCGATGCCCACGCCCACCTGGGCAACCTCGAATTCGATCGCCGGCCGGAAATGGCCCTCCGCCACTACGATATCGGCCGGCAGATTGGTGAGTTGTCCCTCGGCCCTGACTTCAAGAGCGTCCTGCGCTGGGCCATGATAGACAATCGCCCGTACCTTCGTTGCCTCCATGGCTACGGCCTCTGCCTCTGGCGTCTCAAGCGTTTCGACGAAGCCGCCGCCATCTTCACCCGCATGCTTTGGATGAACCCATCAGACAACCAGGGCGCGCGGTTCAATCTGAGCGAGGTTCGCGCCGGCAGGGAGTGGCGGCAGTATCGGGACGAGGAGTGAGGCAACGGTCACTCCTGACCGGAACGACCAAACATACTCCACATCTGAGCCTGCTTCTCTGTTGGAACCTGCCCTCCGCAGTCCCTGCAAATATGGATCTCAGCGGCCCGCGCTGCACGGTCGCCCCACATCCTGCGGACCTGCTCCACGCCGCCGGCATGGTGCCGAGCATTGCGATGCTTCGGGCCAAGAGCCGAGAACAAAGCGTCCATCCACTCATGGACTTGCCTGAAGTCCTCGCCGAGTTCCCGGCGACAGTCCTCGCAGTGCTCCTGAATGGATGCCATTTGACTTCACCAACGAAGAGCCAAGCCCGCCGTGCGGCCCTCGCAATTCAAGCCTCGACCGAGAGCAGCGTTATAACTTGGTCAGAGTAGCCCAGCGAGATCGAGTCCTCCCACAGTCCAACTGACTGAGGACGTGCCGAATACCAGATGCCCGATTTTGCCGCTCAATACAAAGCCAACGACTCTGCGTTAGCCAAACGATTGCGGACTCACTTCGAATCCTGTGGCATCAGTGTCCACAAAGAAGGAACAGGCAAGATCAAGACTAAGGACAACACCAAGAAGAGAAAAGTTAAAATTATCGACACCGGAAAGCGAGCCGTTGTCGAAGTCGGGTTCCACAGCCTTCGTCATTCTTTCGTGTCCTTATGCCGCCAGTCAAACGCGCCGCTTTCCGTTGTAGAGTCCATTGTCGGACACAGCAATCCCGCCATGACGCGTCATTACACTCACGTCGGCGAACTTGCCGCCAGCCAAGCCGTGGCCGCGTTGCCTGCCATGAGCTTTGCCTGCAGTGAGTCTGTCGAACCTGCCGAAGGGCCTGCTTTTATGAATAATGTCAATGGAACTGTTGACGGCCAATCCGTAACAGATAAAGGAACCAGCCCGCCACCGGACGATATGTTGGGGGAATTGAGCAAAATGACGTCAAAAAATTGGCAGGAGATCCGTGATAGGCTTGCGGAAAGGATTCGGAATCGCAAGCTGTTGAATATTGAAAAAGCTTCCAATTAACGGTCTAAGTCATATCATACTGTCATTTTATGAAACAGTATCCCAAAAGAATATCCATTCCGTCGGAAAGCGAAACGGTGGAATGGAAGCAATCGCTCGGCGAATGGAAGGAAATCGTCGAGACGTGCGCAGCTTTTGCCACGGCCCAGGGCGGCACTGTCTATGTCGGCATCAGCCCGCAAGGTGAACGAATCGGCGTCCAGATTGGCCATGGCACGTTAGAAGACCTGGCCAACAAGATTAAGCTCAACACCGATCCCCCGCAGTATCCCACTATCATTACCTATGGCCATGAATCATCTGCGATTATCGAAATCACTATTGAACAGAATCCTATCAAGCCGGTCTGGGCTTTCGGACGACCGATGAAACGAGTCGGCAAAACCAACCAATTCTTGCGTCGTGATGAAGCCCATCGTTTGCTGGAAGTCACTTCCGGACGGACATGGGATAAGTTTTCATGCGAAGCGTTCATGGCCAAGAACATTGATCGGAAGACGGTCAAGGAATTCCTTGACCGAGCGGAAATACCGCTTAACACCTCCTTGGATGATCTGGGCAAGAATCTTCGTATCGTCTCCGGGAGCATGTTTTATAATGCCGCAGTTCTTTTGTTTGGCAAGTGTCCGCAGAATTATTTTATTGAAGCCCAGGTCAAATGTGCGCGATTCAAGGGAACCGATTCGGTAGATTTTATTGACGAACAGACCTTTGAGGGCAACATCTTGCGGCAACTTCAGGATGCGCTGGCCTTTGTCAAACGCAACACTCGGCAGGCCATTCGCGTTACAGGCAAGCCCGAACACGATGTTATTCCGGAGTATCCTGTAGAAGCCGTCCGTGAGGCTATTATAAACGCTCTCTGTCATAGAAATTATGCTGATGTCGGAACCATTCAGGTCCGAATCTATGATGACCGCCTTGAGGTTTGGAACCCCGGCAATCTACCGCATGACCTGACGCTTCGGAAATTACATTATCCCCATGCTTCACGCCCCCGAAATCCGCTTATTGCGAATGCGCTGTTTCGAGCGCGTTATATCGAGCACTGGGGCACAGGTACGTTGCGCATCATCAAGGCTTGTAAGCCGCAAAACATTAAGGTTGAGTTCGCAGTTGACATGGGTAACTTCATTGTCACTCTTAGAAAATACGATGATAAGGTAGAGTCAAAGGTAGAGTCAGGGGTAGAGTTACCGACCCAGTCGCCGACCCAGTCGCCGACCCAGTCGGGCGACCCAGTCACACGCCTACTGTCTGCACTGCAAACCGGTGAATTATCTTCCGGTGAACTGCGGACCATGTTGGGCATCAAGCACCGACCAACGTTCAGGCAGAACTATCTGCATCCGGCGCTAAAGAGGGGATTGATTGAACATACTATCCCTGACAAACCCAACAGCCGGTTGCAGAAATACCGGCTGACGGCAAAAGGACGGGCCTGCCTGCAGCGCGAGAAGTGACAACGCCATGCCACAACATCTTGTCACTTCCATCCTTTTTGACGGTTCGTTGACGCTTGAATGGGAGGAAGGCGCTCTTGCGGAAAGTCACGATCGTCAGCGGTTGGAAAAACTGCTGATGGATGTTTTTAAAACCGGCCGCGCCGGCGAACCCGGCAGATGGCTCCTGGCGCTTGGCTTATCCGATTCCACGATTCCGCTTTCTTCTTCTCTTGCATTCTGGCGCGACCTTTCGGCCAACTGGCTTCACCAGGCGCGCACAACACCCGATATCGAGAAAAAGCGCGCAACGTTGGATATTAAACTGACCGACGATGAGGCCGATGCCTTCCGGCAGCGTATGCCGGCCATGGTCGGCATTGATTATGCCGTCCCTGCCTTTATTCAGAACATCTGGCGGTCGATCCATGCTGTATTTGCCGGGGATCTCCGCGACTTCAAGGGTTCAGTGGATGATTATTTCCAGAAGATTTCTCCCCGTCCGCACCATATTGACCGCATTCATTTTCACCTGGTCGAAAACCGTAAGGATGAAGAACGTCCCTTTGCGTTCATGGCGACTTACACGACGCATGTGGATGAACACGGTCGCACGCGCCATCTACCGCTTAAGCATGCCTTGGAAGAATACGGCAACAGGAAAGATAAACTCCTGGAACTGCTGGCAACGGTCAATAAGGTTGCCAAAAAGAATTCGTTGGTTGCCGCATTGACGGATTCCGGCGAACTATTCCATCCGATTGCGTTTACGCCGCGTGATGCGTTCGCGTTTCTGAATGGCGTGCCGGATTTCGAGGCTGCCGGGATTCTTTGCCGCATTCCGCGCTGGTGGAAAGGCGCGCCGCGCAAGGCAGTGGTTGCTCTTGCAGTAGGCAATGCCGCTCCATCCCGGCTCGGTTACGACGCTTTGCTCGACTTCAACGCAAACCTGCATCTGGACGGCGAAGAAATTTCCGAACAGGAGGCCCGGCGCATTCTGGAAAGCGCCGAAGGTCTGGCTTTTATCAAGGGACGCTGGGTGGCCGTTGATACCGCTTCCCTGCAAAAGGCGCTGGACGCTCTGAAAGAGGCCCGGCGGCTTGCCGATTCGCAGCAGCTCTCTTTTGCCGATGCCATGCGTCTGCTCATGGGCGTTAAGGACGCGGGAGCCGTCGGCCTGCCATCCGACCAGGTTGAAATCAACTGTGGCGACTGGCTCAAATCAATGCTCGAAAAGATGACTAACCCGACACTGATCCGCAAGACTGCGCCTTCCCCCGCGCTCAAGGCGGAACTGCGTCCGTACCAGCGGCAGGGCTTGAATTGGCTTAATTTTCTGCATACGCTGGGATTCGGCATTTGCCTGGCGGATGACATGGGCCTGGGCAAGACGGTCCAGATACTGGCGCATTTGCAAAAACTTAAAGAAAAAGGACGAACCAGTCTGATCGTTGTCCCCGCCTCATTGATGGAAAATTGGCGACGTGAAATCGATAAATTTACTTCTGACCTGCGGGCCGTCATTATCCATCCACAGGTCCTGAAAGATACACCTGTCCATGATATCCGGGAGCATGTCGGCTCATACGACATTGCCATTACAACTTACGGCATGCTGACCCGCTATTCGTGGCTTGCTGAATATCAATGGTTCTACGTGGTCTGCGATGAGGCGCAGGCCATTAAAAACTCGCTGACCAAACAGGCCAGGGCAGTCAAGGCGCTTAAGTGCGCTCATCGCGCCGTGATGACGGGAACGCCGGTTGAAAACCGGCTCGCTGATCTCTGGTCGCTTTTCGATTTTATCAATCCCGGCCTGCTTGGATCTTTTAACGAATTCAAGAACTACGCCAAAGGCCTGAGTGATCATCCCGAAGGATATGGCCGATTGCGCCGGGTGGTGCATCCCTATATCCTGCGGCGCAGTAAGACGGACAAGACGATCATCAGAGACCTGCCCGACAAGGTGGAGATGAAAACGTTTTGTCCGCTCTCAAAAGCGCAAACAATTATTTATCAGGATCTGGTCCGCCGGCTGGACAAAGACTTGAACGATACCGAAGGCATCCGGCGCAAAGGCGTTGTGCTCGGATACCTGATGAAGTGCAAACAGGTTTGCAACCATCCCGATCATTACAGCGGTTCCGGCATGTTTGACGCCAAGGAAAGCGGAAAATTCAAGCGTTTGGCTGAATTATGCGAAACCATCCGCGAGAAGCGGGAAAAGGTCCTGGTCTTCACGCAATTCAAAGAGATTATTGGTCCTCTGTCAGCATTCCTGCAGAGTGTTTTCGGTGCGTCGGGACTGATTCTGCACGGCTCGACCTCGGTCAGACGACGCAGGGAAACCGTTGACCGGTTCCAGAGCGCTGAATATACGCCTTTTTTCATTCTTTCGCTCAAAGCGGGCGGAATAGGTTTGAATTTGACCGAAGCAAACCACGTCATTCATTTTGACCGGTGGTGGAATCCGGCGGTGGAAAATCAGGCCACCGACCGGGCGTTTCGTATCGGGCAGAAACGGAACGTGACGGTGCACAAGTTCATCTGTAAAGGAACGATTGAGGAAAAGATAGATGCCCTGATCGAGGACAAAAAGAGCCTGGCCGGAGAGATTATACCGTCGGCAGCGGAGAATTGGATCACTGAAATGAACGATAGCCAGGTGCGCAACCTGTTCCGGCTGACGCTGACTTCGGCAGGAGAATAATCAGAATTCAAGAGAAAGGAAATCAGAATGAGTTGGAGATACCGGAGATACAGAAGCGAATTTCCCCGCTATGTTACAATGGCTGAAAGAATACGCCAGGCCAAAAAAGCCACTTCCGCACTGGAAAAAAAAGGCGTGACCGTTGAGCCGGTTGTAATCAATGGCCGCGAGATCGCCCGGACATGGTGGGGAAGAGCTTGGAACCGGAACCTTGAATGTTATGCCGACTATGGCAACCGACTGCCGCGCGGGCGGTCTTACGCGCGCAACGGGTCGGTGCTGGATCTTAAAATTGCCGCCAATGCGATTACGTCCCTGGTTGCCGGCAGCCGCGCGAAGCCATACAAAGTTTCCGTTGCCATCAAGTCCCTCAATAAGAAAGTTAAACAATCATTGATGAAGAAGAGCCGCTCCTCGCTTGATTCCATGC
>Ga0208902_1000412_pt1 | contig 22608 bp, 9 predicted proteins | sample AntAceMetag02UKH_FD_184767 | JGI IMG/M metagenome (GOLD analysis project Ga0208902, IMG submission 184767) | Saline lake microbial communities from Ace Lake, Antarctica - Antarctic Ace Lake Metagenome 02UKH (SPAdes) (version 2) | ecosystem: Environmental > Aquatic > Non-marine Saline and Alkaline...
AAGCTGCCCGGCAGGATGAGATCACCGAGACACACCTTCAGTCTATTGCGCAGTGGGGTCATCTGATCTCCCGGCCGTCACTTCGTGAGGGAACCTGCGTCCCTCTTTCTCTCTACCGCAATGGCTATCCGGCATCATGGATCCGGTATGATCCTGCCCGGTGTATGGATGAACTCGACCGTTCAATCGTCAACTTTGGGCCGACGTATCTGAGCATGCTGCTTCGGTTCGCGATGCCCAGTATGTTTGGTACGATGAATACCCGGATTGTTACTGTCTATGGAGACGGTGACCAGAATACACAAGGAATGGGCTGGTTTCACCTATCAACCCAGAAGGGAGGCATCCGGAAGGATACAGGATGGACGTTTGAATATGCTACCTGGATTCATATTCTCAGGTATATTGCTCAGCGCCTGAACGAAGAACGTATCCCCTGTCCCCATCCTGAACGTTTTGTTACCACACAACTCAGGGATAAAGACCAGTGGGTCGCAGCAGACGTGGAGATGGCTCTTTTTTCCTATGCCAGGGAAGGGCTCTGAGAATGAGTCCGGTATTGTTTGGCTTTCCGGTGGAATATCTTATCATCGGCGTTCTCCTGCTCGCTCTGCTGGTGCTCTATCTGCTTTATTCCCGCCTTTCCGCCACAGTGGAAAAGCGGGCTTATAAGGTAGCTGAACGCTGGCGACGGGATGAAATTGCCCGGATTGAACAGAAGAAGGAAGCAGAGATGGAGAGCCGGGTCAATGAGAAAGCGGGGATTTTGTTTCAGTCCTGGCGGCAGAGTGAGGAGAAAAAGATTCGGCAGGATGCGGTTGCCAAGAGCCAGGCGGTGACGAAGGGAAAGATCACCGAGCATCTGATACCTTATTTCCCGGCCTTTGCCTACAACCCGAAGGACGCCCGTTTTCTTGGTTCGCCGGTAGATTTTTTTATTTTTGATGGCCTTTCAGAGGGGGATCTTAGTGAGATTGTTCTCGTGGAGGTTAAGACCGGGAAGAGTCAGCTTTCAAAGCGGGAGAAGCAGGTGAAGGAGTGTGTTGAAGGTGGCCGGGTCCGGTATGAGGTAATGAGGCATGGGTAGATTTATTTCAAGTTCATCAAGTTCTACGGATGGAAACACAATTGCATTTTCATATTTAAGCCAGATAATTCTTATTGACTCTAATAAAAACGAATTGTGGCGAAGAGAGTTTGAAAAAACAATTTCAGATTTACTGGTTTCATCGGATGGAAGTGCTGTTGCGATTCTTTTTAGAAATACTATCGTTTTAATAAATCGTAACGGCGAAAAATACTATGAATACACAGCAGATTACACTATATCCTGTTTTGCCATTTCATCACAGGGAAATGTAATTGTCTTTTGTTCTGGATCAAAAATTTATTACCTGAAACTTGGAAAAAAATTGAGGGAAATTAAACCTCCGTTTTCTTTTGAAGAGGACGTTTATATTTCACTTTCAAATGACGGTGACAAGATTGTAGTGGCTTCAGGAGTCCATCTCTGTCTCTATGAATATAGTGACAATTTAAACTGGAGAGCCAAATTAGAAAGCTCAGAACATTTTACGTTTAATAATTACGTTAGTAAACTTGTTTTTTCTGCGAAGAGTGATGCAATACTTGTAGAAACAATACTTAAGGAAACTGGTGACTGTGAATTATGGCTTTTCAACAGTAATGGTGAAAAGTTGTGGTCTCAATTAACCAAGGATCGGGTTAAGGAGATTACGATCTCATCGAATGGGGACCGAATTGGTGGGATTTCAAAAAGCGAGATATTTTTGCTTGATCAAAATGGCAATGAATTATTCCGGAAACAAACAAAAAACGTTGGTCAAGGCGAAAAAATATCGATGTCGTCTGATGGGGGATCCATAATTGCAGGTTCTGGATTATCTCTCTATTTTTTGGATCGAGATGGAGTCTTGCTCTGGGAAAAATTCATTATTGGAAATTCTGTCTGTAGTAAGCTATCATATAGTTCTATTTTACTTGATGTTGCAGTATCCTCTGATAGCAGCCAGATTATTGCTTCTTATGATGAAGGAGTGGTTAGTTATGATGGTTCAGGAACTAAATTGTTTGAAATTTGTGACCCGAATTACAATGTTTGTGAAACGAATGACAATTTAAAAGAATCAACAACAGATGTGTATTTGCCCTCCCGTCATGATTTTCAGAGAATATTAGTTACAAAAATCAATACAGCTTCGACAAAAGGAAAGCCATTTATTGTCGTGAAAGCAGGTGAATTACATCGTCTTGCCGGAGGATATCCAGGTCCCAATCACCGGATGCCCACCTGTTGTAGAGTAATGTACTCGCTAATGGAAATACAGGACAAGATAATTGCTAAGCCAAAAAAAGGATTTGGCGCAACTCTTGAAATACAATATCTTCTGCCAAGAACTGGTATGAGACTCAACACGAATAATGACCCGGTAGAACCAGAATCGTTCTCAACAACAATTCCTCCTAAAGTCTCATTAGAACCAAAATCGTTCTCAACAACAATTCCTCCTAAAGTCTCATTAGAACCAGAATCGTTCTCAACAACTATCCCTCCTAAAGTCTCATTGGATTTAGAAAATCCCAAAAAATCATTAAAGGCAAAGATTTCATTGCCTGATCACAATGGGTCTCAGAAGAAGATTTCAGATCTAAGTTTAGAATATTCTGAGTTCTCAATAGTAGGAACTGGTGGTTTTGGACATGTATATAAGGCAAAACGCAAGGATGGAGTCGTAGTTGCTGTAAAAATTCCAGTTCTTGCCAGTAAAAGTTCTGGTCAGATCTTTTTAAATGAAATTGAAAACTGGAAAAGGTTAAAACACCAGAATATTGTACAAATCCTTGATTGTAACATTTATCCCTATCCGTACATTGAACTTGAATTTTGTGAAAACTCTCTTGCCGATTTTGAATTGCCTTGTTCCATTGAGGAAGCTGCATGGATTATATTTAATGTATGCGAAGGTCTCAGGAGTGCTCACAAAAACAATCTCCTCCATCGTGACCTGAAACCTCAGAATATTCTTTTGAAAGATGGGGTTGTCAAAATAACCGACTGGGGTCTTTCACGTCTGGTCTCCTCAACCAGCACAACAACGTCTGCCTCGTTCTCGTCGGTCTATGCTGCTCCTGAACAAATCACCAGTAAACCCAAATCAGCGGCTACCGACATCTGGCAGGTCGGGGTAGTGTTCTACGAACTTCTGACCGGGAACCTGCCCTTTGGCGGGGAATCAATGGTTGAGATCGGGATGAGCATTGTTCAGGCTGAACCCGTTCCGCCATCAGAACACAACCAGGACGCAAAACCCTTTGATACCATCATTCTCAGATGCCTTGAAAAAGACCCGAAGAACCGGTATCAGTCCGTGTCGGCACTGCAAAAGGATCTTTCAGAGGCAATGAACGGCCAGTATGCACATCTTCTGAAACAGAGTGTTTCAACGAACGATATGAAGAAATCTGCCTGTTATTGTGGTGAACTTGTACTCATCAACCTCACAACCGGCCAGCTTTCGTCAGCGTATCGGTACGCTAACGATCTGGTCCAGTACGCAACCGGGGATGTGCAGGAGATGGCAAAACGAATTGCTGCTATGATCCAGCTTAGGATTCAGGAACAGACCGGTGAAACAATTCCGGCAGAACTGTTGCAGATGGTTGAGATGCTGGTGCATAACGTCAGGATGGGTGTACGATGAATCCCTCTGGCTCAGGGGGATTGGTTTTGACAAAACGAAGAAATGAGAGAGAATTACTGAGGGATTTACTATGACCATACGATACTTCAGAGGCCGGCGGGGAGAATTCATCCATGAACGTGACCAGCTCAAAGAGGTCGCCGGGATTGTGGAAGAGGAGTTTGACGACGAACCCGTCTATCTTCTGACGAACATCAAGATGCCACGAAGTGAGATCGACTGTATTGTTCTGACCCGGAAAGGGCCGGTCATTCTGGATCTTAAATCATACTGTGGTGAAATCCACGGGAGTCTCTATCCGGAAGAACCCTGGTCGGTCCTGACGCCGGAAGGTGAGGAAGTCCTCCTAAAAAAGAACCTTGTTGACCAGCTGAAGACCGAACGAGGGGAGTTTAACCGACGGTTTCAAACCATCCGGGAGACCTTCTTCGACGAGATCACCGACAAAGAAGCCGGACGAATCGGAGCCTGGGGGTACTTCCGGGCCGGGAGCACCTTCCCCGACGGCCAGATCAGCCGGTGGGATGCCCCGTGGTTTGCCGTTGTCACCGCCGATAACCTTGCAGAACAGCTCAGATACATCAACAACGGCTATGAACTGTATAACACTGATCTTGATCTCATTGTGCAGGAACTTCATCTCGAAGAGTATGACTTCGGAAGTGAACGGCCGGTTCAGGCAGAAACCGTTCAGACACCGGCCACCCTGTCTCCGACAATACCCCCGCCGGTTGTTGCCACACCCACAGAACCCATCGCCCATGAACCACTACCAGACCCTAAACCACAGCAAACCCTCAGAAAAGAATCCACCCCCGTCTCTCCACCACCATTACCCCCGGTTCAGCTGCCGGACCTCCCGCCGGGAGAACCCTGCCTCAACCGTGATATCTCTGAAGAAGAAGTAATCCAGACACCAAAACCGCTCTCAGAATCACAGAAACAAGCGGTTCTCTCACAAAAAACCTATGTAAAAGTCAATGCCGGTGCCGGAGCCGGGAAGACCGAGACACTGACCCGAAAGATTGTGCATCTCCTGCTCGTCGAAAAGGCTGACCCTGCCTCAATTGTCGCCTTCACGTTCACCCGCAAAGCCGCACAGAACATGAAGAGCCGGATCTATAGCCGGGTGGAACAACTCGGTGGTATCGAAGCATGTGCCCGCCTGGGGGAGATGTATGTCGGGACGATTCACAGCTATTGTCTGCGTATCCTACAGGATCACTGCGGATACCGGAACTTCAATGAGATGGACGAACATCAGGAGATGGCGTTTCTCATGCGGGTCGGCCGGGACTGCTTTACGGTGAACCGGGGGAACTACGCAAAGAACTGTACACAGTTTATCGACTCATTTAACGTGGTCTATGCCGAGATGGCAGACCGGGACGCCCTGCGGACGGAAGCGCCGGCGTTTGCCCTCTCGGTTGAAAAATACGAGGAGCAGATGGACCGGTACCGGGTGCTTTCATTCAACCGGATGATCGATATCGCCATAAAGCAGATCGAACAGGAACCCCGGCTCACCGCACCGGTCCGTTATCTTATCGTGGATGAATACCAGGATATCAACCGGTCTCAGGAATATCTGATTGAACTCATTGGAAAAGACGCCCACATTTTTGTGGTCGGCGACCCCCGGCAGACTGTCTACCAGTGGCGGGGTTCAGATGAACGCTGTTTCGATGAGTTCGGTGCTGGGAAAGATGTTGAACTGGTCTCCATTCAGGAGAACCGGCGCAGCGGACCGGCAATCATCGATCTCGCCAATGCCATTGCTGATACGTTCAACGCCGGTTATGATCCTCTGCTGCCCGTCCGGGAGAGCGAGGGGGATGTATGGCTGGTGGAACATCCTTCTGATCTTGAAGAAGCGATATGGATTGCCGACAGAATTGCAGAGATGGTTGGGAATGGTTCCTGCAAATACCGCGATGTTGCTGTGTTATACCGGAGTGTAAGCAATTCGGCTCCGGTTCTGATTGAAGCACTCAGGAAGCGGGAGATTCCCTTTATTATCGCCGGAAAAGTAGGTCTCTTTGACCGCCCGGAGATCCGGACCGTTGCCAGATGTTTCCTGTGGATTCCTGAGGACGGGTTCTTTGAGGGTAAAAAATACAACGAGATCTATGTTGGTGACGAACTCCTGAAAAGTGCGGTGTTCAACTGGAAGGAAGTAGTGGGGGACGGTGTTTTGCCGGAGACCTATGAGGTAAGCGTCAGAGCGTGGCGGGAGAAGGCCCGGTCCGGCGATTATGCGAACCTGGTCTCACTCTACTATGAACTTCTGGATATTCTCGGCTATAAGTCTCTTGACCCTAACGACCCGCTGCAGGCTGTTGTCATGGCGAATCTTGGGCGGTTCAGCACACTGTTAAACAATTTTGAGGCGGCAAACCGGTTTGGCGGAACGAAACCCACGTCAAAACAGCTCTTCGAATGGCTGATGGAATACGTGAACGGCTATGGAGCTGCCAGATATGAGGAACAGCAGGTCGATGATATCCGGATGGTTGACGCGGTTCAGATTCTGACGATTCACCAGGCCAAGGGTCTGGAATGGCCGAATGTGTTTGTGCCGGCGATGAGTGCCTATCGGTTCCCCCACAGTAAATCAGGATCAGAACGTGACTGGCTGATTCCCCGGCACCTGTTCGATGCGAAAAAGTACGAAGGCGACCTTGCCAGTGAACGAAAACTCCTCTATGTGGCACTAACCCGTGCCCGTGATACGGCGGTCTTAAGCTGGTTTTCGTCTATGAAAAACCGGGAACGGGATGCCGGGGCATTTGTAAAAGAAGTGCTTGATTCAGGCAGGGTCCGGGAGATCTCCCCCTCTGAACCTCTGGTCTTTCCATCGGTGGAATCAGGCTCTGAGGACGATGATCTCCGGACCTTTTCGACGGGTGAACTGGTGGCGTTTGGCCGGTGCCCCTATATGTACCGGCTCCGTTCAGTCTGGGGTTATCAGTCAGGAATTGTGGAGATGCTTGGGTATGGGAAGGCACTCCACCACTGCCTTTCAGAATCGGCACGAAAGATTCAGGAAGGAACCCATCCGGTCACTGCGGTCGCCAAAACAGTGGACGAGCATTTCAGTATGCCGTATGTAAACGCCGGGAAGATGGAGAAAATTAAGAAGGGTGCCAAATCTCAGCTTGCCCGGTTCGCGAGTGATCATGAAGAAGATATGCGGATGATAAAGAACGTTGAAGCCCGCCTGGAGTTCCCGACCGATTCTGCGACGGTGATCGGCAGGGCTGATGTGATTCTGGATGACGGTGGTTCGATTGAGGTACGGGACTACAAGACGTCTGATGCGGTAATCGCTCCGGATGAGGCGGCATTTCAGGTGCAGTTGTATGCTATCGGGTTTGTTCATGCCGGAGAGAATGTGTCCAGGGGTTCGGTTGCCTATCTGCAGGATGACACCGTAAAGAAAGTCGATGTGGACTCAAAGGCCCTGAAGACGGCTGAAAACACGGCACTGCGGTATCTTCAGGCGATCAACCATGACGATTATACTGCCCAGCCAGGTAAAGCCTGTATCCGTTGTGATTTTAAGAGCGTGTGCCGGTGGAAAGGATTAGAGGGCGTTGAAGGTGAGGGGACGCAACCTGAAAGCGTACCGGTGCCGGAGGCATCAGGCCGGTTAGAAACGGTCCCTGTTGCTGCCGTAGCACAGGACCGGGAGTTTGTTTCGGCCTGTGTTGCGCTGAAACTTGCTTTGGAAGAAGAGAACCCGGCAAAAGCGGTTCAGGCACTGAAGAGGATGTCTCCGTTTCTGTCGGGGGAGAAGGGCCGGCGTGCTGAGCGTCTGGTGAAGCAGCTGTCTCTCCGGGAGCAGGAACTGGGCGGTGTACCGGATGAGCTTCGTAGGGAGGCTGAGGGGTTGTATTGATGAGTAGTGATTGTGGTGAAGAATGAATCATCAACAAAAACTCCCATTTCAGAACGTCTGGGACCAGATAGTACTTCATGAAAATGAAACCTTTTCCACAAAGACCGGACTTCCATTCACGTATCAGATCAAAAACGGGCACATCGAAACCAACCGGACAAAAGTAAGTATCAGTAAAAATACGGTTGAGGAAGCATGGGGTCTCTGTCCTGTCACCTCTATAACAAAGTTACCTGATTCAGGAGGACGATCCTACATCTGGGCTATTCTTCATGACTCCAGAGTTTCAGGAGTGATGACACCTGAACCAATCGTTCCCGCCACTCAGCGAAGTCAGCCCCTGGCAGGAATGTTCGGAACCGTTACAATCGATCAGGAGAAGGGAAGAGCTGTCGCGGCACTATTACGGGATGCCTTTGAAAACGAGGGACTTTTTGGTGAAACGGTTATGCCAGAGACACTCCCTCCATCCGAGGTTTCAACAGACTCTCCGGAACACATTCTCTTTCTTACCCTTACCGTTGCCATTGATTATCAGCGTGATGCAGCACAACTCTGGGAAGCAGCCAGGAAAACCTATGAAGATCCTGAGACTTCATTTCTCTTTGATCCTGAAGTGGTTAGTAGTAGCGGCTTTGATACTGTCGTTGCAGCGATGCAGCGGCATAAACTCTCAAAAAAACACCGGAACGATGCCTTCATCTGGATAACCAATGCCGGAACATTCCACCATAAATGGAATGGAAATCCCCTGAACTTCCTTGCTGACTGCAACTGGGATGCCCCGGTTATTCTTCAGCGACTCCAGCAGGATAAACATCGTGGCGGAAAAAGCATGACCCGTGATTTTCCTTTTCTGGGCGGTAAAAAAATAGGTCCACTCTGGCTCAGGATGCTCCGTGACAGTGCCGGTGTTACAGCCATTCGCAATATGGAAGCAATTCCGATTCCGGTTGATGTTCATGTTGCACGGGCATCACTCTGTCTTGGTGTGGTTCAGGGACAGTATGATGGCAAACCGGAACCGCTGTTTGTTGATATCAGAAGAGCCTGGGCTCAAAGTGTCAATGGGTGTCGTGTTGGCAGCAGACCAATGATTGCACTTGATGTTGACGAAGCACTCTGGACACTATCCCGCCTGGGCTGTAGCAACCGAAATAAGGCGACCGGATTTTGCCCACTGAAAAAGAGTTGTGTTGTCGGGACACACTGTATTCCGGGAGTGGTGGATGTTAAGAGTGATCACATCCGGATTGAAACCGGTTCTGCCGGGAAATCGGAGCCTACACCTTCTGATTCCGGAAGAAAACTGGTCATTGTTCCCTGCGGAAAGGGGAAAATCTGGGATGCTTATCCTAATCAGGGTCCCGTCCCGGCGAGATATGCATACACGGGAAATCTATTCCATTTGAATCGTCAGTATGCCGAACAATTTGGAGACCGGTGGGTTATTCTGAGTGCCAAGTATGGGTTTATCGAACCTGATACCTGTATTGAAGCCTACAATGTTTCTTTTAAAGATCTTTCAACCCGGCCTGTTGACGTTGCCAGACTTAAGGATCAAATACGATCTCTCGGTCTGAACAATTATCCGACGGTGATTGGCCTTGGAGGTCTTGCGTATCGGCAGGCAGTCTCTCAGAGTTTTAAGGGTGTTTCTGTCGATCTCCGGTTCCCGTTTGAAGACACCTTGGGAATTGGTGATATGATGAAAAAGCTGAAAGAATCAATGACGAATGATGAGGAGTGAGAGAAGAAATGAATGAAAACATAACAGATTCATTTAATAAGTATTTTCGTCTTGGAAAACAATTTTCAATCATACTTAAAATAGAAACTCATGTTAAACCATAATTTCGATATTTCCACAAAATCACCGTGATTTTGAGATATGTATGATGAGAGAATAAGATCGAAAAAGAGGAAATCTCATATGAATGATAAAAATATATCATTAAAAGAAATTGAAGATATTATTGACAATGATTTTGTAAATTCAACGTATAAATTTGCTCTTTGTAAAAGTGCCATTGAAATATCCTATAATCACGCTGAAAAGGCATTTTTAGATTGTGATGGGAATAGAGTGATTTTTCCTTTTTCATATATTATTGCCTATTTCATTCGATACTATTACCCAATATTTGGACACTCTTCATATATTCCTCAGTTACAGTCTGAATCACAAAAAAATACTAATTCTTCCCAATCTGCATTTCGAAGTGAATTTGTTCCAATTATTGACTATTATTCAGAACAGGGTGGATTCACAGCGCTTTGGGATGATATCCGAAATGATACCATTCCCTTAGTTATCCGGAGTGAATGGAATACATTTTGCAAAAAGATCCATGTTACCATTATGACCCAACCAATGAAATTTTTTGGTCGAAAATACCGGAAGACATTATACTCTGTATTCAAACCAGAGTCTGAGTTTATTAATGGTGAAATTTTTGAGGGTTTTCCGGGTTGTTCAGTAAAAGATAGTTTTTTTTCTTTCCCGTTAAAATATCATCAAATTTTTATGGATCGGTCTAATTCTTATTACCTGAAAGAAAAGATACATCGACGGTGGTGTTCTTTTACCATGTCTCTCATTAAAGACTCAGATTTAACATCAGAGCAGTTTATGGATATTCTCTCTAAATCCAATCAGGAGACTTCTTCAATATCTGAATCTAAAAAAGATAACACTTTTTCAGAGGTCCCGCCTTCAGCCAACATATCAGTAATAAATCACTCTCTTTCAAAAGAGGGCGCTGACAGAGAGTGTGACATTCTTTCACGTTCTCCTGAAGAGCTTATACTATCTTTACAGGAAACAGTAAAAACGTCTTATGAGTCCCTGATATACGCAAAAAAAGAACGTACTGAAGCAGAAAAAGAATGTAGTAATCTTGCCTCTGAGATTGAAAGTACTGAAACAGAGAGCCAAATCTTACATAACCACTATGGGCTTAAAAATCCCTCAAACCCAATTTTTCTCACTCATCTGATAAATCAGAAGGAAAAATTACATGGTGAGCTCTCGACGATTGAATTCGAAAAGAAACAAAAAACGAAAGATCTGAATCAAAAAATCGAACGGCTTGAAGCAGAAAAACAGAGACTTGAATGTTCACGGGAATCACGTGCTCAAAAAGCCACTGAACTTGAAAATCTTTTTGGAGAGATTGCCCAGCTAAATGAAGAAAAAAAATGTCTTGAAAATCATCTTAGTGGAAGACACCCTGCATTTGGCTATGTGGCAAAACCAATTAAGCGATTCTTAACACATTGTGATGAAATTGCGTTTGATTTTTTACTTCAATCAATACATCTCTATCTAACAAAAAAAGAGCCCCTTTCTGAGAATAATACAACAGAAACACTTCCAGAATGGTTCGTTTCAGTTTTTGAAAAATGGTGGGCCGAAAAACAGAAAACTCTTCGCAAGACAAGAACCTCCGGAGGGAAAGCTTCACGATATCCTGCTTTAATGATGGATTCCGGTCACCATGAATTCACTCTGATGATCCCGGCCCAGCATATTCAGAGCAAACGACCACTTGATGAAGTTACCATCGTTGTTCATAGCAATTCAGAAATTCTCTATGAAGTAGCACATCCACTCTATTATGATAGTGGTGGTTATTCGAGTGAGGAATTTTTTATTCCTGTCTCAGTGCCATCTGACAGGTATTATGTTGAGATGATAAGTCCGGATTCATCGATCCGTTTTCCTTCAATTGAGCTTTTTTCAGAGCAGAAAAAGTATGCCTGTTTTGATTATGAAACCGGCCGGTTACTAAACAATGGTGCTGATACCCCTGACAAAAGTTTTTATGTCATTTTTTCAGAACCCATAGCAATACAGCCGGATAATGCCATAATCGAATCTGGTCGATTTTATGGTTCATGGTATGGATATTCCTATTATTTTGTTGATCCACAATACGCTGAAAAAGCTGGTGTTACCATTGGAATTGCTGCTGAAATCAGTGAAAAAAATACTCTGCGGTATCCAGCCGTCTCACTCGAAAATTATCATCTGCTTGACAAAGTACGTATTAACAATAAGACCGTAATCTCCGGATCTCCACCCACTTTGGTACTTGCATTGCCATCTCCTGAAGATCTATTAGGGTATCGTCTCTCTATTCATCCTCTATCCCCAGGGACTCTCAGTGAAACGCAGCTATATTCTTTTGAGGAATTTAAAGATCATTGCATACTGGCTGAATCTGATCGTGTCTGTAGATTTAATCTTGCAGATAAAATGTTTTTTGGAGAGAATCCTATTGGTACTTTTGCTGTCCGGATAAGAAATGATCTGAAGAATCTTGACCAGATATTTGAATTTTCTATAATTCCCGAAACATCGTTCTCTTTTTCAAAATCACTCTATTTACCAGGAGATGACAACGATTCCGTTGAGCTAACAATAACCTCATCTAAACCCTTGAGTTTATCAGCAGATGAATCGATTGCCTGCAAAAGAACAAATGAGTCATGGATCTTATCGGGCCCCTTAAGGCAGGAAATTACCGGAACGCTTGAATTGGCTATCGCAGAAAACGAGTCATTCTCTGGTTCATTTTCAATGCCTGTTCCTCATTTATCATGGCGGTTTGAAAATTCTGAAAAGGAGATCATCTGTCCCATTCAACGCACAAAAGTAACAGTATCAGATGATATATATGACGAATTGGGAGACGGCAAAATGTTGACAATATTTATGCCGGAAGGATATCAGGGCATCGGAACGATAACTGTTAAACCCAGTGAGCAGTATATCACAAAAGAAACTCAGAATGGAAAGATAATATTCCTTATTTCCCGATTCAATGATATATTACAGGAAATTCAGGATAACCAGATATCATTCATTTTTTCTTTTGATTCTCAGAAAATAAGGTTTGAAATACCACTTTTTAACCTAAAAAGATGGCGTATCTCAGAATTCGATTCACAGGTCACAATTGAAGGAGATATACGGACAATGAATCTCTCCTGGAAGGAAGAAGGAGATGTTTTAGATAGATCATTAATAATCTGGAAAGCGGGTTTAGAGCATGGTCAACCTCAAAAAATGGCTGAGGTTCCAATATCTCCAGATGGCAGAACACTATCCATTTCAAAGCCAAAAAACAAAATTTCTCCGGGATTATATTACGCTCAATTCACTCGAATCAGAGATGAATGGACTTCAATGACAGTGGCATTCCCTGGAGAACACGCGTCTAATTTGTTCCAGTTCTCATTTGATCTTGAAGCCCCTGAACTGTTAAGAGAAGGAGATGAATTACTCACTTCAGGCCATTATTTTGAAGCAATTGAACATTACAAGGAACTTGAACGCTTCAACAGTCACCTCGTAGGCCTGTGGAAACAAAAACTTCAGAATACTTTTATGTACACATACCGATATGATGAAATTCTGAGTATCTTTAAAGAACTGATGGCAACGACTGATAATTTAAGGGATACTGATTATTCATATATTACTTTCAGAGTTAACGATTGTTTGAAAAACTCTGATAAATTCACGTATGAAACCTTTAGATCTCTCTTCCAGGTTGTCGCCGTTTTATCAAAAAGATCTACGCCAAGAACAATCCTTCTGGAACATATTCCGGATTTTGAACAAGCAATAAAATTGTGCCTGGTTCTTGATGATCAACAGATATCTCGCATCAATAGATGGCTTGAAAAAGTGAAGCATTCACTGGGATATAAAAAGCCAAATGTTCGGAATAATAAACCGGGAAATCGTTAAGTCTGAAACAGAGGGAGAACTATGTCATTAAATCCGATATCGATTACAGAAGAAATAAAAAAGCGGTATCTGGGGTATCTTAAAACCACCTTCCAGATTGACGATCCAGAATTAGATTTACTCTTTCAGGAAAAAATCACTTCCAAAGAATTTATCAAAGGTCCGATTCTTGAGATAACGCCTCCCTATAAAGTATCCTCTTCAATACAGGATTTAATTCATGTTGGTATTTTGTCTCCTCATTTTCGTGAACTTAACCAGAAAGAGGTGCCAGTGGACCGCCCACTGTACCTTCATCAGGAAGAGGCATTGAGAAAAACAATTGTGGAAGGGAAGAATATTGTTGTTGCAACAGGTACAGGGAGTGGGAAAACAGAGATTTTTATACTGACAATTCTCAATGAATTGTTTCGGCAAAAAGAGGCAGGAACACTAAATCCGGGTGTTAGAGCACTTCTTCTCTACCCTATGAATGCGCTTGTTAATGATCAGCTTAAACGGATGCGATCACTTCTGGCAACAACACCAGATATTACCTTTGGCAGGTATACCGGTGAAACACAAACTACACGAAGAAAAGCTGTTGAAAATTATAAAAAACTCTATGGAGATGAGCCTCTTCCCAATGAATTAATCTCCCGTGAAGACATGTGGGAATCTCCCCCTCATATTCTCCTCACCAATTATGCCATGCTGGAATATTTACTATTAAGACCAACAGACAATGTCTTTTTTGATGGTAAATATGGTAATTCATGGAAGTTCATCATACTGGATGAAGCTCATACCTACAATGGCGCAAAAGGCATTGAGATGGCAATGCTTCTCCGTCGCCTGAAAGAACGGGTTGTTCAGAGTCGCAAAGGAGTCCTTCAGTGTATCGCGACCAGTGCAACACTTGGGGGAGGGTCCCAGGATTTCCCAGCAGTTGTAGAATTTGCGACAAATATCTTTGGTGAGACCTTTGATATGCAAAGTATTGTTACCGCTGAGAAAAAAGACCTCATTCATGATGATCTCTGGGGTAAGCCAAATCCCCTGTGCTATACCACGTGGCAGGACATTGTATCTTCAGAAGAAGAGAACACCCTTCAGAGACTGATTGAATCTGGAGAACAATATGGTATTCCTAAGGATGTTCTCTCCGGTGCCCTGAATAAATCTGGTGGCGAACTGGGCACTTTTCTCTACTATGTACTATCCGGCGATACGTATGTGATGAATGCAAAATCACTGTTTTCTTCTTCTCCTACTACACTAAATGATGCAGCAGATTTGCTATTTCCTGATTACACTCTAAACCGGGAGATGCTGGTGGCATTGGTAAATATAGCAGGAAGAGCGAAAGTTGAAGGATCTGATCCACTCCTCCCGGCACGGTATCATCTTTTTGTGAGAAGTGTAGAAGGGGCTTATATTCAGTTTTATCCCTATCCAAAGATATTTCTTGAACCTATCACCAGAAATGAGTCTGATGGAGACCCTCCGGTTTTTGAACTGGGCGTATGCCGTTATTGTGGCGCTCCGTATTTAGTAGGTAAAACTGACGGTAACAGTTCACAGTTAAAACTAAAACAGGCTGTTCATTCATATTTTGAGGATGAAATTACTGTTCGTTACTTTCTGCTGAAAAGATCCATTCTTTCAGAAAATGAGAACGAAGATGACAATATTGAACTGAATCAGGATATTTCAATAAAAGGTGAGGAGTGTCATCTTTGCATAAAATGTGGTGCAATCGATAAGGCAAACCGCGTAAAACCTTCCTGTACCTGTGGTGAGGATTACCGGATTACTGTTTATGAAATCACATACAAGGGCGATACTCTTCATAAATGTCCTGTATGTACCCGGATAAATCCTGGAAATGCAGTTGTCAGCAGATTCCTAATGGGGAAAGATGCCATTCCAAGTGTGTTAGCAACGGCTATCTACCAACAGCTCCCGGATGTGCTTATCAAAAGAAAACAGGATTTGTCTCAGGTAAAATCCGATGATCCCTGGGCTCAGAGCTCTGCGATAACACTCACTCCAAATCATAGTGATACCAAAAGGAGTCTTCTGGTTTTTTCAGATAGTAGGCAGGATGCAGCATTTTTTGCTCCTTATCTTACCCAGACTTACAATAAAATTCTCAGAAGATCTCTTATTGTAAAAATTCTTGAAGAGTATAAGGATACCATTTTTCAGAATGACTGGAGAATAACGGATCTTATTGGACCTCTTGAAAAAAAGGCGAAAGAAATTGGTATTTTCTCAAAAAATACGAAACAAGAGGTCCAGAATGAAGTTACACGATGGGTATTTTATGAGTTTAGTTTTGCAGGGACTATGGGGAGTCTGGAAAATCTTGGATTATGTGGATTTACTCTGGTGCGACCTGAACATTTTCAACCACCTGCACCATTTCTGAGAGAACCTTGGAATCTTACAGAAGACGAAGTATGGTCACTATTTCAGATTCTTCTGGATAGTTTCAGGAAGGATGGAGCGATTCATTTTCCTGATGGTATAAGTCCTCAAGATGATTTTTTTCAGCCCAGGAATTACCAGTTTTATTTTACCCAGAGAAATGGAAATCGAATGGATCATGTTCTTGCATGGACTCCTCGGGATGGATACTCGAACAGAAGACTGGATTATCTGAAACGTCTTGCTAAAGCAGTTAATAGTGATGTTTCTGATGGGGAGTGTCGGGAAGCCTTGGATGGTATCTGGAGGTTCTGTAAACCTGAAGATAATACTTCGGTATTCAATGATTATTTCATTCAGGAACGGGCCGGGAGACAACGTGATCCTGCATATCTCATGAACCCCAAGCAGTGGCGCATAGGTGCTGATAGTTCTGGGAAACCTATCAGGTGGTATTATTGCTCACGTTGCCATTCGCTTACGAATTTAAATATACGAAATATCTGTCCAACTTACCGCTGTGAAGGGGTCTTAATACCTATCAATCCTGAGATGAAATTTCAATCTGATCATTATCTGCGATTGTACAAAGAAATTGATTTAATACCTCTTCGTGCTTCTGAGCATACGGCACAACTGACGAATGAACGTGCTTCACAACTTCAGCAGGAATTTATCGATGGAAAAATAAACGTGCTCAGTTGTTCTACAACATTTGAATTAGGGGTTGATGTCGGAGAACTGGAATCGGTATTTATGAGAAATATGCCCCCATCAGCTGCAAATTATATTCAGCGTGCCGGAAGGGCCGGGAGAAGACTTGAATCAAGCGCATTTGTGACAACATTTTGCCAGCGCCGTTCTCATGATCTGAGTCATTTTAAAGATCCCATGCCATTTGTTCGTGGAATTATTGCTCCACCTCATTGTGATATCAGAAATGAAAAAATTGTGAAAAGGCATATTTATGCCACAGCAATTGCTTCATTCTGGATGAAAAATCCTGATACTTTCAATAAAGTTTATCACTTTTTCTTTGAAGAAGAACGGGACGGTCCCGAACTTCTGAAAAACTATCTTCTTTCACATCCTGAAGATCTTATGAATTCCCTGAAACGGATTGTTCCGGAGGAGATGCAGAAACCTGTTGGGCTATGTAACTGGGAATTTGTAAATGGTCTTTATCTTGAAGATAAAAACCACCCGGACATGGGCCTTATGATAAAAGCAGCTGATACCGTGCGTTCTGATGTCGAAGGAATTGAAGAAATCAGAAAAGAGTCTTCCGAAAAGGGCTATCATACCGATTATCTCCTACGACTCATTCGTACCATTCGGAGCCAGCCAATTATTAATTATCTTTCATCCTGCAACATTCTTCCAAAATATGGCTTTCCTGTTGACGTAGTCGAATTTAAGATCATGTACCCATCAGATGAAGCAAAACAGCTCCAGCTTGAACGGGACCTTGCTATTGCTATCTCAGAATATGCGCCCGGTAGCCAGATTGTGGCAGGAGGAAATATCTGGGAGAGCCGGTACATAAAGCGAGCACCAAAACACGAATGGAGAATGTATGATTATGCAATATGTGATAATTGTCACCGATATCATCGGGTTCTCTCTGAATTAAATAAGGAACTAATTGTATGTGAATCCTGCAACGAACCGCTTGGAAGCCGGAGGGGCAGATTCATCATTCCGGAATTTGGATTTTTAACAGAAAATAAAAAACCTCGATCTGCACGCGAAAAACGACCTCAAAAGACATACAGTTCCAGGGCTTATTTTTCCGGGGAATGTGTTCCGGAAAAGAAATTAGAAGTGTCTCTTCATGGAACTTATCTACTCAGAGCAGAATCTGCCTCTCATGGTCGTCTTGGAATCATAAATAATGCCGGTTCCAGGCATTTTAACATCTGCCAGTCCTGTGGTTATGCTGTATTTGGAAGGGAGACATTGCCTAAAACGCATAAAACATCGACCGGAAGGTCATGTAATGGCCGTTTTCTGATGAATGTCGATCTCGGCCATGAATATCTAACTGATATTCTCCAGCTTGAATTTGTGGGATTTGTATCACACGATGAAGGATTCTGGTTATCACTACTCTATGCTATTCTCGAAGGGATTAGCTCCGCACTTGATATTAACCGGGATGATCTGAACGGAACACTATATCCAATTCGTGGTAAGACTAGTGAGCCTGCTCTGATTCTTTTTGATACCATTCCCGGAGGTGCCGGCCAGGTTCGCCGGGTTATTGAAAATGAGGAGACATTAAAAAAAGTTCTGAGAGCATCTTGGGAAAATCTAAACGCGTGTGATTGTGGTGGAGAAGGTGGTCATGCAAGCTGTTATGGGTGTTTAAGGAACTATTCAAACCAATATTGTCATGAACAACTTGAGCGTGGCAAAGTCATGGAATTCTTTAGATTAATGGGAATAGAAGAATTCTGAAGAATAATTTATTTAGATTTTTTAAAAATTTTGATTATCAGACGGATCAAAAACGGTTTCTTTTTTAATTGTATTGGCATCGTCGTTTCATCAGTCAGAGAAATCTGAGGCTGTTGCAATGGTGAAACAGGAGATTCTTTGGTCAGATTATTGTGTCCATACGTTTCTAATAATTCGGGGAAATTCGTTTTTTCCTTACTCTCCGAAGATTGGATAAGATTCGTTTTGGAAACTCCCTGCTGGGAATGATCTTCTGAGCTATCGGCCGGATCTGAGAACCGGTTATTTGATCCATTGTTGGTTTTTATCTCAGTGAAACTTTCTGGATTGTTTTCCGGTTCACGTATCGTCTCTTTTTCAGTCTCCTGAATAAAGGTAAATTCAGAATGATTCTCTTCTTTGACAGGATTAGGTTGCCTCTCAAGGGCAATTTTTTGCATGCCAAAATCTATCTTGCCTGTTGATTCATCGGATCCTGATACAGAATGTTTCTGAATGTGTTTGTCTGTAAAATCAGCCGTATCCGATTTTTTTGCGAGGAATGCATCGCGAACTTTATTAATAGTATCTAGTGTTAGAGAGGGAGATCTGGGAATATTCTGTTTCTTCACTGCAGGTTCTTTTGGTTGGTTGTTCTTCTGTTCTTTTCTCATCTGAGCACTAATAGATTCAGCAATCTTACCTAGGTCAGAATTTTTTTGAGACTGATCTATTAGAGATTCTGATTTGTCTGAGTGAAATTCATCTGCAATCGCTTCATTTTCTATCTGATATAACGAATTGATTCGGTTATATATCTCAGAATTCGATTGATGGTGGGTATCAGGCCTGAATATCTGATGGCTTTCAGGTGTATTGAGAGCCAAAGCAAAAGTATGAGCTAAGAGATAATCCCCCATTTCTGTCTCTGCATCAAAGCAGAAGAGTGAAGCGCTATCTTCTTGCTCATAGAGTGCAAGTGAATCAAAGACCCTTTCATAATTTGCTGTAGGGGTCTGAAACGGTGACAATTCTCTGGAACTTGTACTACCTTCAGAAAAGGATCCAATGATCATATGAGCCAGGAGATAATCTCCCATCTCTGTTTCTTTGTTAAAGTGGAGAAAAGAAGACGGATCTTCAATATCATAAAGCGACTGAATCCTTAACAATATTATATTTCCACTGGTTTCCGGGTAAAATATCTGATTCAAATTGGTATCTAAAGAATGAATTTCCAGATTATTGAACGCATTAGCCCCATAGGCATGTGCTGCGGTTATGTCAAATAATTCGTCATCTTCATCTCCTGAGAACTGGACCATACAGAGTGAGATGAGAGCTAGATATTTTTCCATTGCCTCGTCTGACAGGACGATTTTTTTATCTTTAAGAGCTATCGAGAAGGCTTGAAGAAACGACTTTAATTGATCCTGTTCTTCCGTATTTCCGGTTTCTGCGATGGACTGAAGATGGTCAATCAGTCCTGTCTCAGCTAAGGTCAGTAAAGTATCGAAGGGTGGTATTTCTTCGGAACATACTGAATAGAGGGGATCTTTAAGAATGGACTGCTGTATCGTCTTAATCCGACTTGATGACACCTCCTGTTTTCTCTTAAAAGAAAGAAGATTTTCCTCAAGTTTTTCTACAGTATCAATGTCATTTTCAATTTCTGTGAGTTTTTCTATCAAATCATCTGGCTTATTGAGAACATCCAGCTGATTTCTGATAAGCGTAATCTGTTGATTTAGATTTTCTATATCTTTTTCAATATCATCTGAATCAACTGGTTCAAGAAATGGAATTTCATTTATCAATGACTCCAGATTTTCATCTATGCCACTCAGATATTCTTCCTCTCTTTCCAGACTACGGTTTTCTTCCAGCCAATAGGACAATTCAATTGCATCTGTCGGTCGAATCAGTTCTTTTGTTACGAGAGGATAGATAATTTTTTCAAAATACTCATCCACCTGTTCCTGGGGGATAATGCCATGCATAAGAATTGGAGTGATATATTTTTTGGAACGAGGTATTTCAGCATGAAATAGTTTATTTCTGTCGATAAAATTCAAAAACAGATTGCCCAGCAGAGTATTTTTTGAAGGAGATAAATCTTTGATTTCTTCACGAATTGAATTCCAGTAAGAACCTTCGGTATAATTGAAAATCCCTTTTAAAACAAGATAACATGAGACTGATGCCGGGTACTGAATAATATTTTCCTGAAAACTACTCTCGTTTGAATAGGGAAATTCCTCTAAAATGAACGAACAGAGCATTTCAAAATCATTATTTGTCAAAGGAATCTGCCCCAGAAGGCCTACTTTTGGCACCTGATCTAAAAGGAGTGATTCACATGAATCGATAGTAGTGCAGTTTTCCAGCATCTTTTCCCCCCTAAAAGTTAGTATATCATTCTATCACGATCATGGTGCATAAAATGTTTGCCCTCTCAGAGTGCAAATACCTCATAGCCCCGTAAGGTAATCAGATAATCTGCCTTCTCAACAAGACTCTGGAACGCTTCTTCCTGCCAGTTAGGTCCGGGATTTGAACTGTTTAGTGAACGGGCTACTTCCTGTCTGAACTGTTCAGGGTAGGTGGTATGGAGTAGTTTCCAGTAATCCAGGATGACATCCTCTCTCCGGTTCAGCAGAGCCGGTTCAGGAATTTTGTCACTCTTTTTACTGTTGGCTGCGGTTGTGGCCGGCAGCAAATTCCAGAGATCATTGTTCTTCCAGTGAGCAAAGGGAAGCACATGGTCGATATTCATCGCTGATTCACTCTGAATAGGCTGTCCACTCCATACACATTCTATCGGACCGTCTTTCAGGGCGTTTTCGTAGACTTTACCGGCCAGACGGACAAAGCGTTTGTCTTCTGTCCGGGTTGTGAGTAGTCTGAGCATTGTTTCAGTATCGACGGTTTTGTTACTTTTCTGATATGTAAAGGCTGCCCACTGCTGAATCAGTGAGTCTTCACCGCTCAGATAACTGCCGAGACATTCAAATGCGTAGGAAAGATCCGCAGGAAGAGTATAGGTGCCGAAACTGTTCATGACATAGTCAGGGTCCGGCCGGGTTCCTTTGCGGATTGCCGGGCCTTTTTCATAGGTGAAGACCTGGTATTCATCCTTAAAGTGTGACTGGCCAAGGTGACGCATGGGGTTCTGGGTGATGGTGTCCCGGATGGCTTTTAAGAGTGTGAGAACTTCTCCGGAGATCTCGTCCGGAAGGGTATTGCTTCTGTAATCGCTCCAGAATTTGTCAAACCCGCCTTTGTCACGATAATAGTCTGTTACTTTTGTAAAGGACGGCCGGAATTTCATTACTCCACGGGCGTCTGGTTCGCTTGGTTCTCCACTGCGTTGTGGGATGAACGTTTCGTGAGCGATGACAGGATAGTAGTAATAGACCCAGGTCTCGGCAAGCAGGCCCAGAGGGTAGGTGGCCAGTTCTCCATGAATTTCTTTTTTATTGGAGTAGTGCTCACAGATGTTAATTGCGCCCCGCAGAAGGGCGAATTTGTAAGTGGCATCTTTGGTGTCCTGGGTGATGATTGCGTTGATTGTCCGGATGGTTGAGAGATCTAACATGATGAATACGTGCCTCCTGAATTTTTGCTGTTCTGCTGATGTGTAACTCTTTCTGGGTGGATGTTAATATCCGAGCATCCTGTTACAGAATCCGATAGATGATTCAACTTTCTCTTCAAAATGAATCTCTGGATTGATGAAAAGATCTCTGTCAATCGGTTTGATCTTTTCAAAGGCATATTCCCACGGAATCGGGTCGTCCGGTTGTGCTGCATCATGCCAGGCATGGACGTGAATGCCTTTGATGCCTTCGTTAGGAACGGCGTCAAGATAATTTCTGATATCTTTTCTTTCACGCCGGGCGACGTTGAAGAGGACGGAAATATCAAGTACGATGCCACTGGTGTCACAGATTTCCGGGACGTATTCTTCCATGGCAATCCAGAAGTTGCGCAGGTCACTGCCATTTGAGATGTTTGAGCGGTTTCGGTTTTCCAGGATAATGTCCGGTTCTGTTCCAAAAGCATCGCCGTAATTTTCACGGATACGTTTCATGGCAAGAGCCGTATCTTTGTAACTCACATATTTTTCGTCTCCCGGATGAATCTCGATCTTGTCAGCAGGTTTTCCGAGGTGTTCTGAGATGGTGACGAGCATCACCGTGAATGCGTCAACCCAGTCGTTCTCGTTCCATTTAAGTCGTGCGGCGGGGTAAATTGTGCCGTTTTTCATCTCGAAATCAAATGAGGGATCAGTGTGAAAAATGTATTTTACGTCCGGGTCCGGTTTTGGCTCATTGAGATATAATTGTTCAACCGCTTCCGGTGTCAGAAAA
>Ga0208902_1000414_pt1 | contig 22563 bp, 21 predicted proteins | sample AntAceMetag02UKH_FD_184767 | JGI IMG/M metagenome (GOLD analysis project Ga0208902, IMG submission 184767) | Saline lake microbial communities from Ace Lake, Antarctica - Antarctic Ace Lake Metagenome 02UKH (SPAdes) (version 2) | ecosystem: Environmental > Aquatic > Non-marine Saline and...
TGCAGTGCCGTATGCAAGTGCTTGCTGTTCATATTATCACGTTTAATACCGAAAACGATTACTTCTTTGTTTTTATGTGGGTGATCAGTGCGGGAATTTTTTCAAGTTCACGGTTGCGCTGCTCAGGTGAAACCGTGACATACTCTCCAGTCTGTGTAAAATAAAGGCAGGTGGTTACCGGCACCCCCAACATTTGCTCTGCTGCCTCACCATAAACTGCCATCTGGAAGAAGTGTTCATTACACTCAATTTCCGGGCCGGTCTTATAGTCGATGAGCGTCCAGGTTCCCTTTGAATTCTTTATCAGTCGGTCGAAAATTCCTTTGAAAGAAGTTCCTCTGATTTGTGCGAGGAACGGAAGTTCACAATATTCTTCTGTCACATCCTGCATTCTATCTGATGAGCAGAATTGTTCATACACCGCTGTTAGTTCTGCCTCCTTTCTAGGATCGCTCCTTCCTGTCTCTGCACAGACTGTGGCAGGACTTTGCCCCTCAAAGACACGGTGGACAATTGTTCCCCATGTTGTGTTTAAAGCAGCACTTGGATGTGTTGGAGATTCTTTGCCAATTATTTTGCTAATAGTCCAGATCTCTTTTGGTAGTTCCAAGTCTGACGTTTTTTCAGGGTTCCTCTCTCTTATTCTTCCTTCTGGTAGGTTTTCAAACTCAATGTTTTCTGGAGTGTCCAGCTGAGGCGCGGGGTAATCTGGATTTTGGGAACCTTGAATCTGCACCGCAAACTCCCTTTCACCGTGAGAATATAATTGGGTAACACTACCGGTCTCTGGCAGGGATGTAGGATCAATCTGTAGGATAGAGCAAACCCAGTCGATACGCTTTTGGGAAGAATCCAAAGAAGCAGGCAGATTGTCCTGTCGACTTCCTGAAAGTATCAGGTGATCGCGGGCACGGGTGACGGCAACATAAAAGAGCCTTCTTTGTTCGGCCTTCTGCTTCTGATCTTCACGGTGTCTGAGAGCGGTGAAGAGCGGCGTTTCTATCAAATGAAAGGGATTGTCTGGGTCCGGCATTTTCACCGCAACGCCGCAGATAGGATCTACAAAGATCTGTGCTCTTCCACCTGGACCGGTTTCTGCCATGCCGGGCACCACTACCAATGGAAATTCAAGCCCTTTGGAAGCATGAACGGTCATCATTATGACACGGTCATCCTGTGAAGGTGGCGGTGGCGCTCCCCCCTCACGCTGTTCACGCGTCACGGCGTCTTGTAACTTTTTCACGAAGGATTCCAGAGACTGAACGAATCCCGTGCCAGTATCTCTTGACGATGCAACAAGCTTCTCTATGTTGGCAAGGCATTCCTCGCCACCGGGCAGAGCGGCATAGACTGCAGAAATTTCACTATCCTGAAGAATGCGCCGGATGAGGAGGTTAACGGGTTCTCTTCGGCAGACTGCTTTCCAGCAGGTCAGCATCTCCAGCGCCTCCTGTGCTGATGAACTTTCTGAGCGCTGCAATTTTTGCCAGAGTGTTGTGCCCCGCTCTTGTGCGACGCGGAAAAGGTCGGCATCACTCATGCCAAAGTATGGTGAACGCAACGCACCGGCCAGGGAAATATCATTATCGTCCCGCACCAGAAACGTCAGCACAGAAAGGAGATCAAAGATCTCCTGCCGTTCAAAGAATCCGGTTCCTGCATGGACATGATAAGGAATATCCCATTTTTTACACGCCCATTCAAACCAGTTCAGTTTCGTTCGGCGCTCAAAGAGAATCGCAATATCACCATACTGAAGTGGGCGTGTTATGGTCTGGCCGCTTTCATCCTGTATCGTGATATGACGTTCTTCGTTACCAACCAGCTCTGCTATTCGTTGTGCTACCAGATCTGCTTCAATCCTTGCAGAATCCGCAGCGTTGTCTCCTTTAGAAGGGATGAGGAGTTCAACTGTTCCCTTGTGTGTAGCGCGTCTTTCTGAGACATTTATCGGGTGGTAGGCAAAATCCCATTCTTTGCCCCTGTCCTGTAAGAGTTGGGAGAAGAGATAATTCCCACACGAAATCACGTCAGGTGTACTTCTGAAGTTGATATCAAGGGCAATTTCACGGCCACCGTCATGATCCTGAATCTGAGTGGAAGTCTCTTTGAATCTGCTGACATCGGCATCTCTGAAGAGGTAGATCGACTGCTTGGGATCACCCACCACAAAGATCATTGCGTTGCTTGCCTCGGCGATTCGCAGAATTATCCCGGCCTGAACAGGATCCGTATCCTGAAACTCATCCACCATGATATACCTAAACCGGTGTCTGAAATGCTGCCTGACATGTTCTGGGTATTCCCTGAAGATACGCGCAGTCCGGTAGATGAGATCATTGAAATCAAGAGAGCCAATCTGTTCTTTGGTGCGATCTGTTGCACGGGTAAAATCTGCAAAAACTGTTCCGAGATGATGTAGAAAATCAAGTGTCTCAGAAGTTTGTGGGCTTTTGGGGTCAAAGGAGAGAGATAGTGGTGTTTTCTGCGTTTTAATAATCTCTTTGACAATGGAATAGGAACTTCGCAGTGTCTCAAGGTCATCAGTGTTGAAAACTTTTTTTGAGCCCATATTTTTCGAGCTTTTGATGTCATAGAGCCTCAAAAGAGCCAGGCAGAGTGTTGATAGTTCTCCTTTTGTTTGAATATCTCTGAGAATTGGTGCCGCTCCCCGTAGGTAACGGGAGCCGGAATCAGTCTCGCCTGCATACTGTCCAGCAAGAGCCAGCAGGGCAGAGAGTGCACCAACAAAGGCGTCAGAAGCGAAAAGATCATCAAGTGCTGTTTGTTGAGTGTCTTTGAAGCAGTTTTGCCACGACTCCACAACGACGGACTCATCCTCAAAGAGGCACCCGAAGAATCCCTCTGCATCACCACGCTTTTGGTTCAGTTCGAGAAGACAAACCTTGAGATACTGGTCTCCTACGATCCGAAGTGTGCTGAGAAGTGCCTGCCTGTTGTAATCTTTCAGCTTTCCATGAATGAGATCATCAAGTGTCTCTTCAAGAAGTGCCGTGGCGTCTGCTTCTTCAAGCACGCCAAAACCGGGGTCTACACCGCCCTCCACGGGGAATTCACGGATTATTCTGGCACAAAATGAGTGGAATGTTGAGATGTTAGCCCAGAGAAACTCTTCCTGTGTCCCGTTCCAACCAGAACCACTCTTCTCAGAGAGAGCCGTTCTCACACGCCCTTTCATTTCCTGCGCAGCCTTGTCAGTAAAGGTGAGTGCGAGAATTTCAGGAATTCGATAGCCTCCATCCTGGATGAGATTGATGTACCGGGTAACCAGCACGTGGGTCTTCCCGGTCCCGGCTCCCGCTGTCACGCAAAGACTGGTGCTGTGATCCGTCGCAGCGTCCCTCTGGCGGTCGGTCAGGCTCATTTTTTCTCCTCTGCTTTGGGAATCATGTTGAACTGTTCTGATTCCAGAAGCCGCAGGGGATCCTTCCGACAGATGGTGCTGAATTCACAATACGATGGGCAATGGCTGAGATCTGAGGAGAGTGGGAATAATCCCTCCTGTGCCTTGCCAATCATCTCGTCAGCGTGCTTTAGGGCTGAGGTGATGAGCATTTCAAACTCACCTGGTTCAATTTTTCCTGATGGATGATATCCTCTGATATTATCACGTTCTTCGGGTGCAAAGAGAATGGCTTTTGGGCCACATTCTTTCTCAGAGATGGCATAATATGCACCGCAGATGGGCAACAGTCCTGTTCTCTCTCGAAGTGCTGCCATGTAGAGGGGAAGTTGCAGTGCCGTGCCCTTTTTAATATCAGAAAGTTTCGCAAATGATCCTGTTTTGTAGTCAAGAACGACAGCTTTTCCTTCTGGTGTGCAATCCACGCGGTCAATACTGCCGGAGAGAAGAATGGTATGGCCTTCAGGTGATTGAAGGCTTAGCGGATTTTCATCTGAACGAGGATCGCATCGGCCTGATCTTTGTGTGTGACCAAAGGAATATTCAAAGAGAGTCGGGATAAATGAATCATCTTCCCGTTCTTCTTCAGAGAACAGAAATTGTTCAAGAATGCCGGGAGTTCCGTTTTTTCCTGTGGTAAAGTGCTCAAACCAGACGTTTACGACCGGGTCATCAATTATGACATCTTCTGCACAGGCATGGGCTGTTGCAATCAGACCTGTGAGATTATCCATGTGATTCTCTTTTTTGATTACCATACCGTTCTGGCGAATATCGCTGAGGTATCGAAAGAGGATTTCATGAATCTGTTCTCCGCGGCGGGCAGGACTTCCCAGTGGGTCTTCGGTCTCAGGCTGTTTCAGACGAAGCAGATACCTAAAAAAGTACCTAAGTGGACAAACAGCATATATCTCGAGTGCTGTCGGTGAATACACGTGGTTGTATCCGGTTCTCTCCTTAAGATCCGGTAGGGTTTCTGATTCTTCACTAATAGTCCCATCAAATACGGAGGTACATGGACCTGTCCGTGCCTCTGCCTCAATAAATATCCGTCTGGCGACTGAATGGGGGTTGTAAAGGCCTGTTGGGATCTCCCCGGCTGCCAGCGCTCTGCCAGCGGCCATTGACTCTTCTTTTTTTGAATCAATTATCTCTGGTGGTTCTGTTTCGCTGGCACCACATGAAAGCGCCTCTGCGATCAGCACTGAGGGAATGAGGGTGCCTTTCCCGTCTGAATTTGCGTAACTAAGGGTGATGTTTTTTGCAGAATGGCATGCTCTCTGAAAGTAAAACCGTTCTTCCCGGACAAGATCACTCTTCTGAAGGGTGCCAAGTTCAGCCGTCTCACGATCATTCAGCCAGGGAAGGGGTGACGAACGTTTGGGGATAAGATCTTCTGTGATACGACCCAGAAAAAGATGTTCAAATGAAAGTCCCTGGAGTTCACGAATACCCAAAATCTCGACCCCATGGCTGTGCTTCCCAACCGGAAGTTTCCTGCCAGCCAGACTCTGTAGTAGCAGAGACTTAAAATCTGAAGGACCTACTGTGTATTTATCCCCAAAGGGGGCAGGGCGTGCGAGGTCTGCAAGAACTAAAAGAAGTGTGTCAAGTCCCTCCTGTTCCTGTTCTGCGATGGATGTATCTGGTGCAGGGGGGAGATCAAAGAAACCAAGTTTTTCGAGCACTTCCCTGAATTTCCGGACATATTCGGCAGGGGGCGTTTTTGTTTCGAGAGGTCGGGTAATCTCATGAAGGTGCTCGAAGTAGGAAAGGGTCTGTTCGATTCTTCTTATCGCAGCAGAGGGAGCGTTTTGCTTTTCCTGTGATTCGATGAAATGGTTCAGACCTTTTTTCCACTGGTTGCCCCCCTGAATCACTCCTGCTTCATGTGCAAGACGGTCAACGGTTCCTGCATCAATTTGACCTATTCGGAAACTGTTATTCAGATAAGGTGAGGTGAGCACCGCATGGACGTCTTCGGGAGTGTAACTGCCACTCACAAGAGAGCATATTTGAAGGGTGGCAACTACAACAGGAGAAGAGGTCGCAGGTCTGCCGGTGCTTGATGAATAGAGGACACCAATATCCTGAAAAACCTCTTCAAGAAGCGGCATGCCAGCTGAGAGATCCGGAAAGCTCACAGCGATTTGTTCGGGATTTGTGCCGGATTTGATGAGATTTTTGCATGCTGTGGCAATTGCCTGCATCTCAGTTGTTGTGTCACTGTGCTGAATAACTGTGATATGATTTTCTCGAATTTGACTGTTTTTTATCTTTTCCAGAACGGGCTCAGGAGGGAGGTTCAGCCATGTGCCATCATCGCCATTGCCAGAGTTTTTTTGGATAAAAGGATGATAGACGATGCAGTGGGAGCTTTGTGTGACTATTGCCTGTATAAAATCCTGTTCGGCTGAGGATGGTTCGAAGAGACCATAAATGACCACACCTTTAAGCAGGTCAGATTTTTTCTGGAGAATGGATGCCGCCTGCAACAACATCCCTGCCCGATCGAAGCATCCCAGTTCGCTGAGGACTTGTGAGTAGCGTTTCCAGATCAGTCCCAGATCTTCTGCTTTTTCAGAACGATTATTCCCAAGCCCCTCAGGGAATTGTACCTGACGATAGGAAAAGATTGAAAAAAGTTTCTGTAACTCAGTGGACTGGCGTCCCCACGCTGATTTCGACTGAAAAAGCAGCGTTTTGTCCTTTTGTTCCTGGAGAATTTTTCTGATTAAAAGGGCAGTTTCCTGTTTTCTGAGAATGCGGATATTTGAGTCATACTGGTGAATAAGAAACTCTGCCAATTCTGGAAGGGTTGTGATACAGGGTTCAGGGATAGCCAGTCCCTGCCGTAGAAGTTGATTTCGCAGACTACGGGCAAGGCGTGAGGTGGGCACCACCAAAAAGGTTGAAAGCGGTGCTTCTTCACGCAGATTCAGAAAAGAGTGGAGCGCTTCATCAGGCGGAGTCTCTGGACCGATGTACTGGAGGCTCTTCTGATGGGCTGGTTTTGTCTGATTCACAGGTCAGTGTTATTTGAACCGTTCCTTGCCGGATGTGGTACTGGAGAGCAGTTTGAGAATTTTCTTTCCCATTATTTGTGTCTTGTTCATGGCAACCTCGTCTTTTAAGACATCACCGGGACTAACTCCCTTTCCTTTAACGTATCCGAGATATCTGAACTCATGAGTGTTGACAAATCCTTCCAGAGTCTCAAGGGTCCGGTCACATCCACGGTCGGCACAGACTGTTACTACAATGGCACTTCTTCCGGCAAGTTTTCTGTCATGATATAGGGAGTAGGTCCGGTCTATGAGATTTTTGGCCTGCCCACAGACGTCATAGTAATACGTCGGTGAACCGAAGATGATAACCTCACTGTCCATCATTTTCTCAGCAATCATGTTCCAGTCGTCAGACTTGATAACACACCACTTTTCATCCTTACATTTATCGCATCCGAGACAGGGTTTGATCTCCTTACCACAGAGTGAGATGAATTCGGTCTTTACCTCATCACAGTCTGCCTGCTCGTCTACGTAATCTAATATTGACTTTATGAGAAGTGCGGTGTTTCCATCCTGTCGCATGCTGCCGGATATTCCAAGGACTTTCATACTGAGGTGTTCTGTTTCAGAGAGATATGAGTGTATTGGTTGATTATGTGGGAGTGGTTCAACTCAGAAATTTTGCGCGATGTGATGAGTATAGATCTGATCTTTTTCAAATCCTGCATTGTTGAATGCCTTCTTTGCTGCAATTAACGGACTTTTTTTAAAAAAGAAGAGATGTGAGATACAGTTACAATCGCTGCTCCCAAAACTAGGCACCGGTACGCCGGGCATCTGATTGGCCAGCACGCACTCCAGATTCTTGGTTGTTGCAGCGCAGATGACAGATATGAGTGAAAAATTTTCATCGAGGAGTAGATAGTCAATATGCCAGCGAGGTACTTTGTCTTTATGATTGGCAAGCTGGATGTGTCGCCTGACTCTGGAAAATCCTCCCCCGCCGCGGGCTGATCCCACATAAATGTGATAACCCCGAAGAAAGGAAATCTCTCCCAAAGCCCCGATCCTGACGCTGGAATCTTTATTTCTGAGGATCAGGCAGTAGATGCCTGTTTCCATATCTATCCATAGATGGCAACGGCGCGCCGAGCAGCTTCAATATGTTGCGCGCCACCTTTCTCTACCGGGAAGCCATGGCCGGGGTAAAGTCCGGTCACCTGGAGTTCAGCAAGTCGTTCTATTGAGGCATGGAGATCAAGGAGACTCCCGCCAGGGAAGTCAGTGCGTCCGAATCCACCGTCTGAAAATACCGTGTCACCAGAGAAGAGGACTTTATTTTCTTCATCATAGAGTGAAATACTGCCGGGTGTGTGCCCCGGTGTGTGAATCACCGTAAGTTCTGAAATTTTCTCCCCACCGTGAAGGATTTGGTCAGGAACAACCGGTGTGAAACGCTCAGCAAACATGGGGCTGAGATTAAGGCTGTCTTCAGTAAGGCCCGCGGCGTCGTCATGGTGAATAAAGACCTCTGCGTTGCACATTGCCTGAATCTGAGCAACATGAGCAACATGATCAAAGTGACAGTGAGTCAGTATGATGGTCTCAATCTGCTCTTTGTAGGGCTCGACTTCCATAGGATATACTCCTGCATCAATAAGCACCGGGCCATAGACAAATGCGTTGGCAAAGTAACTTCCCGGACGAATCCAGTGAACTGGCATGCAAGATAATAAGCACTCAGGGTAAATGGTAGTTATGCATGATCTGCTTCGGGAATGCGCAGATTCCGTCCCGAAAGACGTTGAAAAACTTGCCAGAACTGAGAATATTGAGCCACAGCGACTTGCGTCCCTGATCGCTTCCGGACGGGTAGTGGTGCCGGCAAACCCGCGCCGAGATCACACCCGAATTGCGATTGGTGAGGAGTGTCGGGTGAAGGTGAACGTGAATATCGGCACCTCGGGAGTACGCTGTGATTCCTCTCTTGAGATGGAGAAAGGAGCTGCTGCACTGGCGAATGGTGCTGATGCCCTGATGGATCTCTCGACAGGAGGGAATCTGACAGCGATTCGAAAAGAGATTCTCTCATTTAATACGACGGTTGGCACAGTACCTATCTACGAGGCAGTTCGGCGGGCCGGAAACGCGGTAGATATTGATGCTGATTGTTTGTTCAATACCATCCGTGACCACTGTAAACAGGGCGTGGACTTTCTAACGCTGCATTGTGGTGTGAATAAACAGGCTGTTGCGGCACTTCGGCGCGACCCTCGTGTTATGGGAGTTGTCTCACGTGGCGGTTCCTTTCATGTGGCGATGATGGAATCGAGTGGTGAAGAAAACCCACTTTATGCCGAATATGACTATCTCCTGGAGATTCTTGATGAGGCTGAAGTGACTATCTCCTTAGGTGACGGTATGCGGCCGGGCGCTATTGTTGATTCAGGAAAGCTTGCGAAGAGCACCGAGTATCTGACGCTGGGTGAACTTGCCCGGAGGGCCCATGATGTAGGTGTCCAGCGGATGATTGAAGGTCCCGGGCATATGCCTATTGACGAGATCCCGTATAATGTGAAGATGATCAAGGAGATTACTGAGTATGCTCCCCTATATCTCTTAGGTCCTCTGGTCACGGACATCTATCCGGGATATGATCATGTCTCAGGTGCTATTGGTGGTTCGATTGCGGCCATGAACGGGGCTGATTTCCTGTGCATGGTCTCACCGTCAGAGCATCTTGCTCTTCCGAATACTCAGGATATTATTGAAGGAACCCGGGTAGCAAAACTTTCGGCACATGTCGGAGACTCTGTGAGAAACCGGGGCCGCTGGCTTGCCGATGGTGAGGCAGCGATGGCAGAGGCACGCAGGGATTTGGACTGGGAAACTCAGTATGAACTTGCAAAATATGGCGAGGATGCGAAAAAAGTCAGGGATCGTGACGGAGAGCTTGATACCTGTTCGATGTGCGGGGATCTCTGCGCAGTCAAACTGGTGCGGGAAATCTTTAGAAATGACTGAGGGCTCCTTTGCCGTGACTGAAAGCGGTAGGAAACTCTTAGGTAAGCAACTTTTCCCCTCTAAATTAAAGAGGGCCAGTATCCGAATCTCCTAGATTTTCATGTATGGTCAATCCTGATAATGCTCCGTGTTCACTCCTTTAGATGAGGAATTACGGTTCTTGTGTCTTAAAAAAAGAAAGATTCTGAAAAGCTACTGATGTAAATTTAGAGATTCAGGATCCTAAGTGCCAGATGTGCCGCGTTCGCACCGTTATCGATGCCGACACAGGCAACCGGCACGCCACGTGGCATCTGAACGATCGAAAGCAGTGCGTCCAGACCGCCGAGTGTTCCTGAGACTGGCACCCCAATCACTGGCCGCTCTGTTCGGGAAGCGACGACACCGGGAAGGGCTGCAGAAAGACCAGCGATGCAAATAAAAATTTTGCCATCAGTCTCCTTCACAAAAGCATCAAGTGCTTCTGGATCCCGGTGGGCAGAGATAATGCGTGTCTCGTAGGACGCCCCTGCCGCGTCGAGTACAGCAGTTGCTTTTTCGATAATCGCATGGTCTGATTCAGATCCGGCAATAATAGCGATATCCGGCATATGAGAAGAATTGATCTTACAGTTAATTCATAGTTTGCCTGAAGTCTCTGGGCAGATCACTCTCTTTCTGATGGGTAACCTACATCTTCTGCGATCACTAATATATGTAATACTGATCGCTATGCAAAACGAAACACTCCTCATGATGCCCGGCCCTGTTCCGGTTCCTGAACGGGTCCGGCTCGCGATGGCAACGCAGGCAATCAACCACCGTGGCAGTGATTTTTCTGCTGTTTATGACGAGATCACCGAACGGCTTGGTCCCATGTTCGGCACGAAAAATGATATCTACCTACTTTCGGGTTCTGGGACTGCCGGGATGGAAGCAGCGATTGGCAACTTCTGTGCCAATAAAACCGTAGCGTGTCTTGTCAACGGCAAATTCGGGGATCGCCTCTGCAAACTGAGTGGTCTTTACGGCACCGCTGTTGAATGTGCCTCTGAATGGGGTACTCCCCTGCCGCTGGATCAACTTGAAACAGCCCTTGAGAACGGTGCTGAGGCTGTTACCCTCGTGCACAACGAGACCTCGGCAGCAATTAAAAATCCGGCAGAAGCCGTGGGAAAGCTTTGTAAAAAGCACGATGCCCTGTTCATCCTTGACGGTATCACTTCCATTGCAGGAGATGTTGTCGAGGCGGACAAATGGGGTGCTGACATCGCCGTTGTCGGGTCGCAGAAGTGCCTTGCTGCGCCCGCAGGTATGGCAGCGATCTCGGTCTCAGAACGGGCATGGGATCATCTTGCAGAATGGCGTCCCTTCTACCTTGACATGGCAGCCTACAAAAAGAGCGGTGCAAAGTCACAGACGCCATATACCCCGGCAATCCCGCTCTTCTTTGCGCTGCGTGAGGCATGCCGTGTTATTGACGATGAAGGGTTGAAAAATCGTATCATGCGCCACAAAACCTGTTCGGCAGCGATGAGGGCCGCAGCATGGGCGTGGGGACTTGAACTTTTTGCCACACCTGATGACCTCCACCAGTACTCAAACACCGTTACGGCGTTCTCCTATCCGGAAGGAATCGACGACGGTGAATTCCGTGGACGGATTAAAAAGATGGGAATCGAATTTTCAGGTGGACAGGATCACCTGAAAGGGAAGATCTTCCGTATCGGTTCGATGGGTGCAACTGACATACCTGAAGTCCTTGCAGTCCTTGCAGCAGTTCAGGATACGCTTCGTCACTTTGGCTTTGAGCCGGAACATGATGGAGTGCAGGCCGCTGCTGAGGTACTCTAAATCATTCGGAGCAAGAAGAAATGGCAAAAATCGGGATTGCAGACACAACCTTCGCCCGGGTAAATATGGGTAGTATCGCCATTGACGAGATCCGTCGCAATGTTTCAGCAGGTATCGAACGTTACACTGTCCCTGGTGTCAAAGACCTGCCGGTTGCATGCAAGAAACTCATTGATGAACGTGGTTGTGATCTCGTGATGGCCCTTGGGATGCCCGGTGGTGTTGATAAGGACAAGCTTTGTGCTCATGAAGCGTCACAGGGACTTATCATGTGTCAGCTTCTCACAAACACTCATATTATCGAGGTCTTTGTCCACGAAGACGAGGCAAAAGACGAGAAAGAGCTTGACTGGCTCGCTGAACAACGCACCCGTGAACATGCGGTCAACGCCGTTCGGCTGTTGTATAAGCCAAAAGAACTCGAGAAAATGGCAGGCACAGGGCAAAGGCAGGGCTTTGCTGATGCCGGACCTGCCCGCAAGTAGTCCCGGACAGGGATGGAAGAGTATTAGACAATTCAGAGATAAAGCAGAAATACAGAACGGAGAGAAAAAAATGACAATAAAACTTGGATTTGTAGTCGCGGAATTTAACCGGGATCTTACCTTTATGATGGAGCACGAGGCAGAAGAACACGCAAAATTCCTTGACGCGGAAGTCACCGAGCGCTTCTACGTGCCTGGTGCCTACGACATGCCTCTTGCCATTAAGAGTATGCTTGAGAAGGGAAAAGTCGATGCCGTCGTAACGATTGGCTGTGTTATCGAGGGCCAGACCGAACATGACGATATTGTGGTCCAGCACGCCGCACGTAAGATTATTGACCTTTCACTCGAGTACAACAAGCCGGTGACTCTTGGAATATCCGGTCCGGGTATGAGCCGTCTTGAGGCATCACAGCGGGTTGACTACGGCAAGCGTGCCGTTGAATCTGCTATCAAGCTTGTAAAACGTCTGGCATGAAAGAGATCTCGGAAAAGATTGCTGCTATTCCACCGTCGGCTACGATTGCGATAGCTGACAAGGCACGTGAGATGAAGGCATCGGGTATTGATGTGATCTCACTCTCTATTGGAGAGCCGGATTTTGATACGCCAGCACACATCACCGATGCCTGCATTGATGCTCTTCGCGCAGGTAAAACGCATTATGCTCCTTCACAGGGGATCCCCGAACTCCTGGACGCCATTGCCGCCAAGGCAAAGCGTGAGAATGCGATTTCGGCATCCCGTGAAAACGTCATCGTCACCTGTGGTGCAAAGGATGCGATTCATCAGGCCTGTGAGGCGGTTTTAAATCCGGGGGATGAAGTGCTCATTATTGACCCGTCGTGGGTCAGTTATGAACCAGCAGTTATTATCGCCGGAGGAAAACCGGTTCATCATTCACTATCCCTAAAGACCTTTCAGCTTGATGACTCCCTGTTAGAGCGGGTCAGCCAGAAGACGAAGATGGTCGTATTTTCAAGCCCGTCGAACCCAACAGGTTCGGTCCTGAATGAGCGCTCTCTTCGACTCATCCGGGATCTGTGTGTTGATTACGACATCTTTGCTCTTTCTGACGAGATCTACGAGAAACTCATTTATGGGAAGATTCACCATTCCCTTGCCTCAATGGATGGTATGGCAGAGCGCACCATAACTGTCAACGGTTTTTCAAAGGCCTATGCTATGACTGGGTGGCGGGTTGGCTACGCAGTCGCACCGCCTCAGATTCTCAGACAGATGATAAGGGTTCAGCAGCACACCGTCAGCCATCCGGCAACCTTTGCGATGTACGGGGCCCTTGCTGCTATTACCGGGGATCAGAGCTGTGTTGAGCAGATGCGTTCCGAGTTTGAAAAACGCCGGGATTATGTTCTCGAAAGTCTTGAAGAAATGGGCTTTAGGACAGCACCGGCTGATGGTGCTTTCTATGCTTTCCTTCAGGTAGAGGGAGATGACATGGATATTGCGGAGGACTGGCTCTCTAAGGCCCATGTCGCTGTAACGCCGGGAACAGCGTTTTGTGCGCCGGGTTGGTTGCGGCTTTCCTACGCTGCTTCAATGGATGTTCTTGAAGTTGCAATGGAACGTATTGCAGCCCAGTAATCTCTTTGGTCTGTAATTTCCCACAAAATATTTTAGAGGCGTCAAAGTATGGACAGTAGCGATCCAGACTGCCAAAATCTGATAAAATCGGATTATCCGATCTGGGTCAGACTATTTCTCTTTGTCCTCCCGTTTCTTATAATCACACTATATCTCTTCGTATTACGCTTTTTCTTGCCGTATAATCAGTTTCTTGAGATGTCCGGTCTGATGGGCGTCTATTTCATTCCACCTGCCGGAAAAGAATCAGTGATTCCTATTGCTATCTCCTTGGGTATTCCTTGGTACACCGTGGGTTTTTCCGTTGCCCTCATGGATATCCTGACCTGTCTCTTTCTCATCTTTAATTTTGATCTCATTCTGAAGGTGCCGGTGTTGGGGAACTGGATGATCTCGTTTATTGCCAAAGGGAGGATCTTCTTTGGTCGTCACAAGTGGGTAGAACGATTTTCAATTGTGGGACTGATGCTCTGTGTTCTCTTTCCACTTCAGGGAACCGGAGGGATTGGTTCAACAGTCCTTGGAATAGTAATGGGACTTCCCCGGCGCGATATTTTCATCGCGATCACTATGGGGTCACTTATCGGGTCGTTTTTGATTGCGGCAGGGTCAAATGCTGTAAAGAATCTGATAATTGTTGATGTCTGGCTGGGTCTGGGGTCTATTCTAGGGATCATATTGCTGATTGGAGTTGCCTGTTTGTCCTACCGATGGTATCACAGATGAAAATTTTGATCACTTGAAGGTCAGAAAAACCGCGCAAAATTTAGTGCGTCTTCAGGAATTATGAGAAACTTATGAATGCAACAGTGATCAATTACCACAAGTAGGGAAGGATAGAATGAAACGGACGGTGCTTTTTGTGTGTACGATGAACTCAGTGCGATCACAGATGGCTGAAGCATTGTTACGTCACAATGCGGGAAACTGCTATGAAGTCTACAGTGCCGGAATTTCTCCAGGTGCATTTATTGATCCGGGAGTCTGTGCAGTGCTTGAAGAGGAGGACGTTTCCACGAGAGAATTGACTCCTAAAACCATAGGCTCAGTAAGTGATGTGAACTATGACATAGTCGCCGTCGTTTGTTCTGATTCCTGTCCGGTGCCTTTGGGATATCTACAGGCTGATAAAATAATATATAGAGAATTTTCTGTGCCCGGCATATCAGGACCAGACGGGCTTGATGGATTCCGGCGACTGCGCGATGAGATGTCGGTGTGGATTCGGGAAGAGTTTTTGTAGGTACAGTTAAGAAATGCAGCAAAAGAAAAGGGAACCCCAGCATGGAATAAAGCGGGTCAGAAGAGTACTGCTTATCACGCTGTTTCTGAATCTGTTAGTCTCTATTCTCAAAGGGATTTTTGGGATGCTGGCTGGATCGGTTTCAATGGTTGCCGATGCGTTACATTCGTTCTTTGATTCAGTCTCCAATATTGTCTGTCTTATTACAACTTGGTTTGCTGAGAAACCTCCAGATGTTGGTCACCAGTATGGGCATGGGAAGATTGAAAGTTTTGGTACACTGATTATCGGAGCCATGCTGCTTCTGACCGCGTACTGGGTCTTCAACGAGGGTCTCGGACGGTTATTCAGTGATGTTGTTTCACCGGCGATAGCTCCGATTACGGTTTGTGTTATGCTGTTTTCTCTTCTTGTCAATATCGGTGTGACACTCTACGAGCGTAAAGTAGGGGCTGAAGAAAAGAGTGATTTGTTGCTGGCTGATGCAAAACACACGCTCTCGGATGTAGCTGTCACCATTTCAGTAATCACCGGTTTTGTGCTTGTTCAGGCTGGATTTGCTCATGCTGATGCGGTTATTGCCTGTGGGATTGCTTTTCTTATCGCGAAGATGGGTTTTGATATTATCCGTGAATCTGGTGCTGTCCTCACTGATGCTGCTCTCGTGGACTGCACAGAAGATATTGCATCAATTGTGGCTTCCATTGATGGGGCAGAGGGACATCATGACTTCAGGTGTCGTGGTAGGAAAAATGAGATCTTTGGGGATATTCATATCTCCGTAGATCCTACGATTACAGTAGCAGAAGGACATGCAATTGGGGAAGCGGTACGTCAGGCGATACTGGTGGGGATCCCGGAAATAAAAGATATTGTCATACATGTTGATCCGGCTCATGAGCACCATCATAAAAGCGAAGAGGAGTAGCGAGACTGAATGAAAAAACAAAAAGTGCTTTTTGTCTGCAACCATAATGCAGGCCGGTCACAGATGGGCCTGGCGCTACTGAATATGCTCTATGGCGATCGCTATGAGGCAGAAAGTGCCGGATTCTCTCCCAGTGAGACAATGAACTGTCATACGATGGCGGTGATGGAAGAGATGGGCATTGATCTTTCAGAGAAGCGCCCGAAACCACTTGTTGCGGTTGCAGACGAGGATTATTCTCAGATAGTGGTCATGTGTGAAGCAGATGCAAAGAGGCTTGCATGTCTGCCATGTGCAGAAAAAATTAGTATCTGTGCTTTTACCGACCCCTCTCTCTTCGCTGGTAGTGAAGACGAAATACTGGATGGATTTCGGGGAGTGCGTGATGAGATCCGGGCTTTCATTAAAAAGGAGTTTAGTGACCGACCAAAGAAGATGGAAGTTTTGCTGCGTTCTCAGGGAGAAGGTGGCTTACAAATTCCGTTTTTCTGTTCAGATACTCTTCGACCCGTTGGTGACGTAGCGGAGGAGATGGGTAGGATTGTTGCAAAACAGGGATGGGAGATCTCTTTTCAGAGAGTGGCGGCTGAGTCAGGAGAACCGCCTTTGTCTCTGCTTCTGAACAACGTTCCCCTTGAGGAATTTGTGCCGCTGCCAAATCCTGATAAATACTGTGGGATGTCGTGTGCTGACTGTGGTGGGTCGGCTTGCAGTCCTACTGCCGGAAGTGGTGGATGCCGACGCTATGAGTCACTTCCTGAGTCGGTTTTCCGGCTGGCGATCCTAAAGGCCTGTGGCCTGAAGTAACAACAGTTTTGAAAATCTGTCTAAATGTTTATTGGCATCGAGAGAGTACAGATGAATAGAATTGCTATGAATGTTATACAAGAGATTTTGTTGCATCCTGAAGAATATTTCAGGTCATACTCATTAGAAGAGAAGGGATGGAGACTTCCTCTTCTGGTGGTACTTTGTGTCGGGATCTTTGCCGGGATTGGAGCTTGGCTTGCCAGCTCGATGGTTTTGCCACTTCTTCCACCTGAAGCACGGTCAATGGGTCCTCTTATGGGAATCATTGGGTTTTTGAGCACATTTATTGTGATATTTTTGATCTGGATTTTTTATACACTCGTTTTCTATATTATTTCACACCTCCTGAAAGGAACGGGTTCGTTTAAGGAGACTCTTGCTGTAGTTGGTATTGGGTACCTCCCCCAGATCTTTGGGACTCTTCTGACAACGATTATGATGGCAGTCTACCTGCCTACAATCAGGATTACCTCCATTGCCGGGATAGAGGATGCAATGCGTTCTTCTCCAATGGTTATGATGAGTGGCATTCTCGGGTTGATCTTTCTGTTATGGAGTGCAAATATCTGGATATTCGGCGTGGCGAAAGTAAGATCCCTTGAAAAGAAACAGGCGATATTTGTTGTAGGTCTGCCAGTGTTTCTCTACCTGATCTATGCTCTGGCAACGAGTTTTGGTCTGTTGTAGGTGAAAGAAATGAAATATATATGGTTCATTGCTGTTTTACTTCTGGCAGGGTTTTTTTGCGTAAGTGCCGGGTCGGCGGCGTCAGGTGCAAAGGATAATATCTCGGTTACCAATATCTCTCTTGAACCCGCTGTTTTCATGAAAGGTGATACAGGAACCGTTGGTATTACCGTAAAAAATACCGGAACAGCTACGGTTCAGATCGGGAAAAGTACGATGAACGGAAATGGCCTGATGGTGATTTCTGGAGAAACCTATGGCAATCTTGTGAATCTTGGTGGAGGCACGAGTTACACCTATAATTATGTCATCAGGGCGGATGTTGCTGATGGAACCTATTATCCTTCGATATATCTGACTTTTATCCCCTCGGGAACACTGAGTAGAACAATTCCAATTAAAGTCAGTGATGTTCCACTCTCACTTTCAGTTATTAGTATGCCAGATACATTTCAGGAAGGAAAAAAGGCTGAATTCACATTGCGTATCGGCAATCCGCGTGAAAATTCAGTGAACGGGGTCACTCTCGTTCCTGAAGGATCTTCCATGACGTTCTCGCCGACCAGCGTCTTTGTAGGAGAACTGGCTGCCGATGGTTCGGCTGATGTAAATGTAACCGTAACGCCAACGGAGGAAGGCGAACTGACGTTCAGGGTGCTGTATCAGAACGGTTTGAATGACCATGAAATCGTTCGATCACTCCCTGTACAGTTTGGCACTGATCGAAAAGATCCGGTAATGATTGCCAATGCAATTGAGGTTATACCGGAGGGAGATGGTATCCGGATCAGTGGTGATGTAACGAACGCTGGCCTTGAAAACGCCTATTCGGTAGTTGTTACGGTTGCACCGCCCGCACAACCGATGGATCCCTACCGTAGTTATGTCGTCGGAAATCTCGAACCTGATGATTTTTCCGGCTTTGAATTAACTGTGCAGAGTGGAGAAGCTGATGAAATTGAAATGGTCATTCAATACCGTGATGTGGATGGCAATGCCTATGAATCAACGGTGCCGGTCAGCGTTCTGGAAGATGAGGGAGAAACGTACGCTGTAAATGCCAGCAATAATGGATTGAGTCCCCTGATGGTAGGTGTAATTCTCCTGCTTCTGGTAGGTGTTGGCTGGGTAATTTCACTATCGTGGCGGAAAAAAGAGTAAACCTATCCATTAATTCATATTTTTTCTCAATATTTTTGTTCGAGTTGCTCATTTTACATGTCTCCAAGAGGGTAACAAATCTGCATCATCTTCAGGAAGGTAAAGTGAAAAAACCCTCAAAATAAAGGTTTAATCCCTGATTTCACCCCCATAATTCATTTTCTTCCTTCGTGACTGGAAGAATAATATTAAAAAGAAAGCAAGAATGAGGGTGCAGCAATGTATATATATGTACAATAACATACAGATATGACATGCAAACGAAATATCTTCTCGATGAGAATGATCTCCCAAAACGGTGGTATAACCTTCAGGCAGACCTCCCCAATCCTTTGCCGCCGTCGTATAATCCACAAACGAAGGAATCGGTAGCACCGGCTGACCTTGCCCCAATCTTTCCTGAAGAGCTTATCAGGCAGGAAATGAGTCAGAAACGTTACATTGACATTCCGGAGGAAGTTCGGGAAACCCTTATGCTTTATCGCCCTTCTCCGCTCTTTCGGGCGTTTCGACTTGAAAAAGAGTTGAAGACACCTGCAAAGATCTTTTACAAGTACGAAGGCGTCTCGCCTGCCGGTTCACACAAGCCAAATACTGCAATTCCACAGGCCTATTACAACATGAAGGCTGGTATCGAACGGCTTGCAACTGAAACAGGTGCTGGTCAGTGGGGCTCGGCTCTCTCGCTTGCGACGCAGATTTTTGATCTCGAATGCACCGTCTACATGGTGCGGGCCAGTTATGATCAGAAACCCTACCGGAAGATGATGATGCAGACCTGGGGAGCGACATGTATTCCCTCGCCCTCACCGCTGACCCAGTCGGGTCGGGCCATTCTTGAAAAAGATCCTGATACACCCGGCAGTCTGGGGATTGCTATTTCTGAGGCCGTTGAGGACGCGGCAACCCATGAGAACACCAATTATTCTCTAGGTTCGGTCTTAAACCATGTTTGTCTTCATCAATCGGTAGTTGGGCAGGAGACAAAAGCTCAGCTAGAGATGGCAGATGTGGAAGCAGATGTCATCATAGGGTGCGTAGGCGGAGGTTCGAATTTTGCAGGGCTTGCCTTTCCCTTCATTAAAGAAAAACTTGAAAAACGTCCGGACCTTGATATTATTGGTGTTGAGCCAACGGCATGCCCAACGCTCACGAAAGGCCTTTACGCCTATGACTTTGGTGATGTGGCAGGCCTGACCCCGATTATGAAGATGTACACTCTTGGGCATGACTTCATCCCGCCCTCTATTCACGCCGGGGGGCTTCGGTATCATGGCATGGCACCACTGGTTTCCAAGGTCCACCAGGAGGGCCTGATCCGTTCGAAGGCTTACCACCAGAATGAGGTCTTCAAAGCAGCCGTGACCTTTGCTCGCTCTGAAGGAATCATTATTGCACCGGAAACAGCACACGCGGTTAAAGCTGTCATTGATGAAGCAGTTGCCTGCCGTCAGTCTGGAGAGGAAAAGACCATCGTCTTCAATGCCAGCGGGCATGGACATTTTGATCTTAGTAGCTATGAGGCATACTTTGCAGGGAATCTCCCTGATTACGAATATCCGGCTGAACTGATCAAAGAGTCATTGGGCCATCTTCCCCGAGTAGTGTAATGGCGCTTCTGCAAAAGATCGGATTTTTCGTCAATCCTGTTGCCGGGATGGGTGGCGCAGTTGGACTGAAAGGCACCGATGGTGTTGTAAACGAAGCAAAAAAACTTGGAGCACAACCGGTTGCCCCAAAGCGTGCTCTGCGGTTTCTGAGGGCTCTTGGTGATAATCATGGTCTCTCAATCTTCACCTGTGGTGGTTCAATGGGTGAAGATGAGCTAAAGGAAGCTGGATATACTGGCTTCTCAGTTCTTTCCACGCCTCAAAAAATATCCGATGCTACAGATACAATCGATGTCTGTCGATCTTTTTTAGCAGCAGAAATCGATGTGATTGTCTTTTGTGGTGGTGATGGTACAGCACGCGATGTAGTGAGTGTGACCAGTGATGCCCTCCCGGTGCTGGGCATCCCGGCAGGAGTCAAGATGTACTCAGGAATCTTTGCACTCTCGCCGGAAAAAGGTGCAGAGATACTTCAACATGCGACTGAGATAGCTGAAACCGAGGTTCTGGATATTGACGAGAAGTCCTACCGGCTGGGAACACTTTCAACCAGTCTCTATGGGGTTGCCCGAACTCCGGTGCTTGGAACGTATCGGCAGGCTGGAAAATGTTCATTCTTTGGTGATGATGAACGGTCCCGGCAGGAAATCGCACGATTTCTTACAGAGATACTGCGTGACGACACGCTATACATTCTCGGTGCCGGCTCGACCACTGCCGCTGTCTCTTCTTATCTGAGTGTGCCGTCAACACTTCTTGGTATTGATGCGGTGTATCAGGGTGAATGTGTTGGGCAGGATCTCAATGAACAAGGGCTTTTGGAACTGTTACGAACCTATCCCAAGGCAAAAATTATTTTAAGCCCAATAGGGGCACAGGGTTTCGTGCTGGGACGGGGTAACCAGCAGATCAGTCCTGCTGTTCTTGAGAAGGTTGGGCCGGAGAATCTTATTGTGGTTGCGACGCCACAGAAGCTTGCGGGTACACCAACCCTGTATTTGGATCCCGGAAATCCTGATCTTGCGCTACATTTTGGTGAGAATATTCAGGTTATCACAGGCTATGCCATGGCCCGCCGGATGCCACTTGTTCTTGCATAAAAATGATTATACACGGCGGGCAATAGTCTCAAAAGCCTCGTAAAACGTCTCATTTTTTGGCTTTACAATTACCACCGGAATATCCACAATCCGTTCAATAATAGAAGACAGAATTGGGGCACAGATAATTCCTGCTGCTCCATCCTTTTCTGCCCGGACTGCTGCTACAATACATTCATCCATTGTATGGGCTGCGTAGCCTCTGATTTGTATTTCCCGTCCGCCAACAGTGTAGGTCTTCCCAAACTCGTCCAGTAAAAATTTTGCAGCGATGACACCGATAAACCCCTCATCCCGTGGTTCAAGGGCAACAACGATTGCTTTTACAGTTGAAAAACGAGGGTCACGACCTCCGGACGTAATCTTATAGATGGTTGCCGGAGGAATTCCTGCCCGTTCTGCCAGTTCGCGAATGGTAATATTTTTTCGTGCAAGTTCCTGTTCCAGTGCCGCTGAAAAATCCTGCCTGAAGACTGTCTGTGAGAACATATTATCCCTTGGGGTCTGAAAAAGATAAAAGAACTGGCTTACCGGGTTAATAATGGGAGTAAATGAACCATCTGTCTTTCTGAAATTTTTGGATAACAACTTGCTTAGATGGCATATATTTATCCGGCAGACCTTCCAATGATTTCAAACGAATGATCGACCAGGTATTCCTGATTGCTGCTATCATATTTTTTGTTATATTTCTGCTACCTGTGCGTCAGACGAGAAGATACTGTGGAATCCTTGGTTGGGTGTTGCTGCTTGTCAGTCTCTTCTTTCACTTTCCTGAATATTTTACAGAGAACAATCTTGTCTACCCACTCATTGCAATCTGTGCAACGCCGGTCATCTATGTAACTGCTAAGGGTCTCTTACAGGAAGAAACTGTCCTGATCCGGCTGACGATGATTGCTGCGGTAACCTCGGCAATCTATGCACCATTTGCATTTATTGAGCCGTTGGGTAACCTCTTAATTGGGTTTAATGTCGCCCTTGTTCAGGGAATAATGGGGATCCTGAACTATCCGTTTACGATGGCAGACTGGAATTTGTTTGTCCACGGAGTTTTTAAGAACAGAATTATTCTTGGCTGCACTGGCATTCAGGCCATTGCTATTATGCTTGGCGTTGTCGCTGCTGTGCCGACCTCATGGAGACAGAAGGGGCTTTCCCTGTTGCTCGTCGTGCCGGTGATTTTTGGCATGAATCTGCTCAGAAATGTTTTTGTCTTTATTGCCTATACTGATCAATGGTTCCAGTATCTCCCTGAAATTGCGTCGAATGGGCAATATGGCTATGAAAGTTTTTTCTGGTCACATAATGTCATATCTGAGATTGGTATTTCATTGCTGACGCTGATCATTGTGGCGTACGGGCTATTTCTGATTATTCCGGGTCTCAAAGAATTCACCCTCTCACTGCTCACCTATTACTATGACAATCTACGATCTCTTGCCCACCGGAAAGAGGGGTAAGGTTTATTGTTGAGTGTAGGTCACATACCAACAATGATTACAGATTATCGGTGGGTCTTGCTGGGTGCTGCTAGTGGAGATGCCCTTGCCATGTCTTCAGAGGCGGAAGCACCGCATACTGAACGTCCTGTTGGTACATATCGGCACCCTTCAAAATGGCATCCCAATGCCTCTCTTTC
>Ga0208902_1000433_pt1 | contig 22096 bp, 24 predicted proteins | sample AntAceMetag02UKH_FD_184767 | JGI IMG/M metagenome (GOLD analysis project Ga0208902, IMG submission 184767) | Saline lake microbial communities from Ace Lake, Antarctica - Antarctic Ace Lake Metagenome 02UKH (SPAdes) (version 2) | ecosystem: Environmental > Aquatic > Non-marine Saline and...
CAAGCTCTCAGCCCACTTCGAACATACAGTGTGCGTGGGAGTTAAGCAAGCGAAGATACTTACATAAAAAACAGAGGTAGCTGAAAACATGGCAAAAGAAGAGGCGATAGAGGTAGAGGGAAAAGTGCTTGAATCATTGCCAAATGCGATGTTCAAGGTAGAGCTGGAGAATGGGCACAAGGTCCTTGCGCATGTGTCAGGCAAGATGAGGATGCATTTTATAAAGATATTGCCAGGCGATAAGGTAAAAATGGAGCTCTCGCCTTATGATCTGACAAGAGGCCGGATAACATATAGAAGCAAATAAAACAGAGGTAGAAGAAAATATGAAAGTTAAGCCGTCAGTTAAAACAATGTGTGATAAGTGTAAGATCATTAAACGCAAAGGCATTGTGCGAGTGATTTGCGCAAATCCAAAGCATAAACAGAGACAGGGGTAATAGAAGCGAAAAGTGTCAGTGGATTTTTTTGACGCCTTTCATTTGCCACTAACATAGAGTCCAAGGAGAATTAAGATGGCCAGGATTTCGGGAATAGACTTACCAAAGGATAAAAGGATCGAGATAGCCCTTACCTATATATATGGTATAGGCCAGTCTTCGTCTGACATGATACTTAAGGCTGCAGGCGTAGACCCAAACACCAGGGCAAAAGATCTCAAGGAAGAAGAAGTCTCCAGAATAGCTGCTGTCATCCAAAAGGAATACAAGGTAGAGGGTGACTTAAGACGGGATGCTACGCAGAATATAAAGAGACTGATAGAGATAGGTTCTTACAGGGGATTCAGGCACAGGAGGTCTTTGCCTGTCAGAGGGCAGAGGACTAAGACAAACGCTAGGACCAGAAAAGGGCCCAGGAAGACAGTCGGCGTAACAAGAAAAGCAAAGTCACAGGCACCGCCAGCCGCTTAAAACACAGGGCGCGCCGGGAAAAAATCAGCAGATCGAATATTCTAAATTAAAGATCTTGTCGCGTACTTTGCGATCAACTTCTTGATAGAAGGGAATAAACATGGTAGAGAAAAAGAAGACAAAGAAAAAGTCATTAAAGAATATAACCAGTGGTATTGCGCATGTGCTGGCCACATTCAATAATACGATAGTGACCATTTGCGACAAGCAGGGGAATACTGTGGTATGGTCTAGTTGCGGCTCTGTTGGTTTTAAGGGTTCCAAGAAATCAACTCCTTTTGCAGCGCAGATCGCTGCTAAGAACGCTGCAAAAAAAGCGCTGGAACATGGGCTTAAGGATGTAGAGGTATTTGTAAAAGGTCCAGGCTCAGGCAGGGAATCAGCAATAAGGGCTATCCAGGCAGCAGGTTTACGCGTGAGCGCCATAAAGGACGTTACGCCTATACCTCACAATGGCTGCAGGCCGCCGAAAAGGAGAAGGGTATAAAGAATGGCAAGATACACAGGTTCATCATGTAGAGTTTGCAGGAGGGAAGGGGAAAAGCTTTTTCTGAAAGGCACAAGATGTTTTTCGGATAAATGCGGCTTTGCTCGAAGGGGTTATGCCCCGGGGGAACACGGCAAAGGCAGGAGGTTTAAGCCTTCAAATTATGGAATACAGTTAAGGGAAAAACAAAAGGTAAAGAAGATCTACGGTGTCCTTGAGAAGCAGTTTAGAAAATATTTTAAGCTTGCTGAGCTCTCCAAGGGTGTCACAGGCGCAAAACTCCTGGAGATTTTAGAGAGAAGGCTGGACAATGTTGTGTTCAGATCGTGTTATGCGTATTCGAGGGCGCAGGCAAGGCAAATGGTAAGGCATGGCCTTGTGCTCGTGAATGATCGAAAGGTGAATATACCGTCATATTCGATCAAGGCCGGAGATGTGATCAAGCTTAAACAAAAGGACAAGCTTGTAAAAAATGTAAAAGAGGTGATTGAGAAGATAAAGAGCAGAGGCGTTCCAGACTGGCTCGAAGGGGATTTTGAAGGGCTTGAGACAAGTGTTACACGTCTTCCTGGAAGAAGTGACGTTGGGATGAACATTAAAGAGCAGCTTATAGTAGAACTTTATTCTAAGTAATATAACAATGTTCCATTGTTATATTGTTTCATTGTCTAAGGAGGAATCAAATGGGAATAAGTTGGAAGACATTCGAGATGCCTAAGAAATTAGAGTACGACGAAAAGACCTACACAAACTATTATGGGAAGTTTGCGGCAGAGCCTTTCGAGAGGGGTTTTGGGTCTACGATAGGGAATTCATTGAGGCGCATTCTTGTTTCGTCTACAGAGGGAGCTGCAGTGACCTCTGTAAAGATCGACGGTGTTCTCCACGAATTTTCTACGATCCCTGGCGTGCTGGAAGATGTGCCGCAAATAATATTGAATATAAAACAGCTTGTTCTTAAATCTCACTCTAGATCGCCAAAGATAGTCCGTTTAAAGGCGTCAAAAAAAGGCGAGGTGACTGCAAAGGATATAGTCACAGACGACACCGTGGAGGTGATCAATCCAGATCTTCATATCGCTACGCTTACAAAAGACACAAAATTTAATATGGAGCTTGAGATCGGCAAGGGCCGTGGTTATGTACCTGCTGAGAGAAATAAAAAAGAAGGCCAGCCAATAGGCGTTATCCCTGTTGATTCTGTGTTTTCTCCAATACGGCGCGTAAATTTTCGCGTAGAAGACACAAGGGTCGGGCAGGTAACTGATTATGACAAATTGATCATAGAGATCTGGACAGATGGGGGCATTGAGCCAAAAGAGGCAGTCCTTTACGCCGCTCATATACTAAAGGGTCATCTTGACGTGTTCTCAAAGCTAGGCCAGGTAGAGATAGAGGATCATGTGGAAGAGGAAAGCAAGGAAGATAAGGAGCTCATAGATAAATTAGCTCTCCCTGTTACAGAACTCGAGCTTTCCGTAAGAAGCAACAATTGCTTAAGAGAGGCGCGCATAAAGAGCATCGGAGAGATTGTGTATAAGACAGAGCAGGACATGTTGCAATATAGAAATTTTGGAAAAAAGTCCCTGACAGAGATAAAAGAGGTGTTAAAGACCATGGGGTTGTCATTTGGCATGGATAAGCCAAAGGCGGGCAAGAAAAAAGGCAAGTAATATGAGACATCGCAAGCACAGTGTAAAATTCGGAAGACAGAGAAGCCATTATAAGGCCACGTTGAAACTCCTTGTATCAGGCCTTATTATCAGCAAAGGTATTACAACCACGAAGGTCAAGGCAAAAGAGGCTTCACGTCTTGCAGATAAGCTTGTCACGCTTGCAAAGGCCGGAGATGTGACCGCAAGGAGGAGGGCCTACAGTATTTTAGGTAGTCGCGATCTGGTCTCTATCTTATTTAATGATATAGCGCCTTTGTTTAAAGAGCGAAAAGGCGGGTACACAAGGGTGATGTTGACCAGAAGGAGACGCGGTGACAATGCACAGATGGCCATCCTTGAGTTTGTTGAAAAACCAAAGCCAAAGCCAAGTATAGAACCAGCCAAAAAGAAATCACAAAAGGAAGAGAAGCTCGCGTCAGAGCCAAAGATCAAGGCTGAGAAAAAACCAGAGCCAAAGATCAAGGCTGAGAAAAAACCAGAGCTGAAACCAAAGCCAAGTATAGAAAAGCCGAAACCAGAGAAACCTAAAGAAGAAAAGAAGGAAGAGCCAAAGAAGGTTGTCGAGCCTGTAAAAAAACCAGAACAACTCCCGCAACAGTCGCTTCGCTCCGGTACGGGGCAGGCAAAGGAACCAGAGAAGAAACCAAGTTTCTTTAAGAAATTATTCGGTAAGAAGAAATAACCGCCCCATACCACTCGCTTCGCTCGGGTACGGGGCAGGCGGAACCTATGAGGAATTGTTCTCGACAAGCTCGAACAATATTATTCGAGCGTACGAAATGAGTCGGGAATAATCGTGGAAATATATAAAAGGCATGAAGCTATCTTCCCGAGTACAAAATGTATCTGCATCAATGACCCTTGCTATCACGGCCAAGGCTAAGAAGATGAAGCGAGAAGGCATTGATGTGATAGGATTTGGTTCTGGCGAGCCTGACTTTGACACCCCTCCCCACATAAAACAAGCTGGTATAAGAGCTATCCAAAAAGGCCTTACCAAGTACACGCCTGCCTCAGGTACTGACGAGCTGAAAAAGGCGATCTGTGACAAATTTTTCAACGACAATAAATTAAAATACGAGCCCTCCCAGGTAGTCGTATCCTGCGGGGCCAAGCATTCTATCTATAATATATTTCAGGCTGTTTGTGACAGGGGTGATGAGGTCATTATACCATCCCCTTACTGGTTGAGCTATCCAGAGATGGTAAAATTGGCCGGCGCCACGCCTGTTTTTATAGATACGGATGAGAAGAGCGGTTTCAAGGTATCCCCTGAAAAGCTTAAGGCCGCGCTGACGAAGAAGACAAAGGTAATTGTTTTAAACAGCCCAGCCAATCCTACCGGGTGTGTTTATAATGTTGACGAACTTAAGAAGATACGAGACATAGTCGTTAAAAATAATATTCTGGTCATAAGCGATGAGATCTACGAAGAGATCATCTTTGACCAAAGAGTCCATGTTTCCATCGCATCCCTGGGCGACGACATTTTTAATCAGACGATTGTGGTGAACGGTGCCTCTAAGAGCTTTGCCATGACAGGCTGGAGAATAGGATATGCAGGGTTTAGTGACGAGAAAATAGCCGCGGCAGTAAAAAATCTACAGAGTCATTCTACTTCAAACCCGACCTCTATAAGCCAGGAGGCAGCGCTTCAGGCGCTTAAGGAAAAGACCTCTGATGTCAAAAACATGGTCACGGAGTTCGAGAGACGCAGGGATTATATTGTCGGGCGTATAAAGGACATAAAAGGGCTTTCGTGCGAAAGACCTGGAGGCGCATTCTATGTTTTTCCCAGGATCGAGAAGAAAGACATAGCCAGTATGGAGCTTAGCGAGAGACTTTTGGCAGAGGCAAAGGTGGCAGTAGTGCCGGGCAAGGCCTTTGGTTCCGACAGGCATGTTCGTCTCAGCTTTGCCACTAGTATGGAGAATATAAAAAACGGGATGGATAGAATAGAAACCTGGTTTAATAAATGAGCTTTCAGCTTTCAGCAGCTGATAGCTGAAAGCTGACAGCTGAAAGCTATCATGTCATCCAAGACGATATCCGAGAAAATCTTCAGCGCGCATTGCGGCAAAGAGGTAAAAGCCGGCGATGTAGCGGTCTGCAATATTGATTTTTGCTTTGGCCAGGACGGCACAAGCACTCTTATAATAGACTCGTTTAAAAAATTAGGCGTGAAAAAAGTATTTAACAAGAATAAATTCTGCATGGTCATTGATCACAGTTCTCCCAGTCCAAACATAGGCGTATCTGAGGTGCATAAAAAGATGCGCTCTTTTGCGCAAGAACACAGTTTGAACTTGTTTGATATTGGATGCGGTGTCTGCCATCAGGTCATCCCGGAGGCAGGGATCTTGAAGCCAGGAGACCTGGTTGTGGGAGCGGATTCGCACACATGCACCTATGGAGCGCTGGGCGTGTTTTCAACAGGTATGGGCTCCACTGATCTGGCAGTTGCGCTTGCCTCAGGCAAGAATTGGTTTAAGGTGCCTGAGACTGTAAAGATTATCTTAAAAGGAAGACCTAAGAAAGGCGTTTACTCAAAGGATGTGATCCTTTTTATTATTGGCAAGCTTGGCGCAGATTATTGCACTTATAAGGCAGTTGAGTTCTCAGGAAGCTATATTAAAGGTCTTAGCATGGATGCAAGATTTACTATATCAAATATGGCTATAGAGATGGGTGCGAAAGCAGGACTGATGGAACCAGATTCCACGACGTGTAAATATCTTAGAGGTGTAGGGTGCAGGGTGAAGGGTGAAGAAATAAAGAGTGACAAGGATGCAAGGTATGAAGAGGTTCTGGAGTTTGATGTGAGTAAGATCGTGCCGCAGGTGGCTAAGCCGCATACTGTAGATAATGTAATTGCTCTGGACAAAATAAAAGGCACAAGGATAGACGAGGCGTTTATCGGCACATGCACAAATGGGCGATTAGAGGATCTAAAGATAGCCGCATCTATTTTAAGAGGAAGAAAGATCGCCAAGTACACTAAGCTGATCATTGCGCCTGCGTCCAGGGCTATTTTTGAAGAGGCGATGAAAAAAGGCATTATATCAGATTTTATCACTTCAGGTGCGTGCGTTGTCGCGCCTGGCTGCGGGCCTTGTGTAGGGACCCATAATGGTGTTCCATCAAAAGGCGAAAATGTTATCTCGACGGCAAACAGGAATTTTAAAGGCAGGATGGGTAATCCTGACGCATTTATCTATCTCGCGTCTCCTGCCACAGTAGCCATATCTGCCTTAAAAGGACAGATCACTGACCCAAGAAAATATCTATCATAATCGAAAGGAAAATAGCATGGACATAAGAGTGTTATTAAAGATCGCAAGTGAAAAAGGGGCGTCAGATCTGCACATAACAACCGATACCCTGCCTGTAGTAAGGATAGATGGCCGACTTATACCTTTGTCAAATTTTTCAAAGATAACAAAAGAAGAATGCAAACGTCTTGTCTATAGTATATTAAATGATAAGCAAAAGGCCATATTTGAAAGGGATCTGGAGCTTGATTTTTCTCTTGAGATACCAGGCATAAATAGGTTCAGGGTCAATGTGCACATGCAGAGAGGCAGCGTAGAGGCTGCGTTTAGACTCGTATCGCTGCGGATCAGAGAGCTGGGAGAGTTAGGCCTGCCGCCCGTGGTCTCTGAATTATCCAGAAGGACGCAGGGCCTGGTCTTGGTTACCGGACCTACAGGCGTTGGTAAGACCACGACTCTGGCTGGTATGGTGAATCTCATAAACAGCGAAAGGCAGTCAATAATTATTGTCATAGAAGACCCTATCGAGTTTGTACATACCAATAAACGCAGCATTATAAAGCAGAGAGAGGTCCATTCAGATACCAGGTCTTTTGCCAATTCCTTGAGGCATGCATTAAGGCAAGACCCTGATGTGCTGGTGGTGGGAGAGATGAGGGATCTGGAGACAATATCTACTGCCTTGACAGCGGCAGAGACAGGACATCTTGTCCTGGCGACCCTGCATACGCCTGATGCATCGCAGACCATAGACAGGATAATAGATGTTTTTCCTCCTGGTCAACAGCAGCAGGTCAAGATACAGCTTGGCGGAACATTGCAGGGCATTATTTCACAGCAATTACTGCCCAGGATAGACAGGGCAGGCAGGATCCTTGCCACAGAGGTATTGATCGCAACGCCTGCTATAAGAAATCTCGTGCGTGAACAAGAGACAGAGCAGATCCTGACGCACATTCAGACAGGTTTTCAGTTCGGCATGCATACAATGGACAAGTCTCTAAAAATGCTTTTTCAAAAAGGTGTTATAAGCCAGTCGACCTTCAGGACATATATAAAAAACCCAGATGACATAAGGAATCTTTAGGCAAGGATATGAACGGCATAGCGTACAAATTTGGCGACGATATAAATACAGATCTTATAATCTCAGGTAGGTACAAATTTTCCATCCAGGACCCGAATGAGCTTGCCAAGCATGTTTTTGAGGATCAAGATCCCGGCTTTTATAAGAAGCTCAGAGGAAGGTCTTTTTTTGTCGTGGCTGGTAAAAATTTTGGATGCGGTTCATCGCGCGAACAGGCGCCCCTTGCAATAAAATTTGCAGGAGGAGTCGCTGTATTGGCGAAGAGCTTTGCAAGAATATTTTACAGGAACGCATTTAACCTTGGATTGCCGCTTATAGAGTGTGACACTGAAAAGATAAAACAGGGCGATATCATAGAGCTTGACCTGAAAAAAGGCCTTGTCTTTAATCAGACAAAAGGAAAGTCATTGTCAATAAAGCCGTTTAATAAGTTTCAGAAGTCGTTGATCGAAGAAGGCGGTATTGTAAATCTGTACAAGAAACACGGTGGTCTAAAGATATTCACATAATCACACAGCTAACTTTACACTCTGACATTGCAAGAGTGTAAAGTAGTGGATGTAGACCAGGTTTAAACCTGGTCTACATCCACTCAAGTGTAAAGTTAGTTTGGTAGAGGAGGGGAATTGGCGCATAAGGTAACTATTATACCAGGAGACGGGATAGGGAGAGAGGTCAGTCTTGCTGCCAGGCGATGCATTGATGCTACGGGCGCAAAGATCGAATGGGAAGAAGAGATAGCAGGCCAGGAGGCTATGGATAAGTATGGCGAGGTCCTGCCGAAAAGAGTCCTCGATTCCATAAGAAAGAACAAAGTAGCTATTAAGGGGCCCATAACAACTCCCGTGGGCAAGGGGTTCAGGTCTGTAAATGTGCAGATGAGGGTAGCTCTTGATCTATATGCATGCCTGAGGCCTTGCAAGATATACAAAGGTGTGAAGACCAGATATGAAAATCTTGATCTGGTGGTTGTAAGGGAAAATACAGAGGACCTGTATGCAGGAATAGAGTTTGAAGCAGGCGCGTCCAGGACTAAAGATATAATAAAATATATAGAGAAGGCCAGTGGAGCTACTATAAAAAAAGATTCTAGCATTGGTATAAAGCCTATATCGATCGAGGCGTCAAAGAGGATAGTCAAGTTTGCGTTTGACTACGCTGTTAAAAATAAAAGAAAAAAGGTCACCCTCGTACATAAGGCTAATATCATGAAAGAGACAGACGGGTTGTTTCTTAAGGTTGGCCGCGAGGTAGCTGAAGCATACAGATGCCAGGTCGAGTTTGAGGACAGGATAGTCGACAATATGTGCATGCAGCTGGTTCAGAAACCTGAGCTGTATGATGTTCTGGTTTTGCCTAATCTATATGGAGATATTATATCAGACCTGTGTTCTGGTCTGGTCGGAGGGCTTGGAATCGCGCCTGGCGCAAACATAGGAAATGACATGGCGCTCTTTGAGGCAATACATGGGAGCGCTCCAAAATACTCAGGGCAGAACAAGGTGAACCCTACTGCAATGATACTCTCTGGCGTGCTGATGTTGAGACATATGGGCGAGGGCAAGGCAGCTGATAGACTTGAAAACGCTGTGAGTCAGGTGATAGCAGAGGGTAAGGATGTCACGTATGATCTAAAGCCAGACAGGAATGACCCGAGCGCAGTTGGAACGAGTGAAATGGCGGATGCTGTGATAGCGCGGATGAAACATTAAAGGCCATTGCTACAATATGTAGGGCACACTTTAGTGTGCCAAAAAAAGATTATGAAGATCGCAGTAATAGGTGCAGGTAATGTAGGGGCAATGACAGCGTCGAGGATTGTGGACGCTGGCCTTGCTGATGTCGTGCTCGTGGATATCGTGCCAGGTCTTGCAAAAGGCAAGGCGCTGGATATATCTGACGCAAGGCCTGTGTTCGATTCCACGGCGCAGATAATCGGCACAGAAGATTATAAAGATATCAAAGGCTCGGATATTGTCGTGATAACAGCTGGCCTTGCAAGAAAACCAGGCATGTCGCGGGACGATCTTTTAAAAAAGAATACAGAGATAATAAAAGGCATAGCGTCTCAGATTAAAAAATATTGCGCTACTTCAATAGTGATCGTTGTAACAAATCCCCTTGATGTAATGACTTATCTTGTGATGAAAGAGACAGGGTTTGACCCGCACAAGGTTATTGGTATGGCAGGTGTCTTGGATTCCGCGAGATTTTTAAATATTGTTTCTGAAAAAGCAAAGTCAGTGGATAAAGATAAGATATTCATGATGGGCAGTCATGGCGATACAATGGTGTCTATTAATAGGTCTGATAAATTATCGCAGGATCTGTTCAAGGAATCTTCAGACCGCGCCAGACAGCGCGGCGCAGAAATTGTCTCGCACCTAAAGACCGGCAGCGCATATTTTTCCCCATCTGCATCAGTTTTTCACATGCTCAAGGCCATTATCAAGAACGAGAACAAGACCTTATGCGCCAGCGCCTATCTAAACGGCGAGTACGGTGAAAAAGACCTCTACATAGGCGTCCCTGTCAGATTAGGCTCTTCAGGCATCAAGGAAATCATCCAAATAGATCTTACCAACGAAGAAAAAACCGCCTTCAAAAAATCTGCAAAGAGCATCCATGATGCTATTAATAAATTAATATGACAAAACATGACCTTGCAATAATCGGTTCTGGACCTTGTGGGTATGTGGCGGCTATTCGGGCGGCGCAGCTTGGAATTAAGGTCTCTGTGTTTGAGAAGGAGCATGTGGGTGGGGTTTGTCTTAATTGGGGGTGCATACCTACTAAGGCGTTTTCTGCTACAGCAGGGGTTTTAGCTAATATACAGCGCTCAGCTGAGTTTGGTATCAATATAAAGGGTTTTGATATAGATTTTTCAAAGGCGCAAGAGAGAAAGAATAATATAATCAAAAAACTCTCTTCTGGCATTGAAATGCTTTTTAAGGCAAGGAAGATAGAACTCGTAAGGACAAAAGCAGAGTTGGGTAAGATAGATGCAAAGAATATATTGATCGCAACTGGCTCATCGCCATTTCAATTGCCAGGCATGGAATTTGATGGAAAATCAATCCTTTCAAGCACAGATATGCTGGAATTAAAAAGCATACCTAAGAGCATTGTAATTGTAGGCGGCGGTGTTATTGGCTGTGAATTTGCCTCGATATTCAGACAATTTGGCTCTGAGATAACTATTGTGGAGATGATGGAGCGCTTACTGCCCACTGAAGATGAAGAGATCTCAAAAAAGATAGAGCAGATCTTCAAGAGGAAGGGAATAAAGATCTGCACAGGCACAAAGGTCGAGAAGATAGAGAATAATAATGTGACTTTATCTAGCGGGGATACAGTTTCAGGAGAAAAGGTATCGGTGAGCATAGGTAGAGTGCCTAATTCTGAGGGATTGGATGGTATGACAAGGGATAATAAGGGATGGATAAAGGTAGATGAGAATTTCAGGACCAATGTTAAAAATATATATGCTGCAGGTGATGTTATAGGCGGGATCTTGCTGGCGCATGTAGCTTCAAGAGAAGGCATATGCGCTGTTGAGGCCATGGTAGGTAGAAACACAGGCATAGATTACAATGTAATACCAAGCTGCATATTTACCAGTCCGGAGATCGCGAGCGTTGGTATGACTGAGGCAAAGGCACGCGCTGACGGCCTTGATGTCAAGGCAAGGAAATTTTTGTTTTCAGCAATTGGAAAGGCCCATGTATCAGGAGAGACAGAGGGATTTATAAAATTAGTAGTGGATAATAAGACTGATAAGATCCTAGGCGCTCAGCTAATAGGCCCTCATGTAACTGAACTGGTCGCTGAGATATCTCCTTGTATTCAGTTCAACATAACATCTGAGAAACTGGCCAGCGTAATACACGCGCACCCTACCCTGTCTGAAGCGATCCAAGAGGTTTCAGAAGCAGTGCACAATAAAGCGATACATAGCTTGTGACTATAACTACCCCGGGTAGCTGCGTAGGCTACCCAATTGGGTAGCCTACGCAGCTACCCGGGGTGAGATGTGACTGTATTATGCGCATAGGTATACTCGGCGGGTCATTCGACCCTATACATATTGGCCATCTTCATCTTGCAAAGAAGGCTCTAACTAAGCTCTCCCTTGATAAAATAATATTTATTCCCACATATCTATCCCCTTTAAAACACAAAAGCACAGGCGCCCTGCACAGATATAAGATGGTAAAGCTGGCTATCAGGGACAACAGGAGCTTTAAAATATCTGATATTGAGATAAAAAGAAAACGAACATCATATTCAATAGAAACGCTGCGAAGGCTGAGAAGGGCTTACGCCAAGAATACGCAGTTCTTTTTTATCACAGGGTCTGATTCTATAAAGGAACTGAAGCGGTGGAAAGGTTTAAAAGAGATCCTGGCGCTCTGCAAGTTTGTCGTCGCGAAAAGGCCGGGATTTTCAATAAAGGACAGGCCTGCTAAGTCCGTTACATTACATGTAGACGCTAAGGATATATCTGCCACGGATATAAGGCAAAGGATAGAGAATAATAAGTCCATAATAAGGCTTGTGCCTGGTCAGGTAGGTAAGTACATAAAGCAACATAGATTGTATAAGATTTGAGTTAACCTTGACAATAGTAGCATAGTATGATACATTTTAGAAACATCAATAACCCGGGAGGTGCATAATGGCGCAAGGATATTGCGTGAAGTGCAAGGCAAAGAAAGAAATGAATGATGCCAAGGAAGTAACGATGAAGAACGGCAGAAGAGCAATGAAAGGCAAATGCCCTTCATGCGGCACAAACATGTTCTGCATTATGGGCAATAAGTAACTTTTTCGGACTCATTAAGTGAAATCAAGAGAAAAGGCGCTCCTTGTAGCTGAACTGGCAAGGTCGAAGATGGCGCAGGACATGGTGATATTGGATATGAGAAAAATTTCCAATATCACCGATTATTTTATCATTGCGACTTCTGCATCTACAAGGCGTTCTCAGACAATCGCAGAAACAATTGAAGAAGGTTTGCTAAAGGCAGGAGAATCTGTCTCGAACATCGCAGGGCATCAGGATGACGGATGGATACTCGTTGATTCGTATGATGTCGTAGTGCACATCTTCAAGAGCGAGGTGAGAGATTTTTATAATCTAGAAAGCCTCTGGAGCGATGCACCAAGGGTTAGAATATGCCGAAGAAGCCAAAAAAAGAAAAGAAAACCCTCGAAGAAGTCCTCAAAAAAAAGATAGTCCAACTTTCTGCGCTTTATGAGGTAGGAAAGTCTATCACCTCTACCCTCTACCTGGGAGAAGTCCTGAAGCTGATCACCCGCAAGACAACCAAGATAATGGACGGTTCTAGCTGTACCCTGAGGCTTTTGGATCCAGCGGGACAAGAGCTGGTCCTGAAATGTTCATATGGGCTTGGTCAGCACATTTGTAAAGTAAAAAAACCGGTCAAGATCGGCGAGGGGATCGTAGGCAGTGTTGCCAGGAGCGGCAGGCCATGCATAATCAACAATATCAGGCAGGCAAAGCGTTACAAGTATCCCAATATTGCAAAACAAAAAGGCCTGCTCTCGTTTGTAGCAGTGCCCCTTGTGCAAAGAAATAAGCCGATCGGAGTTTTGAGTGTCTACAGCAAAAAGATCAACAGGTATTCAGAAGATGATGCCAGGCTATTGTCTATGTTTGCCAGCCAGGCAGCCATTGCAATCGAGAATGCAACACTATATGAGAGGGCAGAGGTCAGTTATTTAAATACAATAAAGACGCTTTCCAATATCATAGATGCAAAGGATAGCCATACATACGGCCACTCAGAGCGCGTCATGGAGCAATGCATAGTTGTTGCAGACGAGATGGGCATGGTTGATCGCGATAAAGAGACATTAAAATATGCAAGCCTTCTCCATGATATAGGAAAGATAGGGATAGATGTCGGCATACTGAGAAAACCGTCTAAATTAAGCGAAGAAGAATGGAAGATAATGGTGATGCACCCTGTGTTGGGCTCTGGCATTGTCGAACAGATAGGTTTTTTGAGCGAACTGGCCCCGCTGATCCTGCGGCATCATGAGAGATATGACGGCAGAGGTTATCCAGGGAGATTAAAGAAGACGCAGATACCGCTTGGCGCAAGGATACTATCTGTAGCAGATGCCTATGAGTCTATGGTCTCAGACAGGCCGTATAGAAAGGGCATGTCTTCTGCTAAGGCAACACAGGAGATAATAAGGTGTTCAGGTAAACAATTTGATCCAAAGATAGTAAAGATATTTCTGAGCACGCTTAGAAAAAAGAAAAAGAGAAGGCGATAAAAGAACAACAATGAAGCAATGAAACAATTATGTTGTCATTGTTCTATTGTTGTATTGTTTCATTGTTATAGATGGGCGGACTGAATGTCCGCCTGTAATATTTTATGTCAAAGATAGAAAAAACCATAATTAAATCACTGCAGCAAGCTGTAAAGGGTGTATATAAAGATTGCCCTAAAGAGGCGCTTTCTGATATCTACCTGGAAGTCCCCAAAGAAAAGAGATTTGGTGATTTTTCTGCAAATGTGGCAATGCGGCTTACAAAGGATCTAAAAAGATCGCCCATGGACATTGCAGCTGAGATTGCCAGCGGGTTAAAGGGTTATGATGTTAAAATAGAAAGGCCTGGTTTTATAAATTTTTATCTTACAGGCAAGGTAGTGCTGGACTCGCTTGGCGAGATATTGGCTCAGAAAGACAGATTCGGTAGGCTCTCTATTGGAAAAGGAAAGTCAGTTCAGATAGAATTCGTGAGCGCCAACCCAACAGGGCCTTTGACAGTTGCGCACGGAAGGCAGGCAGCCCTGGGTGACAGTCTGGCAAGGATCATGGAATATTGCGGCTACAAGGTCGTTCGAGAGTACTATATAAATGATGAAGGAGTTCAGATCAGCCTCCTGAGAAAGTCTGTAAAAGAAAGGTTCAAGGAGATCAGCGGTGAAAAATCAGATTTTCCAGAGGATGGATATAAGGGCGAGTATATTTACGAGATAGCGAGGGAGATACAATCGTCAAAATCTGATAAAAACATTCCCGACGATTTTTTTAAAGAATTTGCTTATGAATGGATGATGAAGGGAATAAAAAAGGATCTGGAAGATTTTGGAGTCAAGTTTGATGTCTGGTACAGCCAGAAAAAACTTACTGAGACAGGGAAGATAGAAAAAGCGTTGGCAATTTTAAAGAAAAAGGGATTCCTGTATGACAAGGACGGCGCGTTATGGTTTGCCTCATCCAGGCTCGGAGATGACAAGGACAGAGTCATTATAAAAAGTGATAAGAGTTTTACCTATCTTGCGCCTGACATAGCCTATCATAAGGAAAAGTTTGAAAAGGGTTATGATAGGATAGTGAATATATGGGGCCCTGACCATCATGGTTATATAAATCGTTTAAAGGCAGCGTGCCAGGCGCTGGGGTATGATAAGGATAGATTATCCATATTAATAGCGCAGCTCGTGAGCCTGTACAGGGACAAAAAACCAGTTGCCATGTCCACAAGACAGGGCGAGTTTGTGACGCTCCGGCAGGTAATAACTGAGGTCGGCAAGGATGCAGGCAGGTTCTTTTTTATGATGCGCCGCACAGACAGCCATCTGGATTTTGACTTAGAGCTTGCAAAACAAAAGACAATGGATAACCCTGTCTACTATATCCAATATGCCCACGCAAGGATCTCGAGCGTTCTTAAATTTTCTACCACTCCCGTCTCGCCTAAGGCGGACGGGAGTGGTAATCTGCATCTCTTGACTGAAATAGAGGAGATCGATATTATAAAGGCCCTTATGCAATTTCCTGGGATACTGAAAACAGCAGCCAGGAATCTTGAGCCCTACACACTATTGGCATATCTTCAGGACCTTGCAAGTCTTTTTCATTCCTATTATGCTTCTAATAGAATAGTCACGGATGATAAATCTCTTACAGCCGCCAGGCTATTATTGGCAAAGGCCGTGAAGACAGTGTTATTCAACGGCCTAAGCCTTCTCGGAGTAAGCGCACCAGAGAAGATGTAAAATTCCACCTCTAGATATGTTCCGATCAATCAAGATCTATAAAGGCGAAGATTTGAATTATGGCTCGCTCGCTAAAGAGCTGGTCGGGTATGGCTATGAGAGGCGGCCGAGGATCTCTGAGCCAGGCGATTTTAGCATGCGAGGCGGCATCATAGATATATTCCCACCTGCATTTGATGGCCCTGTCCGGATAGAGCTCATCGGAAAAAAAATCGATTCCATAAAAGGGTTTAGTGTATTATCCAATGAGACCCTTGAAGAACACTCCATGGTCATCATCCTGCCAAAGCTGGGCCTGCATCCAGGGAAGGCAAGGAAAAAACTGTTGGAGACAGGCGAGCACTCGCCTGTGGAGTCATTTATTGACCTTGAGATAGGCGATTATGTCGTGCATGTGGACCACGGCATTGGCATATTCAAGGGATTCGAGAAGATGGAGTTCAGGGACACAGAAAAAGACCACATTGTCATAGAGTATGCGGATGGAGATAAGTTATATGTGCCGATAGAAGAGATGCACCTGATACAGAAATACGTTGGCTTTGAAAAAAAACGGCCAAAGATATACAGGCTGGGCACCAAGGCCTGGCAAAAGACCAAGGAGAGGATAAAGAAAGGCATATATTCCCTGGCCTTTGAGCTTTTGGAAATGAATGCAGTGCGCGCCAGGCTGGATGGATTTGCATTTTCAAAAGATGTTGACTGGCAGCTGGAGTTTGAAAAGAGGTTTCCTTTTAAAGAAACGCTGGATCAGGCGCGCTCATGCGCCGAGGTAAAACAGGATATGGAATCAAGCAGGCCCATGGACAGGCTTTTATGCGGGGATGTCGGGTACGGCAAGACAGAGGTCGCGCTCAGGGCAGCGTTTAAGGCAGTCATGGACAATAAACAGGTAGCCATGTTGGTCCCGACAACGCTTCTGGCAGAGCAGCATTCCATTACCTTTAAAGACAGGATGAAGGATTTTCCTGTGCGTGTGGAGATGATAAGCAGGTTCAGGACGAAGATGGAGATCGATGGGATCCTGGAAGATATTGAAAGTGGCAACGTTGATATAATCATAGGCACGCACGCAATACTCAGGAAGAATATAAAGTTTAAAGATCTGGGACTTGTCATTATAGACGAGGAACAGAGGTTCGGGGTCAAAGATAAAGAGAGATTAAAAAAGATGCGGCTCCTGGTGGATGTTTTGACGCTTACAGCCACGCCGATACCCAGGACATTATACATGTCGCTTATGGGCGCGAAAGACATGTCAATAATAGAGACTCCTCCGCAGGACAGGCTGCCGATCGAGGTAGTAGTCTCGGAGTACGAAGACAGGCTTATTAAAGAGGCGATATTAAAAGAAAAACGCAGGGGCGGCCAGGCTTTTTTTATTCACAACAGAGTAGAGGGCATTGATAGTATAGCAATGAAGATCGCCAGGATGGTGCCGAAAGTCAGGATACGGGCAGCGCATGGCAGGATGCATTCCAGAGAGCTGGAACAGGTGATGAGAGAATTTATGAAAGGGAGTATTGACGTTCTCGTTTGTACAGTTATAATAGAGTCAGGCATAGATATACCTAATGCCAATACCCTTATTGTAAATAGGGCAGATATGTTTGGGCTGGCAGACCTGTATCAGTTAAAGGGCAGGGTGGGAAGATTTAAGAATAAAGCCCATGCGTATTTTTTGATACCCCGGGGCGGTGTTTTGAGCAGGGAATCAGAGAGAAGATTGAATGCCATTGAAAAGTATCGGGAATTGGGGTCAGGGTTTAAGATCGCGATGGAGGACCTGGAGATAAGAGGGGCTGGAAACATCCTTGGTCCGCAGCAGCACGGGTATATTTCAGAGGTAGGTTTTGACCTGTACTGCAGGATGCTGCGCAATGTCGTGGCAGGGATGGAGAAGGCTTAAGCCTGTGTAACCTTTGGGTAGCTGCGTAGGCTACCCAAAGGGGTAGCCTACGCAGCTACCCAAAGGTAGAAAGGTATTATGCGAACATTTATATTGCTGACAGTTTTACTTATGTATCCTATACATGTCACGGCGCAGGAGGTCAATAAGGTTGTGGCTGTTGTGAATAATGAGGTCATAACGAAACAGGATGTCGACCAGTTATTAGGTGTTCTTTATGCGCAGTATGTGCATGAGTTCGCAGGTGATGAGCTTTTGCAAAAAATGGAAGAGGTAAAAAAGGATATATTGAGGCAGATAATAGAGGACAAGCTTATCCTCAGCCGTTCAAAAGAGCTGAATATAAAGATAAGAGAAGAAGACATAGAAGGTAAGCTGGCGGATATCAAGGATGGGTTTCCATCTGAAGAAGAGTTTTTTAAGGTCCTGGATACCCAGGGGATTACAGTCTCAGATTTAAAAAAAAGATACAATGACCAGCTTATGATGAAGAAGGTCGTGGACTTTGAAGTAAGCGCAAAGGCAGATGTCCTGCCATCTGAGGTGAGAGAATATTACGAGAAGCACAGAAAGGACTATAAGCTTGATACAAAGTACAAGGTAAGGCATATATTTATAAAGGCGGAAGGTGATGTAGGGTTTGAGCTGGCTAAGGTCGAGGCGCAGGATATCCATGATAGACTTAAAGATGGTCATGATTTCGGTGAACTTGCAACAAAATATTCGCAGGGACCTAACAGGAAACAGGGCGGAGATATGGACTATATAGAGACAGGCGAGATGCTTAAAGAACTTGACGAGGCCATGGTTACGCTGGGGCCAGGTGAATTTTCGCCTCCTATAAAGACCCGGATAGGTTACCACATCCTAAAGGTAGAGGATATTAAATCTTTAGGATATAGGAGTTTTGAGGAGTTGCAGAATAATATTAAAAATATGCTTATGAATATGAGTTTTAAAGAGAGACTGAATGAATGGCTGGACGAGCTAAGAAAAGAGGCGTACATCTCTATCAAGCAATAAACCACCCCTGGTCCCGTCCTCCTAAGGCGGACGGGACCAGGGGTGGTAATCTGATCATGAAGAAACCTACTGTGATAATAACAACAGGCGATCCTGACGGCATCGGGCCTGAAGTCACTAAAAAGGCCTTGAAAGACCCTGCGATCAAAAGACTTGCAAATTTTTGCGTCATCAATGCAAATGATGACACAGGACTTGATGCTATAAAAAGGGCTGTAAAGGTCTTAGATGCTCAGGAGATCCATGCCCTGGTAACAGCGCCGGTCAATAAAGCCAAGATCGCCAGATCCGGCATTTCTTTTAAAGGCCACACAGAATATCTCGCCAAGCATACCAATACCAAAAGATTTGCAATGCTGTTCTGTTCAGGTCGGCTTAAGGTCAGCCTTGTAACGCGCCACATCCCGTTAAAAAAAGTACCAGGGGCAATTACAAAAGAAAAAATAAGGGATGCGATAGAATTGACTTACGAGGCGCTGGATAGTGATTTTGGAATAAGTAACCCCAGGATAGGAGTCTGCGGGCTAAATCCTCACAGCGGGGAAAGCGGCCTGATAGGAACTGAAGAAAAAGACATAATAGAGCCGGTTATTAAAAAGCTAAAATCAAGAATACCCGGCCTTACAGGCCCCCTGCCTTCAGATGTTGCTTTTTATAAGGCATATAATTACCAGCTGGATGCAGTCGTGTCTATGTATCATGATCAGGGCTTAGGCCCATTTAAGATGGTGGCGTTTCACAGCGGGGTCAATGTCACGCTGGGCCTTCCATTTATCCGCACCTCACCAGATCATGGCACTGCGTATGACATAGCAGGCAAAGGCATTGCTGATCCTGGTTCTATGAAAGGGGCGATAAGGCTGGCGGTGAAGATGTGCTTAGCATAAAACAAGTAAAGGCTGTTCTCAAGGAATACAATATCCGCCCCAGCAAATACCTGGGGCAGAATTTTCTTATAGACCGAAATATACAGGGAAAGATAATCAATGCGCTAGATATCAAGACAGAGGACACTATGCTTGAGATCGGGCCTGGCATGGGCGCTCTTACAGGCGAACTCTGTAAATGGGCGACCAAGGTCATAGCCATCGAGAAAGACAGGCGGCTCTGCAATTTTTTGCTTCAAAATCATTCGTATGCTAAGCTGGACCTGTTCTGCGATGATATACTTAAATATGATTTCAAAGAAATGCGCGGCCTGAAAGTCGTCGGCAATCTTCCTTATTACATATCAAGCCCTATATTGACGTATCTTTTGGACAATCGGCCTTCGATAGGGTCTATTTTCATAACAGTGCAAAAGGAATTTGCCGAGAGGCTTGTGGCAGGGCCTGGCACAAAGGACTATAGCTCAATATCATGCTTTACTCAATTCTACGCAGAGCCCGAGATATTATTCAATATCACACGCAAGTGTTTTTATCCAGTCCCAAAGGTGGATTCATGTTTTCTCAAGGTATGCATTCGCGAGAAAGGTCTTTTCTTGACTAATGAAGACAAACTCTTTAAAATAATAAGGACTTGCTTTGGCAAAAGGAGAAAGACGCTATTGAACTCTCTGTCATCAGACAGCGCGTTTGGCGACAAAGAAGCAGTTGAGGCCAGGCTTAAAGATATAGGCATAGACCTAGGCCGCAGGCCTGAGACATTGTCTATAGAGGAATTTGTAAGGATAAACGATGGACTTTCAAACCCGTCCGCCTAAGGCGGACAATTAAATTGCATTGCGGGTTTGTACAATGGGGGAGGTAAATCATGGCTGATGAGAAGAAAAATCTAGGCGAGACATCATTGGGTATGCAACCGAATCTTGCAGGGCTTTTGTGTTATTTTTTTGGTTTCATAACAGGGCTGGTCTTTTATTTCGTAGAAAAGAAGAATAAGTTTGTCAGGTTTCATGCAATGCAGTCCATAGTAGTATTCGGAAGCTTTTTTGTAGCCAATCTCGTGCTTTTGGTGCTGCCTGTAATAGGCGTAGTAATAGGCGGGTTGTTGTCTTTGCTGAGCCTGGTCCTATGGGTCCTTTTAATGATAAAGGCCTACCAGGGCGAGTTTTTTAAGCTCCCCATAGCCGGCGATATAGCTGAAAAGAACTCCTAATCCGCCTAAGGCGGATTGTTTTGCTCGACGAGGGGATATCCCTGTGTTAAAATAAAACTAATTCAATTCCCATTGACATTTTCTCCTACCTATGTTATTTTAATCTAAACCATGTCAATCAATAAGGATACAGTCAAGTATACAGCAGCGCTGGGTCGTATTGAGCTGAGCGAGAAAGAGATAGAGCATTTTACTGGCCAGCTGGATAAGATCCTGGACTATGTGCATAAGCTCAAGAAGGTGGATGTGTCTAAGCTGGAGCCTACGAGCCATGTCCTGGAGATGAAGAATGTGTATAGAGAGGACAAGGTAAAGCCGTCTTTGCCTGTCGACGATGTCATGAAGAACGCGCCGGCCAGGGAGAAAAACCTGTTCAAAGTCGGAAAGATAATAGAATAGGAGTTGGAACCCTGGGTAGATGCGTAGGCTACCAAGGTTGGTAGCCTACGCATCTACCCAGGTTAATAAATTGACTATGGAACTGAATAAACTTAGTGCGCATGAATTGATCGGGTTATTGAATAAAGGGGATATCTCGCACCTAGATATATGCAATAGTATTATAGATAGCGTAGATAAGAAAGATAAGTCGCTCAATGCTGTAGTTAATTTTGATAGAGATAAGGTGCTCGAAAGGGCTAAGGCGCAGAAAGGCCTACCTGTTTTTATTAAAGATAATATATGCGTGAAGGATGAGCTCACCACATGTTCTTCAAATATCCTGAAGGGATTCAGGCCTCCCTATAATGCAACAGTCATAGAAAAATTACTTAAGGCAAATGCAGTGCTCATGGGCAAGACCAATATGGACGAGTTTGCATTCGGCTCATCCACAGAGACGTCTTGTTATGGCACGACAAAGAATCCATGGGATCTAACGAGGATACCTGGCGGGTCTAGTGGTGGCTCAGCAGCGTGCGTAGCAGCAGACAGCGCAATATGGGCGCTTGGCTCTGATACAGGTGGTTCAGTAAGGCAGCCTGCTGGTCTTTGCGGAGTGGTTGGGCTGAAGCCAACATATGGCAGGGTCTCTCGATACGGACTTATAGCGTTTGCGTCTTCATTGGATCAGATAGGCACGCTTACAAAGGATACGGAAGACGCGGCGATTTTATTAAAGATGATATCAGGCCATGACCCAATGGATTCTACTTCTGTTGACAGGCCTGTGCCTGATTATGCAAAATTGATAAAAAAAGATATAAAGGGCCTGAAGCTAGGCATCCCAAAGGAATATTTTATCGAGGGCATGGATAAAGAGATCAAGCAGTCCGTGCTGGATGCAATAAAAAAGCTCGAGAGTCTAGGCGCGGTCTGCGAAAACATAAGCCTGCCGCATACAGAATATGCAGTGGCAGTTTATTATCTGGTCGCGACAGCAGAGGCGAGCTCTAACCTGGCGCGATTTGATGGAGTGCAGTATGGGCTAAGGGCAAGCCAGGTCAAAGGCGTAATCGACATGCATAAAAAGACAAGAGGCGAAGGATTTGGCGATGAGGCAAAACGCAGGATCCTTCTTGGGACATTTGCATTGTCCAGCGGCTATTATGACGCGTATTATTTAAGGGCACTCAAGGTCAGGACAT
>Ga0208902_1000435_pt1 | contig 22017 bp, 14 predicted proteins | sample AntAceMetag02UKH_FD_184767 | JGI IMG/M metagenome (GOLD analysis project Ga0208902, IMG submission 184767) | Saline lake microbial communities from Ace Lake, Antarctica - Antarctic Ace Lake Metagenome 02UKH (SPAdes) (version 2) | ecosystem: Environmental > Aquatic > Non-marine Saline and...
CAGCTTGAGGCCGACCCGGAAAGGGATCTATTAAAGATCGTCTTCATTGAACGGAACAGTGGTCGGGGAGAAAAATTCATAGGCTTTATCAGTGGCTGGGGGCAGAAAAAGGGCGCCGTGGCAACCACCCTTTGCTGGGATGCAGGCGCCATCGTGGCCATCGGCGCCAATGACCACGACCTTACCGCGGTCATCAACCGGGTTATCGACCTCCAGGGAGGCGCAGTGGTCTCTGTAGACGGCGCTTTCCTGGCCGAAATCCCCTTAAATATAGGGGGTTTTATATCACAACTCAAAATGCCGGAGATTGCCCACAGACTCGAGGCCTTCCAGAAAGCGGTAGCCTCCCTTGGCTCAACACTCACGTTTACCCACCTCACACTTAATGTCCTCTCCACTGCAGCCATCCCGTTCATCCGCATAACCGAAAAAGGCTATTATCGGCTCAGGGAAAACGACTTCGTGAACTTACGCTATGAATAAAAGGTCTCAAAGATTAAACCCCAACGTTGCAAAAATGGCTTGATTTTTCACTCATTGTCACGTCCGGGGTAGTCCCTCCGCTATACAGACTGTTTTGCGATTAGGCTACCAAGTGTATCAAAGACATTACCCGCGATTCGTTGAACTCCAAGACGGTAGACGATATCTATGCCGGAGACATTGAGCACAGAGAGGTCGACTACTATTTTGGCGAGGCAACCAGGCTCGGTCAGAATGAAGTACACGGGGTCAGCCCTTGAATCGGGACAAAATTGAGGAGGTTACATCTTGCAGCTTTGACAAAATTTGGCCCCTTTGATATGCTACCTTCATGCAAAAAAACATGAATCGACGACCCTATCCAAGGTTCCAGGTTCTTAGTAAGAATTACGGTCTCTGGTGATGAAAATACAACCCTTCAAGACATGATTTAAACCAAGAAGGGGAGGACTAATGGGAATTGCAAAAGCTCATAACATTGTGTTCAGGACGCAAAGAAGTATGGGTTTTTTCATTTTGAGGGTATTTGGAGGATCTTCTGATGGCGAAAGAGCCGACCTATAAGGAGTTGGAACAAAGGGTTAACGAGTTAGTGCAAGCAGAATCTGAGCGCAAGCGGATAGATGAGGCGCTCCGGGAGAGTGAGGAGAAGTTCAGACTGATTTCTGAACAATCATTGATGGCGATTGTGATTCTTCAGGATAATGGAATCAAATATGCGAATCAGGCTTATGCCGCGATAACCGGTAATTCAATGAAAGAAATAATGAATTGGACGATAGCAGACACCGCCAAACTGATTTACGCGGACGATCGCGATTTTGTAATGGAACAGGGCAAAAAGAAAGCGGAAGGCATCAAAGAAGATACAGTTACTCGTTATTCATATCGGGGGGTTAGAAAAACCGGGGAGGTGAGATGGATCGATCAATATTCAAAGACCATCACGTACAGGGGAAAACCTGCTGATTTAATGACATTTATTGACATCCACGACCAAAAACTTGCCCAAGAAACCTTACAAAAGAGTGAGGAGAAATACAGGGAATTAGCGGATTCATTGCCACAGGTGGTCTTTGAAACAGATGAAAAGGGCAAGCTAACGTTTATAAACCGCAATGCATTTGACCTTTTTGGTTACTCCCAGCAGGATTTTGATAAAGGCGTAACTGCCATTGAGATGCTGATTCCCGAAGATCGAAATATGGCCATGGAGAATATACAGAGGGTGATGCGCGGCGAAGACACAGGTGGTAATGAATATACTGCGCGCAGGAAAGACGGCAGCACCTTCCCTATTTCAATACACTCTAATGCATTGATCCGTGAAAACAAGCTCATGGGGATGAGGGGGATTATTGTAGATTTAACCCTGAGCAAGCAGGCGGCGGAGGCACTGCGGGAGAGCGAAGAACGATACAGAACGCTGGTGGATAACTTACCGGTTGCGGTTTATCGAAATACACCTGGCCCTAAAGGGAAATTTCTTATGGCAAATCCTGCTTTTTGTAATATGTTCGGATTCAAAAATGAGGAAGAAGTCAAAAAGGTGGCACCTGCTGATCTTTATGTAAATCCCAAGGAAAGAAAGGAATACTCAGATAACCTTGTGCAAAAGGGAGTACTAAAAGATTTTGAAAGAACATTATTGAAAAAAGACGGAACCCCTGTCCATACATCAATCACTTCCCGCGTAGTGTATGGGAAAGATAGAGAAGTTTCTCATTTTGATTCCATTATGCTTGACATCAGCGAACAAAAGCTTGCTGAAGAGGCTCTGCGGGAGGGCGAGGAGAAATACCGAACCATCCTCGAAAGTATAGAAGACGGCTACTTTGAAGTTGATATCGCTGGAAATTTTACATTCTTCAATGATTCATTGTGCGAAATGCTTGGATATTCAAAAGATGAATTAATGGGTATGAACAACCGACAGTACACAAATAAAGAAAATGCAAAAGAATTATATCAAACCTTCAACAGAGTATATACCACGGGAAAGCCTGACAAAGGCTTTGACTGGAAGATTATAAGAAAGGACGGCACAGAGAGATCTGTAGAGGCCTCTGTATCGCTAAGAACGGTTGCAAAAGGAAAGCCAATAGGGTTTAGGGGTGTTGTTAGGGATATTTCCGAGAAACAGAGATTTGAAGCTCAACTCCAACACGCCCAAAAGATGGAGGCAATTGCCACATTAGCTGGCGGTGTTGCCCATGAATTCAACAATGCCCTGATGGGGATTATGGGGAACATTGAACTGCTTAAAATGGATTTATCGGAAAATGAGAGGGTAGATAAATCTTTTGATGCAATGAAAAGTTCCGGCCATCGGATGTTTCGTTTGACTGACCAGTTATTAGCCTATGCGCAGGGAGGGAAATATCAACCAAAGAATCTAAAGTTAGATGATTTTGTGATACAAACAGTGCCAATTCTGCAACATGACCTCAGCCCTGAAGTCAGAGTAGAAACACATTTCCCAAAAGATATCTCGTATATTAAGGCCGACAATGCCCAGATGCAGATGGTCCTGTCTGCCATATTGGCCAATTCAAATGAGGCCATAGAAGATGAAGGCATTATTAGAATAGCTGCTGAAGACAAAGATATTGATGAGGGTTTCACAAAACAGCATCCCGGTCTTAAGCCTGGGGCCTATGTTTGCCTCACTATCGAAGATGATGGTAAGGGAATGGATGAGGAAACAAAAGATGGGATATTTGAACCCTTTTTCACCACCAAGTTTCAGGGCCGTGGAATGGGGATGGCCGCTGTATATGGAATTGTCAAGAATCATGATGGCTGGATCTATGTTGATTCTGAATTGGGAAAGGGAACTACAGTCCGGATATACCTTCCTGCCGTAAGCGCAGGGAGCAAGGAGCAGGGAGCAAAGGCAGGTGAGCAACCGGAGGTCGAACTGGCCATCGGTGAAGGGACCATTTTGATGATTGAAGATGAAGATGTGGTTATTGAAGTCACCCAAGCCATGTTAGAGTGGTTAGGTTACCGGGTTATGGTAGCCAAGACTGGAAAGGATGCCATCCATATAGCCGAAACCTTTGATGGCCAGATTGACCTTGCTCTATTAGATATAAAACTGCCTGATATGGAAGGCGGAAAGGTGTATCCCCATATCATGGAAGCCCGTCCGGATCTTAAGGTGATTGTTTTCAGCGGTTATGCCATTGAAGGCCCTGCCCGGAAGATCCTGGATGCAGGGGCTCAAGATTTTATCCAAAAACCTTTTTCGCTTACGACATTGTCGGAGAAACTGAAGGAGGTGTTGGGGGGAAATAGCCCATAGAATCAGCCCGATTTCTTTGAAAGTCTGATTCAAGAATGCCTATATTTATGTTGCTGTGGGCCGCCTTTTGAAAAATGCCAATATTCATATTCCAGTGTTCACCCCAATTTCTTATTGACGCTTAGACACCTCTTCCAGGGGCTGCGTCAGATACCCCCACAGGGAGTCCGATCCGGGACACCATTAAGACAGAATGTTGTGTTGGATAAAGAACCCTGCATGCCTATTCCTTTTCTGCTGCCGAAACACAACCAACCAAGGGAGGACGGGGTCAGCGTACCCGAAAAACGTGTCGGTGAGCGAGTTTGACTAATGAATCAAAGTGGGATAGGAGTTAGGGCGACTGATGGAATTGCAATTTTAGTTACGGGGGGTGCGATATGAAAAGAGTCAAGGTGATTTTTCTAGTAGCTGTCCTATTGGGCTTATCCGGATGTTTGATATATTTTGTGGATCAGCCTGCTAGCACCATAAGCGGTACAGCCATAGAAATCAAGGTTAGTGTTGATCCGGCAGATTCAGAGGAAAAGACCATCCCTGTTGTCGGGATTGCGATTCCTGATACGTGGAGGGTCTTGTCTGTAACATATCAGTGGGGAACCGGAGGCAGCACTATCATATCAGGAAACGGGATATTCGATCAAGAAGTCAGTGATTATATGAATACGAACTATGTCACCGAGGGTTATCTTTGGAGATGTTACAGGGGACCTGAAGTCGAATATGCCAGCGATGCCTATGGTCATATGAATTTCGTTGTTAATGTACCCTATGGAGCCTCGGGAACCTATACCCTACGGTATTCATATGGAACGTCTGATGATGAGCCTTATTCTGTGGCAGATAGGAAAATGGTGGTCGATGGTGCTGCCAATTATCTTGACGATTGGCATAATAGCTCTTCGCAGGGTGAATATGCGGACCTCTTTGCTGTAACTATGGGGAATGGAACCTTTGTGGCAGTTGGCCTTGTAGGCGAGATATTGACCTCTCCCGACGGGGTAACCTGGACAAAGCGGAACTCAGGTACAGAAAAGGAACTCCTTGGCATAGTTTTCGGGAATGGTAGCTTTGTTGCAGTAGGGCCCTCGGATGAGATATTGACCTCTCCTGACGGGGTAACCTGGACAAAGCGGAACTCAGGTACGGAAAAGAGCCTTGAATGTCTGGTTTATGGTAACGCAATCTTCGTTACAGCTGGGCATGACGGCGAGATACTCACCTCTTCTGACGGGATAACCTGGACAAAGAGAAGCTCAGGTACGGAAGAAAACCTATTCGGCCTAGCTTATGGCAACCGAACGTTTGTGGCGGTGGGACAGTCGGGTCAGATACTGATTTCTCCCGACGGTGTAACATGGACAGACAGCAGTTTAGGAACCGATACGAACCTCAATGGGATAACTTATGGGAACGGAAGCTTTGTTGCAGTGGGGTCCTTGGGTGAGATATTGACCTCTCCTGACGGAGTAACCTGGACAAAGCGGAGTTCTGGTACAGAATTGCCCCTCAATGGGGTAGCTTACGTGGATGGAAGCTTTGTTGTCGTGGGCTTTGACGGTGAGATATTAAACTCTCGTGACGGGGAGACATGGACACAAAGGAGTTCGGGCACGTCACTTTGGCTCAATGACATAGCCTATGGAAATGGCAACATCGTGGTGGTAGGTGGGGCATTTTTGGAGTATTCCAATGGCATAATCCTTAGGTCAACGCCGCCAGGCAAAGCGGGCGGATCCGGTGGTTGTTTTATAAACACGGCAAGCTCTGGTTAAGGGATGACCCCAGAAGATCAAAGTCCCCTGATTTACAAAAATACCTGACTATTGGGTGACTCCTTTTATTGTGTTAATCCCGTCCCAAACGATGAGCCAACTCCGGAGGGAGATCTTTTACTTCCCCTTGAATGGTTCGAAAGCTGTTCAAGAGACGAGTAAACATCATTGAGAGCCCTATGTTCTCCCCGAGAATGAGCAGCGAATCCAGATCCTGTTTCGAGATATCCCACACCTCGTGATGATAGAGACGGAGTACGCCGATCACCTCTTGGAAAAAAAATATAGGCACTGAAACTATTGCAGCAATCCCTTCCTCTTTTGCGGAATCAGGATACTGCAGCCAGCTTGTCTGTGCAATGTCCCGTATTATCACCGGTTCTCCTCTTAGTGTGCAGCCAACGCTCTTATCCGCTTTAATAGGCCCCTTGCTCAAGTAGGTAGTGCTCAGTCCGAATGTTGCCAGAGGCTCCAGTTCCAGTTTATCAAGATTCAACACAAAAATAGAGCAGCCTTTAATCTCAAGCGCGGCCACAAGGAGCTGAGCAAGATGACTGACCATGATGGTGAGATTGTCAGATTCCGCAGCCGCCTTTGCGACTACTTTGAATACATCTATCGAAATTTTGTCTTCTTTTGCCATTGATTGATCCCTCCTCGTGATTCTATGAATATCCTCAGGTCTGCAGTGGGCGAAGTGTACACCCCTCCATGCAGGCGGGAGAGGAAAATAGAAGTAGAAGCCCAGATGAGAGCAGGCGTGTGGTCTTAAGTGATAATGACAATTTCCGTGTCTTTCAGCTCGGAGAGCAGGGCGTCATGGGCTTTCCTTGTAAAGGCTCGCGTAGCCTTTCCTGGTTTCTGTGTGATAACGACAGTATCGTATTTACCGCTATGAGCCATCTCCACTATCTCCCTTCCGATGTTTTTTGCTCTGGGCTTGAACACGTAGTCTATCTGGTCTCCGTGGAATCCGTTTTCGAGAAGGTCTTCTTTTACGCGTTTCAAGTCCTGTTCCTTCTCCCTTACCTCTTTCCACATGGAGGCCATGGTGCTTTTCAATCGGCCGAGTACAGGATTTGAATACCCGTCCAGTTCAGGTAAAGGGGCGTATACGTGCAACAACGTTACATGGACAGCCTTTTCACCCGCGAAGGTCCGAATAACATAATGCAAGGCCCTCTCATCATAGGCGGTGAAATTAAATGGCACCAAGATCCGTTTTCCGGCCATTCGTTGCTCCTTTCACTTTGAGGTTCTCACCACATACACACGTCTATTAGCTATCACTACAGATACCACACAGTGGCAGCCTAATGCAAGCGAATATTTTGACCAGCCAAACCCCATAGGCTCTATGGAGGAGACGTTTTACCAGGGGACCCCTACTGGGCACAGAAAAATAGCGCCAGGCTCTGAACCAGCTCTGCCATAAAATGGTAGTCCAGCTTTTCCATGGTATCGGAAGGCCGGTGATAGTGGGGGTTCCTGTAAAAGGCTGAATCCGTTATCATGACAGCCTTAAAACCGTAGTCCCAAAATGCGGAGTGATCGCTGAGCCTGATGGAGGGCATAAGCCATCCTCCCAGGGGAACGGTCAATTTGATGACCGGAAGCCGGGGATTGCGCTCAAAGGCATTGAAGAGAGATCTTGTGAGATCCCTGGAACTCAGGTTGCCGACGATTCCGATGAAACTGCCTGTTTTCGGATAGTCGAAAAACATGAGGGGGAATGGATAGCTCTGACATCCGGGTTCGTGACAGGTATAACCGACCATCTCCAGGCAGATCATACCGTCTATCTTTTCGCCCGTATCCTTCGCTTTCCCGGCGTACACCCTGCTTCCCATATGCGGGGTGTCAAAAAAGGGCGGTTCTTCTAAGGTAAAGGATACAAACTTGACAGACAGATCCAGGTTTTGACTGTTTTTCAAGGATGCTAAATAACGGGCTGTTTCAAGTTGCACCGCTACAGCGCTCCCATTATCGTCGGCCCCCACAGTTCCTGAGACCGAATCATAATGGGCGCCCAGAAGGAAATGCCGAGACGGGTTCTCCTTAAATTTGATTTCCGCCACCACATTGGCCACGGTGAGGTCTCTGCAGAGATAGGGTTCCGTGCGCACTGAAACGTCGATGTCGCTATAGAATGACGCGATGTATTCCTCGGCCCTTTTGAGGTTTTCCGGCCTTTCAATGCTCCGTTCCCCGATCTCGACGGTCAACGATCTGAGGTGCGCCTTTAAACGCTCTATGGTCACTGTTCTGTCAATAACCACTTCCATCTCAGCCCCTAAGTTCTCCGGGGAAAAAAGGAATACCGCTGCCACGCAAAATTGGACGACAGCAAGGTGTTTGATCCATTTTGATGAGATCAGCATGTAGATGAGTTTGCGAAAGGGTCAGCCAGAACCCTTATTATATCCTCGTCTATGAGAGGGTCATATGGGCTACCCGGAACATCCATTCGCAAATCAGTAAGTATCATCTGCTAAAAAATGTGAACCGGGCGCCTGTTTCATCTTGACAAACATCTTCTTCTCATCTAAAGATACCAGTCATTGTGCAACAAGAAGTTGCGCTTTTACTGAAAACCTCTAAAACTAAATAAACTTAGCAATCAAGCCAAGAAGGCGCTGCCGGATTGAAATCCGAGAGCATTCTTGGCTTTTTTTTTGGTAAGGGCAGAGGAAGGCAGCCTACCCCTGGTCAGGACGTTTTGGCTGCCTTCCCGATGAAGCACCCCAGATGGGCGGATACTTCACCTTTCCTTATACCACCATGGCGTCGATCCGTCAACGTGGGGTTGGATGGAAATCCAAACCCCGGTGTTCCCTTTTGACCTTAGCGGATTTTAAATGCTCGGGTGCTGCCGGGCATTAATACCAAATCGGGGCAAACACCCAGCAAGGTTCTGGAGGATTGTAATGAAAGGTTTGAAGATTGTATTGATTCTAACGGGGATTATGGTTTTCTTTTCTGCCGGGACGGGTTGGTCCGAAGAGAATGAGAAAAAGATGTACACTTTAGATGAGATCGTGGTTACCGCAACCAAGACGGAAAAGGAGATTGAAGATGTCCCCGGCAGCGTTACGGTTATCACCGCGGAGGAGATGGAGTTGCGCAACATGGACACCGTGGACGACGCCCTTTCCAATATAAAGGGGACCTTTACAAAAAGGAATAAGGGTCTGATGGATAGCACTTCTTCCGTTAATATGAGGGGCTTTAAAGGCAATCAGTACACCTTGGTTCTTTTGGACGGCCAGCCGTTAAATGATGCTTATACGGGAGGGGTGGAATGGGGAAGCCTGCCGGTGAGTGATATCGAGAGGATAGAGGTTGTACGGGGGGCCTCATCGGCCCTTTATGGTGGAAATGCCATGGGAGGGGTAATCAGTATTATTACAAAAACCCCCCAAAAACTGGCGGCAAGCATTACCGGAGGGTACGGCACTGATAATACCAAACGTATCCGGGTGAACGTCGGTGATCGGTTCATGGATAAACTGAGCCTGCGGATAGGATATGAGAACGAATCCACGGACGGGTATGCGACCACGCCGGTGCTGAGCACCATCAAGGCCGGCGACGGTACAAGTTCCGGCGGGTATCCGATGGATGACAAGTATGGAAATCCTACCAAATGGGTGGTTGGGGACAAAGGAAAAAATGGTGCGGAAAAGAGCAGCTTTGATGCCAAGGCCGTGTTCGATTTTTCAGATACCGGCAGCCTTGCATTCAGTGCCATGTCAGGTCGCCACAAGTATGACTACGACCCTCCCAACACCTATATGGGGACCTTTTCGGGTTCCGCCATTGTCGATCCCTCCCACAAGGCCGGTTTCAGCCCCAATAATTTTATAAGCTACACTGGCAAAGGGGAAAATGATACAGACGTGTACAGCCTCGCCTTCAAGGAGATGTTTGGCCTGGTTCAGGTTGACGCCCAGGTGGGAACAACAAGGGTAGATGATAGCTATACCACCGAATCCGGCGGTTCAACAAAGACATATTATGACTCCCCGGGTACGCTCAAAGAGACCAAAAGCAGGGCCTGGTTTGGGGAGGTTCGTGGGGATATCCCGATCGGGGACTCGCATCTCTTGACTGCCGGGGTATCTTTTCGAACCGATAAATCAGACACCAATGATTATGATGTCCCATACTATCGCAGCTATTCAGACAAGAGCGAGAGCACCTTTTATTCAGGCGGGAAGGACAGGCTCTGGGCCGTGTTTGCCCAGGATGAGTGGAGTATAGGCGATAGTTTAAGCCTGTATATTGGCTGTCGCTTCGATTCATGGAAGGTCTATGACGGTGCATCCGGAGCGCCCGGCTCTGAAACCGAATACGGCAGCAACACCGAGTCCCAGATCAGTCCCAAGGTGGCCGGGGTATGGAATGTGCTTGAAGATACCACTGTGCGAGGTTCCATTGGCCATGCTTTTCGTGCCCCTACTCTCTATGAGCTATATCGAACCTGGACCTCATGGGGGACAACGTACCATAGCAACCCCGATCTAAAGCCGGAGACCCTGTGGGCCTACGAGTTAGGCGTGGATCAAGGTTTTTTTACTGGATGGACCAGGCTTTCTCTTACAGGTTATTATAATGATATCGATGACCTGATCTACTACAAGGTGGATAGCGCTGCAAAGACCAAAACACGTATGAACGCGGGTAAGGGGCGGACCATCGGTGTGGAGTTCGGTGTGTCTCAGAAAATCATCAGCTGGCTCGGTGCACGGGGAAATTTCACTTACACCGACGCCAAGATCACTGACAACCCCCTTGATCCGGCATCGGAGAACAAGATGGTGCCGGGTATTCCCAAATATATGTACAACCTCGCTCTGGAGGCGGAGCAGAGGTGGTTCAGGGGGAGTATCATCGGCCGGTACTTCAGTAAGATATACAACGATTCGGACAACAAGGATACGGCAGAAGGGGTTTATCAGACCTATGAGTCTGCATTCATTGTAGACGCAAAAATAACCTTTACTCCGTTAAAATGGGGGGATATATCCCTTTGCGTCGATAATGTTTTTGATAAGGAATACTATGAATATTACAAGCAAAATGGACGAACTTTTCTGTGCGAAATGACTTTCAGATATTAAACACCCTGGTAAAATATGTTGTTGCAGCCGGTGTTTTACTACTCGTCGTTTGCCCTATTTTGTTCGGTGGACTGACAGCTTATGCCTTGCAAAGGCAGGCAGATGAAATTATCACGTTTAAAGATGCAAACGGACGTTCAATAGATGTGAGGCTGCCGGTCAAAGGGATTGTGGTTCTGACGTCCGATGCTTTGGAAGCGATCCGTGCCATCAAGGCGGAAGGGCTTGTGAAAGGGGTTAACAGCGGTATCTCAAAAGATCCCCTGTTCTGGCCTGAACTGAAGAATCGGCCAAGTGTGGGTAGCTGGAGGAATCCTAATTATGAGCTGATTGCGGAGTTGAATCCGGATATTGTAATAGGATATGCCGGGCGACCCGGACCGGTTATGGAAAGGAAACTCAGCTCCTTCGGCATACAGGTGGTACGCCTCGATTTTTACAAGATACTCGCCCTAAAAAGGGAAGTGGAAATATTAGGGCAGATCCTGAACAGGGAGAAGGAGGCAGGGGAGCTTATCGACTGGTACCACAAAAGGCTGGATCTTATTCAGAAAAGGCTCCAGCAGATCAGGTACCGCCCTCATGTCTATGTTGAGAGTTATTCTAAGTACCATACCACAGGACCCTGTTCGGGCGGCAATGAGATGTGTGTCCTGGCAGGGGGCTGCAATATCGCAGAGGGTTTTTCCATACCCTATCCGGAGGTAACGCCCGAGTGGGTCTTGGTGAAGAATCCTCAGGTAATAATCAAAGCGGCCGCTATCACGAACGCCTATGCCGTGACCGGTTCAGGACCCCTGAAAGAGATCAGAAAGGATATCATGGCGAGGCCTGCCTGGGATCATATCAGGGCTGTTCAGGAGGGGAAGGTCTATGTGATGGAAAGCAGTATCTGGACCGGCCCGAGGGCAATCATCGGTGTTAGTTATATGGCAAGATGGTTTCATCCCGATATCTTTAGGGACCTTGACCCCGAGGGGCTTCACAGGGAATATCTTGAGCGATTTCAGGGCATCGAATACAGGGGAGCGTTTGTGGATTGATGATTGAGGAAATGGGGATTTAGGAATTTAAGAATTGAGGAATTAGTGGAATTTACCGCCTCTGATTTCCAGACCTTTAAACTTTAGGCACTTTTTTGTATGGAAGACATATCTAAACAGTTCAAAGGCCTTACCAGAAGGAAACTCACTTTTTTGGTCCTATTAGTGGCGGGTCTCTTTTGCGTGGCCTTTGTAGCGCTCACCCTGGGTCCTGCCTCCGTGGGGTTTAAAGGCTCATTTGAAGCGCTGCTGGGCGGTTCGGGAACGGCCCATGCAATTATCTGGAAGCTGAGACTCCCCCGTATGGTTATGGCCATTTTAGCAGGCTCCGGTCTTGCCTTGGCCGGGACTGTATTCCAGGCCATCCTGAGAAACCCGCTTGCATCACCATACACATTGGGAATAGCGTCGAGCGCCGGGTTCGGGGCTGTAACGGCCATAGTCTTCAGCGCGGGTTTCTGCTCCGAATATCATATTGCAGGGAGCGCCTTTATCTTTGCCCTGATTTCCTCCTTTTTTATCCTCGGAATAGCAAAATTAAAAAGCGCTACCCCCGAGACGATGATTTTAGCCGGGATTGCCATAATGTTTTTTTTCTCTTCCCTCAGCTCCCTTTTCCAGTACATGGGTACCATGGAGGAGGTACAGGAGATAGTATTCTGGTTTTTCGGGAGTCTCTCCAAGGTCGGATGGGGAGAGATATCTATGGCAGGCGCAATGATACTCCTGCCTGCGCCCATACTCTTGAAGTGGTCGTGGGATTTTAATCTCCTTGCCGGGGGGGATGATTCTGCAAAGGCCCTCGGGGTAAACGTGGAAAGCATAAGAAGATATGGGATAGTTTTGGCCTCCCTCGTGACGGCTGGAGCCATTTGTTTTACCGGCGTTATAGGGTTTGTCGGGCTTGTGTCTCCCCACATAACGAGAATGGTCATAGGAAGCGATCACCGGTTTCTCCTTCCATCATCAATGCTGATAGGCGCTATCCTTGTCTTGAGCGCGGATATCGTTGGAAGGACCTTATGGGCGCCCCAGGTAATACCCATAGGGATTGTCACATCCTTTATCGGCGTGCCCTTTTTCTTGTACTTATTAATGAAAAGGCAACGGGACTACTGGTGATGGAAGTGCCTAAAATGCCTAAAGTGTAAAGTGCCTAAAGTTTACCCTGTGAAATAGGGATAATAATGATGTTACGCATTAAAGGGCTATTTTTCAGTTATAAGAAGACAGAGGTCTTGGCCGATATAGGGCTGAAACTCCGTAAAGGAGAGGTCTTGGGCATTGTGGGACCTAACGGGGCTGGAAAGACCACCCTTTTACGCTGTATTGCCGGGATATCGAAACCGGAAAAAGGGAGTGTGCTGATTGATGACAGGGACGTCTTTGGCATGAGAAGAACAGACCTTGCAAAACGGATAGGGTATGTGCCCCAGACAGGGCCGTCCAAATTTCCCGTTACTGTTTTTGAGACCGTCCTCATGGGAAGAAGACCCTATATCTCGTGGCGGCCGTCAGAGAATGATCTGAAAGTAGTGGCCGATCTCCTCAGGTCCATGGACCTTGCGGATATGGCGTTGAGATATTTTGACCAGTTGAGCGGCGGGCAGAAGCAGAAGGTCCTTTTGGCCAAGGCCTTTGCCCAGGAAACCGACTGCCTCCTTTTAGACGAACCGACCGGCAACCTCGATTTGAGGCATCAAATGGAAGTAATGGAAATGATCTCAACCATGGCCAAAGAAAAAGGGATTGCCGCCATCTTAGCGATGCATGACCTTAACCTCACATCACGATTTGCAGACACCATATTGATGCTGAATAACGGCAGGACGTTTTGTATTGGCGCGCCGGACCAGGTAATGACCCGGGAGAACATCACGTCAGTTTATGGGGTGGAAACCGAAATCAACACGAGTAACGGCTATCCCTATATCTTGCCGATCAGGCCGGTGGGGCAGACAGTGGACAGTGGGCAGCGGGCAGTGGACAGTAAGAAGTAGGGAGCAGGGAGAAGATTATGCAAATTCCGTGGAACGGGTTTTATCACTATGGCTCTCAAGCCATATTTGAAACATTAGAGGCATATCTCGAATGGTATCGGGGCCGGGGCGGATCAATCAGGAGCGGATCAATAGATTATGAAGCTTCACAAAAGGTGGGCATATTCTTTCCGAGGAGCCTCCTCATAAAGAAAGATCCGGATCTGATTAACCATCTTATTACGGGCTTGGAAAAGCGCGCTGTTTTCCCTGTTGCTGTTTTTGCACAGAAAAGAGAGTACGGCGGCCCGGACTGTCCTGATCCCGAGACCAATCTTGAACTCCTGAGAGGGGTGGACCTGATTATCAACTGCGAGGCCGCTTTTCTCCTTCAAATACCTGAGGGAGAAGAAGACTGCCACACCATCTTGGAAACCCTTGATGTGCCGGTTATCCAGGCGGTGCATTCAAGTGCAAGAACAAGAGATGAATGGGAAAAGGATCCCCAAGGGATACACCCGTCCAATCAGATCTACTGGGTGGCCCAGCCGGAGTTCAATGGAGTGGTTGAACCGGTGGTCATCAGCGCCCGGGATGAAGAGGATGACGACCCGTACGGCCTGAGAAAACCGATCCCGGAAAGGGTTGATTTTCTGTTGGACAGGGCGTCTGCCTGGCTCCACCTGGGCCGGCTGCCCGTTAACGAACGGAGGGTAACCTTCCTCCTCCATAAGAGTCCCTGTGCAGGGGTTGAGGCATCTGTTGCAGGAGGGGCCGGGCTTGACACATTGGAGAGCACGGTAAGGATCATGCAACAGATGGAGGAGAAGGGATATCTCATCTCCGGCTGCCCAACAGACGGAAAAGGTCTGATCGACCTTATTATGGGGCGAAAGGCCATATCCGAGTTTCGATGGACAACAGTCGATGAGATCGTAAGAAAGGGTGGCGCCATAGACCTTATTGGTCCGGATAAATATGATAAATGGTTTTCTCAACTCCCGGCCGCATCTAAAAAAAGGATGATTGACGGCTGGGGTGAGCCTCCCGGCAAGGGGATGGTCCATGATGGAAAGATTGTGGTGACCGGGATCAATTTCGGCAACATCAATGTATTAGTGGAACCAAAGAGGGGGTGTTACGGGGCGCGATGCGACGGTAAGGTCTGCAGGATCCTCCACGAGCCGACCATTCCGCCCACCCATCAATGCCTTGCCACCTACAAATGGGCACAGGAAAACTCGGACGTCATTGTTTCAGTCGGGACCCACGGTTACATAGAGTTCCTGCCGGGAAAAGGGGTGGGGCTTTCCAATGAATGTTTCCCCGAGATCGTTGTGGGCCACAAACCCCATCTCTATATCTATGCGGTAAAGAACAATTCCGAAGGGGTTTTGGGCAAGCGGAGGGCCTATGCAACCCTGATAGACCATTTAGGTCCTGTCATGCGGGCATCTGTCCTCTATGACGAGTTGGAGGAGATAGAGGAACTGTTAGGAGAATACACCCGTGCAAGGGGCCTGGACGAGGGAAACAGGCAAGAAGTCATATGGGTAAAACTCCTTGAATCGGCAAAGAAAAGCAATCTGATTGAAGAAGAGCCGGCGGCTGATCATGACCGGCTTATTGAAAGACTTCATCAAAAGCTGAACCTGTTCCGTGAGACCCAATTCCGTTACGGCCTGCATACTTTAGGTCAGGCCCCTGATGAGGACCGGATGGCCCATATGTTGGTCTCCATTATCCGTTTTGAAGGTCAGCGACCCTCCATAAGGCGGCTGATATTGGAACTGATGGGCTGTGATTATGACCAGGTAATCGAACATCCGGAGGGTATGATTAATGACAGCACCTCCGGAGAACTCCTTGCCAAGAGCACTGACCTGGCCCTTGAGCTGATAAGGCGCGGGCTGAAGGATGTCCGCCGGCTCAGGGAGGATATCCTCGATGTGGTGGAGGTGAAGAACCCGGACAAAATCGAGCCCCTCATTGAATTGATAAAATGGGCCATGGATTCCCTGGCCCCAAAATTGAGGATGACGGAGAGGGAGATCCCCCAGCTTTTACGGGGAATGGATAAGAAGTACGTTGAGCCGGGCGCATCGGGTCTGTTGACAAGGGGAAAGATAGATATTCTTCCCACGGGGAGGAACTTTTACAGTGTGGATACCAGGACCGTCCCCACGAAAGCGGCCTGGGAAGTCGGAGTAAAGATGGCTGACACTGTGCTCCATAAGTACCTGCACCAGGAAGGAAGCTATCCCGAAAATGTGGGCATGGTCCTCTGGGCCATAGACACTTACAGGGCAGACGGGGAACAGATTGCACAGATACTCTATCTGATGGGCGCAAGGCCGGTCTGGGCGGAATCGGGGCTGATAAAGGGCACTGAGCCGATCTCCTTGAAAGAACTCAAGAGGCCGAGGATAGATGTGACGATCAGGGCGAGCGGGATTTTTCGGGACAACCTTCCCCATCTGATAGGGCTTATTGATGAGGCCATAATCAAGATCGCCTCCTTGAATGAACGCGAGGAGTACAATTTCATAAAAAAGCATGTCAATCAGTACAGGAAAAAAGAGATGGAAAGATCCGAAAGGCCTTATGACGAAGAGAGGGTGGAGCGTGAGGCCACATACCGTCTGTTCAGCGCGAGGCCCGGCGCCTACGGGGGGGGAGGCGTAAGTTTTATGATCGCTGCCAGCGCCTGGGAAGATATCCGCGACCTTGGAGAGCAGTATATTGAAAAGGGCGGATATGCTTACGGGAATGGCGTCTGGGGAGAGATGTCACATAAGGAGTACGCCGATCGGTTGAGCACGGTGGACGCAACGTTTCACAAGCTTGCCTCAGACGAGTCGGACCCCCTTGATTGCTGCTGCTTTTACGATTTCCAGGGGGGGATGTACGCGGCGGTCAAGACCGTTTCAGGGAATGAGCCAAAGGTCTACTGGGGAGACACAAGCGATCCGCAACGTCCCCGGACAAGGGATATGAAGGATGAGATGGAGAGGGTCGTACGCACCAAACTCCTGAATCCCGAATGGATAGAGGGGATGAAACAGCACGGATACAAAGGGGCGGGCGACATTGCCAAACGCGTGGGCCGTGTTTACGGATGGGATGCATCCGCCGAGGTGGTGGGAGACTGGATATTTGATGATATTACCACAACCTTTGTCCTGAACGAGGAAAACCGCAAGTTCTTTGAAGAGAACAACCCCTGGGCCTTGGAAGAGATGTCCCGGAGGCTCCTTGAAGCAGAGAAGCGGGGGGTCTGGGAGGCAAACCCCGAGGTTTTGAGTGAATTGCAAGAGCGGTATATTGAGATCGAGGGCTGGATGGAAGAGGATATGGGTGATACGGGGGGAGACTTCCAGGGCGGGAATATTGAGATAATTACAAGAAAGGATGTCAAGGAGTGGTCGGAGAAAAGCCTTTATCACAGGGCAGACTCCAAATGATTCCCCTCCTGACTCAGAGCTTGGTTGATACCTGGGGTATTGTTCCGCGGGTATTGATCATCATGTTTATTTCCCTGTATGCCTCACAGGTGTTGATAGCATTAGGCCTTTTTAAGAGGCTGGAATTTATCGGGAGGCCACTTGTCAGGCTCGGGCATCTCCCTAAGGAAGCGGGTATCACTTTTGTGGCTTCCTTTGGTTCGGTCCTTGCCGGGAATACCATAATAGCCGGGCTTTATCACAGAAATAAGCTGAACAGGCTTCAGACCTTATTGACCGCTCTACTCAACACAACTCCGGTCTACGTAAAGGAGACCTTTACTTACCAGATTCCGGTAATTATTCCTCTATTGGGTTTGAAGGTAGGCCTCCTTTATTTTCTGACCTTTGTTGCATCAGGAATAATCAAAATCGTTTTTGTTATAACTTACGGGAGGTTGAGGCTGAAAGGCCCTGCATCAGAAGTGGGCGCAGCCGATCCGGGTTCTACCGGCGCTGGTTTAACAGAGAAAAAGGGGAAATTCGGTGAATTGCTGATTTCGTCTTTCAGCCGGCAGAGAAAGGTTTTTTTCAAGGTAGGCATCATCTTCGTATCAACCACTTTCCTGATATTTCTGTTGATCAACAGCGGTGTGGTAAAGGGGTTAGTAGAGTATGTGGCCCCGCTGACCCGTCTTTTTGGGCTTCCACCTTCCTGCGCTATTCCGGTCAGCACATATATGTTCAGCCCCCTGGTCGGGGCGGCCTCCATAGGGGCCATGCTCAAGGATGGGGTGTTGAGTGACCTGCAGGGGATTACAGCGTGTGTCTTAGGGAGTCTATTGATGCTTCCCATATTCACTATCAGATATTCTTTTGCCAAATATACATCAATCTTCGGCTTTTCACTGGGCTGCGGCATCATGCTGGTTTCCACTGGCTTGGGGATGTTCAGCCGTGGAGTTTTTCTCTTTCTGTTTCTGAGTATGGGCTAGAAAAAAAGTTGAAAGGAGCGCTATGAATAATAATCTCACTTATCCGTTTTCGGCCATTGTCGGCCAGGAAAAGATGAAGAACGCATTAATCTTAAATGCCATCAACCCGAAGCTGGGCGGTGTTTTGATTCGTGGGGAAAAGGGCACGGCCAAATCCACGGCGGTCCGGTCCCTGGCCGCGCTTTTGCCCGAGATGGAGGTGGTGGCCAACTGCAAATTCGGATGCGATCCTCACAAGAAAGGAAGCATGTGCCGGGAGTGTATGGATCGTCTCGAAACCGGGGAAGATCTTCCCGTCAATAAAAGAAAAACAAGGGTGGTTGAGCTTCCCGTGGGGTCAACGGAAGACCGGGTTGTGGGAACCCTCGACATTGAACACGCCATAAAAAAGGGGGAGAAGCGCTTTGAACCGGGCATTTTGGCACAGGCGAACAGGGGGATCCTCTATGTGGACGAGGTCAACCTCCTTGACGACCATATCGTTGACATTCTCCTTGACTCGGCCGCCATGGGTGTTAACACGGTGGAGAGGGAGGGGGTCTCATACTCGCATCCTGCCGGGTTTATCCTGATCGGCACCATGAATCCGGAAGAGGGGGAGCTGCGGCCCCAACTCCTTGATCGTTTCGGACTCTGTGTCCGGATTGAAGGGATAGTAGATCTTGACCAGAGGGTTGAGGTGGTCAAGAGAAGGGCATTTTACGAGCAGGCCCCGGCCGACTTTCAAAAGAGCTGGAAGGATGAGGAGGAGAAGCTGAGCAACGCCGTCATACAGGCCAAAGGAGTCTTAGACGGGGTAACTGTTTCCGATGAAATGCTGTATCTTATCGCGCGTATTGCCATTGATATGAATGTGGATGGGCACAGGGCGGATATTATTATGGCCAAGGCATCTAAGACCCTGGCCGCCTTTAATGGACGAAAAGAGGTCCTGGAAGAGGATGTCCGGGGAGCAGCGGATATGGCCCTACAGCACAGGATGCGAAAGAGGCCGTTTCAGAAACATGGTGTGGAAGAGGGAAAGATAGACGGGATTATTGCCCACACCCATCAGCACAGGCATGAGTATGAGCACAGACACGGCCATTCGCACAAGGGATGATAATTGTATGAGGGCAATAAATTGAACTGGCGCACCAAAGACATATATCCCTTTTCAGCCATTGTGGGTCAGGAAAAGATGACGCGGGCACTCATGCTGAATGGGATCTCGCCCTCATTGGGAGGCCTCTTGATAAGGGGGGAAAAGGGGACGGCAAAATCAACGGCTGTCCGTGCATTAGCTTCTCTTCTGCCTGAGATAGATGCGGTTTCGGGATGCCCTTTCAATTGTGACCCGCATGAATATGAACGTCTCTGTCCTGAATGCAGGGCAAAGGTGAATGGGGGCATCTCTCTCACTGCGCGGAAAAAAAGAATAGAGGTTATCGATCTCCCGCTCGGCGCCACCGAAGATATGGTGATCGGGACCCTGGATTTTGAGTATGCCATCAAGAAGGGGCAAAGGCGTTTTACCCCCGGTTTGCTCGCCAGGGCCCACAGGGGGATTTTATACATAGATGAAGTCAATCTGCTCAATGATCATATCGTTGATGTGATTCTCGATGCCGCCGGCATGGGGACCAATATCGTTGAGCGGGAGGGAATTTCTTATGTGCATCGTTCTGAGTTCATCCTTATCGGGACCATGAATCCCGAAGAGGGGGAATTGAGGCCCCATCTACTGGATCGATTCGGAATGTGCATACAGGTGCGGGGAATGGAAGACCCGGATGAAAGGGTCAGACTGGTCAAACGGATAGAGCGCTTTGACAGGAACTCTCCTGAGTTTATTGAGGAGTACAAAGCCCGTCAGGATGCCCTCTCCCGCACGATTATGCGTGCAAGGGGACGGGTCGATGATGTGAGAATTTCCGAGGAAATGATCCGACTCTGTTCAAAACTCGCAGTGGAGGTATGTGTGGCAGGGCACCGTGCGGATATCCTGATGCGAAAGGTGGCTCTCTGCATTGCATCTCTTGAGAAGAGAAAGACGGTGATCAAGGAAGACGTTGATAATGCCGCCGATCTGGTCCTGTTCCACCGCGCAAGGATGCCCCCGCCGTTGTCCCCGCACAAACATGAAGAAAAAGAAAAACCTCACGAGGAATCTCCGGAGGATGAAAAGGATCAGGAAAAGGAAAGGGCGGAGCGCGGAGATTCGGAAACTGGTGAGACAAGGGATGAGGAAGAGAAGAGGGGCGGGGGGGATCAGCGAGAAACGGAAGGGAGTGTGTCCAACAAGCCGGTACTTGAGACTGTCTTGCCCATGGGAGATCCCTTTACGGTCAAAAAGATTCAGATCGATAGAGATCGCAAACTAAGGAAAAGTTCGGGCAGAAGAAGCCGCACCCGGACATCCTCAAAAGCAGGCAGGTATATCAAGAGCACCGTTCAGAGGAAGAACAACGACCTAGCCCTGGATGCCACCCTGAGGGCCGCGGCTCCCTATCAAAAAAGGAGGTCCCATGAGCATGTGGCCATTGCCGTTGAACAGGGTGACATACGGGAAAAGGTAAGAGAAAAAAGAGTCGGTAATTTTATTGTCTTTGTGGTAGATGCAAGCGGATCCATGGGGGCCGGAAAAAGGATGATCGCTGTTAAGGGGGCTATCCTCTCTCTCCTTCTCGATGCTTACCAGAAGAGGGACAAGGTTGCCTTGGTCGCCTTTAAGGAGGATCGCGCCGAGACACTTCTTCCGCCGACAAACAGTATAGAGCTGGCCCATAGACTATTGGAAGAGCTTCCCACCGGGGGAAAGACCCCCCTCTGCCACGGGATATCTCTGGGATATCAGATCATAGAAAGCCACCTTCGGAAAGACCCTGACATCTATCCATTGCTGGTCCTTATCTCCGATGGCAGGACCAATGTGAGCTATGCCGGGGGAAAACCGTTTACAGAGGCTGTAGAAATGGCAGTGCACATAAAGGATGATACCAGGTTCAACAGTGTGGTGGTGGATGTTGAAAAGCAGGGCCTCATCTCTTTTGGATTGGCCCGTCAGTTGTCTTCCCATATGGGAGCAAGGTATTTCAAAATCGAAGATCTCAGGGCAGATGTATTGGTAGATGCCTTACGTGAAGGCCAAATGGTGTGAGATAATAAACCACACGGAGTATCGTCGAAGGCCTCGGTATTTTGTATGAAATTCATTCTGCCATGCCGCTTCCGCGAAGAAGAATGGTTTGATAGGATGATCTGCATATTCGACATAAGCCCAAGCTCAAAAAGTAAGTCGCGCTATAAGGTGCGTCATGAGGCCACAGACGCTGCCCAGAGCGTTTTTTGCACCAGGTAAGGGGGTAATGGCTTGAATAAAATTAAGGAGGCTGAGAATGGCCGGCATTTTTTTGAAAAAATGCAGGATGTTGGAAAATGCATGAGGGCCTATAGGCAACCCGAGAGAGAATCGTCAGGTGGGGAGCGGAACAAGGCAGGAGGAATAACCCACTTGGATCGGAATGAGCTTAATGTTTACTCAAGCAAGGCTCCGTACTTACGCAAAATATCTTCCCGCGTGATTTTGTCGGGAACCCCACGGGGTTTCAAAACTGTCTTGCCGCAGAGGGTCAGGAGTTCATAGAGATAAAATATGGCGTAACGATCATAGTGGAAGACAATACATTTGCTGGAGTTTTCCTGCTGTACTTTCTGGCGGAACTTCCTGATACCTGTATCTTTGCCTGCGTCTTCAAGTTCCTCCTGTTGAATCATCCAGTCGCGGAAGGCCCTTGTTAGCGCCATAGTCAGAATGGTGAGATAGGCATGGACAAGAAAACCAGCCTTGCTGTTTTCCGGCGGTCTTTTGATGAACCATCCCTGTTTTG
>Ga0208902_1000438_pt1 | contig 21780 bp, 18 predicted proteins | sample AntAceMetag02UKH_FD_184767 | JGI IMG/M metagenome (GOLD analysis project Ga0208902, IMG submission 184767) | Saline lake microbial communities from Ace Lake, Antarctica - Antarctic Ace Lake Metagenome 02UKH (SPAdes) (version 2) | ecosystem: Environmental > Aquatic > Non-marine Saline and...
GCATGCTCAAGGATCGCTTACAGATTATAAATAAAAAAGCCCGTTCAATTACAAGCTTTTTTTCACAAGCACTATCTGCGATACTTGCTTATACCATTGATAACAATAAGCACATTTTACACTTAGAGTTAAACAGTAAAAAGTTTAGTTTAATTTCCTGATTCGACTAGGTATAAGCTTTTTTGAGCCTCTAGAAAAAGAAATAGAAGAATTCAAAAAAGATGATTTTACTCCTTCAGATACGTTAATTAAAATAATTGCCATGAAAAGATGTTCATGATGAAAAAACTATTTATCATTGTTTTTTCTATATTTATTTATCCTCTTTATGGCATGCACAGTAAGTGGCCAGATAGCATGAGTGCTATCTGCAAAGAGTATGAAAAAAAACCTAGACATGCATTAGCACAAGCAAGCAAAACGCTATTAAAAATACAGGATCAGAAACAACTCCTGTCTTTTTGTGATCATATCGCATTTGAAATTAGTGATGACGATCCTAAAAATCTCCTCGATTTAAAATCAACAGTCTTAATTTTTCTGAGCAAAAGAACAACAGCCTTTCATACATCATCCAGCGCTTCTCTACCTTCAAAAGAAAAAAACATCGATACACAAACTTACCAAAAAGTATTAATAACCGATGAAAAAAAAGATCGGGAAATTGAACGCTTAAAAAGAAAATTAAAAACAAAAGATCATTTACTTAAAAAAGAACGTGGTTCGCATGCACGAACACAAGAATTATTAAAAAGCATACAATCTCATACTTTAGAAACAGCTTCAACTCGAGAAACCGACAAACTTGAATTTGATCAGCTAACAGATCACATCCAACAATTAGAAACAAAAAGTGCGGCTTTCGATAAACTTCAACAGCGTTATGATTATCTATTTGCAGAATATAAAAAACTAGAAACCGCAATTCTTCAAAAATCTCATTAATAACCTCACTCACCTGGCAAAAAAAAGCTCCTTAAAAAAAAGGAGCTTTTTTCTTGAAGCGCATGCAGGGAAATGGTACAGTTTCCAAAAAGACAGAATAACTTTGTTTGGGTGAGACCTATTCAAGATTATTCTGAGAAGGAATAGTGTGAAATTAAAAACTCTTTATCTCTTACCACTTTTCGTGACATCAATCCGTGCAACAACAGGAAGAAGTTATCTCTCCCTTCGACCATATTTTGAAACAGGAACCACCGAACGAATCGCCATTGACAGCATAATCTATCAACATACTGATACCCGTGGTTCACTGAGCATCGTTCCCTTTGGCGGACAAAGCACAGATAGCAATGAAATAGCTAAATATTTTATGCCTAACAACAACTGCAGCATCGTTCTCGCAGAAGATAATGCACCATTTGAGCGTGATATCAATGCAAATTATCTTGGCATTGTATCTGCACCCGTTTATGACAAAACAAGCAGTGAAATTCAAGATCTTGAATCGTCCATGACATATGCAAGTAGATTAAATTTCTGTCCAAAAGCAGAAACATTTGGCTGCGGATTCATATTCCGTTATATTTTTGAAAATAAAATGTGGGCCGACATCTCAACCGCTATTATTCATAAACGACATAAACTAAACCCATGCGAATGCGCACTCAGCAGTGGTGGCACAGGTCCAAACGGATTTGGTTATTCATCCGTTCTTCAAAGCATGTGTTACAACAGCAGCCCGTTTAAATACGGCCGAATCGTTAATTTTGTTCAAACTAAAACAGGTGCACCGCAACTCGAATTACGGCTTGGTTGCATACAGCAAAATGAATATCGCAGCCTGCGCCCATACATTGGTATCGATATTCCAACAGGAAATAAGCCCTGTCAAACTTTTCTTTTTGAACCAACCATCGGCAACAATCAACATACAGGCATCTTTCTTGGCCTTCAAGGCACACAGACTATTATGAAAACCGACGAAACAGTTGTATGCCTATCAGGAGACTTTGTAATTCGCTATCTCGCGCCAAACACACAAACACGATCATTTGACCTCAAACATAGACCATGGAGTCGTTACATGTGGGTATGGCGCAATGATGATAATTTATCTGATCCATCAGTTGCAACAAACGTAGACAACGCACTCGCCCGCCTTGATTATCTAATTAATTATTCAACGCTTTCCGCACGTGTCTCACCAAACGCACACCTTGACGCCGCAGTAACATTTCATGTCAATCGCGGCAATTTCAAAGTTGAAGCTGGCTACCACGCATTCGCAAGCCAAAAAGAAAAGCTCGAACTTCGAGCAAATATTATCGACCACATTGGATTGTCTGCTTTCTCAAATTATTTGGCCAACTGGTCAAGCAGTGACCCTCAACCCGCAACGAGAAGCTTTAATACACCCGATGGACGTACATTCGGCGCACAACAAAGCGTTATTGACTACAACTATACTCCAGGTGGTTCAGTTACTTATTCCCCAACATATATTCCAATTACAACCTGCGATCTTGACCTTGAATCTGGAAGCATCCCTGCACAATTTATTCACTCACTTTTTGCATCTTTCGGCTATCGCTGGGAACACAATCATCCTGTTGGTCTCTTTGCAGGAATCTCATATGATATCAGCGCTGACTGTAATGCCTTTAATCGTTGGCTCGCATGGCTGCAATTGAGCCTAGAATTTTGACATATATCTAAACAGCAGACGTGTTATACTTGCCACGAAAGGATCCCATGAAAAACGAAACGACAAAAGTAACATTTGATATCCCCAAAGCACACCATAAAAAATTAAAGGCTAACGCCGCATCAAGCGGTAAAAGTATGAAAAGCATTATGTTAGATGCACTTGAATGCGCTACATCTTTTCACATACCTAATGAAAAAACCATCAAAGCTATTCTAGATGCAAAAAAAAAGAAAAAACTTACTCAATAAAGATGAAGCACGAGAACTTAGTAAAAAATTAGGACTTTAATTGTGCTTAAAGTTGCTTATCTTAATCGCTTTAGATCTACTATTTAACGTGAACTCGACGTAAGAAAACTAAAAAATTGCTATGATTTTCCTTAAACCACCACCTGTGTCGCGTCTTCGGATGAGAAAAAAATCAAAAACCCGTTCGTGGTGAGGTGCGAGCATTTTTGCGAGCCTCGTACCATAACGAACGGAAAAAATTAAAGGCAGTTATTGAGTTCGCACCCAGAGTTTATCCTGAGTATTTTCGAAGGGAGACGCCGACTACGCCGGCTCCTCCAGCCGTCGCCAACCTGTACGGCGTAGCTTTAGCGAAGACGTAGGCTATGGCGGGCACAGCAAGGCGAACTGATAAAGATCAATCTTACGTTAATTCAAACAATTAAGCATCCAGTTCTATTTCCTGATTCGACTATTAAGCTAGCATCCCTCATTTGCGCCTTAGTATGCTAAAGCAAAATTCGGAGATCGTATGAAAGCTTATCAATTGTCTGAAAAAGAATTAGAAAAAAAATTTAATACAAATCTTGCCGATGGCCTTACAACACAAGAGATTGAAACTCGACTGAAAAAATACGGGCCAAACTCTTTTCCTGAACCACAAGCGGACAGCATATTCACTATCATTCTACATCAATTTAAAAGTCCGCTAATTTATGTTCTTTTTGCCGCAGCAATCATTACCATTTTTCTACAAGAATGGCTCGATACAGGCATCATCTTGTTCGTCGTTATCTTCAATGCGATTGTCGGCGCAATCCAAGAAGGTCGCACACAAAAAATTATCTCTGGTTTACAAAAAATGCTCAAAACAGATTCTATCGTCATTCGTAATGGTTACCAATCGGTTATTCCTGACAGCCAACTGGTACCGGGCGATATTATAATCATACAAGAAGGAATGCGCATTCCTGCCGATGTACGTTTAACTCAAACACACGATTTGCAAGTAGATGAATCAATTTTAACTGGAGAATCAGCAACGGTTAATAAAGATTGCCGCCAACTCAAAGAACAAAAACGCATTTATGAACAATGCAATATGGCCTTTCAAGGAACATACGCTATGTCGGGTGATGGACGTGCACTAGTTATCGCAACAGGCAGCCATACACAAATTGGGCAACTTCACAAAACGATAGAATCAATTTCAACCGAATTTCCACTAAAAGCAGAGATGCAGCGAATTACGAATTGGATTATAACAATCGTCTTTTTACTCATCTTTGTACTTTTTGGCATTGGTTATTGGATAAATATGAATCTCTATGATCTTCTCATCACGCTCACAGCACTTTTTGTTTCCGTTATTCCAGAGGGCCTACCTGTTATCGTTACCCTCGTCTTAGTACGTGGCGCATACAACATGGCAAAAAAACGATTCCTTATCAAAAGACTACAAGCCGTTGAAGCATTAGGTCGAACGAGTATCATTTTAACCGATAAAACTGGCACCATAACACACAACGAAATGATGGTCGTCATAGCATATGTACATGGCAAATGGTACAAAATAACAGGACACGGATACGATCCAAAAGGAGAAATCCTACATGACGGCAAACCAATTAATCAACAGGACAAAGATCTGCTCAAAAAACTTGCCTGCTCAACCTTAATGAACAAAACGCAACTATATTATGATAAAGATTTGAAAAAATATCGAGTCAAAGGAAATCAAACTGAAGCAGCTATGTCTATCTTTGCAAAAAAGCTTGGCATTGACAAACAAGAAGTATTACAACGATTCAAGCCTCTATATGAGCAACCGTTTGATAAAGAAAAGCGATATAATTTTGGATGCTACGAATATGATGGTCAGATGATATGTTACATGACCGGTTCACCAGAAACGATTTTAAAACATGCAAAAAATGACACCGAAGAAGATTTTCAAACAATGGAAAAACTTCTTGAAAAAGGACTACGAGTTATCGGCATTGCTACAATTGAATATCCACTTGACCGCATACCAAAAAAGCCGCACCAATTCCCTGAATTTATAAAAAACCATTTTCAGGCCCCACCTGAAAATGATATTAAATTTGCCGGTTTTTTCGGCATGCAAGATGCCATTCGTAAAGATGTAAAAATCAGCATAGAGGAAGCACACAATCTTGGAGTACAAGTTGCTATGGTTACCGGAGATCACAAAGAGACAGCCAAACATATCGCTGAAGAAGTTTCCATTTATAGCGAAGGTGACTACACAGTTACTGGCAAAGAGTTTGTTGATATGTCAGAGCGTGAACAATTACAAAAAGCACCAAATACTACGGTTTATGCACGATTTGTGCCGCAAGAAAAATATGAGCTCGTTAACACCTACCACAAACTTGATAATATTGTTGCTATGACCGGCGATGGGGTCAACGATGCACCATCATTAGCCGCAGCAGATATAGGAATCGCAATGGGAATCATGGGAACTGAAGTTGCCAAACAAGCCGCTGATGCAATATTACTTGACGACTCATTTTGCTCAATCGTGGACGGTATCTACGAAGGACGTAACGTTTTTTATACTTTACGCCGTATTATATTATACTTCTTTACCACAAACTTAAGCGAAATTCTTATCATCACTATCTGCTTATTTTTTAGAATGCCCCTGCCACTGGTAGCAATACAAATTCTCTGGATGAATATTGTTACTGATGGTTTTATAGATATTGGACTCACATTTGAACCACCAAACCGAACACTTCTAAAAAATAATGTGGTGCTAAAAAAACATATTATTGATAGTCATCTGATAATAAAAATGTTTTTTGGTGTAGTGCCAATGACCATCGGCAGCATTCTTGTCTTCTTCTATTCACTACCATACGGCCTCACCTATGCTCGCACCATGATCCTCACTACAATGATACTCTTTCAATGGTTCAATGGATGGAACAGTCGCTCAGAATGGTATTCAATATTCAAAATTGGCTTATTCCGCAACAAAATATTGATTTTAATTACACTCTTCCTCGCACTGCTTCAAGTTACCATCACCTACACCCCATCATTATGCCACATTTTCAAAATCGAACATATCGGACTCAACGATTGGCTTATATGTGTCACCGTCGCCAGCAGCATTATAATTGTTGAAGAAACACGAAAATTTATTAGCAACTTTCTAAAATGAAAATGGAAGCAAAGCTTTTTTCACCCTGCGCGGGTGAGGCGCAAAGGTTTGTTTGCACAAACCTTTGATAAAGTGCACCAAGGGCAAGCCCTTGGATCCCTTTTCGCTCATCATATTGGCTACTCGCCTACGGATAAATCCTTGGCTCAAACCAATAACAAGCTCATACGAAAGATTCTTATTTTATATCAAAAACACCTTTAAGCTTAGCAGGGGCCTGAGCCAAGGGTCGAATGACCTGTAGGCGAATGGTGTACGTTTTCAGCGCTGGCACCAAGCATCCTGCTTGACCGGGTTGTAACAACGCTGGCAAGATTAAAATTATATTAATCATATAAGCGAATTATTGGTCTAAGCCGCAAGATGTAATCTAAAGGCGAATGGCCAATATGATGAGTGGTGGCAATCCAACTGCAAGTTGGTGCACTTTATCAAAGGTTTGTGCAAACAAATCTTTGCGCCTCACCTGCGGAAGGTGAAAAAAACATTTTGTCGCCTCACCCGCGGAAGGTGAAAAAAACATTTTGTCGCCTCACCTGCGGAAGGTGAAAAAAACATTTTGTCGCCTCACCTGCGGAAGGTGAAAAAAACATTTTGTCGCCTCACCTGCGAAAGGTGAAAAAAACATTTTGTCGTCTCACCTGCGGAAGGTGAAAAAAACATTTTGTCGTCTCACCTGCGGAGGGTGAAAAAGTAAATTACAATGGAAAGGGCGCTCGTTTCTGAGCGCCCTTCATTTTTACTTCTTGTTAATTAACCAATCAACAAATCGTTTTCTCTTTCCTGCATCTTGGAACCACCAAAGGTTAACGCCCTTTTCTAATTTAAAGGTACGCTTAAATTGACCAAGTGCCAGCTCTTCAATAGGGACAAAATAATTTGCAATACGACCAGTTTTTTCTTGCAGCTCTGTTGGCTTTTCAAAGTGCGTCGCTACCACACTCATGCTGGCAGGATTTGCAACGATCTTCTCAACAGCGTCTGTCAAACGAATAACGGCTTCTTCTGCCACAGTTCCTTTGAGCCCTTCATCCATAATGGTGAAACACTTTTTATGTGCAGAAAATGAGCTAATTGAAGAAACAACTTGTTCAAGACGCTTTGCTTCGGCCATGAACGTAGAAAGCCCTTCACTCAAATTCTCCCTTACATTCAAATAAGTATTCACTTTATCGAATGGACTCAACACCATCTGATCAGCTGCTGCGATACCTAACGTCTGTGCAAAAATAATATTAAGCGCAATTGCCTTCATATTTGTTGACTTACCACTACCATTTGGGCCGGTAAGCATCATGTTACTATTAACGCCAGAACCCAATGAAATCGTGTTATAAATAGCAAGCTCTGGTTTCATTAACGGATTCCAGAAATTCTTAAGTTCAACACATGGAACATCGCGATTAATTATCTGTGCAAAACAAAAATTGCCACGCTCTTTATCTTTAACTAATGTGGAAGCAGCATAAAGCGCATCGACTTCACCAGCAGCTTTAAGTACATTCGTAAATTCACCACGCAACTCTGTCATACGCTTAAACGCAATAAGCACACGTACCGTATTTGAAAAGACATAAGAAGGGTTTCCGCTAAATGTCCACGTATCTAACGCATTTAAAAGTTTTTTGATTTCTGCATTGCTACTTTCAAATAATTTCACAATGTTACGCAAGGAGCCTACACGTTCAACCAGTTGCGGATACTCTTCGATAAGTTCATTGATCTCACGAAGACCTTGCATCAATGTTGCAACCCCAATCAAACGTTGCTGCATATTAACAAGCATTGGCCTTTCAACATTAACACGATTACGTAAAGAGCTTAATCCCCACAAAAAGTTAAGATCTGCAAATACCGTAGGCAAAACTACCAAGCCTGCTACAGTTTTTGGATAATCTTTCATAGGCGAGTTCATTTTGCGATGCATTTCCATCGCATCATAGTATCCATCTCCAACTGTCCTCGACGATTGCTGGGCCTGCATTTTGTATGATAAATCAAGAACAGTAGGATCAAAATCCAAAGAAACAGCACTTCTAATCGGATTATTAGATGCAATCAAACCCCTAACTGCATTACAAAAACCATAAAATGGGGCTTTTGTTAGACAGTTAAAAATCTTTTTATTTCTTGATTCATTAGACATTAATTCACCAGTGATATTCGCGCCCGTCTTAGCAAGAAAACTAAAAGCAACAAATCTTACGCATGAACCAACATTCGCTTTTGTACGTTTTAATGATAATGCAATTGCCGATTTATTTAATTTATTTAACCATTTGCCAAAATAAAGAGACTTTAATAATTCTTGTTCAACATTATTCTTTTTGTCAAAAAAGCTAAAGAAATATTCTTGGCCAGATCGAACCTTTTCGAGAGCCTGGTTTAAACGCTCGTATACATCATCATTTTCAACACATGAGCGAACAAACGCTTGGCGCTGTTCAATATCATGAACAGAAACTAATGGACGAGACAACATAGTCGCCAACATAACATCACCAAAAACAGTCCTTGGTGCTATTTGACGAATCAATGAAACTTCATCAGACCCTTTATCAATCAAATCAAGCTCTTCAATACCATTCTTATTAAGAACATCTCCAAAGGTTAAATCTGGATCAGAAAGACTTAACAAATCGGTAAACATAACTTTTTGCTGAATTGCTTCGAGAGAATGATACTCAATCTTAATCGGCTTCTTTTTCACCTTTTTTTCTTCTTCATGAGAAGATAAAGAAGATTCCTCTTTTTTCTCCTGAATAACGTCCGATGATCGCAAAAATGAACTATTTAAATATTCATAGAAAGACGGCGACTTCGCCTGTACTGACATCGAAATCAACAAGAAAAACAAAGCACTTAGTACTCTTTTCACAAAAAAACTCCTAAAAATAATGTTATTTTTTCAAAAACCCCTACCTTTAATATGGTACCGTTCCTCCTAAAAAAGTCAAAACCTAGAAATTGCCGAAAACCGTACTTTCTGGCAAACTATAAGTAAATCATTTTATTTTTTATTTCCATGTATAATGAAGGAAAAACAGGAGCATTTATGGCAAAAATTTCAATGGACTTGATTAAACAGCTACGTAACATCACTGGCCTAGGCATGATGGACTGTAAAAAGGCCCTTGTCGAAACTGATGGCGATATAGAGCGTGCGGTAACCTTATTGCGAAAAAAAGGGCTTGCAGTTGCTAAAAAACGTGCTGACAGAGCAACTGGCGCAGGATTGATTGAAACATACATCCATCCAGGAGCGACTCTCGGCGTTCTCATTGAAATCGATTGTGAAACAGATTTTGTTGCTTCAACCGATTCTATCAAAACATTTGCACAGCAACTGTGCTTACAAATTGCCGCAATGAAACCTATGGCAATTGCACCTGAGAACCTTGACCATAAGTATCTTGAAAAAGAAAAAGATATTATACGTGAACAACTCAAGGCATCCGGCAAACCTGAAGCTATGATAGACAAGATACTCGAAGGTAAAATTGATAAAGTTTATTCAGAAGTATGTCTCCTAAAACAGCCTTTTATAAAGGATGACAAGCACACAGTAGAAGAGATGCTCAACGAGATTATTGCTCAAGTTGGCGAAAAAATTGTCATTAAACGCTTCGCACGATTCCAAGTCGGCGTACAAGGTGAAGATTTCTTTACAATCTAAAAAAAAGATCTATGAGTAAAAAACGAATACTACTCAAACTTACCGGTGCCATTTTTATTGACCCTGAAACAAAAAAGTTAACCCGTACCTACGCTGATCATGTGGCACAACAAATCAAGTCGTTACGTGAGGAATACTATTTTGGTATCGTCATAGGCGGTGGTTCATTTTTTAGAGGAGGCCGCGATAATAGCATCGGCTTACGCGAAAACATTGCCCATACCGTTGGGATGATTGCAACCACCATGAATGGCCTTATGCTCTACGACATATTGCATCAACATAAAATAGATGTCTGTTCAGTGTGCGGATTTGAATTTCCACTCGGAGGTCGTACCATATCGCAACAAACAATCGATCAAGCGCTACAAAACAACCAGACGCTCGTTTTTAGTGGCGGAACAGGGAATCCATTTGTTTCAACAGATACAAACGCCGTCATTCGAGCACAACAAATTGGTGCAAGTGAAATATGGAAAGCATCTAACATTGATGGAGCATATAGCGCTGATCCAAAAAAAACTAAAAATGCACAACGTTTTGACACAATAAGCATTCAAGAGGCTCTTGACAAAAAGTTAAACTTCATGGATCATACAGCATTAACAATGGCCAAAGAAGCGTCATTACCATTGCGGCTATTTAATATCTTTGACAAAGATGCTCTCGTACAAACAATCAAAAATAAAAAATATGGCACTATGATTACTCCTGAAAAATAAAGGACTTTAACGTGAATATTATCCTCGAAGAAGGAAACAGTACATCATTTGAAAATGCACTCAAAGGTCAAATGGATCAAGCTATTGACCATTTCAGAAAAGAATTGGTCGGTATTCGCTCCGGTCGCGCACATACATCCATGGTCGAAGATGTCGTAGTTTCATGCTACAACGGCGAATCTGAGTTGCGATTACGTGAAATAGCAGCACTATCTGCCCCAGACGCCAATATGATTGTCATTGAACCCTGGGACAAAACCTTAATTGCAGAAATCGAAAAAGGCATTTTGCACTCTGGCCTCGGATTTAATCCAATTAACGATGGCAATTTAATCCGCATCCAGTTGCCAGCTATGAGCACCGAACGACGTGATGAACTCGTCAAAGTGCTCCATAAAAAAACGGAAGAAGCCCGTATCGGCGTACGATATATACGTAAAGAATTTCACAATATTGTACGCGACAAAGAACGTGCAAAGAAAATCTCTGAAGACTTTACAAAGCGCATCATGGAAAAGCTACAAAAGGCAACCGATCTTAATATCGGCAAGCTCGATGAAATAATGAAAAAAAAGGAACAGGACATAAAGACAATCTAGAAATCCTTCCCTTTGTTGCAAAATCTGGTATAGTATTTGCTGTAAGGTTGATAGTTATGGGCCGCTAGCTCAATTGGTAGAGCAACAGACTCTTAATCTGTAGGTTGTTGGTTCGATTCCAACGCGGCTCACCACCAGCATCCTGCTGGACCGGGTTTAGACATCACTGGCAGGAACAAAAACTTTTGATAGCAAAGCCGCTCATCCTGCCGTGCCCGCCATAGCCTTGGCGACGGCTGGGAGCGAAGTCGAAGGGCAGCTGGCGGGGCCACTTTTTTTAAGGAATTGACATTCCCTTTTGAATAGCTATTGTTAGCACAAAGCGAAAGCTGTCCGCCGAAGCCTTGGCGTAGGCTGGACGAGTCATAAAGTTTTGAAAGATTCTTTCGCTAAAACATCCTGCTGGACCGGGTTTAGACATCACTGGCAGGAACAAAAACTTTTGATAGCAAAGCCACTCATCCTGACGTGCCCGCCATAGTTTTTATGATTTTGTGGCAATTCATATCGAAGGACAACTGGAAGTGATCCAGAGCAAAGCGATGGATTGTATCAAAAAATGTGAACATTCCATAATAAGTTGAAATTAACTGGCCAGTTTAAAAAAATCCTCCACATGAAGCAAGGAGGATAGAAGAATGAAGCAAGAGTGGCGGAACTGGTAGACGCGCTGGATTTAGGATCCAGTTCCCGAGAGGGAGTGTGGGTTCAAGTCCCGTCTCTTGCACCAGAATAGTCTTTAAAGGAGAGTCTTATGGCGCCTATATCAGAGTCATTAGAATTTGAGGTTTATTCAAAAATTCATAAAGCACCAGATCATATTCGTATCACAATCCATCAAAAAGTTGTCAAATCCCTCTACAAGCATGCATTAAAATTACTCAAAAAAGAAAACTCCATCATAGGATTTCAACAGGATCATGCACCTCAAATATATCTAGATGAATATTACCGTGAACACGTCCTTAATCATTTAAAAGAATTTCTACTCAAGTATTCGGTTATAAGCTTTCTTTACAAAAATGTTCGCGAAAAAAAAATTATTATGATTGGTGACCCACGACTCGATAACATTATTATCAATCTTGGGCAAAATGCTGAATATCATTTTGATTTCACACCAGCACCGCCAGTCCCAGTTCGCGATTGGCGATATTTACCATTTAAACCGCCGCTGAGAAAGAAATATAAAGATATCGACAAACAAGCCACAAATTTCATTACAGAAGAACGAACGCTTAAATCTAACCTCGGCAAAAACTCTGATATTTCAACTGGCGACTGGATACTTTTTTCTGCGTCACTGCTAAATGAAAACAAAAAACCATTATTCAACAATTTACAGGAGTATTTATGGCTCCGCATCAGCGATGAAGAAACTGGAGAACCATTTAATACTCTTTTTATCGAACGAAAAAAAGGTGATCAATTTAATTCTACCAACCAATGCCTTTGCGAATACTTTGGAAGCCAATTAAATATTCCGTACTTATTTCAGATATCTATTTTAGAAGTTTTACCTCACACATATTTCTGCCTTGATTCATTTAAAGAACAATTTCGATTAAAATCAGACCGCAAAACACATCAAAAAATTGTCGAAGTATATTCATTTCGAAACGATTTGTCGTTACGGCGAGCAATGGTTGAAGAAACATATAAAGTATTATCACGCACCTTCCCCATCGACGTTCCTCAATCAGCAATAACGCGCCAAGAAAGAATCATTCGCGATGAGCTACAACTTAATCCTGATTACTCTGTCTATAAACTTCAAAGTACCTTTAGTGATACAATAAAGTCGCTGGCCGAAAAACAAATGCGAACTACACTTCTTACCGATTATTTCTCACAACAAGAAAATATAACGATTGACGCTAAGGATGTGTATAACTATTTAAATCTTACTAAACGCCCACGCACTAAAGAATTCATTCACTTCTTGCATCCATCTATACGCGTTAATGAAGATGAAGATCCAATCCCATATGAATCACTGAAACATACATGCATTAAAGAAAAAACAATGAACCACATTTTATATCATCTAACAAAATAAACAGGATTATCTTAAGCAGGACTATCCTGAACAGGACTATCCTGAACTAGGGGTGTTATGGAAAAAAAAATCCATTCTATTATTATCATCGGATCAGGACCTGCAGGTTTGACTGCAGCAATTTACGCGTCTCGCGCAGAACTTAATCCAATCGTTCTTGAAGGAAAAACTCCCGGCGGACAACTTATAAGCACAAGCTTTGTAGAAAACTGGCCAGGAAATATATCTATTCTCGGCCCACAATTAATGATGAACATAAAAAAACATGCAAAACATTTTGGCGCCAATATAATACATGAAAATGTTTCACGTGTAGACTTCTCAAAAAAACCATTCACCATCTGGACAAATAAAGATACAACATATCAAACAAAAACGGTCATCCTCGCAACTGGCGCAGGACCAAGGCGACTCAACTGCCCCGGCGAAGATCAATATTGGGGCAAAGGTATCACAACATGCGCCGTATGCGATGGCGCACTTTACAAAGATGAACCGGTAATTGTTGTCGGTGGCGGCGATACCGCAATGGAAGATGCTTCATTTATGACAAAATTTACAGACAATGTCACCATCGTACATCTTCTTGATAAATTTACAGCATCAGCTTCAATGCAAAAACGAGTCCTTGATAATCCTAAAATTAATATTATCTACAACAGCACCGTGACAAAGATCAAAGGTAACGGCAAGCATGTAACACAAGCAGTTATAACAAATAAACAAAGTAATAACCAAACAACACTACCAGCAAAAGCAATCTTCCTTGCTATCGGCATGAACCCAAATACAAAATTTTTAGATGGCCAATTAAAACTTGATAAGTACGGCTACATTGAAACTGATTGCCATACAACAAAAACATCCGTCCCAGGTGTTTTTGCATGCGGTGACGCAGTAGATTATATCTATCGCCAAGCAATTACATCATCCGGAACAGGCTGCATGGCCGCCCTTGATACACAACGATACCTTGAAGAGCAGGATTATCCTGAACACGTCTGAAAAGATGTTTTCAAAAAGCAATAAAATGAAATATTTGTTTAAAGAGGCTCCCAACGCAGATTTACAAGCTAATTTTATAAAAAAAAGAAATGCAAAAAAAAGAAAAACATTTAACAAAGGGCACCCTAGCACAGACTTATTGAAATTTTAGATAAAATTTAATGCAACAAATCACCTCAATCCATCGACTATAAAATAAAAAACTGAAAATATTTGAAAAATTGTTGCAACGCAATTAAACATAATGTTAACGTATAGACAAATGAGGGAACTCATGAAAAAATTACTCTCCATCATGGCACTCTTTTGCATCGGAACAAAAGGAAGCAGTGACGGAGCCACACAACACCAACTCATTATTATAGGGTCAGGTCCAGCGGGCCTGACCGCTGCCATTTATGCAGCTCGTTCAAAACTTAATCCACTTGTCATTGAAGGCATGCCAAGCATCCTCTCAACAGTGTCCAGCATCGAAAATTGGCCTTGCTATGAAAAAATTTCAGGACGGGACCTTATCAAAAGTATGACTGATCATGCAAAAAAAACTGGTGCCCACCTTATTGCAGACGAAGTCACCGAAGTTAATATCAAAAAACGACCTTTCATTCTCAAGACTGCTCGTGGCCAAACGCTCTCAACACAAGCTCTCATAGTCGCTACTGGCATGAGCCCTAAAAAGATCGGTTGCCCTGGCGAAAAAGAATATTTCGGCCGTGGCGTTGCTAACTGTGCCATGTGTGATGCGCCATTCTTTAAAGATCAAACCGTTATTATCGCAGGGGGTGGCATAATGGCACTCCAAAATATTGCCCTACTCAATAAATACGCAAAAAAGGTCATAATAATTAACAACAAGGCTAGCCTCTCTGGACCTCCAGACCTGATCGAACATGTCAAAAAATTAGAACAGGATCATCCTGAGAAGGTTGAAATTCTTCCAAACCAAAAAATCGTTAAAATAATCGGCGATGATGAGGGTGTTACCAGCGTAGAAGTGACTGATAAAAATAATAAAACTCATACTATCAAGACTAGCGGAGTATTCATTTCAATGGGATATGAGCCATGTACCGATCTTTTTAAAGGAAAACTTCCTACTGACAGTGAAGGTCGTATAAAAACCGATCCTGTGTGTCACACCTCAATTCCAGGACTTTTTGTTGCCGGCAATGCTGCTACTATTCCCCACGGACAAGCAATTGTATGCGCTTCATCCGGTTGCATTGCAGCAATCGAAGCAGAAAAATATCTGGAAAGAAATCCAAAAAAACCGCGTCTTCCCAGTTGCCAAAAAAGCTAAAATGACGTATTCTTATACTAAAAGAATCATTTTTGAACAAATAAAGGTATTTTAACCATGTCAATCACCTATAAGCCATCTAGAAAAAAGCGTAGTCGTAAACACGGTTTCCGTAAGCGCATGGCAACAAAAGACGGTAGAAAAATCCTCAAGCGCCGTCGAGCAAAAGGCAGAAAAAGACTTGCCGTAAGTAGCCCCAAAAAGAGCTAATGGTTAATTATGCTGGTCTCATTAGCAAATTCACTAAAAAAGAAATCGACCAGCTATTTGAGACAAGCCACCGCATCTTACATTCTGAGCAGGTTACCATTCTCGCAGCACCTTCACCAAAAGAATATGCTCGCATCCTTATTATTATTCCAAGGAAGGTTGGCAATTCGGTAAAGCGCCATTTGCTGCGTAGACGAATAAAAAGTGTTTTTTACCAAGAACAGCTTTATCAGAAGCTTAATCATGACCTCGTTTTTATTGCACGAAAAGCAATAACTAAACTTTCATTCCAAGAAATAAAAGATCTTATATTAAAGGCGGTACATTCAATAACATGAGTCGTATTAATAAAGCATTTCGCAAATTTCTCATTTTATTCTTAGATGGATTCAGGCCGCTTCTTGGCAATAAAGGTTGTTGCCGTTTTACTGTTGATTGTTCAAGTTATGCAAAAACGCAACTCGAACAAGAACCACTTTTTCGTGCATTTTGGAATATTATTAAACGATTATTATCCTGTCACCCGTTTCATAAATTTAATTAAGGAAAGTTTTTATGCATAAAGGTTATGCACTTGCAATAGTGCTGTCATTTTTCGCGTGCACACATGCTATGGAAGAAAAGCCTCCCAAAAAAGACACGAAATACATCACTTTTATAAACGCACAAGGAAAAGAGACGCAAATTAAATTCAGTGGATCAAGACACCAAGGAATAACTGTCCTAGTTCCACGACGCAAACAATTCAAAATAGAAACAGAAGAAGAAAAGACCGCGGGACTTGAAGACATAAGAACCCTTTTTACATAATAAGAGAACTCAAAAAGTTGAAAAAAAACTGTATACATAGCAATTCTATCATTTTACTAAACCAATCTCTTACTTTTTGCCCTTAAAAAATAGTATTCTAAATTTAGACGTAGAAAATAGTTTAAAAGTAGTACTATTATGGGGGTTATTATGAGAAAAATACTATTATTGTTGTTAAGTTTTGTTCACTTTTCTTTTATCTTTTGTGTAAATATTCAACTTCCTGTTCCTGAAGGCGAGAACGGACGAGAAATTGATCTTGATGGTATAGATACGATCTCTCAGATGCCTCTCTCAGAGGCTTCACGATTTGCAGAAGTTATTACTGATGCAATAAAAGAAGACGAGCCCTTAAAAAAAAGCGAGTCCTCAATAAAAAGCAAGTACTTTTATCACTATTATGCTGCAGATAGTATTGATCAATATTTAAAACATCAAATTTTGAAGTTAGGTGAAGCAAGGCCTCAAGATCCAGTTAACAGGCAGCCAATCAAACGTATTTATTTTTATACATATAAAGAAGGCCAAATGAGACGAGATGAATTAGTTCTGGAGCCACCTTTCGCGATTCAAGAAGAAGTAATTGTTCATCAGCCTAGTGACCCGTTAGAAGACCTTCTGCAAGAATTACGCCCAGATGCACGGAGAGATAGATATGATCAGGCAAGTCAAACACTTGATCTTAGCGACTTATCCTTAGAAGACGAAAATATTCCTGAAGATTTTCTTACAAGGCTTACAATCATTTTGCCCGATCTTAAAACTCTTGACATATCGGATAACCAGCTAAAAACATTGCCTGATTCTATTGGCAATCTTGCTAATCTTGAATATCTTCTTGTAGATGAGAACCAACTAAAAACATTGCCTGTTTCTATTGGCAATCTTGCTAATCTTAAAGAGCTTCATGTTTGTTATAACCAACTAAAAACATTGCCTGTTTCTATTGGCAATCTTGCTAATCTTCAAAAGCTTGTTGTAATGAATAACCAACTAAAAACATTGCCTGATTCTATTGGCGATCTTGCTAATCTTAAAACTCTTTTTGTAGATAAGAACCAACTAAAAACATTGCCTGATTCTATTGGCAATCTTGCTAATCTTAAAACTCTTTCCATATCGGATAACCAGCTACAAGCATTGCCTGATTCTATTGGCAATCTTGCTAATCTTAAAAATCTTGACATATCGGATAACCAGCTACAAGCATTGCCTGATTCTATTGGCAATCTTGCTAATCTTAAAAATCTTGACATATCGGATAACCAGTTAAGACTATCAACATTGCCTGATTCTATTGGCAATCTTGCTAATCTTAAAAAACTTGCCATATCGGATAACAAGCTAAAAACATTGCCTGATTCTATTGGCAAGCTTGATAAGCTTAGAAATCTTTTTGTAAATGGTAATCCAGACTTGGTAATTTCAGATAATCTCCGGGACAAATTGAGTGAAAATCGAGTAAAACTTATAGAAAACTAAAACTGAAAACCCTTAAACTACAGAAGCTGATTGGATATCCAATCAGCTTCTGTAGTTTAATCTAAAAACTTATTAGTAAATAATCAAAGCAACTCGCCTGCCAAGCTACTCAATTCACTTCGTTCAGTAATATCGAGATAGACTGAGCCGGCAATTTTTTGTCCTTTAAAAGCATTACTTGCAACAACTAACCCATTACTACTGAAGTCTAAATATGGCGAATCAATTTGGTATGGATCACCAGATAACACAATTTTTGAGCCTTCGCCAACGCGCGTAATAATTGTCTTAACTTCATGAGGCGAAAGATTTTGCACCTCATCTATGAAAATATACTGGTACGGAATCGAGCGACCACGCATATAGGTAATTGCTTCTAAACTAATTTTGTCCTCCTTGATCATTCTATCCAACGGACTCAAAGCATATTCATGTTTTTTTCCATAAAACTTTTTATTAGGTCGTTTACCCGAATCACCCTCTAGCGTCTTCAAAAGGTCATATTTCCCTTTACGCATACTAGGCACTGCCTCATGTGATATCAGTTCCATATTGTCATAAATCGGCTGCATCCAACTATGCAATTTTTCATGTATATCACCTGGCAAATAACCAATGTCTGGGCCGAGCGGAATAATTGGACGCGCTACCAACATTTTTTTATACGAATCACTAATTAACACCTGATGCAGACCAGCTAAAAGCGACAAGAACGTTTTACCGGTCCCGGCAGGACCAATAAGTGAAACAAGATGAACATCAGGATCCATAAGCAAATCCATTGCCATTAATTGTTCAGGGTTACGCGGTTGCAAAGGCCAGACAAACTCTGGCATATGAACCCCTGAGAACTTACCATTGCCGCGATAGCGAAACAAACGATAATTGTGTTCATTATGCTGACTATACAGCCAAACAAATTGATTTACACTTAAATCACGGGTATCGATAAGTTTTTTTAAAATTGCAGGTTCTTCTTTTTTGAGCTCAACCGAAGGAATGCCCTCACTCACCCACCCTTTATAAAATTCTTCAGGAGTTACACAATCCCTAAGATAATCTTCTGCTTGAATGCCAAGAACATCCGCTTTAACACGAGCATTAAGATCTTTTGATATAAATCGAACATCATATCCCTTTTTCTTGAGATACACTGCAGCAGAAAGAATTCCTTTATCACCAAATTCTTCAGCAAAGATGAAATCTTTCAATTCTTCAGCAGGAGGTACAACTATAAAAAGCTCTCCACCAGAATCAAGTGGCACTCCTTTATTTAGTGGACCACGATCACGAAGTTGATCCAAGCGACGTACAACCTCACGAGCATTACGCCCACGATCAGAATGTTCACTTTTAAACTGGTCAAGCTCTTCAAGAACCATTATTGGTATAGCAACCAACGACTTGCCAAACGAATACAGTGCCATCGGATCATGAACAAGAATATTGGTATCTAGAACATACACCTTTTTTTCAGGCATCTCTCCCTTTCTATTTGACGACCCCATCGCGTTAACACAATATACAACTATGCATGCAATTGGCAAGAATTGTCTTAGATGATATACTAGGCATGTCAAAAAAAGCTCTTCTGTTAGGTATCTATTTTATGTTCCTGACAAAAATGATGCTGAACGTCTTAAAAATATATGCACGGATAATGGTATAGAAATTTATATCCAACCCATCTAGAAAAGTGAGTTTTTATGGAAATCAATAATCTTTATAAAATACGCCACTCCGCAGCACACCTTCTTGCGCAAGCTGTATTAGAACTTTTTCCTGGCACACTCATCACCATCGGGCCGGTAACAGAAGAAGGATTCTTCTATGATTTTTTGCCACCAGAAGGAAAAAGCTTCAAACAAGAAGACCTGTCAAAAATCGAAGCAAAAATGCGCGAATTGGCAGAAAAAAATTTACCCATAGAACAAAAAGAAATTTCGAAAAAAGAAGCACTCGAACTCTTTAAAGATAATCCATTTAAAATTGAACTTATTAACGATTTGCCAGTCGAGACAGTCGGTCTAACAGTTCAAGGTGACTTTGCTGACTTATGTAAAGGTAACCACGTAGAAAGTACCGGCAAATTAAAACATTTTAAACTTCTCAATATTTCCGGTTCATACTGGCGCGCCGACAGAAAAGGCCAAGCCCTGCAACGTATTTCAGGCATAGCATTCTCTTCAGCAAAAGAGCTTAGAGAATACGAACGCAAAAAAAAAGAAGCAGCAAAATACGATCACCGCAAACTTGGCAAAGAACTTGACCTCTTCAGTTTCCATGAAGAAGGTGTAGGTTTTCCTTTTTTCCATCCAAAGGGCCAACAAATTATGCTTGCCATGATGGATTACATCAGAAAAGAACTTGCTAAAGAAGAATATAAAGAAATAAAAACGCCAATCATTCTTTCAGAAAGCCTTTGGCACCAATCGGGACACTATCAGCACTACAAGCCAAACATGTACTTCTTGAAAATTGATGAACAAAATTATGCAGTTAAACCTATGAACTGCCCTGGGTGTATTCTTGTTTATAAAACGCGCCCACATTCATACCGCGAGTTACCATTAAAACTTTCAGAATTTGGCCTCGTCCACCGCCACGAGCTTTCAGGCGTACTACACGGCCTGTTCCGCGTACGTGCATTCACACAAGACGATGCACACGTTTTTTGTACATCCGACCAAATTGAACAAGAAATTCTTAACATTATCAAATTTGTTCAACGCACCTATAACCATTTCGGATTCGAAAATATTGAATTTATCCTCGCTACAAAACCAAAAGATGCAATGGGTGACCCACAACTATGGGAAAAAGCAACAAACGCTCTCAAGCTCGCACTTGAAAATGCAAAAATTTCCTTTGACATCGATGAAGGTGGTGGCGCATTTTATGGTCCAAAAATTGACATCAAAATTAAAGACTCAATGGGCAGATCATGGCAAGTTGGTACTATCCAAGTAGACTTCTTCATGCCAAAGAATTTTGATATGACCTATATCAACAAAGAAGGTAAAAAAGAACGCCCAGTCATGATCCATCGCGCAATCTATGGCTCATTTGAACGTTTCTTGGGAATTTTACTTGAACACTATAAAGGTAAGTTGCCATTCTGGCTTGCACCTGTTCAGATCAAGGTTATTTCAGTCTCCGACGAACAGTTACCTTATGCACAGGAAGTTGCAAAAAAACTCAAAGAAACCGGTATCAGAACTGAGGTCATTGAATCATCTGATCCTCTGCAGGCAAAAATTAAAGTCGCGCAACTTGAAAAAGTGCCATGGATGATCATCGTCGGAAACAGAGAAGTCGAAAATAAAACGGCTACACTGCGATACCGCGATGGCAAACAGGAACCTGGATTAACAATCGATCAGCTTGTTCAAAAAGCTCTGGAAAATAACAAATAACAACAGGCCCCGCCTAAACAGGATAATCCTGAAAAAAGCGAGGCTTGCTTCTTTTATACACCATATAGCAAGCTTCTTTAAGCTTCACACAAATATGTATGTAGTTAAAAACATTTCAGCAAACTACAAGGTATAATGCTCAAATGGCTTGGTTTATCCTGAGCGAAGACGAAGGGACTCCCGCTCACCATGAACGAAGAGAAGAAGCACATTCACCATTAGCAGGAAAAAGAATTGTTCACCATGATCAAAACCAAGTTCCAAGCATTCATCCTGAGCGGAAGTCGCAAGTTCCAAGCATTCATCCTGAACGGGAGTCGCAAGTTCCAAGCATTCATCCTGAGCGGGAGTCGCAAGTTCCAAGCATTCATCCTAAGCGGGAGTCGCAAGTTCCAAGCATTCATCCTGAGCGGGAGTCGAAGGAT